>OIYT01000518.1_pt1 | contig 36874 bp, 41 predicted proteins | sample 1588201 | NCBI WGS metagenome assembly OIYT01 (sample SAMN03283260) | human gut metagenome | biome: human-associated habitat; material: feces | host: Homo sapiens | place: USA | collected 2013
GGTGTTAGTTACGGCATTAAGCGCCGCATTAGCGCCGAAGGAAAATATATTGGCGTGCGTGCTGATTATGACTGGAAGGAAAAAGAAGCTGCTGTCTGGCTTACCTATACATATTAAAAATTATCCCTGCCGGTATAATGCTGGCAGGGAAGTTTTTTATTAAATAAAACTTGAAATATATTAAACAGTAAGTTAATATACAACAAAAGCAAGGGAGTGGATGTTATGAAAGAATATAAATATTATATGAATGCAAGACCGGCGATGCCTGGAGCTCTGCCAAAAGATTTTGTAAGGTTAGACGAAAACGACAATGGTGGTCGATATGGCGCAGTTTATTATAATCGTGAGCTGACGCAGAAAGAAGTATTAAATTACGAACTGAAAGGCGATGATAAATTATGTTAAGAGCAAAAGATTTTGAAGAAGCTTTAACGGACCTTTTATATGGTGGGGTTATTTATTCTGATGATGGAGATGTTGAAATTAAAAGAATTATTCCTTTTGAGTCGGCTGGATTGATGACCAGGAACGCAGGTGTAGTTGTTATGTTATCTGACGGCAGCGAATTCCAATTAACAATAAATAAAAGCTGTTAAGGAAGTGTACAAAATGGAGTTTAGAGAAATTTTAGATACTCCGGAATTATACAAAATTGTTGAACAAATTGAAGAACTTGCCCAGGAAAAAGAGCCGGTGTTGGTGCGGATACGAACAGATTTAATTGCTGAATTAAAGGCAAAAACTGGGTATGATTATATTTTATAAATTACATAATTTAAAAATATAAGCCCTGCGAATTTCGCAGGGCTTTTTTACTATATTACTTTATTTTATTGATAAAAATTGTTTACAAAAATATCAAAAAGTGGTATAATTAATACATGGAAAGGAGGTGTAAAAATGTGGTAGAAAAAATAATAGACCTCATAACAGCAGTCATCAACTTGGCAACGGCGATACTGCTTTATGAGGTCAGCAAAAGAAACAAGCAGTAAAAACTGCTCCGGGAGGCATGAGCTTCCCGGCCCTTCGGGGTGTTTGTTTAGATTATACTATCACATTTTAGATACTATGGCAACTTTAACAAATATTTTATCTTTGGCTGCTTTGATTATAGCTTTAGCAGCGATTATCAATGTTTTTAGAAAGGGTTGATTATTAATGACAAATAATAAAGGCGGAGTAAGACCGGGTGCAGGAAGGCCGAAAGGCAGTAAAAATTTAATTCCCAAAGAAGTTAGAAAAAATCATCAGTTAAGGGCCTATCCTGACGAGTGGGAATTAATTCGCACGTTTGCAAATCTTTTAAAACGTGGAGATTCCAAAGAAAAATGTATAGATGCTTTAAAAGATTTAGAAGAAAAAGTATTTATGGGAAAACTTAAGAAAACGGTTAATGATGCATTCGTAGAAAGTGTTTTAGAGAAACTTTGGGAAGATTCTAATGGATTTGAAACTATCAGCGAATGGGGCAGCGTAAAGATTGGAAATGATAATTTTACGTTACAAGTTCCAAATGATTATGGTGATGGCAAAACAGCTGTGGCCATAGTTGACAAATATCCCGAATTTGAAAAAGATACTTTCTGGTCGGAAATCTCTGGTAAATTTTATATTTATAAATCAGATGACGGCAATGAAATAGCCTGTGAATTGGACGGAACGTATAATATTTATTGTTATGAAGGCTTAGTATTTTTTGAGAAAAAGGAAGCGATAAAATGAGATATCATATTACATATGCTTGTGGCCATGACGAAAATGTAAATTTGACAGGGAAGCAAAACAGTCAAGAATATGCTGATTGGCTGGCAGCAGGTCTTTGCAAAGAATGCTATAAAGCAGAAAAAGCAAAAAAAGAAGCCGAGAAAGCTGATGCCGAAGATGTTGTGCTTGCTAAACTTGGTATGAAGGAAATAGAAGGCTCTCCGCGTCAGATTGAATGGGCAAATAAAATAAGACGCGAAAAAATTATTGCTATGCAGCAATGTTTTGAAGAAAACGAGGCAGCCAGTAAAGACCAGCCGGAGGATGTTTTAAAAAAATATTACGCTGCGAAACAAAACCTTTATGCCTGGTTATGCGAACAGACTTCCGCAACTTTTTGGATAGACCGCCGCAACAAACATTTTCAAGAAATTATAAATGAATTTGCCATTGAAAAAATGAGCGTGGGTACCGAAGCGCAGGCAGATGATAACCATACATATAATCCTAAAGAAAAGCAAGAAAGTGAACCAGCTTTATCTGAAGAAAAATTGGAAGATAATGTTATTATAATGGACGGAGCTGTCAAAACTAATGTTTGCAAAATTGAAATTGATGGCAATGAAGTATCTGTTAAATCCGATAAGGACGAAGAAGTTATAAAAATCTGCCGTGATCATCTGTTTAAATGGCGCAATCAGGCATGGCGCTTGACCGTAACCGAACAGTTCGGAAAGGTGGAAGACAGAGTCGCTGAAATCGGCAACGTATTATTAAATGCAGGTTATCCTGTTTGTATTAAAGATGACCGTTTAAAATGTAAAGCTATGGCCGGCGATTATAAACCAGTTAATCCTTTTTGGATTGATGATTATGATGATGATTTTATCATCATAGGAATAAAATGGGGCGAAAATAATCTGTATAACAAAGCCAAAAGGCTGCCAGGCGCTAAATGGGTAAGCGGCCGCGGTATGAAAATTCCTGCAAGGTATTATTCCGAAATTAGAGATTTTGCCATTAACTTTGGCTATGATTTAACTAAAGCAGCACAGGCAAAGCTGGCGGCGGCAGAAGATGCCTTTAACAATACCAGCCGTGTAAGTGTTGCGGCAGTTAAAGAAAAGCTGGAACAGAAAGATGGACTGGCCAAAACCCTTGAAACTGCGTCCACAGTATTAGAGGATTTAAAGGATGATTGATAATTCGGTATATAATGAAGCGCCAATGCACGAAGTTGTTATCCATACTATTTTAGATAGCAAATGGACTAAGTATGGGAAATACCGCGTTGAGTTAAGCTTTTTGGAAGGAGAAAAGCGTGTGTGTTGGCTGACAGAAAGGCAGATGCTGCAGTTGCAGCAATGCATGGATTGGACGCCTAAAGGTTATTCCTGTAAAAAGGTTTGTGTTACAGCAGTTTTCGATGACAATGGCTTTTATAGGTATGCTAAAACTTATTTTGGCAAGCGTGGTTTTAACATGCCGCCCCAATTTAATTTGGAGTGCTTGAGAGATGATTGAGTTTAAAACTATGCTGTATCCATGGCAACAAGCGGCGGTGGATAAGCTGTTAAAGCTTAAAGTCGCCGCATTGTACATGGAGCAGGGCACGGGAAAAACACGTACAGCATTAGAACTTATTGCGCAAAGGGTAAATGCAGGTAAAGTTAACCATGTAATATGGTTTTGTCCCTGCAGCGTCAAAGCTAATTTAGCTGAAGATATAACTAAACATGTTGGCAATATTCCTGATTATATAACAATTGCCGGGATAGAGAGCATATCAGAATCTGACCGCCTTTATCTCGAACTTTCTGATTTAGTCAATAATAAAAAAGTATTTTTGGTTGTTGATGAAAGCACATTAGTTAAAAATCATCAGGCTCTGCGTACCGGTCGCATTATAAATTTAGCCAGCCATGTACAATATAAAATGCTGCTTAACGGAACTCCTGTAACTAAAAATGAAGCAGACCTGTTTGCACAGTGGTATATACTTGACTGGCGTATTTTGGGTTACCGGTCTTATTGGTCTTTCGCGGCGAATCATTTAGAATATTATAGGCTGCGGTTGCCTGATGGCAGGGAATTTGTTGATAAAAGTCGAATTAAACGCGTATTGCATGTTGATTATTTAACTGCAAAAATTGACCCTTATACATACCAAATAACAAAAAAGGAATGTATGAAGCAATTACCTGCGAAGAATTACTGCGTTGCATATTGCCAGATGACGGAAGAACAAGCGCTTGAGTATTATGATACTAAGTATCGTTACCTTTTAAATATTGATGAATTTAAATCTGAAACGATATATAAATTGTTTACTGCACTGCAGCATGTTGCAGCCGGCCGTAGGGTTCTTTCTGAACCAGATGAAAAAATGCAGACAGAAGCAATGTTCGACTGGCGTAATTCTCCGCGGATAGAACGATTAATGCAGCTTATTAAAGTTAAAATTGGCAATGACAAATGTATAATTTTTGCAAAATATCAGGCAGAAATAGATGATATAATAGCAGCTTTAAATGCTGAATTTGGCGAAGGATGCTGTGTTGAATTTACCGGCCGGATATCGCAAAAACATAGGCAAGAAAATCGCCTTCGTTTTAAAGATGCTGCACAATTTTTTGTAGCGAATCGTGCTTGTGGCGCGTATGGATTAAATCTCCAGTTTTGCCATAACATTATATATTACAGCAATGATTTTGACTGGGGAACTCGCGCACAATCTGAGGATAGGGTGCATCGCATTGGCCAGAACCATGAAGTTAATATTTGGGATATAGTGGTTGATGGAACAATAGATGAACGTATAGCTGATTGCCTTTATAAAAAGGAAAATCTTGTTGAAAAATTCAAAAAAGAATTGGAGCGCTTAAAATGCAACAGGTCAGAATTGTTGAAATGTCTGTAATAAAAAACGGAGAATACTTTTATCAAAAAATGGGCCAGTTTTTTGCTTCTCGGCGTTTACGTCAAGAACTTGGCAATTATGCCTTAAGCAATGAGCCGGATTGGATTTGGTTCGTTGCATTTAAAGATGAAGCAGTGGTCGGTTTTTTAGGTACAGAGCCACGCAAGAGCGGTAGTTTTCACATAACCGTGCTGTATGTTGTGGAGGCTGAGCGCAGGCAGGGAATTATTAGAAGTCTTTTAAAAATGGCTTTAGAAAAAGCAGATGAGAATGCTTGCAGCATTACAATAACTGTAAAAAAAGAGCTTGCTTATACGCTTGAAAAGTATGGATTTTATCCTACATCAGTTCGTGGTAAAAACTGGATCGGCATGAAAAGGGACAAAAAATGAGAAAGTTTTATTTAGACGAAGATGTATATTCAGCAACGCAAAATCGCTTGAATTATATCTTTGATGAATTTGATAAAGTAGCTGTTAGTTTTTCTGGCGGTAAAGACAGCGGTGTATTATTAAATTTATGTATTGATATAGCTCGCCAGCGACATCGTAAAGTAGGCGTGCTGTTTATGGATTTGGAAGCATTTTATAAAAAAACAATTGATTTTGTTGAGAAAATGTTTGCAGAGAACGAGGATGTACTTGAACCATACTGGGTATGCCTACCGATGGAGAGCCCTAATAGTTTATCTTATTTAGAGCCAACATGGATATGGTGGCAACCATCTAAACAGCCGATTTGGGTGCGGCCAATGCCAAAAAATAAATGGGTTATAAATCTGGATAATAATCCTTTTGATTTTTATCGGGAAAATATGCCTTTTGAAAAGTTTATTTTATATTGGGCCCAATGGTATGGTAAAGGAGAAAAAACGGCGCAGCTTGTAGGTATTCGAACGGATGAATCTATAAACCGTTTTAGGGCAATTGCTGGGAATCATAGAATGGATGAAGGCAAATATAATGGACTGCATTACTCCCATAAAATAGATGAACAGACTTATAGCTTTTATCCTTTGTATGACTGGGGCGTTGAAGATATCTGGACATATAATGGCAAATTCAATAAACCTTATAATGGCTTATATGATTTATTTTATCGTGCAGGAGTGTCCATACATAAAATGCGCGTAGACGAACCGTTTGGGAACGAAGCGAAGGCTGGATTAAATCTTTTTAGGGTAATTGAGCCGGACACATGGGCCCGCGTTGTAAATAGGGTATCCGGAGCAAATTTCGGAAATATTTATAGCGGCAAAAAAATTATGAATGCGAACTATACTTTGCCAAAAGGGCATACATGGAAAAGCTTTTGTAAATTTTTGTTATCTACATTGCCGGAAGAAACAGCTAATAACTACCGTACAAAGTTTATTAAATTTATAAAATATTGGAAGCGTGTAGGCTGCCCGTTGCGAGATGATTTTATAAAAGAATTGGAAGAAAATTATTCTGACGCTATTATAAATACTCATCAATTTTCTAAACGCGGGACAGGCGATAAAGAAGTAGTGAAATTTACAAAAATTTTAGATGAATGTCCTGCACTTGATGGTAAGCAGGATGTACTTACCTGGAAGCGTATGGCAATGTGTATCATAAAAAATGATTTTGTTTGCAAAGGCTTATGTTTTAGTATTACCAAAGATTTAACTTTACGGCAAAAGGAAATCATAGAAAAATATAAAAATTTATGAGGTATCAAAAATGGAAGAATTTAAAAGCCCGGTTTATAATGTAATTGCCGTACCTATTGAAAAGATAAGAGCGAATGAATATAATCCTAATTCAGTTGCTCCACCTGAAATGGCGCTGTTATATGATAGTATTAAGCAGGACGGTTATACTATGCCCATTGTTTGTTATTATCATGCAGAAGATGATATGTATGAGATTGTTGACGGATTTCATCGTTATACCGTAATGTTGAAACACAAAGACATTTACGAACGTGAACATGGATGCTTGCCGGTATCAGTAATTGATAAGCCAATTAGTGAACGTATGGCCAGTACCATCCGCCATAATAGAGCCAGAGGCAGTCACGACATAGACTTAATGAGCAATATAGTGGCTGAGTTGGTCGAAATGGGCAAATCTAATGCTTGGATAAGTAAACACCTTGGTATGGACCCAGATGAAGTTTTGCGGTTGAAACAAATTACTGGACTAGCTTCTCTGTTTAAGGAGAATGAATTTTCAAAGGCGTGGACGCCAGAAAGCGAATGAAAGGAGAAATATAAATGATTTTCAATTCTACTGTTGGAGAAAAATGCAGTTATCAGTTTAAAAATGGAATCAATATTGTTATTGATTCCAGCGGCATCATGGTGGTCCTAAATTGGGACGGAATTACTGATGATGAATTTAAAAATGTCAGTGAAGGTGAATTAAAAGTAAAGTGCTTTGTAAAAGGCCAGGTTGCATTTCTACTTTTAAAATTAGGCAGTTTGAACTGGATGGATGTAGCTTTTAATGTTCATGCTACCGGTATAGTAAAACCAGAAGATTTTCCAGAAATTGAAGATGGGCAAGGATATGGATTACATATTTTGCTAATAGCTGCAGAAGATAATGTAGTAAAATTTAACCGTATTGTAGGGCTTGATTCTAAATTTAGCCGCAAATTAAGAAAAGTATTTTTGGAACAGCTTGCAGGAGATTACGATGCTTTTGATTATCAAGTAACAGCATCAAATGTTATGCAAGCATACCAAACTAAAGAATTGGTTAAAATGGCAGATTTTTAAAAAAATGGGCCGGCGAATAACGCCGGCCTATTCTGTTTCTGCGATATATTTTTTTATTTTAATAATGCTGCAATTTTTTACATTTTTACCACGTAAAAAACAAATCAATGTTTGAAAACAAATGCCAATAGATTTAGCAGCTTCGCCTTTCCTGTGTGCATGCAAAATAATGGATTTTTGCAATTTCTCTTGTAGCGTTGTTTCAGGCATAATATCACAAGCAGCTATATGACTTAATGGCAGATTTAAACCGTTTGCAATTCGCAATAAAAGTTTTATATCATGCGAATTGAATTTTCGTTCAAGTGCACAAAGATGTTCACCTTTCATACCAAATAGTTTAGCGCATTGTGTTAAAGATAGACCTCGCTTTAATCGTGCGATTCTAATTCTTTTACCTATTATGTTATTTTCGTCAACATTGCTTACGGCACGGTTCGCCTATAAATATACTTGCTTCACGCCCGGGTATGGTTATTATGCGCGGTGTTGCCAGAATTTTGGCTTTGCCTTTGGCAAAAAGGGCGTTTAAAGCAGCGTTAAAACGGAATTCATAATTAGCGCCAAAATGTACTACGCCGCCAAAATTTTCATTATCAGAATCATCATTATCGTCATCATTGCCGTAGTAATTGCTGTTTTGGGGTATTTTATCCCAGTTCCAGCTGATGCCGAGGTTCTCGCTGTCTTCGCGGTTTACCGCAATTATTTTGGCTTCAAGCGTTACCTGCTGCGTGGCAGTATCAAGTGCGGCAACTGCACTGCGCAGGCGCATTTCGTCGGTGGGGGTGCCGGTAAAAATAATGCTGTTGGTAACTGTATCGGTGCTTATTTTGCTGTTGGTGCCAATAAGCGGAGCCAGTGCCGTTTTAAGTTCTTCGGCTTTGGCGTAGTTAAGTTTAATAATACTGGCCGTATCGTTAAATTTTTCCATGCCTGCGGCAGAGCCAACCAGTATAACATCGCCGGTAAGGCGGTAACTTAAACCTTTGGCAGCGGTAATTATACGCAGTGCGGTGTCAAAAGGCACGTCTTTAAGGTTAAGCGTAACCGTTCCCTGTACGGAACTGTCGGCAACAATGCTTTTGCCGGAAAGTGCTGCAACAGAAGCGAGCACATCGCGTACCTGACCATCGCGCACGTTAAGCGTAATGCCGTTTGCATAAGCCAAAGGCGAAACCGCAGCTAACAAAGCAGTTAAAAGAGCAGTAAAAATTTTAGTCATGGGCTGTTCCTCCGGCTTTTAACATAAGCGTTTTGGAGCCTTTTTCGAGCAGTACGCTGTTTGGTGTGATACTGCGTACGGTAAAGCCGTTAATTTTGCTGCCCGGCTGATAGTAATTGCTTTGCCCTGCAAATTCCATAATTGCCATGGTAGTGCTGCCGTTTTGCACAGTTCCTTTTAAAACGGGGGTTAAGGCGGCAGTTTGGCGTTTAATATCCGGCGCGGCCGGAGCCAGAAATGGGTTGCGCTGCGGTTTGATGCTTTTAGCAGCCGGCGGCAGTTGAATGGGGGTATAAACTGCATGGCTGTTTACCTGCGCATGTTTTTGCGCAGTGCCTGAAAGCGTAAACTGCAAAGAGCTTAAAATCAGCATTGTGCCTGCCGTTAAGCATAAAAAAAGCGGCGGGCGTTGTAATTTAATGTGTTCCAGAAGCTGTTCCTCCAATAAAACTCCGGTATCCGCAATTTCGGTTCAATATTATACCATAAAAATTTACTTGAAGATATTATTTTTGCTGGTTATAATAATAAAGCTGCAAATTTTTGTAATGGAGAGAAAAAGTTGATAATACAAACCGAACGGACATTGTTTAAAAAAGATGAAAACGCTGATGCCGTAAATGCGGCTGACGGCCTTATTGCCAAAGCCGCTGCAACTGGCGCGAGCGATATACATATAGAGCCGGGAGAAAACAACGCATGTGTGCGTATGCGTATCGACGGCGTTCTTTACAAAGAAGCCGAAATGAATAAAACGCTTATGCAGGCAGTTGTTTCGCGCATAAAGGTGCTGGCCGGCATGGATATTGCCGAAAAACGCCTGCCGCAGGATGGCAGCATTAAGCTGGAGCTTGACGGACGCAATATTGATTTGCGCATATCTTCGCTGCCGACTATTTTAGGAGAAAAAATAGTTATACGAATTTTAGACAGGGAAAAGTTTGCCCTGAATTTGGATGAACTTAATTTTACACCGGAAAATTTAGCGCTTTATCGCAGGCTTTATAATTACGGCAGCGGTATAGTGCTGTTAACGGGGCCGACCGGCAGCGGCAAAACCACAACGCTTTATGCCACGCTGGCAGAGCTTAACAGCAGTGAACGCAATATTGTAACCATAGAAGACCCTGTGGAATACCGTATTAACGGCATAAGCCAGGTTGCTGTAAACGAAAAGGCCGGGCTGACTTTTGCAAGCGGGCTGCGCAGCATTTTGCGGCAGGACCCGGATATTATTATGCTTGGTGAAATACGCAGCCTTGATACGGCAGAAACTGCTATACGTGCAGCGCTTACCGGGCATTTGGTGTTCAGCACGCTGCATACCAATAATGCCGCAGGAGCAGCGGTGCGGCTTGTCGATATGGGTATAGAACCGTTTTTGGTTGCATCTGCCCTGCGCGGAGTTGTTGCGCAAAGGTTAGTGCGGCGCATTTGCCCGCACTGCAAAACGGCTTATGCCGCAAATGCGGAGGAAAAGGCTTATTTAAACATTAAAAGCGACGATGCTTTAACGCTTTATAAGGGAAGCGGCTGTGAAAAATGCCGCGGAACGGGTTATTTAGGGCGTATGGCTTTGCAGGAGGTAATGCCTGTTGTGCCGGAACTGAAAAAATTTATTTTGGGCAAGGCGCAGGAAGAAGCGCTTTTTGCGGAAGCAGAAAAATTTGGCGCGGTAAGTATGCGCAGCGATGGAGTACAAAAAGTATTAAAAGGGCACACTTCTTTAGAGGAAGTTTTGCAGGCCGTGCATTAAGGAGTAAAAATGCTGGAACATATTTTAAAGGAAGCCGTGCGCCAAAACGCTTCGGATGTGCATATAAAAGCAGGCGCAGTGCCGGTATTCAGAATTAACGGCGTTTTAAACAGGCAGAATTTATCTGCCGTAAGTGAAAACGCAATTACATCTTTTATTGAGCAGTACGGAACTTGTGCCGTTAACGAAACAGAGGCGGATTTTTGCTGCCGTATTGACGGCGCAGGAAGTTTCAGGGGGCACGGATATTTACAGAATGGCTTTCCGGCACTTGCCGTAAGAATAATAAAAAGTGCAGTCCCAGCGTTATCAGACTTGAACGCTCCGCCTGTTTTGGAGAAGCTTGCCATGCAGCGCAGCGGGCTTATTCTGGTAACCGGACCGGCCGGAAGCGGCAAAAGCACAACCCTGGCGGCTATGGTTGATTTTATTAACCGCAATAAAAGTGCGCATATTGTTACTTTGGAAGATCCGCCGGAATACAGGTTTACGGAAGATAAAAGCATTATCAGCCAGCGGCAGGTTGGCAGTGATACCGCCAGTTTTGCACTTGGCCTGCGTGCGGCACTGCGCCAGGACCCTGACGTTATTATGATTGGAGAGCTGCGTGATGCACAAACTGCTGCCGGTGCAGTTTCCGCTGCCGAAACAGGGCATTTAGTGCTTGCAACGCTGCATACGCGCAGTGCTGTTTTGGCAGTATCGCGTATGCTGGATTTTTTTGCGCCGGAAAAACAGCAGCAAATGCGTGTGCAGCTTGCAGAAAATTTACAGGCTGTTATAGCGCAGCAGCTTGTTCCGGGCTGCCATGGCGGAAGAACGGCAGCTTTTGAAGTTTTAGCCTTTACTCAGGCCGTGCGCAGCCTTTTGCGTGACGGAAAGGCACATCAGCTTGCAAGTTATATGCAAAGCGGCAGGCAGCAGGGAATGCAGTGCATGGATTACGCGCTGGCATATTTGGCAAAAACAGGGGAGATAACAAAACAGACAGCACAAGAATGTGCTTTTGACATTGACTTGTTAAATAAATATTTTTTGCAGTAAAAAACTGCACCATTAAAGTTATTGTGCATATCATAGCTTTTGGTGCAGTTTTTTGTTTAATTTATTAATTTGTTTATTGTTTCTTCTTCTGGCGTTACATAATATGTTGTCTGGTTAGTGTAAATAACAAAGCCGGGTTTGGCACCGCTCGGTTTTTTTACAAATTTTCGCAGGGTACAGTCTACTGGTATTTTACTGCCGCCGCGGGCTTTGCTGAAATATCCTGCCAGCGTTGCCGCAGTTTGAATGTCTTTTTCATCTGCCTGCGGCAGAGTTGTTTTTAAAATAACGTGCGAGCCGGGAATGTTTTTGGTATGGAACCATAAATCATTGCCGCTGCCGATTGAAAAAGTAACGTAATCGTTTTGTTTGTTGTTTTTGCCGATATATAAAGCTGTATCTTCCGAAAGTTTAATAATTGTTGGTGTTGATTTTGCCTTCGGCATTTTATTTTTGGTATTTTTTACGGTTATAAAACCTGCGGCAGCAAGTTCTGCCTTAATTTCAGCAACTTCGGCCCTTGTCTGTACAAGTTTAAGGGCAATGTCGATGCTTCCAAGATATTCAACGGCATCTTCCGTAAGTTTCAGCTGTTCTTTAATTTCTGCCTGCGCACGTTTTAATTTATTATAGCGTTTATAATATTTTTGTGCGTTTTCGTTGGCAGTTAAATCGGGCGCAAGTTTTATGGCCAGCGGCGTGCCGTCATAAATGTTTTCCAGCGTACATTCACTGCTGCCTTTGGCAATGCGGTACAAATTTGCCATTAAGGTATCGGCAATAATGCGCTGCTGTTCGGCATCTTCCGCCGCGGCAAGTTCCTCTTTTAAAAGCAGTATTTTCTTCTGCAGCTTTTCGGTTTCCGCATTTACTGTTTTGTTTAAAACCTCCTGTTCCGGCAAAAGAACAGGCGTAAGGCTTTGCGCAAAAGCAACGGCGCTGTTAAGCGAGGCAAACTCTTTTACGGTTTCGCCGCCTGTAAGCTGCAAAGGTTTAAACGGAAGAATTGTTTTAACGGTATTGGTGCGGGTAATAATGGCGTATACAGGCGCAGTACCGGCTTTGGCAGCGTTAATATTTTTTTGCAAGGTGCCTATGGCATCTGCCAGCGCGGCAGTATTTTCGTTTGTAATACCGCCTTCGGGAGTTATGCCGGCAAATTTTAAAAGCTGGCCTGCCGTATACTGCCCAATGCCGGTTGTAGCGGCAATAAGCGCTTTTTGCGGCGGCAGGGGCAGGTTTTGTGCCGCTGCGGCAATATCTACCGGGGCGGATGTTAAAATATCCAGCCCGTCCTGCGGCGGCGGGGCAATGTAGGTAAGCCCCGGCAGAATCTGGCGGTAACTGCTTAACGCTTTGCCAATGTGTTTCAGGCTGTCTAAAATTACGCCTTCGCTTACAAAAATAATATTGGCGTTTTTGCCGGTTAGTTCAAAAATAAGCTGTTTGCTGATAATTTGCCTTGCGCTGCCTATGCTGCTTATTTCCATTGTAACAACGCGGTCCAGGCCGCTTTGCGTTATTTTGGTAATGCGCCCTTCTTCCAGATGCTTGCGCAGAAGCATACAGAAAGCAGGCGGGGTTTCAGGGCGTTCCGGCGTTTTATCAGGCATATATAAATAGGGCGAAGCGCCGGAAAAATCGGCAGCTAAAGATATAACGGCATTTTCGGTTTTAACAAGCAGCAGAAGGCTGCTTTTGTTAGGCATAAAAACTTTGTATATTTTGCCGCCGAGCAGCTTTTGCTGCAGCTGGCTTGTGAGAATATTTATTGTAATACCTTCCAAATTCATGGAAATTCTCCTTTTTTCTTTAAAAATTTGCGTTTTTCGTTTGCTTATGAAGTCATAATAGGGTATAATATTATTTCAAGAATAAGTATACAACAATTTTACTAATTTAGAAATGCGGCGGGAGGTTTTATTTTGCTTAAAAGTATGACTGGTTTTGGCCGCGGCGAATATGAGGATGAAAAGTTTTCGGCAACGGTAGAAATGAAAACGGTTAATCACCGTTACAATGAAGTGGCTATCCGTTTGCCGCGCTTTTTAAATCCCCTGGAGGACAGGATACGCAAAACTATTTTGCGCAGTATTAACCGTGGGCGCATAGATGTATTTATCACAGCAGATTATGTAAATGACGGGCTCTGCACCGTTAAAGTAGACAGGCCTTTGGCAGCGGCATACCATAACGCTTTGCAGGAAGTTGCCGAAGCTGCCGGTATCGGCGTCTGCAAGCTGGCCGAGCAGGCAGAAGTATTGTACCTTGCGCGCTGCCCGGATGTTATCAGCGTTAAAGAGGGCTTTTTTGACGTTGAAACCATCTGGCCGCAGCTTGAACAGGCTTTGCAGCAGGCTGTTAACAACCTTGTTGCCATGCGCGAAACGGAAGGCGGCAATATCTACGGCGATTTTATCAAGCGCGCCGTGCTGATTGAAGAAAAACTTTTGCAGATAGAAGCACGTTCACCGCAGATTGTGGAAGAATACCAGGAACGTTTGAGCGAACGCATTAACGACCTGCTTGAAAAATATAACCAGACGGTAGAGCCGGAACGCTTATTGCAGGAAGTTGCCATTTTTGCCGACCGTACAAGCATTACGGAAGAAATTGTAAGGCTGAAAAGCCATATCAAACAATTCCGCGAAATTATTAACCTTAATCAGCCGGTGGGCAGAAAGCTTGATTTTCTGGTGCAGGAATTTAACCGTGAAGCCAATACCATTGCTTCCAAGGCCAATGATTACACCATTGCCCAGCTGGTGGTAGATATTAAGGCAGAAATTGAAAAAATCAGGGAACAGATACAGAATATCGAATAAAAGGAGGCTGCTTTATGGATATTAAGCTTATTAACATAGGCTTTGGCAATATAGTTGCTGCCAACAGGATTATTTCTATTATCAGCCCGGAATCTGCGCCGATAAAAAGAATTATTCAGGAAGCGCGCGATAACGGCACGCTTATTGACGCAACTTACGGGCGCAGAACACGTGCGGTAATTGTTACTGACAGCGGCCATATTATTTTGTCGGCCGTACAGCCGGAAACCGTTGCCAACAGGCTTGTACAGAGCGATGACGAAGATGAAGAATAACGGCTGAGCAGGGGAGGGCTTATTTTGAAACCAAAAGGATTGCTGCTGGTTTTGTCGGGTCCGTCCGGCGCCGGTAAAGGTACAATCTGCCAGATGCTGCGTGAAAAGCTGCCGGATATTGGCTATTCGGTATCTGTAACCACCCGCGCTCCGCGCGAGGGCGAAGTTGACGGCGTAAGTTATTTTTTTAAAACTGTTGAAGAAGTTAAAGCCATGATTGCCGAGGGCGGCCTTCTGGAGTATGCCGAAGTATACGGCAACTATTACGGCACGCCGCGCGATTATGTTATGGATTTGCTTAATCAGGGCAAAGATGTAATTTTGGAAATTGATATTCAGGGCGCTTTGCAGATTAAAAAGCGTTTTCCGGACGGTGTGTTTGTGTTTATTGTTCCGCCTTCTCTGGATGAGCTTTCTTCGCGTATTTACAAACGCGGCACAGACAGCGAGGAAGTTATCAAAAAACGCCTTGCATCCGCCACGGGCGAGCTTGCTTACGCCAGTGAATATGATTATATTATAGTTAATGACATTGCCGAAAGGGCCACGCAGAAGGTTCTGACCGTTATGGAAGCAGAACGTTACCGCGCCGCCCGTACATATTTTATTATTGACGAAATTTGCCATTGCAGAAAAGAGGAGTGATTTTAATGTCTATGGTAGATCCTTCCATCGATTATTTAACAGAAAAAGTTGACAGCAAATATACTCTGGCTATGCTGGCTGCCAAACGCGCACGCGAACTGACTGTGCCCGGGCAGAACCTTCCGGAAAAGGAAGTAAGCATTGCCTTGAAGGAAATTGCAAACGATACCATTACTTATGAGCGCAATCAGGGTAAATAAGGGAGGCGCCGGCCTTGTTGAAGGGTAAGAAAATTGTTTTAGGTGTAACAGGCGGCATTGCCGTTTATAAAGCCGTTGACCTGGTGAGCAAACTGCGCAAACAGGGTGCGGAAGTGCGTGTCGTTATGACAGAACATGCCCAGCAGTTTGTAACTCCGCTGACTTTTAAGGAAATCAGCGGCAATAAAGTTGCTGTTTCCATGTGGAATGCCAATCAGGAATTTAACGTTGAACATATTGCCCTTGCCGATTGGGCCGACCTGTTTATGGTTGTGCCGGCAACGGCCAACATCATTGCCAAAATGGCGTACGGCATTGCCGATGATTTGCTTTCGACAACGCTGCTCGCGGCACATTCACCGGTTATTGTGTGCCCTGCCATGAATACGCATATGTATGAAAACCCTGCCACGCAGGAAAATATTGCCAAAATTAAAAGCCGCGGAATTGTGGTGATGCCTCCGGCAAGCGGCGTACTGGCCTGCGGTGCCGTTGGTGCAGGGCGTTTGCCTGAACCTGCGGATATAGTTAATTTTGTGAAGAACTTTTTTGCAAAAACGGAAGGCGATATGCGCGGCCTCAAAGTTTTGGTAACTGCTGCCGGTACGCGTGAACCCATTGACCCGGTGCGTTATGTAGGCAACCGCAGCAGCGGTAAAATGGGTTATTCCATTGCACAGGCAGCGGCAGAACGCGGAGCAGAAGTAACCCTTGTTACAGGCCCCAGCGCGCTTACACCGCCGCCGAACATTAAAGTTGTAAATGTAGAAACAACGCAGCAGATGATGGATGCGTGCCTTGCCGTTTACGACGGATGCGACATCGTTATCAAGGCGGCGGCCGTTGCCGATTACCGCCCGCATGATGTGGCAGCGCAGAAAATTAAAAAGAAAACCGATGATGCTTTAACGGTTGTAATGGATAAGAACCCGGATATTTTAAAAACGCTGGGTGAACGCAAAAAAGGGCAGTTCCTTGTGGGTTTTGCAGCAGAAACCCAGAACCTTATTGATAATGCCAAAGAAAAAGTTACCAAGAAAAACCTTGATATGATTGTTGCCAACGATGTAACAATGCAGGGGGCAGGCTTTGGCAGCGAAACCAATATCGTAAAACTGATTTTCCCGGATGGCAGCATTAAAGAACTGCCGCAGATGAGCAAGTACGATGTTGCGGAAGAACTTTTGAACACCGTTTTGCGCTTAAGGAAATAATTGTTGCCTTTTTTACATAAATTGGATATAATATCATAGTAACTTAATATTACTCATCAAGAGCTGGTGGAGGGATTGGCCCAATGAAACCGCAGCAACCATTGCATTAGTGCAAACGGTGCTAAGTCCTGCGAGTTAATCGAGAGATGAGAATGTCGGTACAATCAGCGGCGCTCTCACAGAGGGCGCTTTTTTATTTACATAAGGAGGAACAGAATGAGAAAATTATTTACTTCCGAATCTGTTACGGAAGGGCATCCTGATAAAATTGCCGATCAGATTTCTGATGCTGTGCTTGATGCTATTCTGGCAGAAGACCCGCATGGCCGTGTTGCCTGCGAAACTGTAGTTGCCACCGGGCAGATTCATGTTGTTGGCGAAATTTCTACGAGCTGCTATGTTGATATTCCTAAAATCGCGCGCGAAACCGTTATCAATATCGGCTATGACCGTGCTAAATATGGCTTTGACGGCAATACCTGCGGCGTTTTGATTTCCATTGACGAACAGTCGCCGGATATTGCGCTTGGCGTTGATAAATCTCTGGAAGCAAAAGAAGGCAAGGCCGATGAAAACGAAGTAGGTGCCGGTGACCAGGGCATGATGTTCGGTTATGCTACTAACGAAACCCCGGAATACATGCCGCTGCCTGTTTCTTTGGCACATAAACTTTCCCGCCGCCTTGCAGAAGTGCGCAAAACCGGCGTTCTGCCTTACCTGCGCCCGGACGGAAAAACCCAGGTAACCGTTGAATATGACGACGGCAAACCTGTACGCATTGATACGATTGTTATTTCCACGCAGCATGCTCCGGAAATTGCTCTGGAACAAATCCGCCGCGATATTATGGAATTTGTTGTAAAACCGGTTGTACCGGCAGAAATGCTTGATGGCGAAACCAAATATTACATCAACCCGACCGGCCGTTTTGTTATCGGCGGCCCGCAGGGCGACAGCGGCCTTACCGGACGCAAAATTATAGTTGATACTTACGGCGGTATGGCGCGTCATGGCGGCGGTGCTTTCTCAGGCAAAGATCCCACGAAAGTAGACCGCAGTGCGGCTTACGCAGCACGTTACGTAGCTAAAAACGTTGTTGCCGCAGGCCTTGCCGATAAATGCGAAATTCAGCTTGCTTATGCCATTGGCGTTGCACAGCCTGTTTCCGTTTTGGTAGATACTTTCGGCACCGGCAAAATCGACGACGATAAAATTGCCGAACTTATTAAAAAGAACTTCTCTCTCAGCCCGTCCGGCATTATTAAAACGCTGGATTTGCTGCGCCCGATTTACAAGCAGACCGCTGCTTACGGACATTTTGGCCGTACCGATGTAGACCTGCCGTGGGAACATACCGATAAGGCAGAAACTTTAAGAAAACAGGCTGGGCTGTAAAATTTAAAATTTTAAACTGCGTTGAACTGCACCCCAAAAGTTAGACTTTTGGAGGTGCAGTTTTTTTATTAAAGTATTTGTCAGGATATGGTAAAATAAATAGGTAAAGTTTTAGTTGGAGTTTTGTATGAGATACGTTAACGTAGCAATAAATTTACCTGTTAAAAATTTGTTTAAGCAGTTTACATACGCTTTGCCGCCGCAGTTTGGCTATATAGGCGCAGGCTGGCGTGTAATTGTGCCTTTTTCGCGGCAGACAACGGAAGGCTTTGTTGTTGGCGAAGTAGGCAGCAATTTGCCGGAGCCTGAAAAATACAAAGAGGTTCAGGCTGTTATAGGCACTGAGCCGTGGTTTGACGGTGAAATGCTGGAAGCAGCCCGCTGGCTTGCAGAATATTATATGTGCCCGCTGGCAGAAGCAATGCGCCTTTTTATTCCCGGCAAAAGCAGCATAAAGCGCCATGCTGTTTATGATGAAAACGGCAGGCTTTTATATTACGAACTGGAAAACCGCCTGAAAGAAAAAATGCAGTATTGTTATGCCATAACGGAAAGCGGCAGGCTGGCACTGGCGGAAGGCAGTAACCGCGCTAAGGCGCAGATGGCGGCACTGCAAATTTTGGCGCAGGCAGAGCGTGAACTGAGCGCAAAGGAGTTGGAAGCAGCAGGTGTAAGTGCTGCTGTTTTGCGTACCCTGCTGCAAAAGAGCTGGTGCAGCCGCAGAGAGCAGCGCGTTTTGCGAAACAGCTATGCCGGCAATAACACTTTAAAACAAAGTTTTGATTTAACGGAAGAACAGGCACAGGCTGTTAATTCCGTAAGCAAAGCAATTACAGAAAAACAGCAGGAAACTTTTTTATTGCAGGGCGTAACCGGCAGCGGCAAAACGGAAGTTTACCTTAATTTAACGGCAAAAGCGCTTGCGGAAGGACGCCAGGTGCTGGTACTTGTGCCGGAAATTGCGCTGACGGCGCAGATAGTAAAGCGTTTTCAAAGCTGGTTTAAGGGCTGTATTGCCGTTGTACACAGTAAACTATCGGCAAGTGAAAGGGCAGACGTTTTTTATAAAATACGCAATAACGAAGCGCAGATTTTAATTGGCGTGCGTTCGGCTGTTTTTGCGCCTTTTACAAATTTAGGCCTTGTTATTATTGATGAAGAACACGACCAGAGCTACAAACAGGAAGAAAGACCATGCTATCATGCCCGTGAGGTAGCACTGCACAGGGCGGAATATTTTGATATACCGGTAGTTTTAGGCAGCGCAACGCCGTCGATAGAGAGTTATTATGATGCCATAATGAAGCGGTTTAAGCATCTGCGTTTAACTGGCCGCCCAAATGGCCAGCCGCTGCCAAAGGTACAAATTGTTGATATGCGCAAAGAATTGCAGGAAAGAAATTTTTCGGTTTTGTCACGCACTTTGCAGCAGGAGCTTGTGCGTACTGCTGCGGCAGGTGAGCAGGCAATTGTGCTTTTAAACCGCCGCGGCTATTCCACCTTTGTGATGTGCCGTGACTGCGGTGAAACTATTATGTGCCCGCACTGCGCAGTGGCTTTGGTTTACCATGAAGAAGGAAAAGCCATGCGCTGCCATTACTGCGGCAACACCATGCCCGTGCCGGAAGAATGCCCTAAATGCCACAGCAGGCGCATAAAATTTTTCGGCACCGGCACGCAAAAAGCAGAAGCACAGATTGCAGCTTTGCCGGAAGTAAAAGTTTTGCGCATGGACCAGGATTCCACGCTGCGCAAATTTGCACATGAAGAAATTTTAAACGCTTTTTCAAGCGGCAGGTATAATGTGCTGATTGGTACGCAGATGGTTGCCAAAGGGCACGACATACCAAATGTTACGCTTGTCGGCGTGCTTTCGGCAGATTCCATGCTGAACATGCCAGATTTCCGTGCTTACGAAAGAGCGTTTTCGCTGCTTACACAGGCAGCAGGGCGTGCGGGGCGCGGCGATAAACCGGGGCATGTAATTTTGCAGGTGTACGATGCGGATAACCGGACCGTCCATCTTGCGGCGGAGCAGGATTACGATACCTTTGCGGAAGAAGAACTGCTGCGGCGTAAGGAACTGAATTATCCGCCTTATGCGGCGTTTTTAAAAATAACCGTATGGGATAAAAACGAAGAACGCGCCAACGGAACGGCTAAGGAAATAGCTGATTTTCTGGAGCGGCAGGCAAAAAATACGGATGCGGAAGTATTTGGGCCGTTTGCCGGTATTATTGGCAAGGTGCGCGATTTATACCGAGTTAACGTGCTGGTAAAAAGCACACAGATAAATATATTTAAAACAGCGTTATGGCAGTCGCCGTACCGTGACATGAAAAATGTTTATTTTGACGTTGACCCGTTTAATGTGCTGTAAAATTGCCCGTATAACATTTTTTGTGATATAATAATTATTATGAGAGCGAATTTTAGGAGGATACTGTGAGTAAATTAAAAATACTTGTTGCCGGAGACCCTGTGCTGCGGCAGAAAGCACAGGAAGTTGAACGCATGGATAAAAAAACTCTGCGTCTTTTGGACGATATGGCAGAAACCATGTATGCCGCTAACGGTGTCGGGCTTGCGGCGCCGCAGATTGGCGTTTTAAAACGCATTGTTGTTATTGACGTTGGCGAAGGGCTGATTGAGCTTATCAACCCTGTTATTACTTACCGTGAAGGTTCTGCCGTTGGCCCGGAAGGCTGCCTTTCCGTACCTGATTACGAAGGCGAAGTGGAACGCGCGGAAATTGTGCATTGCGAATATTATGACCGCAAAGGGCGCAAAATGCTTATTAAGGCAGACGGGCTTTTAGCAGTTTGCATTCAGCATGAACTTGACCATTTGGACGGAGTGCTGTTTATTGACAAGGCCAAAGTGCTGATGCCGAAGGATTTTGACGGGGAGCAGTAATGATGCGTATTGTATTTATGGGAACCCCTGATTTTGCCGTTGCCAGTTTAAAGGCACTGGCAGAGCAGGGCACAGATGAAATAGTTGGTGTATTTACACAGCCTGACAGGCCCAAAGGACGGGGGCAGAAAATGCTTATGACTCCGGTAAAAGAATATGCGCTTGAAAAAGGTTATGAAGTTTACCAACCTCAGCGCGTAAAAACGCCGGAAGTTATTGAACTTTTACGCGGCCTTGCGCCTGACTTAATTGTGGTAGCTGCCTTTGGCCAGTTTTTGCCGAAAGAAATTCTGGAAATGCCGAAGTACGGCTGCATAAACGTGCATGCTTCTCTTTTGCCTAAATACCGCGGGGCTGCACCGATACATTATGTAATTTTAAACGGCGAAACCAAAAGCGGCGTAACAATTATGCAGATGGATATCGGCATGGATACCGGCGATATGCTTGCAAAAGCAGAAGTTGAAATTACGCCGGAAATGACCATGGGCGAACTGCATGACAGTTTAAAGGAAATTGGCGGCAAACTGCTGCTTGAAACCGTTGAAAAAATAAAACGCGGCGAAATTACGCCCGTTAAGCAAAATGATGCTGAAGCAACTTACGCACATTTGCTTACGCGCGATATGGAAGCCATTGACTGGAACCTGCCTGCGGCGGAGATTCATAATAAAATACGTGCCTTTAACCCTGCTCCGGGTGCGTTTACAAATTTGCCCGGTGGCAAAAAACTTAAAATATGGCGTGCGGAAGTTGCCTGCGGCAGCGGCAGCAAAGCAGGTGAAGTTACTGAAGTTTTAAAGAACGGCTTTAAAGTTGCCTGCGGCAGCGGCGTTCTTCTTGTTACCGAAGTACAGCCGGAATCAAAAAAACGTATGCCTGCTGCGGTGTTCTGCAATGGCCGCGGCATTAATAAAGGTGATATTTTAGGTTGAGGTAAGTAAAGCAATGGAAAGTGTTTTGAAACCGAAAAAACGCATATTTGTTTCGCTGACATTGGCCAGTGCTTTTTTGGGAGCGGTTTTTATTTATTTATGCTGGCGCGTGGCTTTGCCGGGGCTTGCACAAATCAGTTCCACGCTGCCGGTGCTTTTTGGCAGCGTTGGCATTGTGGTGGCAATAGCACTTTTGGCAGCTGTCAGCGCTATTGTGCTTGCAATTTTAGGCTTTCCAATCATCAAAACATTTTATTTTTGGGCATGGAAAGCCGTTAATATGCTGTTTCCCTTTGCTGTTGGTCTGGGGCGCATTTTTAACATACCGCGCCAGAGAATAGAACAGTCTTTTATTGAAGTAAGCAATCATCTGGTACGCCAGCATAAAATAAAAGTGCCGGCATCAAGAATTATGATTTTAACGCCGCACTGCATTCAGCTTGATACCTGCGCCCATAAAATTACGCGCAATATCGAAAACTGCCGTCAGTGCGGACGCTGCTGTGTCGGCGGAATGCTTGGGCTGGCACATAAATACGGAATTCACATGGGCGTGGCAACAGGCGGCACTTTGGCAAGGCAGATGGTAAAAGAAATACGCCCGAAAGCAATAATTGCCGTTGCCTGTGAGCGCGATTTAACCAGCGGCATACAGGATGTTTTTCCGCTGCCGGTTATAGGCGTTTTAAACGAAAGGCCGTTTGGCCCATGTTTTAATACACGGGTTGATATTAAAAAAGTAGAAGCAGCTATTTTAGACTTTTTAGATACAGAGGAAGCAGATGACAGAAAAAAGACAGGCAAATAAAAAAATAAAAAAAGATACTGCAAGGCAGATTGCGCTTGAAGTAATTTGTGCCGTTATTGATGGCGGCGCTTATGCCAATATTGCCCTTAACAAAACCCTGCGCACGAAAAAAACAGACGACAGGGACCGCAGGTTCATTACGGAGCTGGTCTATGGTACCATAAAAGCAAAAGGTACTTTGGACTGGCTTTTGTCGCAGTTATCGGCAAGGCCTCTGGCAAAAATTGACAAGGTAATTTTAAATATTTTGCGCATGGGGCTCTATCAGATTTTTTATCTTGATAAAGTACCGGCTTCGGCAGCATGCAATGAAAGTACGGAGCTTGCCAAAGCCGCAAGCCATGCCGGTGCGGCAAAATTTGTTAACGGCATTCTGCGTTCTGCTGTGCGCGGCAAAGAAGCAGGAACTTTGGTGTTCCCCGATAAATCTGCCGATGCAGCTTTAAACCTTGCCTTAACAAAACTGCATCCGCTGTGGCTTGTTAAGCACTGGTTAAAGCAGTTTGGCGAAGAAGAAACAGAAAAATTGCTGGATTACAATAATTTGCCGCCTGTTTTAAGCCTGCGAACCAATACGCTTAAAACAACACGCAGCAATCTTTTGGAAGTTTTGCAGGCAGCAGGGTTTGAAGCTGTTCCTTCCAAATGGTGCGAGGAAGGCATAATTTGCACAAAAACGGCAGGGCTTAATGCTTTAATGGAAAAAGCGCCGGATGCTTTTTATATGCAGGATGAAAGCTCCATGCTTGTTGCGCGTGCAGTATGCCCGCAGCCGGGGATGACTGTGCTTGATTTATGCGCTGCGCCGGGTGGGAAAACAACTCACCTTGCTCAGCTTATGCAAAATAAGGGCAGAATTTATGCCTGCGACATTCATCCGCATAAAATGGAGTTAATTAAAGAAAATGCCGTAAGGCTTGGCATAGATATTATAGAACCCGTACTGATGGATGCTTCTGTATTTAAACCGGAATGGGCAGACAGTGCGGATTGTGTCCTTGTGGATGCGCCTTGCAGCGGCTTTGGCGTATTAAGGCGCAGGGCAGAAGCACGCTGGCGTAAAAATAAAAAAGATTTGAAAGTATTTCCGCCGCTGCAAAAAAGCATTCTGCAAAATGCAGCACGTTATGTAAAACCGGGCGGAAGGCTTATTTACAGCACCTGTACTTTGGAGCAGGCAGAAAATAACCTGCTTGTCAGTGAGTTTTTAAATGCCAATACGGAATTTGAATATGCCGGGTTCAGACACCCGCTGACCGGTGAAACAATTAATGAGCTGCAGCTTCTGCCGCAGCGTGATAATGTTGACGGCTTTTATATCTGCGTAATGCGCCGCAAGGAGCTGTGATTATGAAAAAAGAAATTTTTGGCTTAACGCCGGAAGAATTGCAGCAGGAGTTTGTGGCAGCAGGTTTGAAAAAATTCCGTGCTTCGCAGGTTTACCAGTGGCTTTATAAAAAATGTGTTTTTAAATTTGAGGAGATGCACAATCTCTCCAAGGCAGATATAGCCGTTTTAAATGAAAAATTTACGGTTATGCCTGCCAACATAAATATTTTAACGCGCTGGAAGTCATCGGACGGGCTTACGGAAAAGCTGCTGCTTGAATTGCAGGACGGTAATTCCGTGGAAACTGTTTTAATGCACCACGATTACGGTTACAGCGTTTGCGTGTCGAGCCAGGTTGGCTGTGCCATGGCCTGTGCTTTCTGCGCGAGCGGTTTAAACGGCTGCGTGCGTAATTTAACAAGTGCGGAAATTATTATGCAGGTTTATTTGTTTAACGCCATGATAGCCCCGCAGCAGGTAAGCCGCGTTGTAGTTATGGGCAGCGGCGAGCCGATGCTTAACTATGATGAGGTTACGGGTGCTTTAAAATTCCTGCACCGTGAGGATGCGGCTTTTATGAGTTACCGTAATATGACGGTTTCTACCTGCGGAATTATACCGGGCATTGAGCGTTTAACTAAAGAAGAAATACCTATCAATCTTGCCGTTTCGCTGCATGCCGTAAAAGATGATGTGCGCACTCAGCTGATGCCTGTTAATAAAGGCTTTCCGTTTCCTTCCGTTATTGCTGCCGCGGAAAAATACGCGCGCGCAAGCGGCAGGCAGGTAACTTATGAATATATTTTAATAAAAGATAAAAACGACAGCCCGGAGGATGCGCAGCTCTTAAGTAATTATTTAAAATTTAAGCACGCATCGGTAAATTTAATTCCGGCCAATCCGGTACCGGAAAAAGGTTTTGAACGACCAACAGCAAAACGTATTGAAGGATTTTTAAGAATTTTACAGAAAAATAAAATTAATGCCACCATCCGCAAGGAGATGGGCAAAGATATTAATGCAGCCTGCGGACAGCTGCGGGCGAAGTTTAACGATAACAAGTGAGTTATTCAGGGGGCGCTGTATGATAGCGGTCAGTAAAACAAATACCGGCCTTGTGCGTACTGCTAATGAGGATGCCTTATTAACGGACGGACCGGAACTGTTTGCCATCGCTGATGGCATGGGCGGTTATGCCGGCGGTGAAATTGCCAGTGTGGAAACAATTAAAGTTTTAAAAGAAGAAAAAAAGAATTTTGCCGGGCTTACCGGAGAAGCCCTGTGTACGGCTTTAAAAGAAGCTGCTTCCAAAGCTAACAGCCATCTGCGCAGCCTGGTATGCAAAATGCCTGATTACGAAGGCATGGGCACAACTCTGGTTGCCGTGTATCTGGCAGAAGATAAAAAAGCCTATGCTTTAAATATTGGCGACAGCCGCCTGTATTTATGGCGCAATGGCCTGCTTAAGCAGATAACTCAGGACCATTCTTATGTGGCTGAACTTTTAAGCAAGGGCGATATAACAACTGATGAAGCACGCCGCCACCCGCAGCGCAATGTAATTTTAAGGGCAGTCGGTGCGGATGAAGGGCTTGATTCAGACGTTTTCAGCTTTGAAATAGAGCCGGGCGACAGATTGCTTTTGTGCAGCGACGGGCTTTCGGACATGGCTGCCGATGATGAAATTGCCGCCGTTTTGAAGGAAGAAAATACGGAAAAAGCGGCGGATGCTTTAATTGAACTTGCGCTTAATAATGGCGGGCGCGATAATGTTTCGGTTATTTTAATAGACTTTTGTGCGGAGGAGATATAAATGAACAACGGAACAATTTTAAAACAACGTTATAAAATCCTGCGTCACATTGGTTCAGGCGGAATGGCCGAAGTTTATCTGGCTGAAGATTTGCTGCTTAACCGGCAGGTAGCCATAAAAATACTGCGCGACCAGTTCAATGACGACAAAACGCTTCTTAACCAGTTTAAGCATGAGGCACAGTCGGCTGCACGGCTTTCCAGTCCTTCTATCATAAATATTTTTGATGTTTGCGAAGAAGAAGGCAAGTCTTTTATCGTTATGGAATATGTGGAAGGCAAAACCTTAAAAGACCTGCTGGAAGAAAAAGGAAGGCTTTCGCCTTATAAGGCTGTTTGTATTGCCGAAGATATTGCAGCGGGGTTAAGCCATGCGCACAGACGCAATATTATTCACTGCGATATTAAGCCGCACAATATTTTAATAACTGAAAACATGCACCCCAAAATTGCTGATTTTGGCATTGCCAGAATGATAAGCAATATGACGATGGTGTATACCAATTCGGTAATTGGCTCGGTGCATTATTTATCTCCGGAGCAGGCAAGCGGAAAGCCTGTAACTGCCCAGAGTGATATTTATTCCTTGGGTATTGTGCTTTACGAAATGCTTACTGGGCATGTGCCGTTTGACGGCAATACGGCAGTTGCCGTTGCCATGATGCATGTTGAAAAAACGCCGCCGCCGCTCAGCACCTACGTTGACGGGCTGCCGGTATGTTTGCAGCATGTGATAGATAAAGCGCTTGCCAAAGATTTAACCAAGCGTTATGCCAGCGCGGAAGAAATGCGCCAGGACTTAAATTCCATTAAAAATAAAATGGAGAAAAACGGCGAAGCAGAGGATTACACCGAAGCAGACAGCTTTGCTGACGAAGTTAATGAAAAATCTGCTTTGGTTACAGATGAAACGGAAGTTCCGGAAGAAACTATTGTAATGACGGTTCCTGCTGCTCCTGCAAAACCGAAAGCTAAAAAAAGCTGGCTGCAAAAAATGAAAGAAACCCAGCTTACACGGCATCAGCAAATTATGCTTGCAGCTGTGGTAGTGGTTTTATCGGCAGTATTTCTGCTTATAGGCAACGTGTTTAGCCGTGAAACTGTAAAAGTGCCGGACGTAACCGGCAAAACCGTTGTTGAAGCGCAGCAGATACTGGAAAATGCAGGTTTCAGCATAACACTGAAGGAAGCCTACGACGACAAAGTAACACCGGGGCTTGTGCTTGAGCAGGACCCTGCCGGAAATGAAATGCGCAAGGAAGGCAGCGCCGTTTATTTAACTGTAAGCAAGGGCATTGAAATGGTGGAAGTGCCAAACCTTGCAGGTAAAAATCTTGCCGATGCACGCAAGATGATAGAACGCAAAGAACTGGCGCTTGGTAAAGTAGAAACCGTTTTCCGCGAAGACGGCAGCGGGCTTGTTATTGAACAAACCCCTAAAGCTAACGAAAAAATACGCCATGGCGAAAAGGTAAATCTTGTAATTTCCGAAAAACCGAAAGAAGTTACCATTCCTTCAGTAGTTGGAAAAGCTTCCGGCGAAGCCATGACTGCGCTTGAAAAACTCGGTTTTAAAAACATTACCGCACAAAGCGTGGGCAGTAAAAAAGTTGCCGGTACTGTTTTGAGCATTACGCCTAAAGAAGGCAGCAAAGTTTTAAACAGCACTGATGTTGTGCTGCGTGTTTCTGACGGCGTCGGTACGGCATCTCAGAATAAATATGCCGAATTTGTAGTGCCTGACGGAGCGAAAAAACAAAAAGTAAAAATTGTTGTGGTTGACGACGAAGGCGAAAAAGTAGTTTATGAAGGCACCAAACGTGAAGGCGTGCGCATACGCCAGAAAGTGGAAGTAAGCGGCAGCGCCGTGGCAAAATTCTACTGTGACAATAAACTTATAGAGGAGAAACAGCTTTGACAGCAGGCCGCATTATAAAAAATTTTAACGGGTATTATTATGTTGAAACGCCTGATAAAGAAATTGTTACCTGCAAAATAAAGGGTAAAATGAAGCAGGTACGTTTTTCTGCCGTTACGGGAGATATGGTTGAGTTTGAGAAAAATCCTGACGGCGAAAGCATGATTAAAACTATTTTGCCGCGCCGCAATTTTATGGAACGGCCGGCAATGGCTAACCTTGACTGCATTGTAATAGCTTTTGCCTGCGCAGACCCGGATTTCAGCTACTTGCTGGCAGATAAAATGCTGGCGTTTGCCGAACGTGCCGGTATTGAAGCCGTTTTATGCCTTAATAAAACAGACCTTGTAAGTGAAGCGCAGCTTGAAGAAATTGCCGAAGTTTACCGTAAGGCAGGCTATACTGTTTTTACTGTGTCAACTTTTAACGGAACAGGGCTTGAAGCGCTGAAAGAATATTTAAACGGTAAAATAAGCGCATTTGCCGGGCCTTCCGGTGTCGGTAAATCATCCATGCTTAACGCCTTGCAGCCCGGCATAGCATTGCAGACAGGCAAGGTAAGTGAAAAAATCGGGCGCGGGCGGCATACAACACGTTATGCCCAGCTTTTGCCTTTTAACGGCGGCTACCTTGCCGATACACCCGGTTTTGGCAATTTGCTTGCCGAAAATATCGACGCGCGCGAGCTTTATAAGTATTTCCGTGAATTTAAGTATTTTGAGCACGGCTGCAAATTTGTTCCGTGCACGCATACGCATGAACCGGTCTGCGGCGTGAAAAATGCGGTAGAAGAAGGTAAAATTGCCGCAAGCCGTTATGAATCTTATCTTGCAATTTTAGACGAAATAAAATTACTGAAAGAAAAGAGTGGTAAAAGATGATTAAAATAGCACCATCTATCTTATCTGCTGATTTTGCCTTTTTGGCGGACGAAATTAAAAAAATCGAAAAAGCCGGTGCAGATTGGGTTCATATCGACGTTATGGACGGCAACTTTGTGCCTAACCTTACTTTTGGCGCTCCCGTTGTAACCAAAATACGTAAAGTAACGGATATGTTTTTTGACTGCCACTTAATGGTAGAACACCCGGAAACATATATTGATGATTTTGCCAAAGCAGGTGCGGATATGATTGTCGTTCATGCAGAAGCAACCAAACATTTGCACCGCTGCCTGCAATATATTAAAAGCAAGGGCGTCAAGGCCGGTGTGGCACTTAACCCTGCAACGCCGCTCTGCATGGTGCAGGAAGTTTTAGGCGATGCCGATATGGTGCTTTTAATGACGGTAAACCCCGGCTTTGGCGGGCAGAAATTTATAGAAAGCGTTGTGCCCAAAATTGCGGCGCTGCGTAAAATGATTGACGAAAAAGGCCTGACCTGCGATATACAGGTTGACGGCGGCATTAATGCCGAAACCAGCAAAATTGTACGTGAGGCCGGTGCCAATATTCTGGTTGCAGGCAGCTACGTTTACGGTGCGGAAGATACTGCCGCAGCAATTGCAAGCTTGAAAGCATAAAATGTTTTAAATTCAGATATATTCAGATTAGAGGAGGAATAAAGAATGCTCGAAGCAGGAATGAAAGCGCCTGATTTTACTTTGGAAGATAAAGACGGCAATTTGGTATCGCTGCACGACTTTGCAGGCAAAAAAGTAGTTGTATATTTTTACCCGAAAGATTCTACGCCGGGCTGTACTCGCCAGGCCTGCGCTTTCCGCAATAATTACGGCGAATATAAAAATCTTGGTGTGGAAGTTATCGGCATCAGCAAAGACAGCGTAAAATCGCACAGTAATTTTGCAGCCAAACAGGAACTGCCTTTTATTTTGTTAAGCGACCCGGAGCGTAAAGCCATTGAGGCTTTCGGCGTATGGCAGGAAAAGAAAATGTACGGCAAAGTAAGCATGGGCGTTGTGCGCAGCACTTTTGTAATTGATGAAAACGGTGTTGTTGAAAAAGTTTATCCGAAAGCAAAGCCCGATACCAATGCCGAAGAAATTCTGGCATATTTAAAAGGCTGATTTGTTAATTTTAATGTTTAAAATGATACAAATAACTTGTCTTTAAAGACATATAGTGATATAATATATTAAGAAAAATTATGACTTCTTTTGAGAGAGTGGGTATTTTACCCGCTCTTTCCTCTTATTAGGGTTAAGAAAAAGCGGAGGTGAATTATGCAGAGTGCAGAGATTGAAAAACTGGTAAGCGGCATGGCCGAAGAAATTTTGCAGGGAACAGATATTTCGCTGGTTGATGTTGAATATGTGCGTGAAAAAGATTGGTATCTGCGTATTTATATTGATAAACCGGGCGGCATCGAGATTGATGACTGCCAGATGGTAAGTGAAAAGCTGACGGAAATTTTGGACGAACGTGACCCTATCAGGGATAAATATTATCTGGAAGTTTCTTCACCGGGTATTGACCGTCCGCTTAAAAAAGACAAGGATTTTGAAAGTTTCTACGGCAAAAAAGTGGATATTAAATTTTTTGCGCCTTGGGAAAAGAACAAAGAAATAGTTGCAGTTCTGACAGCGCATGATGAAAATACCATCAGCGCCAAACCTGTTATTAAAGGACGCGAAAGCAAGAATCCGGTTGTATTTGAAAGAAAAACGATTGCCATGATCAGGTCGCACATAGATTTTTAAGGTTTAGGGGGAGTAAGAAAAGTGAACGCAGATTTTATTATGGCCGTGCAGGAATTAGGCAAGGAAAAAGGTATTGAACCTTCTATTTTGTTTGAAGCTGTTGAAGAAGCATTGGTAACTGCTTATAAAAAGAATTTTGGCAGCAATCAGAATGTACGTGTTGATTTAAACAGAACCAGCGGCGAGCTGCATGTATATGCACAAAAGCATGTTGTTGAAACCGTTGAAGACAGTGCTAATGAAATTACTCTGGAAGATGCACGTAAAATTGACCCGCGCTATGAACTTGACGATATTGTGGAAATCGAAGTAACGCCGAAAAACTTTGGCCGCATTGCCGCACAGAACGCAAAACAGGTTGTTGTTCAGCGTATCCGCGAAGCAGAGCGCGGCATGGTGTTTGAAAAATATTATAACCGCGAAAACGACATTGTTACCGGCGTTATTCAGCGCATGGAAAACAGAAATGTTTACATTGATTTGGGCAAAGCAGAAGCTGTTTTAACGGTTGGCGAGCAGATTCCCGGTGAAATTTACGAATACCATGACAGAATGAAAACCTATATTTTAGAGGTACGCAAAACAAGCAAGGGCCCGCAGATTATGGTTTCCAGAACTCATCCCGGCCTTTTGAAACGTTTGTTTGAACTGGAAGTGCCGGAAATTCATGACGGTTTGGTGGAAATTAAATCTGTTGCACGTGAACCTGGCATGCGCTCTAAAATTGCAGTTTACACCAAAGATGAAAACATCGACCCGGTAGGCGCCTGCGTAGGACAGAAGGGCATGCGCGTACAGGCTATCGTAAACGAGCTGCGCGGCGAAAAGATTGATATTGTAAAATACAGCGATGACCCCGCTCAGTATGTTGCCAACGCATTATCTCCTGCCAAGGTTGTAAGCACGGAAATTCTGGAAAGTGAAAAAATCTGCCGTGTAGTTGTGCCCGATTACCAGCTTTCTCTTGCCATTGGCAAAGAAGGGCAGAATGCACGCCTGGCAGCAAAACTTACCGGCTGGAAAATTGATATAAAGAGCGAAACCCAGAGCAAGGAAGAGCCTTTTGAAAGCGCCGGGGGTGAAGCTGATGAAGCAGCAGAAGATTAAAAAAGTGCCGCAGCGCAAATGTGTCGGCTGTGGTGAAATGAAAGACAAAAAATCACTGCTGCGCATTGTACGTTCTCCGGAAGGTGAAATATCGCTTGATTTAACAGGCAAAAAATCCGGGCGCGGAGCTTATGTCTGCCGCAGCCGGGAATGCATAAAAAAAGCCGTTAAGGAAAAACGCCTGGAACGTGCTTTGGAAAAACCCGTAACGGAAGAAGTTTATGCAAAACTGCTGGAGGATTTGCCCGATGGACAATAGACAGGTAGCTTTTGCATTGGGGCTGGCGCAAAAGGCAGGCAAAGTTGCAGCGGGTGATTTTGCGGTACGCAGCGCTTTAAACGGCGGCAAGGCAAAACTGATGCTGATTGCTTCTGATGCGGCGGAAACATCCCGCAGGGAACTGGAATACCTTGCAAAGTCGGCCGGTGTTAATATTATTACAGGGCCTTCGCGTGCGGAAATAGGTTCGGCTATAGGTAAATCCCCGCGTACTGCCGTTGTAATTACGGATAATAATTTTGCAGCAATGATACAGAAAAAGTGCCACGATTAAGTTTGGAGGTGGATGAATGGGTAAGCATAGAATATATGAAATAGCTAAAGAATTGGGAAAAAGCAACCAGGAAGTAATTGATGTACTGGCAAAAAATAACATTCAGGTTAAAAGTTTAAGTACGGTGGATGACGCTGCCAAAGAAATGGTAGTGCGCGCATTTGCCAAAAAGCCGGTTCAGCCGGAGAAAAAGCCTGCGCCTCAGCAAAAAGCACAAAACAATGCTGCGAAGGCAGTGCCGGCAAAAAATGACGCTAATAAAGCCAGTGCCCAGAAACAGGTTAAAGTACAGGTTCAAAATCAGCCTAAACCGGTTGAAAAAAATAAACCCCAGCAGGATAACAAACCGAAGAACGCCGGTAATAAACCTGCTCCTGCGCATAACGAACAGCGCAATCAAAATCAGGCTAAAAACAATAATAACCAGAATAACCAAAACCATAAGAAGAACAATCAGCCGATGCAGCAGCATGGCAAGGGTAATTTGCAGCAGGGCCAGCAGGGCAAAAATAATAAACAGAACCGTCCTCAGCGCCCGCAGGGAGGTATTTTTATCGGACCGAAAGGACAGCAGTCCGGGCAGGGTTCTCAGCAGAACCGTAATGCCGCAGGACAGCAGCAAAGCCGTTTTGAAAACCAGAACCGCGGCAGCCAGCAGGGCGGCAAACAGCAGTTTAACAAAAAACGCAATGAAAAACCACAGATTAAAGGCCAGTATGCAAGCCGCGACAGCCGCAATATGCACAGCCGCGACCATATGATGAAAAAACGCCCCGGCAGCAGCAAACCGCAGCAGCCGGCAGTACAGGCACCGGTTGTAAGGCCGTCTCGTGTTGAAGTTGGCGAAAGCATTAATGTTAAAGACTTTGCAAATCTCATTAAACGCGAAGTTAATGAAGTTATCAAAGCCTTGTTTATGCTTGGCGTAATGGTTACCATTAATCAGGATATTGATTTTGAAACAGCAGAGCTTGTAGGCACGGAATTTGATGTGGAAGTAGTGCCGCTGCCGCCGGAAGAAGACCCGACAGAAATTCCGGAAGTTGAAGATGACCCGGCAAAACGTGTGCCGCGCCCGCCTGTAATTACGGTTATGGGCCATGTTGACCACGGTAAAACCTCATTGCTTGACGCTATCCGCAAATCCAATGTAACAAGCCGCGAAGCAGGCGGTATTACCCAGCACATTGGTGCTTATCAGGTTAACTATCAGGGCAAAAAGATTGTATTCCTTGATACCCCGGGCCACGAAGCATTTACGGCAATGCGTGCCCGCGGCGCGCAGGTAACCGACGTTGCGATTTTGGTTGTAGCTGCCGATGACGGTGTTATGCCGCAGACTATTGAAGCTATTAACCATGCCAAAGCAGCTAAGGTTCCTATTATTGTAGCCATTAATAAAATGGACCGCCCGGGAGCTAACCCCGACCATGTTAAACAGCAGCTTGCAGAACATGAACTCATTCCGGAAGACTGGGGCGGCGATACCATTATGGTTCCGGTTTCCGCACACCAGAAAACCGGTATTCCGGAACTTCTGGAAATGATTCTTCTCGTTGCGGAAATGCAGGAATTAAAAGCAAACCCGAACCTTCCTGCACACGGTACCATTATCGAAGCGCAGCTTGATAAAGGCCGCGGCCCTGTGGCAACCGTTTTGGTTCAGCGCGGTACTTTAAGCATCGGCGATACGATTATTGCAGGCACTGCTTACGGCAAAGTACGTGCTATGATTAACGACCGCGGCGAAAAAGTTAAAAAAGCGCTGCCTTCAACACCTGTTGAAGTGCTTGGCCTGAACGAAGTGCCTATGGCTGGCGATATTTTGGACAGCACTGACGAAAAAACCGCCAGAAGCGTTGCCGAAAAACGCCTTGCAAAACGCCGCAGCGAAGAAATGCAGCAAAACGCCAAAGTATCACTGGATGATATTTTCCAGCGTATTCAGGAAGGCGAGCTGAAGGAACTGAATATTGTTGTTAAAGCTGACGTTCAGGGTACGATTGAAGCACTTAAATCGTCGCTTTCCAATATTAAAAATGACGAAGTAAAAGTAGTAGTAGTTCATTCCGGCGTTGGTTCCATTACCGAATCCGACGTAATGCTGGCATCTGCTGCCAATGCGCTTATCATTGGCTTTAATGTCCGCCCGGATGCGAATGCCCGCAAGGCTGCCGAAACCGAAAAGGTAGACGTACGCACTTACAGGGTAATTTATGATGCGATTAACGACGTTGAAGCAGCTATTAAAGGCATGCTCGCGCCGAAATTTAAAGAAGTTATTCAGGGGCGCGTGGAAGTACGCCAGCTGATTACAATTTCTAAACTGCTTATTGCAGGCTGCTATGTACTGGAAGGTAAAGTTACCAATTCTTCCAAAGTACGCGTAGTACGCGACGGTATTGTAGTTCATGAAGGCGAAATTGATTCTCTGCGCAGATTTAAAGATGACGTTAAAGAAGTTGTGGCAGGCTTTGAATGTGGCATAACACTTGATAAATTCCGCGATATTAAAGAAGGGGATATTTTTGAAGTTTATTCCATGGAAGAAGTTGCCGTTGACTGACAGGTACTTGTTATGGCAAGATTAAGAGTTGAAAAATTACAGGAAGCAATTAAGCAGGAACTCAGCAAAATTTTGCTGCAGGATATTAAAGACCCGCGCATTAAATTTGTTACCGTAACCGGCGTTGAACTGACCGACGATATAAGCCTGGCCAAAGTTTATGTAAGCCTGTACGGAACGGAAAAAGACCAGGAAGAAGCATGGCAGGGGCTTAATAAAGCCGTGGGCTATATGCGTACGGAAATTGCCAAAAGAATCAGGCTGCGTTTTGCACCGGCACTGATTTTTGCCAAGGATACTTCCATGGAATACAGCGCGCATATTGAAGAACTGCTGAGAAAAATTAAACAAGAGGAAACCCCACATGAGTAAAAATTGTACGCTTGAAGAAATTGCCGGGCTGCTTTTGAAAAACGAAAGTTTTGTATTGTGCCCGCATGTGAGCCCTGACGGTGATGCTTTGGGCTCAACGCTGGCGCTGAAAATGGCACTGGAAAAAGCCGGCAAGCAAGTTACAGTTATGGTAGATGATGATGTGCCCAAGGCATTTGGCTTTTTGCCGCAGCTTGACAGTTTTGTAAAACCGGATGTAAATAATCCTGTTGCTGCAGACCTTTTGGTTGTGCTTGATGCAAGTTCACTGGACAGAATCGGCAAGGTTGCACAGGCTGTTAAGTATAATGCCATGCTTAATATTGACCACCATATTTCCAACACGCAGTATGCTGATTATTTATACCTTAATACGGAAGCCGCAGCTACCGGCGAAATTTTGTGCACACTGGTGGAAAAGCTGGATGTTACGCCGGACAAAGATTTGGCAACCTGCCTTTATACGGCTATTTATACGGACTGCGGTTCTTTCCGCTTTGCCAATACAACGCCGGCAACCATGCGTGCGGCAGCAAAACTGTTGGAATATGGCGCACGCCCGAATGAAATTTCGGACGCGCTCGGAACGCATACCAGAGCCAATATAGAAATGCTTGGCAAGGTACTGCAAACCTTAAGCTTTTATAATGACGGTGCGGTAAGCACTATTGAAATTAACAGCGATTTATACGATAAAGAAGTTAACACCGACAATTTTATTTCGTTTGCGCGTTATATTGAAGGTGTTGATGTAGCAGTATTGTTTAAAGCTGTGGAACCGTCTGTTACGCGTGTAAGCATGCGTTCACAAAAAACTGACGTGGCTGAAATAGCACTTTCCTTTGGCGGCGGCGGCCATATCAGGGCTGCCGGATGCACGGTGGAACTGCCTTTGGCAGAAGCCAGGCAAAAAGTGCTTGAAGCTATCGGTAAAGCCTTATGACGGACGGAATTATTAATGTATTAAAGCCCTGCGGCATGACAAGCCATGATGTTATCGGCTTTTTGCGCAGGGTGCTGAACACTAAAAAAATCGGGCATTCCGGCACGCTGGACCCTGATGCTGCCGGGGTGCTGCCTGTTTTTGCAGGTTCGGCAACGCGCCTTTTGGAATACGCTGCGGAGGACCGCAAAAGTTACCGCGCTGAAATTACCTTCGGTGTAAAAACCGATACCGGAGATGACAGCGGAACGGTTACAGAACGCAGCAGCCTGCCTGCATGCAGCAAAGAAGATTTTTCGGCGCTGCTGGCAGAATTTACCGGCAGGCAAAAACAGCTGCCGCCAATGTATTCGGCCTTAAAACTTAACGGGCAGCCTCTTTACAAGCTGGCACGCAAAGGCATAAGCGTTGAAAGGCAGGAGCGCGAAATTTTTATTTACCGTTTGCAGCTGCTTTCTTTTTCGCCGCAAAAAGCCTTGCTTGATGTTGAATGTTCCAAAGGTACATACATCAGAACGCTTTTGGAAGATATATGCGCAAAACTTGGCGTTTGCGGCACAATGAGTTTTTTGCTGCGTACTTCGGCAGGCGGATTTAAAATAGAAGATGCCGTTACTTTGCAGGAACTGGAAAACGGCGGTGAAAAATATCTGCTGCCTGAAGAAAATCAGCCTTGGGCTTGCTTTTCTCTCTGCGCATGCTTCTGACATTAACAGCCAGTGGCTTATCATATCTTTTTGCCAGATCAATTAATGGCCGGCAGAAATTACAGTCAGAAATCAATACCATGTCCTTATCCTGAATCTGTCTTTCAAACAGAATCCTGTCATACTCTACAGTTCTGATATCTTTCACATCTTCAAATATCTGTTTCTCACCATTTGCATACATAATAACTGATGTAGGCATAGATTCCAGTTTAGGCAATACATATGCAAAATTCAGTAATGCCTTACCGTCCTGATTGGCATGTGCTTCCAATTCCCTATAATTTACC
>OIYT01000533.1_pt1 | contig 36225 bp, 23 predicted proteins | sample 1588201 | NCBI WGS metagenome assembly OIYT01 (sample SAMN03283260) | human gut metagenome | biome: human-associated habitat; material: feces | host: Homo sapiens | place: USA | collected 2013
GGTCAAATTGGGGTCAAAATCGGTTTTTCTCAAAAAACGAGCTGTTTCATACAACACAGAAACGACAACAAAAAAGCACGCAGCCTCGATAAAGTACCGAAACTGCGTGCTTTTCTTTTCCTCTCAGTTATCTTAAAAAATAACTGTTCCTGGTTGCGGGAGCCAGATTTGAACTGACGACCTTCGGGTTATGAGCCCGACGAGCTACCGAGCTGCTCCATCCCGCGATATTTACTGTCTCCTCATGGCGACTAGTATAGTATACCACAGTTTCCGCCGAATGTCAATTAGATTCCTCAAAAACAATGTTTTTTTAAGTTACGAGAACTTTTTTATTAGATAAGAAAGCGATATGCGCAAATCAATGCAGCTAAAAGCGATTTCTGCTCACTATTTCGATACACCAGCCCCGCCACTGTTCCCTACCGCACATTTCGAGCACAAAAAAAGAGCACCCATGCCGTCCCGCACAGGTGCTCCGGAATCCATACGATTCTATTCCATCACGTTTTACTTCTGCCGCATTGCACGAGTGGCGTTCAGGATGGCGATCACAGAAACGCCAACATCTGCGAACACCGCCCAGCCGATGCCGGCCAGACCGCAGGCACCCAGCACCAGAATCACTGCCTTCACGCCCAAGGCGAACACAATGTTTTCCCGTGCCAGACGCATGGTCTTCCTGGCAACACGCACGGCAAACGCCAGCTTCGAGGGCTTATCGTCCAAAATGACCAGATCGGCAGCGGCAATCGCTGCGTCCGAGCCAAGACCGCCCATGGCAACGCCCACATCGGACTGTGCCAGCACCGGCGCATCGTTCATGCCGTCACCCACAAAGACCAGTGTTCTGCCGCTGGACAGCTTCTCCCGATACTGCTGCATATAGGAAACCTTGTCTGCCGGCAGGCACTTTGCGTGCACCTCATCCAGCTGCAATGCCTCACCCACAGCCTTTGCCGTCGATTCGCTGTCACCGGTCAGCATTGCCAGACAATCGATGCCGGAACGGCGCAGCTCCCGCACTGCCTCGGCGGAATCCGGCTTGATGGCATCGGCGATGAGCAGATAGCCGGCATACACGCCATCCACGGCAACATGCACTGCCGTGCCCGTCTGCCGGGGCACCAGCGGTTCCAGCCCAGCCTCCTGCAAATACGCTGCATTGCCGGCGAGTACAGTCTTTCCGTCCACCAGCGCCGAAACGCCATGGCCGGCGGATTCCTGAATGTCCTGCACACGAGAGGTGTCCAGTTCCTTGCCATATGCCTCACGCAGTGACTGCCCGATGGGGTGGTTGGAAGCGGACTCCGCCAGTGCTGCCAGCTCCAGCTGCTCCGTCTCAGAGATGCCCACGGCGTTCTGCTGGGTCACATGGAACTTGCCCTCTGTCAGTGTGCCGGTCTTATCCATGACCACAATTTCCGCATGGGAGAGTGCCTCCAGATAGTTGCTGCCCTTGACCAAAACGCCCTGCTTGGAGGCACAGCCAATGCCGCCGAAAAAGCTGAGGGGAACGGAAATGACCAGTGCGCACGGGCAGGAGATAATCAGGAACGTCAGTGCACGATAGATCCACTCGCTCCACGCCTGACCAGTAATCAGCGGCGGAAGCACTGCCAGAATCACCGCAGCGATGACCACGCAGGGGGTATAGTAGCGTGCAAACTTGGTGATAAACTGCTCGGTCTTTGCCTTGCTGGAAGCGGAGCTCTCCACCATCTCCATAATTTTTGCTGCTGTGGACTCCGAAGCCGGTTTCGTCACAGTCAGCTCTATGGCACCGCTCAGGTTCACGCAGCCGCTGAACACCTCGTCGCCCTCTTTGACCGATGCCGGCATGGATTCTCCGGTGAGTGCAGCGGTATCCAGCGTGGTGTGTCCCTGAAATACCACGGCATCCAGCGGGATTTTCTCGCCGGCACGCACCAGAATGTGCTCGCCGACTTCCACCTCGTCCACCAGAACGGTTTCCGGCTTTCCGTCCCGCAGCACCGTCGCCTCATCGGGACAGAGATCCAGCAGATCGGAAACCGCCTGTCGGGAACGTCCCACTGCCATCTGCTCAAACCACGTTCCGATCTGATAGAACAGGATGACCTCCACCGCTTCGGGGTATTCTCCAATGGCAAACGCCGCCACGGATGCCACTGCCATCAGGAAATTCTCATCGAAAACCTGACCATGTGCAATGTTCCGGCCGGCCTTATAGATGACATCCCAGCCCGCCTCTGCATAAACAGCGAGGAAGAGAATCAGTTCCCCCCACCACGGCAGATCGACCGCATGCTTTATCACCATGGCAACGGCAAACAGCACCGCACCCACAATGATCTTCACCAATAAGTTTCGCTGTCTTTTTGTCATACAGATTCCTCCTCGCCTGTTATGCTGCAAAAAAAGACAAAGCGCCCGTTCCGCATTCTCTTACAATACGGAACAGACGCTTTTCTGCTCCGTTTCTTTACTTGACGATCAGGTCGCAGTCCGGCTCTACCCGATGAATGCACTTCTGCACTTCCTTGAGCACCTTCGGCAGGTCTGCCTCCTCTGCCTCCAGCGTCAGCTTCTGGGTCATGAAGCTAACGGTAGCAGACTGCACGCCATCCAGCTTCTGAATGGCAGCTTCCATTTTTGCAGCGCAGTTTGCGCAGTCCAGATTCTCCAAACGATATACCTTTTTCATCACAATTCCTCCTGATATTTTCATATGAACGATTGTTCATATGTTCATTATACGAAATATCCGGCGGAATGTCAAGCGTTTTTTCGGAAGAAAACAATGATTTTCCCAAAAACAAATTTTCCAAAGAAAATCCGGAGAAAAGCAGAAAAAAAGAACGCATTCCGTCCGGAATACGTTCTTCTCTCAAATCTATGGCAAAAGAAATAGAATCCAGTGATTATGGCTGATAATCGCCCCGTACCAGTGCGCCCTCCGAGTGGTAGACCGAGAGCAGCGCATCGTTGCTGGTGTATTCGCCCAGATACGGCGCATACCACAATCCGAAGAACGACCACACCGCATTGTCACGAAACATAGCGTTCATGTCGGGGACGGTACTGCACTCGCTGAGCGCCAGAAGCTTTCCGCCGGTCATATTCCGCAGCGCCACGTACTGCTCGTACCGGCTGCCGTACGCCTCCGTCTTGTCCTTGACATAGACATCCAGCGAGGCGATGTCGTACTGAGATTTGTCCACCTGATAGCTGCTGCTCTGTCCGTTCCAGATCCAGAGAAGGTTGTTCAGCTGGTGGTACTCCGTCATACGGGTGTACATCAGTTCCCACAGCCAGCGGTAGGCATCCGCACCGGAAGCCCCCCACCAGAACCAGTCGCCGCCCGCCTCCATAAGCGGCCGCCACAGTACAGGCACATCCGCATCCGCCAGCTTTTTCAGCTGTTCCGAAACGGCATCGATGTCCTGAATCATGGCATAGCAGCCCTCGCTGATCTCGCCGGATGCCGCCATCTGCGAAAGCTGGGCATCTGTCGCCGTCGCAATGTCCTTGTCTGTCACGGCAGCAGAGAGATCGAACGTGGTGTCCTTGGCGTAGATGGAGGCGTTTCCGGCAGGCGCATTCCAGTACCATGAGAGTCCCGCAATACCGCCCTCCTGCGCCCATGCAAGGCTGTCCTCCACGGCGGTCGCCTGCGCAGCGTTTCCGCCGTTGCGGGAGTAGTTCTGCATGTCGGCGAACCGAATGAGAGGATATGCGCCGGTCACCTGATAGATCTGTTCCAGCTCCTTGTTGGTGCTGTCCGAGACGTACTGTCCGGTGACGATCTTCTTGCCGTAGTTGTCCACGAGGAATTTCAGCAGCGCTTTGGCAGATGCCGAGGCATGGGGATTCACCGGTGTCTGCGCAATGGCAGCGTCCTCATCGTACAGGCTGGTGTTGTTCACCAGTTCCACGCAGTCGATATCCACAATTCCGCTCACCGGCTCGATTTCCAGCTTGCATTTGCCCTTGGAGAGGAAGATGCCCTGTACCGTTGCACGGACAAAGTTCTCGTTCTCCTCGGCTTTCAGGGTGTACACCGGCTCGCCGTTGGCGAGAATGCGGCAGGTGGACGGCGTATCCGCACCCAGCACCACGGTAATGTCATAGTGCTGCGTCGCCGGAATATCCGCCTCCAGCTCCAATGTGCTCCCGTTCTCCGCATTCAGTCCGCTGAGGTAGCCCGTTCCGGAATACCCCAGACGGGGTACGATGGACACAGAGCATCCCGTGGGAATGGAAACATCCTCTGCCTCCAGGGTAATGTCCGCCTCCTCCCGTGTGATCTCCGGCACCTGCAGCGCCACGGATTCGTGGGAGGGCTGTTCAGTAGCCGTCGCCACGGGAACGAGCGGGGTCGTCTCCGTGGCAGCGATCAGTTCCGGCATGGTGTCCTGTTCGATTTTTGCACAGCCGGTGAGCAGCATTGCTGCTGCCGCTGCCACGCTGAAAATTCGCCATTTGTTCATGTTCTTTTCTCCTGTATTCAAAGGGAACGGTCACGCCTTGATGTGGTAGGAACCCCCTGCCTCTGTGGGAAATATGAGCAGTGTGCCGTCCACACGGGCATCCACCGAGCCGGCATCGCTGCTGACACTGATGACCGTATTGGCACGGACTGTGCAGGGGTTGCCGCAGAGCGAGCGAATCGAAGCCGACTCCAGTTTCCCGCCGTGCCAGATGATGTCCACCTCAAAACCGCCTCTTGCCCGCAGTCCGAAGATGCTGCCGTCCGGCCACGCCTCCGGCAGCGCCGGCAGAAGGTGAATCTCTCCGCAGTGGCTTTGCAGCAGGCATTCCGCAATGGCAGCCGTACCGCCGAAATTGCCGTCGATCTGGAACGGCGGATGGGAGTCCAGCAGGTTGGGATTGGTAGACCACGCCAGCAGCTGCTGCAAGTTCTCGTATGCCATACCGCTGTCCAGCAGACGTGCCCACATGTTGATAATCCAGGCACGGCTCCAGCCCGTGTGTCCGCCGCCGTGAATCAGCCGGCGAATCAGTGTGGCACGTGCTGCCTTGCCAAGCTCCGGCGTGTGGTTGGGCGAGATGAGGTCTGCCGGATAGAGCGCAAACAGATGGGAGATGTGGCGGTGGCCGATCTCCACTTCCTCATAATCCTTTGCCCACTCCTGAATCTGTCCGTACTTGCCGGTTTTCAGCGGCGGCAGTTTTTTCAGGAGTTCCGCCAGCTGTGCTGCAAATGCCTCGTCCCGTCCCAGCAGCTGGCTGCTCTGAATCACGTCACGGAACAGCACACGGAGAATCTCGGTGTCCATGGTCGGCCCGCTGCACAGGCTGCCCTTTGCGCCGCTCTCTGTTTGATAGGTATTCTCCGGCGAAACGGACGGACAGGTCACCAGTTCGCCGTTTTCATTTTCAATGAGGTAGTCCACGAAAAACAGAGCAGCCTCCCGCATCGCCTCATAGTGCTGGTCGAGGAACGCCAGGTCCTGCGTAAACTCGTAGTGCTCGAAAATGTGCAGGCAGAGCCACGCTGCGCCCATGGGCCAGATGGTCGCCGGCATCCACAGATCCTGCGGAGCGGTGTCGCCCCAGATGTCGGTGTTGTGGTGGCAGACAAATCCACGGCAGCCGTACATCGCCTGCGCCGTTTCGTGGCCGGACGGGCGCATCCGCTCAATGAGGTCGAACAGCGGCAGATGGCACTCCGGCAGATTGCACACCTCCGCCGGCCAGTAGTTCATCTGGGTGTTGATATTGATGGTATAGCGGCAGCCCCACGCCGGCCACATGTCCTGATTCCAGATTCCCTGCAGGTTCATGGGCTGTGTTCCGGGACGGCTGGCGGAGAGCATAAGGTATCTGCCGTAATTAAAGTACAGCACTGCCAGCTTGCTGTCGTGGATCTGAAGCTTGCACTCCTTGTGGTCGCCCTCATCTCCGTGCAGCCGCTTCAGGCGCTCGTCTGTGGGCAGCGCACTGCCGCCCTCACTGTTGTCCGGCAGCGTAAAGCGCACCCGCCGGAACTTCTCCTGATAGTCCGAGAGGTGGCGGTAGAGCAGTTCCTCATAGCTGCAATCCGCCGCATAAGAGGCATCCAGCTTTGCCGCATCTTCGTAGGACTCGCCGTGGTAGAAGCTGGTTCCCACACTCAGGAGCAGCGTCGCCTCGTTGGCGTTGGCAATCACCAGCGAACCGCCCACCGTCCGGATGCTTCCGCCCTCTGCGGTGCCGGTGAGTGCAGCGGCAAAGAAGATGCCGTCCCGGCTTCCGGTGCCGCCGGTGTAGAGGATCATATTCTCATAGTCGGTGCAGGGACGGTTGTCGTCGTAGTAGTCATCCCGTCCGTCCAGACTGGCACGGAGGGAGATCATGCCGGGCTTGCTGGCTGCGATATGGATGACCAGCACCCGATCCGGCACGGACACAAACATCTCCCGCACATAGGTCACATCGTTTGCGGTGAAGCGCACCGTTGCCAGCGCCTCTTCCAGATCCAGCGCACGCTGGTACTGCTTTGCCTTGCCGGAAAACTCCATGTGCAGATTCAGATCTCCCAGCGGCATGTAGTGGCGGGAATTGGGCGTCACGCCCTGCATCTTCTGAAATGCGACGGTCTCCGCCTCCTGAATTTTCTCCTCCCGCAGCAGAGCACGGACTTCTTCCAGACCCTCCCGTGCGTCAGGATTGTTCCGGTTCCGCTTTCCGCCGGACCAGACGGAATCCTCGTTGAGCTTCAGCACCTCGTCTGCTGTTCCGCCAAATACCATGGCACCGATTCTGCCGTTTCCGATCGGCAGTGCATGGTCAAAATCTTCTGCCGGCTTTGTATACCAAAGCATAGTTTCTGCATCCATTTGCGCTCCTCCGTTTCCCCTCGGCACATTTCCCTGCTCTGAAAGTTGTTTTCCTCGTTACACAAAGAAAGCGCCGATGAAATCAGCGCTTCTCCTTATGACCAGACCTATAAGCCGAGTTCTGTCGTGTGTGATAATTTATCTAGCCTGCAAGTCGCCTCACAGTTCAAGCCGCCATTACGCCGCTGCCCACCGGACCGATGTTGCGGCAGTGCGTACCAATAGGCGTTGCATCGGATAAGGTTTACATAGCAGTGCAGTCTCCTGCACTCTGGTGCGCTCTTACCGCACCTTTCCACCCTTACCGTACCGAAGTACGGCGGTATCTCTCTGTTGCACTAGCTCTAGAGTCGCCTCCGGCTGCCGTTAGCAGCTATCCCGTCCTATGATGCTCGGACTTTCCTCATGGCAAACGCCACGCTATCACACAGCCTGCTCATAATGGTATTATTATAGCCGATTTTCTGCGGTTTGTCAAGAGCCAAACGCCGTCTGTTTTGCGGGAAATCCGTCTGATGCAGGAATTTTTCCGTCTTTTCTGAAAAACAGAGAAAGGATGCGAAATTTTTGTGCAGAAATCCGGCAGCACAGGAGAAATCCTCTTCTGCGGAAGCGGCGATGGATTTTCCCGAAAACCGCTGGTTTTTTCTTGACAAAAGCAGGGGAACATAGTATAATAAAAAATAGCTGCTGTCATTTTTTGCCGGCAGCAGAAACTTCTTTCACTGAGAAAGCTGCGGAAAAATTCCGCTTCGTGAAAAATAACTTAAATTTAGGAAAAGAGGCACTCGCTCATGTTACTCGACAAATACCTGCCACGTATCGATTTCGACAGCTATGAGGACTTCAAAGCCAACTACCGTGTCAGCATTCCGGCAGACTTCAACTTCGGATTTGACATTGTGGACGAATGGGCAAAACAGGAGCCGGAAAAGAAGGCTCTGGTCTGGTGCGACGATGAGGGCGTCGACCGCACCTTCACCTTCACCGACATCTCCCGCCTGTCCAATCAGGCAGCCAACTACTTCACAAGCCTTGGCATCCGGAAGGGCACCGTTGTCATGCTGATCCTGCGCCGCCGCTGGGAATACTGGGTATGCGCTGTGGCACTGCACAAGATCGGCGCAATCCTGATCCCCGGCTCGCTGCAGCTGGCAAAGAAAGACCTGATCTACCGTGGAAACAGCGCAAAGATCCACACCATGATCTGCGTAGATGACAGCTATGTCATTGAACAGGTTGACCATGCGCAGCCGTCTGTCCCCAGCATCCAGCACAAGATCATCGTGGGCAAGAGCCGTGAGGGCTGGCGCAATTTCCACGAGGAAGTTGCCGCATTTCCGGAGACCTTTGCACGTCCCACCGGCGACGCTGCCACCAAGGTAAGCGACACCATGATCGTCTACTTCACTTCCGGCACCACCGGCGACCCGAAGATGGTGCAGCACGATTTCTCCCACCCGCTGGGACACATCGTCACCGCAAAGTACTGGCAGCAGGTACAGGAGAACAAGCTCCACATGAGCGTTTCCGATTCCGGCTGGGCAAAGTTCGGCTGGGGCAAAATCTACGGCCAGTGGATCTGCGGTGCCGTGATCTTCGCCTATGACATGGCAAAGTTCGTCCCCACTCATCTGCTCCAGAAAATGCAGGACTACAAGCTCACCACATTCTGTGCACCGCCCACCATGTACCGCTTTATGTTACAGGAGGACGTGGCATCCTATGACCTGTCCAGCATCCAGAATTTCTCCACCGCCGGCGAGCCGCTGAACCCCGAGGTATTCTACCAGTGGCAGAAGCTGACCGGCAAGGAGATTCGGGAGGGCTTCGGTCAGACCGAGGGCACTGTTCTGCTGGCAAACTTCCCGTGGATCACCCCCAAGCCCGGCTCCACCGGCAAGCCCTCTCCGCTGTACGACATCACCCTGTTACAGGATGACGGCACACCGGCTCCGGACGGCGAACACGGTGCGCTGGTAATGCAGAACCTGAAAAAAGCATGGCCCACCGGTCTGTTTGTGGGATACTACCAGAACCCCGAAATGACACAGGAGATTCTGGGCGGCGGCAGCTACTGCCCCCACGATGTGTTCGAGCGTGACAAGGACGGCTACTATTGGTTTGTGGGACGCAATGACGATGTCATCAAGTGCTCCGGCTACCGCATCGGCCCGTTCGAGGTAGAAAGCGCCCTCATCGAGCATCCGGCAGTCGTTGAGTGTGCCATCACCGCTGCACCGGATCCCATCCGTGGACAGGTTGTCAAGGCAACCGTTGTTCTGGCAAAGGGCTATACCCCCAGTCCGGAGCTGACCAAGGAACTGCAAAACCACGTAAAGCACACCACAGCCCCCTACAAGTACCCCCGTATCATCGAATACGTGGACGAGCTGCCGAAAACACTGGGCGGCAAGATCAAGCGCGCGCAGATCCGCAAGGCAGACGAGGCTGCGCAGAACTGAGAAACCGTTTCTATACAAATATGATATTCGAGCACCGTACAGCATCTGCCGTGCGGTGCTTTTTGCGACTCTTTCTCATATCATTATAAAAAATTTACTAGTTTTTCCTCTAGTTTGTTGCTTTTTCTGTTGAGGAGTGCTATAATAGATTTGAAAGGGCTTTTTTAGGGCTTCGGCTCTCTAGATACAGACAAGCATGCGGGGAGGTATCATGCTTGTTGAAGGAGGATGGTTTATATGAAACGACAGCTCAAATATATCTGCTGTGTCGTTCTCGCAATTTGTTTATTTTGCACCGCATTTTCCCCGCTTTCTTTCACAGCTTCTGCTGCGTTGAATGCAGATTCCGCCGATCTCTCCGGCTATCCGGAGAAGGTCGCATCCCTGGTGAACGAGTTCCGCTCTGAAAACGGGCTGAAACCGCTCCAGCTGGCACCAGTCATGCTGAAAGCATCTGCCATTCGGGCAGAGGAACAGCGCACGCTCTACGGACACGTCCGCCCATCCGGAAAGGGCTGGAGTACGATTCTGGACGATGTGGGACTGAACAGCAACTGCTACGCCGGCGAGAATGTCGCCGCAGGATACGAAACCCCAGACGAAGTCATGGAGGGCTGGAAAAACTCTCCGGGGCACCGTGCTGCCATGCTGGGCGAACACTACCAGTACATCGGCGTGGGGGTCATCTATGTGGAAAATGATCCGGAATACTACTTCTATTATTGGCAAATGCTGCTGATCTCTTCGGACACGCCGCTGAACGGCGCACGATACCCCGTGTCCTACGAGAGCATTCCTACGCCGCCTGTGACGCTAAACACCACAGCAACGACTGCGGCAACGATGGTCACAACCACAACGACCACAACCGCAACGACCGCCACAACAACGCTCATTAAAACCGCCGACAAGCTCATTAAGGGCGACGTCGACCGGGACGGAAAAATCACCATGAACGATGCTGCGCTGGTGCTGCAATACTATTCCAAGCATGCCTCCGGCGACACGTCTTTCCGGCTTTGCAGCGATGCCTCGCTGGAATCAGCACTGCTGAAAATGGCGGATGTCAACAGTGACGGCGACATCACGTTGGACGATGCGTTTGCAATTCTCCAATACGATTCCCTCACCTCTGTCGGCAGCACGCCGGACTGGAACAGTCTTTCATAAAATCTCATAAAACCAAAGAAACGGTTTGTACGCTCCTGTACAAACCGTTTTTTCGTTCACTGCAATGGCAGCAGAATGGTGATTTCCGTACCCTTTCCCAGTTCGCTGCGCAGGGAAATGGTGCCGTTGTGATAATCCACGATGTGCTTCACAATGGACAGCCCCAATCCCGTTCCGCCACGCTGTTTCGAGCGGCTCTTATCCACCCGATAGAATCGTTCGAAGATACGGCTCTGGGCGTTGATGGGAATGCCGATGCCGTTGTCCGCCACGACGATTTTCGCCTGATGCTCCAATTTTTCGATAGATACCCGCACCATGCCGCCGGGGTTGTTGTACTTGATGGCGTTGTCGATGAGGTTGATGAACAGCTCCCGCATGTACCCGTCGTTGCTGTTGAGAATCAGGCAGTCCCCTTTCAGCTCCACATGGATGTCGTTCTGCTGCACCCGTGCCTCCAGAATCTGGAGGGCATCCTGTGCCGCGGTGCGAAGCTCCACCGGTGTCCGGAGTTCCTCCGTGTGTTCCTCGATCTCGGAGAGCCGGATGATATCGTTGATGAGGAAGAGCAGCCGCTCGCTCTCCCGCTCGATCATAGAGCCGTATTTCAGCACGTCCTCTTTCCTGGTAATCATGCCGCTCCCGAACATCTCGCCGAAGCCCTTGATGGTGGTCAGGGGGGTTTTCAGCTCATGGGACACATTGGCGGTGAACTCCTGCCTCATCTTCTCCGCTTTGACGCTGTAGGTCACATCCACCAGCAGCACGATCGTTCCGAAAATACCGCCCATCTCCACCCGATGGATATAGGCACGGATGTACTTTTCCTCCAGCTTCAGCAGGTGGCGCACCGGCGGATTCTGTCCGGTCTTGGACTGGCGCAGCGCCTGTAGAAAGTCCTGATTGTCCGTCAGGATAAAGATGGACTTGTTCTCCCACTCGCCGTCCGCAATGCGCAGCTGCGCCACCGCCGTGCGGTTCGCCAGCTGGATCTTGTCGGAGTCGTCCAGAATCAGGATGCCCTCCACCATGTGCTCCTGAATCAATCCGATGATGTCCCGTTCATGGCAGAGTTCCCGCCGGATCGCCGTCAGTTCCTGCTTCTCCCGTTTCAGCGCCTTGTGATCGGTTCGCTGCTGCTTTTGCATTTTGTCCCGCATCCGCAGAAGCAGCACCAGCAAAACCAGATCTGCCGCCGCTGCCGCAAACAGCAGCAGCCAAAGAATCCATCCCATCTGCATCATCCTCCGATCTTATACCCGTATCCACGCACCGTTCCGATGAGATTCCGGCATTCCGCTGCCTCCAGCTTCTGCCGCAGCGTCTTGATGTGGGCATCCACAGTACGGGTTTCGCCCTCGTACTGAAAGCCCCACACCTCCTCCAACAGCCGGTCACGGGAAACCGCTGTCCCCCGATTCCGCATGAGATACGCCAGCAACTCGAACTCCTTATAGGTCAGGACGATTCCCGTGCTTTCATAAGACGCTGTCCGGCGATCCAGATCCAGCAGCAGCCCCTGACAGGAGAGCTGTCCCTGCTTTTGCGCCGTCTTTCCGCCGCTCCGCCGGAGCACCGCTTTCACACGGGACAGCAGTTCCATAATACCGAATGGCTTTGTGATATAGTCGTCTGCGCCGTTTTCCAGACTGGTCACCTTGTCGATCTCTGTGGACTTGGCGGAGAGCATGATGACCGGCAGCACCGCCGTATCCTCCTCCGCCTTAAGCCGCTTCAGAATCGCATTGCCGTCCAGATCGGGCAGCATGATGTCCAGCAGCACCAGCGATGGCAGCTCCTTTTGCAGCCGGTGGAAAAAATCCCTGCCGTTCGGAAATCCCTCCACGGTGTACCCGCCGGATTGCAGCGCACAGGTAATCAGCTCCCGTATCCCATTGTCATCCTCTACGCAATAAATCAGCGCCACGACTCGTTCCCCTTTTCCCCAGATTTTTTCTCCTGCAAGATCTGCCGACGCATGGCATCCACCGCCACGGCAATGGCATTGGTCATGTCATCCGCCGCATGTGCGCTGTCCCGCACGACCTGTTCCCGCTCCTGATTCCAGATCATCTGGAGCACGGTGGCGCAGCGCACATGGCGCACTGCTGCCGTAATGAACAGCGCCGCCGACTCCATCTCGGAGGCAAGAGCGCCGCCCTCTTTCCACGCCTGCCAGTTGTCCAGCAGCTTCTGCCGCACCGGCATGGTCTGAGGCGAGTGCTGCCCATAGAACGAATCCTTGCACTGCACCACGCCGGTTCGATACCGGCAGCCACGTTCCGCAGCAGCAGCCGTCAGACTGCACAGCAGGTCAAAGTCCGGCACTGCCGGAAACTCCAGCGGCAGATACTCCCGTGTCGTCCCCTCCATGCGGATGGCGCCGGTGGGGAGGATCAGCGTTCCCGGGATCAGCTCCGGCTGCATCCCGCCGCAAGTGCCGATCCGTATCATGGTATGCGCACCGAGGGCAACGCATTCCTCCATGGCGATGACCGCAGACGGCCCGCCGATTCCCGTGGAGATCACGCTCACCGGCACACCCTCCAGCGCTCCGGTATACGTGGTAAACTCCCGCTTCTGCGCCACTTTCCGGCTGTGTTCCAGATGCGCTGCAATCTCCGGCACACGATCCGGGTCGCCGGTGAGCAGCACATACTTTCCGATCTCTCCGGCTGCACAATTGATATGAAATTGCCGATCTGCCATTTTTTCCGCCTCCTCATCTTCCAAAGCTGCTGTTTTTCCCGCATTTTCCGCCATTATCTTGACAATTTCCCGAAATTCTGCTATGATATTGGTAATTGAAAACTCGTACTATGGAGGAACGTTTCATGCAGCAGTCCCCGTTTCCAAAGCAGTCCCCGGAACCGCCTCATCATCGGGACACCACCGCTCTGATCTTCGGCATTGTCTCCCTCTTATTTTTCCGCTTTCCGATTCTTCCGGTGGGCATGGGAATTGCCGCCGTCGTCTTTGCCAGAAAGTCGAAAACGGACTCCTGCACCAACCGTGGCATCGCCCTCAGCGGCGCCATTACCGGCACAGTGGGCATCTGCCTCGGCAGCATCAGCACCATTTACTGGGGATACTGTCTGGTCTCCATTTTGATTCTGCTGTATCACCGCACAGAGATGGTTCCCCACGAGCCGGAATTCCCCGGCTTCCACGAATACAACGGACAGCCGGCTTGCCTGCGCTACTGGCTGCAGCGAATCTTTTAAAAGCATACGCAGACGCTGATGCACACAGGTTCTTAATCCTGATCTTCCGGCGGCTGCACCGATTCCTCCGGAGGCGGCATGACCACAGCAAGCCCGCCATCCGGATTTTCTTCTGCCTGTTTGCGGCGAATAGGGTCGATCCAGAACTGCACCGCCTTCTGGTTGTTCACGATCTGGTTCACCCGTTCCGTTCCGCCGTATTCCCCGTCGATGGTCCACGAAACCGGCTCCTCGTCCAGATTGGTGACCTTGAGTTTAGACGTGCGGAAGTAGTGGAGATAGGGCTTCGCCGGCCCGATCTGAATCTTGGAGAACGCTGCCACAAGCTGCTGGAACTGCGCCAGACTGGAGGGCTTGTGAATCAGCGTCACCTCAAACAATCCGTCATCCCAGCGCACCTCCGACAGCGCCAGAAAGCGTGCCACGGAGGAGGAGTTGGTGACCATGCCGTACAGAAATTCGTCCTCGATGACACCGCCGTCATACTCGATGCGCATCCGACAGGCACGGATGCGGGAGAGCTTGGAGAGTCCGTTCAGGATATAGGCGGCGTGCCCCAGCACGTTTTTGAACTGCTGCGAAGTCTGGTAGGAAATTTCCGTAAATGCGCCGAATGCTGCCACATAGGTGAAATACTTGTCGTTGAATCCGCCGATGTCACAGGGCAGTGCCTCGCCGTGAATGATGCAGTCCACCGCCTCCTCCGGATCCGTGGGAATGCCCAAGCCTCGAGCGAAATCATTGGTGGAGCCAAAGGGAATGTACCCGATGGGGCACTGGTTTTCGCTGAGCATATAGCCCTGTATCACTTCATTCAGCGTTCCGTCTCCGCCGGAGCACACCAGGATGTCGTACAATCCGCTGTCGCAGACCTGCTTTGCCTGCGCAATGGCATCGCCACGCTCCTGCGTGGGATGAACCGTCACCTCAAATCCCGCTGCCGTAAAGCGGTCAATCATCATCGCCAGATGAGAACCGATGGAGGCTCTTCCGGAATGCAGGTTGCAAATAAAGTAAATCTTTTTCAAAAAAGTCGCCGTCCTTTCTTCTGCGTGCGCCCGACGGGAACACGCCTGCTCTGAAATCGTTTCACGGAATAGATACATTTAGTATATCATAATCAGCGGGAAAATGCAAGCGGCGGAAATCTGCCGAACTGCTGATGCACAGCTCAGGATTCCGATAAAAATGCCGAGAACTGCCGAAACGCCGTGGGCAGAGAAAGCTCCTGTGCGATCTCCTCCGCCGTCCGCCAGACAAATCCCTCTGCCGGTGTCTGACAGGTCATCAGCACGCCTTTCATCTTCCACTCCACATGGGTGAAAATATGGCTGCGCTCCGTGGTTCGCACCACCTCCACCGGCTGGCAGCCCCATGCCGCCGCCTGTGCCACAGCAGCGTCCGTCTCTAAAATTCCGGCCGCATTGGGATACTCCCACAGTCCGGAGAGCAAGCCCTTTTCCTGCCGTTTCCGCACGGCATATTTGCCATCGCAGCAGAGCAGAAATACGGTATACGACTCCTTCCGGCGTGCCTTCTTTTCAATGCGCTGGGGCAGCCGGAGAACATCGCCGTTGCGACGGGCCATACAAAGCGATGCCAGCGGACAGACATCGCACAGAGGCTTTCCGTTGGGCAGACAGACTGTTGCGCCGATCTCCATGAGCGCCTGTGTCAGCGTCCCGCAGTGCCCCGCCTGATATACCTCGGTCAGCACCTGCGTCACTGCCGCCTTTTGTTCCGGCCGGTCGATCTCACAGAACGTGTCCGTCACCCGTGCCGTCACCCGCAGGACATTTCCGTCCACTGCCGGTGTCGGCAGGTCAAAGCAAATGGAACAGATAGCGCCGGCGGTATAATCCCCCACGCCGGGGAGTGCCCGCACCTCTTTCCACGTGCGGGGAAACTGTCCCTGATACTGCTCCGCCAGCTGCACCGCAGCCCGCCGGAGGTTCGCTGCACGGCTGTAGTAGCCCAGCCCCTCCCAGCACTTGTTGACCTGCTCCTGCGACGATTCCGCCAGTGCCTGCACCGTGGGAAACTGCGCCAGAAACCGCCGGTAGTAGTCTTTCACCGCCTCCACACGGGTCTGCTGCAACATGATCTCCGACAGCCAGACCCGATACGGCTCCCGATTCTGCCGCCAGGGAAGTTCCCGTGCATGGCTGGGATACCACGCCAGCAGCGGCGGCGCAATGGCACGCAGCACCTGTTCCTGACGCAGGGCGCAGCGGCGCATCCGCTCCGCCAGCTTCTCATAAATGGGAATCATCTGCGGTTCCCGGCACAGCTCCCGCAGCTGCGCCATGGGAATCCAGCGCACCGCCTGATTCTCGTCCGGCTTCACCCGAAGCTTCTCCTTTTTGCTGGCGATGAGTCCATAGGTGATGTTATAATGCACATGCGCCGGCACGGAAACGCCGTGCTTCCGATGGGCTTTCACGGGCAGGACATCCACCGAGAGAATCTCGCCGGACTGGGCGTAGGGCTTCCGGATGCCGGTCTCCTCCTTTGCCTCCCGCACTGCCACCGCCAGAAAGTCGTTGACGCCGTCGGCATGACCGCCCGTCCACGCAAAGGAATCGTAGATGTTGTGGTACACCATCAGCACCTCGGAGAGCGTCGGATCCATTACGAAACCGGAACAGGTGATGTGCCCGTTTTGGCGCTCCCGATACAGCACACGGCTGCCGTCCTGCCGCACGGCCTGCAGCACCTCCTGCAAATCCCGCCGTTCCGAATCATCCTGCGGCAGATAGGCAGCAAGGCGTTCCTGCCAGTCCGGCACATCGATTTCCCGCATCACATTTCTCATGGGGCTGTCCTCCTTTTCCGGCAGCACCGCACAAAGCCTGTACAGTGTCTCCTTTGTCTTTATTATACCGTATTTTCGTCCAAATTGCAAGGAAATGGGGCAGATGCTGCAAAACGCACATCCGCCCCATTTTCGAGGTATCTTATGACAGAGTAGGAGTTGTCAGAAATGAGATCAGCTGGGCTGAACCGGCAGGCTGTTTCTCAAGTGTACGAGGAACTGCAGCAGTGTCATGGAGTCGTCCACGGTGACAACGCCATCAGCATAGCACTCTGCATTGATGCGCTGCTTTGTGCTCAGTTCTACGGCACCGCTGATTGCCTTGTTCAGCAGAACGGCATCCGCCAGATCCACATCGCCGTCCAGATTGACATCGCCGTACAGGGCGGACGGGTCAACAGAAACGGTGGTCACCGGTGCTGTGGTGGTTTCTTCCGGGGCAGCGGTCGTCTTTTCGGTGGTCTTGGATGCTGTGCTGTCAGAGGTTGCTGCGGAAGCAGTAGTTTCCGAAGTAACCGCTGTGGTCGTGGTCTCCTCGGTTGCCTTGGTGGTGGCTGTCGTTACCACCGGCGGTGTGTCGATTTGCTGGAACTTTGCGCCGAGGATGCTGTAGAGGGCGCTGGATTCCTTGACCTGCATGAAACCGTGGGTGTTGACAGAACCGTCGGAATTTCGCCATGCGGTGTCAAAATCGGTTCCCATCTGCGGGGCAGTTACGGCCTCGAAATCATCGTCAGAGATAGCTGCGCCCTTTGTGCCGACCTTCTTGTTGTTCTCATTGTCGATTGCTGTTTTCTCGCCGACCTGATAGTAAGCGCCGTTGTAGTAAATGCTGTTCTGGATCGTTCCCCAGAATTTGTCGTTTGCCACAGCAACGCCGGATACACCCAGATTCGATGTGAGATTATCCTCGTTGAAATAGGAGATCACATTGGAGAAATCTGCGCCGGGGTCATCGCAGCGGTAGCAGGCAATGTTGTATTTTTTGTTGCCGCCCAGATTGTTGTTATAGGCGGTGCAGTTGGTCAGGCTGCCGAGCTTCGGGTTGTTGTTATCGGTGAAACCGCAGTTCAGGTTCTCGAACGCCAGACAGTTCTTGACGACGTGGGCAGTTCCGACACCGCCGCCGCCGAGCTTGAAGCCGTTGCCGTCACAGTCGCCGTAGCCCTCGCCGAACTCGGTATAGCCGTTGCGGAATGCCACGCAGTTCTGGATGGTTACCACGCCAGTGGGACCGGTTTCTGTTTTCGCATACAAATCCCAGCCGTCGTCACTGTTGTTATAGGACATACAGCCATCGAACACATTGCCCTCGCCGCAGGTCAGCTTTGCGGCAAAGCCGTCAGCATTTTCCATGGTTTTATCATCACAGTTGTTCTTGGAGGTGCAGTTGAGAATCAGGTTGTTGCTGGGCCAGTCTGCAATGGTAGCAGCACTGGTGTTGTAGCGGGAGAGCTGCAGACCAGTGTCCTGATTGTCGTTGAATACCATGCGCTCAATGGTGTTGTTGTTGCCGGAGAGAAGCATGCCGTTATCGGCTGCCTTGGTGATCTCAAAGCCGTAGAAATGCCAGTAGTCGCCGTCCAGCACGATACCACGCTTGGAGGCATTTGCCTCGCCCTGTCCGGAGAAGTCAAAGACAACATCGGCGCCGTTATAGGGCTTGATGGTCTTCATGGCGTTTGCCGTACCGCTGTTGGCGCTGTCGATGAGAATCATCTCGGAGAATTTGTAAGTACCGCCCAGCAGATAGATGGTATGGCCAGCCGTCAGCTTGGAAATGGCGTTGGTAACAGAAGTCGGATCCTTCTCCGAATCGCCGCTGCCCGTTCCGTTGGGCGAGCAGAAGATGTCCCCTGCTGCCGGCACATCCGGTGTGGTCGGAGCTGTCACTCTGCCCGTGGTGGAAACCGTTGTCGCACCAGTGCTGCTGGCGGTCACGCTGACTGTCGTCTTGGTAGTGGTTGTGGTGTTGCTGACTGCAGTGGTTGCGGTGGTCACGATGGGATCGGAGGTGTTGTCGGTAAAGCCGCCGCCGATGGCAATGACAGTGGGCTTGTAGTTCACCAGCGCATTTTTCAGTGCCTGATTCACATCATAGCTTGCATCGTCCACAGAGTTGTCAAACTGCCACTTGAAGTCACCGCCCTGCACACGTCCGGCCTTTGCGGTGACAATAGACGGCACATCTGCTGCAGCATCCGGTGTATAAGCGTACATCTTAGAACTGGTGTCGAAATTGTTATAGGTGTTTCCGCCCTTTTTAGAAGTCACAGAAGCCGGAACCTGTTCCTCCCGGGAGGAAGCCTCATAGGCATCAAACTCTACGTTGTCTGTCTGATAGGGGATGTAACCGTTCTGTCCCTCCATGTAGTTGCCATAGGACTTGATGGTACCGCCGTCCTCCTTGGAGAAAGTCGGTGTGTTGCCGCCAGCCACATCAGAACCCTGCATGGAAGTCAGCATCGGGTATTTGCAGTTGCGGAAGTAGTTGTTCTCCGAGAAAATGGATGCGCCCATTGTTGCGCCAATGCCGTACTTGGCATTGCCGTCATAGTAGTTGTTATAGACGTGTGCGGAATAATACCGAACACGAGGATGTCTGGAATCGGAGTGATCGTACCAGTTGTGGTGGTATGTGACATACAGGTCATCCGTCGTTCCCTCACTCAGACCCAGCAGGTTGCACTTACCGTTGTCGTAGAAGTGATTGTAGGAAAATGTGATATAAGTGGACTTCTTGCAGTCCAGCGCACCGTCACCCTTGGCCTGATCGGTATCCGAACCGGCATCGCCATAGAAGAAGTCGCAGTTGTGCACCCAGATATGATCCGTGCTCTGCTGCAAACCGCAGTCATCGCCTTCGCTGCTGTTGCAGTTCATAAAGCCGATGTTGCGCACCTCCACGTTGGAGACATTCTTCAGACGAACGCCGAAGCCGTTCAGTGTGGCATCCGCACCAATGCCCTCAATGGTCAGACCGGCACTGTAGCGCTTGGAATCGCTGGAGCCGCTGATCACAAGATCGCCGCCATCTGTCACTGCCGGATCGGTCACCATTCCCACGATTCGAATACAAACCGGACGAGTATCATATCCTTTTTTGAGCAAATTCAAGATTTCCTGAATGCCCACAGCGTTGGTCGTTGCACCCTTGCTGCTTGTTACGACATCCATGCTCACAGTATCCTTGGTTTTTTCTGTCACGTACAGCACCACAGCGTTCTCCCGCAGCGTGCCGTCCTCGTTATACGCACCGGAAGACGTGCCTTCCACAAAGCCGAAACCGCTTCGGTCGTGCGTCTCCACATTCAGTGCAGCCGTTTCCCCTGCCTTGGACTCGTCCTCCTTTCCGCCGATGACCGGAACAACTTTCAGCTGGTAGCTTCCAGCTGCCAGTCCCGGCACATCCACACGGAAACAGGTGGGGTACTGCCGTACCAGCATATTATCCACCAGCATATAACTGCTGCCGGACTTGACATAAACATGGTAATCCGTGGCACCGCTCACAGCGTTCCACTCCGCATAGGCGGATTCCAGTGTGCCCTGCGCAGCGGTAAAGGCAACGCTGGCGGTGCTCGCCGTTGTCATAATTCCATCCCACGATGCCGCATCCAGCGGTGCAGCGTCATAATCCGCAGCCACCGGAAGTGCAGAAGTTGCTGTCACTGCGGCAAGGACAACCGCAGCCAGACAGCGCCGAAAAGGCTTTCTTCGACTCATACATTTTTCCTCCATTCAGCATAATCTTGCTCTGATCGCATTGCTTTTCCATACCCTTTCCCACGGGCTTGCAAGAGCATTTGCCGATTTTTGATTCCGGAAAAGCTTGTCCAGCTGCTGCCTTTCGCATCGCTGCAAGTTTTTCCATCTTTAGTATACGCCTATTCCATTTCCATGTCAAGCCGAATTTTCCACAGTTATGTCTCACATTGTTTGTGCAAAGCGCATAGTTTCACATCGAGTGTCGATATTTTTTCATAAGCTACGATAATTTTCCCAAAAACATCCAGCGCCATTCCAACGCTGTTTCCTGACTGCACGTACCGTCGGAACGCAGCGTTCTCAGCGCCGCCATTTTCTCCTGTTTCTCCGCAAAAAATACAAAGCGGTAAAAAAATTTACAAATTACAGATATTCCACCGCAAACCCGTCGAAAAGTGTTGACAAACGCAGTCCATACGATTATAATAGGAATGACGGCCGAATCTTGACCGCACTCCAGCGGTATTTCATACGGCAATGCTGCCTTGCAGCTCGACAAATGCCAGAGCTTGTTCGAACTGATACGGACATAAATCCCACGAGCCAAATCATCGGCTCTGAGTTCCGATAGACGACCTCTGAACGCATGGAATTGAAACACCAGAATCTGCGCCAGTGCAGATTCCCAATGCGGCCCGAAGCAATGGGGGAAAGGAACGATTGACTTGAACGAAGAGAGAAAATCCGTGCCGCCGTCCGGCAGCACACCCACACACCTGACCAAAGACGAAATGCGGGAGCGCATCAAAGCATCTCTCGCTGCCAAAGAGGGACTGTCCTCTGACAGCCAGCCGGCACCCGCACCTGCCTATGCCGGCGCAGCAGCGCCAGCCGGCAGTATCCCCGACCCGACCCGTTCGGAAAAAGTGCGCCAGATTCAGGACGCTATGACTGCAACCAGAAGCAGCGCCGGTTCCGGCTACGCCCAGCCACGGCAGAGTGCACCCCGCCGGACTGCACCGGCATCCCGTCCGGATTACACCTACCAGAATTACGGCGGATACGGCGAGGAAACCACCCGCAGCCGTTCCGGCGCAGGAACGCACACCGTCCGGAACATCAGCATCATCGCCGGCATTGCCGCCGCTGCCATTCTGCTGATCGTCTATTTCACCGGACTGATCCTGTACCACGGGAAATTCCTGCCGAACACCTACGTCAACAACACCAACATTGCCGGCATGACCGGCGACGAGGCATCTGCCGCCCTGCTGAGCACCGCCCAGAAAACAGGCATCACCTTTGTTCCAAAGGACGGCGACCCCATCACCTTCCCTGCTGCCTCCTTCGGCGGTACCGCAGCCATACCGGACGGCAGTCTGGACGAACCCGCTGAGGAGAGCCACGGCGCATGGTTCACCAAGCTCTTCTCCAAAAGCGAATACACCGTGAAATTTCAGGAGTCCTACTCTGAGGATGCGCTGGCGAGTCTGATCGCCGCCTATGACTGGGGCAGTACCCCGCCGACAGACGCCAAGATCGTCACCAACGGCGACGGCTCCTACTCCATCCAGCCGGAGAGCGACGGCAACATGGTGGACACCGCTGTCCTCTCCGACTACGCCATTGCGCAGATGCGGGAGGGCAACAGCGTCATTCAGATGGCGGACAGCAACTGCTACAAAAAGGCATCCGTCACCGCAGAGAGCCTTCAGTCCACACTGAATCTGTACAACAAGATCGGCGCTGCGGACATTACGTTCGACATGACTGACCGGGAAGAGATGATGGATCCGGTGGGCACGGAAGTGCTGGAACACTCCACCATTCTGGACTGGGTTTCCGTACAGGACGATGAGATCACCGTGGACACCGACAAGGCGACCGCATGGGTACAGGAGAACATCGCCGACAAGTACGACACCTACGCTGCCGGCTACACCCGCACCTTCAACTCCACCGCAGACGGCACCGTGGAGCTTGCCTTTGGCGCAAACAGCACCTACGGCTGGCTGACCAATGTGGAACAGACCACGCAGGAACTGGTGGATGCCATCAAGGCAGGCGGTTCTACTACACTAGAGCCGATCTACGACCGTGAGGGCTTCCGGATGCACTCCCACGCCGGCGTGGACTACACCGGTGACACCTACATTGAAGTGGACATCTGCCGCCAGCACCTCTGGTTCTACGTCAACGGCTCGCTGTTTCTGGACACCGACGTGGTAACCGGACTTGCCTCCGACCCCAACCGTCTGACCCCGCCGGGCGTGTTCAAGATTCGCACGAAGATTCCGGGACAGTATCTGGGCACTTACGAGGTTGAGGGCTATCACACATGGGTGGACTTCTGGATGCCCATTGACAACAACGGCATCGGACTCCACGACCTGGCACGAAGTGCATACGGCGGTGATATCTACCTCACCAACGGTTCTCACGGCTGTATCAACCTGCCCTGGGACATGGCGGAGAAGATCTACAACGAAGTCACCATTGAAACACCGGTTCTGATCGTCCCGTAACGCATCAGAATCCCGCACAAAAAGCAACGCCCTCCGGAGGGATCATCCTGCGGAGGGCGTTTTGGTTTGGGAGAAAGCGGAAAGATCAGTCCTCGAAATTGAATTCGTCCTTGAACTTCTCCTTGAAAATGGCGAACACTGCTTCCAGAATGGCGGTGTCCTCGATGGAACGGTATTCCTCCATCTCGTCGTCCAGCTCTGCCAGTTCCAGAATCTCGACTTCGTCGGCATCCTCATCGGCGGGCAGCAGCACCACATATTCCTTTCCCTCATAGGGAATCAAGTCCAGAAACTCAAACGAGATGGTATTGCCGTCCTCGTCCTCCAGTTGAATGAGATTGTCCTCAAACTCCAGCTCTTCGTCCTGCATGGGAACGCTCCTTTCGTGTCGGTTTTATCGTCTGCCGGCAGCAACAGCCGTGCTGACGGTGCTTGTGTGGAATGCCTGCTGATTTTCCGTGACCTCACCGTCCGCATACTGGAAGCGAATCAGACGCTCTCCCTGGAACGTCAGCGTTCCCTGCTGGTGAAACGGCATGTTGACATACGCCTGCTTGCTGGTCACCAGATGCAGGATGTCGCCCTTTCTCGTCTTGAAGATCAGCTCATAATACTCGTTGTACAGCTTCAGTGTCCCGCTGGGGTCGATGGTGCGGCGGCGTTCGTCCACCTTCTGCACCAGAACCGCCTGTTCGGTTCGGGCCGGATTTTTTCCACGAATCGGTCTGCGCATGGTCTTTTCTCCTGTGATATAGTATTCCCGATTGAATTCCAGCGGCTGATGCTTTGCCGTCCGGGGATTCTGCACCAGAATCTGGCTCAGCTTCCGCCGAAACGGGCTCTGCCGGGAACCCAGCATGACCACCAGCAGCAGTACCACTGCAATTGCCACCACGACAATCAGAAAATTGTCGATGGCGTCTCCGAATCTACCTGTCATATGTGCTCCTTCCTGCGGGATGGCTTACATCCCCGCCGGATTCTGTTCTGTAAAGCGCCAGCTGTCCTCGCACATCTTCTGCAAATCAGATGTTGCCTCCCAGCCCAGCAGTTCCTTTGCCTTTGTGGCATCGGCATACGAGGTTGCCACATCGCCGGCACGGCGTCCGGTGATGCAAACGGGAATCTTCTTTCCGCATGCCTTTTCATAGGCGTGCACCACGTCCAGCACGCTGCTGCCCTTGCCAGTGCCCAGATTGATGGCCTCGAAGCCATGGTGGTTGACGCCATATGCCAGTGCAGCCACATGACCGCCCGCCAGATCCATGACATGGATGTAGTCCCGCACGCCGGTGCCGTCCGGTGTGTCGTAGTCGTCGCCGTAGACACTGACCTTTTCCAGCTTGCCCTGCGCCACCTGTGCCACATAGGGCACCAGATTGTTGGGGATACCGTTGGGGTTCTCCCCGATCAGACCGCTCTCATGAGCGCCGATGGGGTTGAAGTACCGCAGCGCTACTACACTGAACTGCGGGTCTGCCACGCAAATATCCCGCAGCATCTGCTCGATCATCACCTTGGTATAACCATAGGGATTGGTGGCAGAGGTGGGCATATCCTCCTGATAGGGCACGGGGTTGTTGCAGCCGTACACCGTTGCGCTGGACGAGAAGATCATCGTCCGGCAGCCATACTCCCGCATTACCCGCAGGAGGGACAGCGTACCGCTGATGTTGTTGTGGTAGTACTCCAGCGGTTTCTGTACCGACTCACCCACTGCCTTCAGACCGGCGAAGTGGATGACCGCATCGATCTTGTTGTCCTCGAAGATCTGGCGCATGCCCTCTTCGTCCAGCATGTCGGTGCGATAAAACCGAATGTGTTTGCCGGTGATCATCTCAATTCTTGCGATGGACTCCACCTTGGAGTTCACCAGATTGTCCATTACGACCACCGAATAGCCTGCGTTGGTCAGTGCCACGCAGGTGTGGCTTCCGATAAAACCGGTGCCACCGGTTACCAGAATTTTTCCCATGATACTACGCTTCCTCTCTTAGCGTCTGCGCTGTGTTCTGGCATATCAGACGCTTATTCTGTTCAATTTAAAATGACGGTTCCGCCGACGGGGCGAATGCGGAGAATGTGGCAGCAGCCCTTGCCCAGCGCAGCCTCCATGCCCTCCTGAAAACAGGTGAGCAGCACGTCCGGAACAAACGCCTGAATGGTTCCGCCGAATCCGCCGCCGTGCACCCGAATGGCGCCACGTCCGCCCAGCAGTGCCGTTCCCACAGCGAGAGCAATGGAGATGGGCTGTTCCTGGGGTGCGGAACATGGATAGACGTTTTGCAGCAGACAGTAGGAGGACTCGCCGGAATTCTGCACCAGGCGCAGAAATGCCTCAAAGTCGCCCCGCTCCAGCGCATCGCACTCGCCCTGTGCACGCCGGTCCTCCCGATAGAAATGGATGGCACGGAGCACCGCCCGATCGCCGCACGCCTTGCGCAGCGCCGGAATTGCCTGCATCACCTGATTTGCCGGCACTTCGGAAAGCACCTGTGCGCCGAAATACTTTGCCACAGCGCCCATCTCTTCCGGAATTGCCGCATACTCCGCCGTCAGGTCGGCATGGTTTCCGCCGGTGTCCACGATACACAGCGCATAGCCCGACGTGGAGAAGTCGAAAGAAACCGGCTCCACCTGCGGTGCGGCAGCGTCTGCGAAGTCAATGGCGACCACACCGCCCACAGACGATGCCATCTGATCCATCAGCCCGCACGGCTTCCGGAAATAGACGTTCTCGGCAAACTGTCCGATCTCTGCGATCTCCTCGGCGCTGCACTGGTTCTCTGCATAAAACGTATTGCAGATATTGCCGAGAAGCACCTCAAATGCTGCGGAGGAGGACAGTCCGGAGCCCTGCATCACCTGTGATTCGGTGTAGGCATCGAAGCCTCTTTTCACACCGTAGCCCAGCTGCCGGAAGCGTGCGGCAACGCCACGCACCAGCTCTGCGGAATCCGGCTTCTTGTCCGTCTGCGGCGCAAGTTCTTCCAGAGAAATGATATCCATAGGAAATCCCTTGCTCTTGACCTGAACCAGATCGTCGTCCCGCATGGCAGCCACGGCGATGATGTCCAGATTGACGCTGGCAGCGAGGACGTGTCCCCGCTGGTGATCCGTGTGGTTTCCGCCCAGTTCTGTTCTGCCGGCAGCAGAGAACAGTGCGATTTCCCGCTCCGTGCCAAACTGCGCTGCAAATGCGTCCAGCGCCTGCATCAGCCGTTCCCGATAGGCGGCGAGAATCTCCGCATCCTTTGACGCACAAAGCGCTTCCAGCTTCTCGTCCAATGCTCCGGATGTCAGCAGCTTCTTTGCCTCTGTAATTGTCTTCAATGTAACTCCTCCTTCTGTGCGAATGTTCCCGATGTCCATGTTGCCCATGTACTACTTCTCAGTATAGCCGATTTCACCGAAATTTGCAATAGAATATGACAACTTTTTTTCGCAATTCGAAAAAAATAAAGTAGAATCCGGAAAAAGCATCGCTCTGGCAAGGCTTTTCCTGCAAACAAAAACCGGCACGGCGAGACCCGCCGTACCGGTTTTGCTGCATACGCAGCAGATGTCATGCAATTGTTGTCAAATGCTTTTCCAGCAGTTCAGCTTAGCCCTCGAACCAAATGGAATTCTCCAGCGATTTCAGAGAGGTTACAACGTCCGGCCAAGTGGTGTCTCTGCCGGCAGCTCTGTAAGAAACGAACTGGAGGATATTGAATGCATCGTCCATAGACAGCGCCTTTTCGTCATCGTTCTTACCAAGCTTAGACTCGGTGTCAACGTCAGCCAGGAAGTATGCCAGCTTCTCCAGGTTCTCGTCGGTGCCATCCGTCAGCGTCGGGAAGCGACCGGCTGCCTTGTAGGAGTAGTACTGGAGTACTTCGAAGGAGTCATCCATATCGACGTCGCCATCCAGCTGTGCGTCGCCCTTGATGCCGATGTAAACCTTCGGCTTTGCAGCGCCGTCTACATCTTCACCATTGTACTTCGGTGTCAGCTCAATTGCGCAGTAAGCCTCGTTCTTGTCATCAAACGCTGCCTTCGGTGTAGCATAATCGAAAGTGATGTCTGCGGTGATATCCGTTGCCTCGCCGTCCTCGTTTACAGAGAATGCCTTCAGCAGATCAGCCGCATTGAACGGGCGCTCATCTACAGAGAGATAGAAGCCAGCTTCTGCATTGACCTCAATGGAGATGGAAGTGGTGGTAACTACCGGAACTTCCTCTGTGGTTGTTGTGGTGCTAACAACCGGTTCTTCTGTTGTCGTAGTGATCTCCGTCGTGGTTGTGGTGGTTTCTTCAGTGGTTGTGGTGGTCTCTTCGGCTGTGGTAGTTGTTGCTGCGGTAGTGGTGGTCTCTTCGGCTGTGGTAGTTGTTGCTGCGGTAGTGGTGGTTGTGGTAGTAGTTGCACGGGTTGCTCTGGTATTTGTCGGCTGTGTATAAGTCGGCAGTGTGTTGGTTGTGTGCTGTGTCGTCGTGGTTGTGATTTCTGCGGTGGTTGTGGTCGCAGCGGTTGTGGTCGTCGACTCTGTGGTCGTTGTGGTCACTTCCTCTGTGGTTGTTGTGGTGGTGGTAGTCGTTTCTTCGGTGGTTGTGGTGGTGGTTGTGGTAGTCGTTTCTTCAGTGGTAGTGGTTGTTGTTGTGGTGGTGGTAGTGGTAGTTTCCTCAGTGGTGGTAGTGGTGGTGGTAGTGGTGGTAGCAGAGGTCGTGGTAGTAGTAGAAGTGGTGGTGGTAGTAGAAGTGGTAGTCGGCTGTGCAGTGGTGGTGGTCGTAGAAGTGGTGGTCGGCTGCGCAGTGGTAGTGGTTGTGGTTGTGGTCGTTGTGGTAGTGGTGGTTGTGGTTGTGGTCGTTGTGGTAGTAGTGGTTACAGCAGAACGATCCTTGACAACGTACAGTGCGCCGTCCTTCACGCCAACCTGATCCTGGAAGATATCCACGCCTTCTGCCGGTGTGTCGTCCAGATACTGGAACCGCTTCAGCTGTACCGGTCTGTCGCCGCTCCAGCCCCCATCGGTGCCGTACGGTGCCCAGGACAGCGGGAATTCATAGTAGCTGACAACTGTGCCGTCTTCTTCCGTCATGGTCTTGAGTTCCAGACCAGCTTCTTCTGCGATCTGAATTGCATCCTTCGAAACGGACATATTCAGGGTAACCAGACCATCTTCCTCGCTGGGCATGTGTGCATCAGACTTGTAAGATGCAACGAACTGGATCCAGCGATCCTTGTCCTGACCGGTGCCGTTGCCGTTCTTATAGTCGTTGTACCAGCCGGTATTGCTCAGGTTGTTATCGCCAAAGTTGAAGTCCAGAACGCCGCCCAGACCAAATGTGAGGTCATAGCTCAGGATCTTGGAGGTCAGCTCCGGAATCTCAACAGTACCGCCGATACCATAGCTGTTTACACCGCCGGTAACGCTAACCATCAGTGCAACATTCTCGCCCGGATCTACGAACTGCTTCGGCAGAACCAAATTGATGGGCTTTTCTTCTTCGTTGGTAGTTGCAGCGGTGGTTGCTGTGGTAGTAGTGGTTGTAGTTGCTGCGGTGGATGTGGTAGTTTCTACCGTATCTGCATAAACACGGATGCTGCCGCTGTGGTAAACCACATCGGTCTTGTGGATATCCATGTTGTCCTCATCCATGAACTGATAGTTCTTCAGGTTTACAGTAACCGGCTTGCCGTCCGGACCGTCGTAGGTAACGGACTGTGTGCCGTCCGGTGCCCAGTTCAGCGGGAACTCATAGTAGGAGCGGCCGGTTGCCGGATCGGTCTTCTTTTCCAGACCGGCAGCCTCTGCGATCTCAACTGCATTGTCTGCGATGTCGAAGTCCAGACCGTATACAATGGCGTCATCCGAAACGGTTTCCGGAATGGTGGAGCTTGCCCAGCCATAGTAGATCCAGCGCTGTTCCTGTGTTACAGCCTTGCCCTGCAGATAATCCTTGAAGCCCATGGTGTTTTCCTGACCACCAGACAGCAGTGCTGTACCAGTCAGATTGCCTGCCTGCGCAAAAACATCCAGCTTCAGAATGCTTGCGGTGATCTCCGGAATATCCAGTGTAAACTGGAAGCCCATGGAAGGTGTTGCATTCTTGATCTTTACCTGAACAACAGGGTTGTCCTCGTCTGTCTCACGGCCCGGCTCTACATAGACGTCTTCCATCTCTACGACAACGCCCAGACCCTTCGGCGGCTCTTCTGTAGTAGTTGCCTCAGTTGCCTTGGTAGTAACCGTAGTTGCAGCAGTGGTTGCTGCGGTGGTAGTGGTGGTCACATTTTCTGTCGTGGTTTCCTCTGCTGCCTTCGTGGTAGTGGTTGCAGCAGTGGTCGTGGTGTTCTTCTCAGCAGAAGTTGTGGTAGCTGCGGTAGTGGTGGTTGTCTCTTCCGCAGTAGTCGTGGTGACAGCCTTGGTTGTGGTGGTAGTGCCTGCCTCAGTGGTAGTCGTACCAGCCTTCGTGGTAGTGGTGGTAGCTTCCGTTGTCGTGGTAGCTTCTGTTGTAGTCGTGGTGGTTTCCTCAGTCGTGGTTGTGGTAACGGCATTCGGATCGGTGTAAACAACCACAGAGTCGATGGTGTAGTCGTCCAGACCGCCCCATGCGCCGAACTTCAGCGTGCCGTCATACTCAGTCTGAATGATATTGGCAGTTGCCTTGTCAATATCCCAGGAGAGAACGGCCTTGGTATCATTGAACGTGCCGTCTACCTGCTTGGACTCTGTCCAGTATTTCGGATCCACACTGGTGGAAGAGCCGAACTTATAGGAGAGTTTGCCGATGGTCTCGTCAGCAGAGAGATTGATCTCAACCTTGATGACCTTGGTTGCATCGGTAACGCCCAGATCCTCGTCCCATTTCCAGCCAACCATGCCTTCCTTCGGATTGGTTGCCTGTGCCTTTTTCAGCAGGTTGTTGAAGGTATCGTTGATCGGAATGACCTTCTTGCCCTCTACGGCAGCCGCAGTGGTCGTGGTTGCTGCTTTGGTCGTAGTAGTTTCTGCCGCAGTTGTGGTGGTTCCGCCCTCTGCGGTCGTTGTGGTTTCTGCGGTAGTGGTCGTGGTTTCGCCAGGTTCCGAAGCCTTTACGTCAACAGTAAAGTTGATGGTAACGGTTTCGTTTGCGCCTGCCAGCTTCATGTCGCTGGTGTCAATGCTGATCTTTGTGCAGTGGAAGTCGTAAGCATCGCTCTCCGACTGAACGCTTCCGGCATACGCCTTGGACGGTGTATAGGTCTTATCTACCTTATACTCATTGTCACCGATCTTTACAGTATTGATGACAATGCTGTTATACAGAGAATCATCCCCGTAAATATTCGGGTCCTTCAAGCAGAGGTCAAAGAAGCTGTAGCTCTCGCATCCCCACTCTCCGCAAGTTGCGGAAACAGAATAATCGCCGTCCTCTACAATGTTGGCGTCTGTTCCCAAACCAGGCTTATAGTTGTTAATGTTATAGCTGTTTGACTGAATGTGCAAAAATGCTGTGTGCCCAGCAGCTTCGTCTGCTGCGCTTGCCATAAACGACATTGCCGGTGTGACCAGCGCACTGGTCAGCACGGTGGTTGCAGCCATAACAGCAGCAGTCAGAGACGATATGAATTTTTTCATCTTCATGTTTCTCATGCATCCTTTCTTTTCCTTTTTTGATAAAGATTCTGTGAGCTGCGGCAGATGCTGCCGCACGTATGCGCAGAAGCACTGCACGTCCGTACCTGAAAACCTGCGTTCCTCCTGCGGCACCCCCTTTCCGCTCCCAATTTGCAAGGTTTTCCGGATGTTGACACATGCTTCTGCATTCCATCGGAGCTGCGGAAACCCGCTGAAAATCTCCTATGTATCCGCCTTTTGAGCAATACGAAATACAGGTCATCACATCTGCGCCATACTTCTCCATTTACCAGTATATAATATTCCCTGAGATTTTGCAAGCGTTTTTTTGCAATTTCCTCATAAGTTTATAAGGAACGCAAAAAAATCCGCCGGTTTTTGTGCAAGACAGCTAAATATAAATCGCAATCGTGCAGAATTCCGTTGCACTATCGCAAAAGCAAGCGATTACTTTGCCGCCAAAAGCCGCTGGTGCAGGTCTTCGTCCTTCATCTGGCAGGCTGTCCGGTCATAGAACACATCGGTCACGTCCCACAGCACCGGACACATGCCACGGCTCCGTGCTGCCCCAGCCACCGAGGACAGGAACAGCTTCACAGACTCCTCCTCCTTGTTCCTGACGGCGCAGCCATACTCTCCGATGATGACGGGCACGCCCTTGTCTGCGAAAGTTTCCTTCAGCTTGTCCATATCGCTCTCCAGCACACGCTGTTCCCGTGGTGAACCCCACCGGCTCCGGGCCTTGCCCCAGTCCGCATCCTCCTCCAGAATGCAGAACGTCGCCGGCGAATAGTAGTGCACGGAAACCGCACAGCGTCCCGCCGGATCCTCCGGCATCCGGAACGCCTCGTCACAGGTCAGATCCACATCGGTGGCATAGCCGGCGATGAGCAGATGCCGCCTGGCATTGTTTCCGCCGGAATTGCGCACCAAATCCACAAAAGCCTGGTTGATGTCGTTGACAATGCCGTATGCCTCCGCCTTGCCGGAATCCGAACCGCTGTAGCGGTTCCAAAGGTCGTCAAAGCAGCCCTCCTCGTTGAGGGATTCCAGAATCAGATGGTCGCCGTAGTCCTGAAAGGTGTCCGTCACCTGTTCCCAGATGCGGGTGTACTTTTCCATACAGGTGTCAAAATCCGTGGAAAAGCCGGCGATCCATCCGCCGTCCCAGTGGAGGTTGACAATGGCGTACATGTCGTTGTCCAGCACATACTGCACCACGGTTTCCACCCGTTCCAGCAGCTCCGGCGCAATGGTGTAGTCCTCTTCCATGAGGTTCGACCACGCCACAGGGATGCGCACGGTCTGGAATCCGGCTTTCGCATAGCCGGCGATCATCTCCTCCGTCACCACAGGGCTTCCCCATGCGGTTTCGTAGCTGGTCACGCTGTCCCCCTGAATCCAGTCGCCGCACGCCTCCAGGGTGTTTCCAAGGTTAATGCCAAGCCCCATGTCTGAGACCAGCTCCGCCGTGGTATAGTCCTCCCGCATGGAGGTGCGGACGGATTCCGCCGGGGGCTGGGAATCCTGCGCTGTCTCCTGCGTACCGCAGCCAGCCAGAAGAACCGCTGCCAGCAGCAGACAGGGAATCGAATGAAGTTTTTGCATGATGGTTTCTCCTTTTCGCAATTCCGAACGGCGCTGCGCCGCTCTTTTTATCATACCATAATCATATCATATTCTTTTGACATTTGCAACAAAAAATCGGGTTGACAAATTGCACGGAATATGGTATACTAAAGAAGTATCCATGCATGCGGATGTGGTGAAATTGGCAGACACGCAAGATTTAGGTTCTTGTGCCGTGAGGTGTGCAGGTTCAAGTCCTGTCATCCGCACCAGAGATTCCCCGTTTTTTTCGAAACGGGGATTTTTTTCTACGTGTTGATTTTCGATACGAAGAAGAAACCGAACGAAACGAAAGGATTCGCACCAGTCAAGATACACAGCGAATCCTTTCGAACCATCAATCGCCCATCCAAGCCAAAATCCATAAAAAACAAGAGGTGCTTCTTATGCGATACCAGAACCCCATCCTCCGTGGCATGTATCCCGACCCCAGCGTCTGCCGCAGCGGCGACAAATACTACATGGTGTGCAGTTCCTTCCAGTACTTTCCGGCAGTCCCGCTCTTCGAGAGCACGGACATGGTGAACTGGCAGCAGATCGGGCACTGTCTGACCCGCAAGAGCCAGATCGACCTGACCGGCACCAGCACCTGCGGCGGTGTCTTTGCGCCGACGATTCGGGAGCACAACGGCAGATTCTACATGGTGACCACCAACGACACCATCCACCGCAATTTCTACGTCTACACTGACGACATCCACGGCGAATGGTCGGAGCCGATCCTCGTGGAACAGGACGGCATCGACCCCTCCCTCTTTTTCGAGGAGGACAAGGTCTATTTCATCAGCAACGGCTATGACCACGAACGTGGCTGCGGCTGCATCCAGATGTGCGAGATCGACATCGCCACCGGCAAAAAGAAGAGCGAAACCAAGCCCCTCTGGTACGGCACCGGCGGACGCTTTGTGGAGGCACCGCATCTCTACAAGTTCGGCGGGTACTACTACCTGCTGGACGCAGAGGGCGGCACGGAATACGGACACATGGTCAACTATGTCCGCAGCAAGTCCATGTGGGGGCCGTTTACACCGTTCCCGCAGAATCCGGCGCTCACCAACCGCAACCTTGGCGGCTATCTTCTACAGGGTGCTGGTCACGGCGACCTGCTGGAGGACAAGTACGGGAACTGGTGGTTTGTCCATCTGGCATTCCGGCAGATCGACCCATGGCTGACCTATCATCATCTGGGGCGGGAAACCTGTCTGGTGCCCGTCACATGGAAGGACGGCTGGTTCTATCTGGGGGACGGCACCTCCCGCCTGGAATACGATCTCCCCGACCGTCCGGAAGTGGAACAGAAGCTGGACTTTTCCCACACGTTCGAAACGCTGGAGGAGAAAAAGGACTGGTGTTTCCTGCGGAATTACCGGCCGGAGTGCTATCAGTTCCGGAAAGACGGTCTGCGTCTGACCGGCATGCCGGACACCCTGTTCGAAAAGGGTCTGCCCACCATGGCAGCCGTGCGGCAGACTGCGTTTCAGGAGGACATCTCCTGCACCGTCACCAGCAGCTGCAAGGAGGCAGGCATCACCATTTATATGGATGAGCTGCACCACTATGACCTGTACTGCACTGACGAGGGCACAGCCGTGCTCCGTCTGACCATCGGCTGCATCTCCAAGGAGATGAAAACCGTTCCGGTAGACGGCGCAGCAGCGCTGCACATCCAGGCAACGGCATACGGTTATTCTTTCGCCGTCCGCAGCGGCGGCACCCAGACCGAGATGGGCTTTGCCGACACCCGTTACCTCTCCAGCGAGGTGGCAGGCGGTTTCACCGGCGTGATGATCGGTCTGTACGCCGTCGATGAAGCCGGAAGAACCGCCGACTTCACCGACCTGCACTTAACGCATACGGAACAGCGCTAAGCGCATTGCGTTCTACTCTGCCAAATACGGATACTTCTCTTCAAACTCGTAAACCGCCAAAACACGGCCGCCGCACTGGTATATTTGACGGTCTGGTGTTTTATGGGCTGCAGCGTCGGTCAAAACAAAACCGCTTCCGTATACATGGGCGAAAAATTTTTCAGCATCCTCTAACGCTGCATGGTGAAATTCTTTGTCAATACCTCCACTTTTATTGTACCATCTGCCAATGACATCAACGGGCTTCCCCGCATTCGGATGCCCGTCCGATCTTAACACCGGATCTGGTACGGTTATCAGCACATCATCCTGATCAAACATGCTGCACCAGTGCAGCACAAGTTTCTGAAAGTCTGCCGGTGCATATCTGTTGTTGACCACGCAGAACACCGCTTCCGGAATACGATTTCCAGGAGCTCTGCCCATTGCTTTCACACAGGTCAGACCTGATGCTTTGATCTCAGCTTCCAGTTCTCTGTTTTTCCGGTGTCTCTCTTTCCGCAGATCCGGATTGTCTAATGCATCCTTCTTTCGAAAAGCTGTCATAAATGCGCACAGATCATGCTGCATGTGTACTTTTGCACGATTAAAACAGAAGGATAAGATGGATTCTGCCGACTTGATTAAAAATTTCATGCTTTGCACCCCTTTCCATCTGCATTATACCAACACACATCACAAAAGTCAAGGTGCTTTCCCTCCTTTACAGAATGAGAGCCGGCACAAGCAAAGGCTGCCGTACCGCAACTGGTACGACAGCCTTTTTTAATGTAACTCAAGTATGGTTCGGAACGGGCAGCTTCCGCATCTCCTTTTTCTGGATGAACGCCATCATGCTCAGGGCGATGACCACGGAAACCAGATCGGCAATGGGCTGGGCATAGATCAGCCCGTTCAGTCCCACCACAGCATCGGCGATCAGCAGCACCGGCAGGAATACCAGACCCTGCCGGCTCAGGGACAGCAGCAGAGAAGCCAGTCCCCGTCCCATGCCCTGAAAGGCGTTGTTGTTCACGAAGATGATGCCGAGGAACGGGCCGGAGATCATCAGCGCCCGCAGCATCTGCACCGCATAGGCACGCTGGGCGTTGACATCTTCCACCGAACCGGACGACCCTGCCGTCATGAAAATGCTGATAATGGGTTCGGTGAACAGGTAGTACAGCACCGTGACCAGCGTTCCCAGCACCAGCGTGCAGCACATGCTGAAGCGGATGACCTTCTTCATCCGGTCAAAGTTCCGTGCGCCATAGTGGAAGCCCACCAGCGGCTGGATTCCGATGCCGATGCCCAGCTGAATGAACACCACCAGCATATTTGCTTTCATAGCGATGCCCATACCGCCGGTTGCCAGCACGTCGATCTGGTTCAGCAGCCGGTTCATCAGCATGTTGGACAGACTCATCAGCAGATTGGTGCAGAACATAGGCACGCCGATGATGAGCACGCCGGAGAGCACGCCGTTTTTCACGGTGAAATGGCGGGGATGGATGGAGAGCTGCGTGCGGCTGAACCGGAGATAGCCCAGATAGAACAGCATTGCCACGGTATTGCCAATGGTGGTCGCAATCGCAGCGCCCTTGACACCCATGCCCAGCGCCAGAATCATGATGGGGTCGAGAATGATATTGGTCACAGCGCCGATCATCATGCCGAACATGGAGATCTTCGCAGCGCCCTCCCCCTTGACCAGGTTGCTCATGGCGCTGCTCACAATGGTGGGAATGCTGCCCACGCCGATGTAGAACAGATAGTCCCGTGTGTACTGCTCCAGATTCCGGCAGTTCTCCGCCTGCCGCTGGTAGGCATCGCTGCCCTTTTCCAGCGTGATGGCGGCAATGTTGGACTTGGCATCTGCACCCAGAACGGGCAGGAGCCAATCCACGCCAACCGTCATCAGAAACGTGGAGAGAAGTCCCACTGCAAGTGCGCCCCAAAAGCTAAAGCTGCTGATCTTTTTCACACGTTCGTATTCCCGTGCGCCCAGAGAACGGGAAATGAAAGCGCTGCCGCCCACGCCGAACAGGTTGCCCACCGCCATCAGAATCATGAAGATCGGCGTCGCCATGGACACGGCGTTCATCTGGTACGGGTCGTGGGTCTGTCCCACAAAGACCGTGTCCACCATATTATAGAGCACTGTTACCAGCATGCTCAAAACAGACGGTACCGCCAGCGTTGCCACTGCACGGGGAATGGATTCCAGTTCAAATACGGATGTCTTGCGTGTTTTTTGCTGCATCTGTGATCTTCCTCCTTGTCTTGGCGTGAAAAACGAGGCGAACATACATCTCTGCACTCCGCCCCGTTTTTCACTGGGAAATATTCGATTTGATTTTTTCTTAGGGGTTGTTTGAAAAATAGCGATGTTTGGAAAAATGCACAGAAATTACTGTA
>OIYT01000539.1_pt1 | contig 35995 bp, 36 predicted proteins | sample 1588201 | NCBI WGS metagenome assembly OIYT01 (sample SAMN03283260) | human gut metagenome | biome: human-associated habitat; material: feces | host: Homo sapiens | place: USA | collected 2013
GATGGTCGCCACCGCAGCGTCGATCGACGCGAACATATCGGACGTCGCCTCACTTGCGCGGAAGTAGGTATTTGCGGCATGAACCGTAATTTCGACCTTATTACGGTCCTTTTCTACAGAAAAGGCGACAAGTGCCTCCGCATCATCACGGAAAAACCGCTCCAGCTTCATCACTTTCTTCTCGGCGTAGGCGTGAACATTGTCGGGAAGGCTGATCTTTTTTTCGGTGAATTGAAATTTCATGGTCGTCGCTCCTTTCGTGTTGTGGGATCTTTGCTGTCTATATGATAACACATCTCCGCGCGGATTTCAAGTGTCATCCTTCGGTTGTGTCAAAAGCTGATCCATAATCAAGCGATAAATATTTTCCGCCTTCTCCGAAAAGGCCGCAGCAAGGCGGTAAGCGTGCTTCTGCGTCGGCGCCATCAGCTCCATGCGGAGCAGGTCGCTGACCTCGTCGTTCAGGCTCAGCTGCACGCAGTAGTCGCCGCAATCGCGCGGCGTCACGCTCGTTTTGACAAAGCTGCGGCGGCGTAGCTCGCGATTAAAGCGGTCGATCGCCGTCTGCGCCCGCTGCATGACGGGATAGGCAATGGAGTCCTCCGTGACCTTGCAGGCATCCTTCCCCTTTTCGGTGATCGTGTAGCGCCCGTTTTCGTCCTGCGTCAGATGACCGCTTTCGATCATCTGCGGGACGGCCTGCGCCAGATCAAAATAGCTCAGGCAGTCGTCCTGATAGGCAAGCTCGTAGATCTTTTGCAGATCTATCGGGCAGGCGACACGCGCCATAATGAATAAGATCAGAACCTTAACGTCCAACATATCGTGAATAAAGCCGCGCGGCTGCATGGCGACCCCTCTCTTTCCTCTCTGCATCAGAATAATTATAGCGCAGATCATGAGGCTTGACAACAACTCTTTTCACCTTTTGCCGATTTTTTGCATAGGTTGAGGCGGAAGGAGACGTTGCTTATGGAGATATTTCTTGTCGGCGGGGATGCGCGCAGCCGATGGGTCGCCGACTATTTCAGGCGTGAGGGCGTTTTGTTCTCCTCCTGCGGGATTGACACGGACGCGCCGCTGCCGCCGCAGTTTTCCTGTTTGGTTTTGCCGTTTCCCGCGCGCAGCGCGCTTGCGGGAAGACAGGAGGCGCTGATCGAGCGCTGCGGTGCGGGCACCGTTGTCATCGGTGGACTGCTCGGCCCCTGCGCAGATGCCATGCGCGTACGCGGCGCGCGCGTGTTTGACCTAAACGGCTCGGAACCGCTGACGACGCAAAATGCCGTCCCGACTGCCGAGGGCGCGATCGCCCTCGCGCTGACGCACAGTCCCGTCACGCTGGACGCGTCGCGCTGCCTTGTCATCGGTTACGGACGGATCGGCAAGGCGCTTGCGCAGCGGCTGCAAGCGCTGCACGCCGATGTCACGGTGAGCGCGCGAAAAGAGGCCGACATGGCGCTTGCGCAGGCGATGGGGCTTCGCGCGATACGCACGGGGCATTGGGATGCGTCGCTTGCGCGGTATGACTTTATTTTTAACACCGTTCCCGCGGAAGTGCTCACGCGGGAAGATCTTTCCGTGCTTCACCCCGATTGCCTGCTTCTGGAGCTTGCTTCCCGCTCCGGCTTCTCACCAAAAGCCTGCGGTGAGCTGGGGCTTATGTCGATCGCGGCGTCCGGACTGCCCGGAAAGTTTTCCCCGAAAACGGCGGGGTATCTCTATGCGCGCGCCGTCCTATCCCTGATGAAAAAGGAGGGAGCGCTTTGAAACCAACCGTTGGTTTTGCCCTTTGCGGCTCCTTTTGTACGTTTCGCCACGTTTTCCCCGCCTTAGAAGAGATCGCGCGGCAATATCGCGTGATCCCGATCTTTTCCGAGGCAAGCGCAAGCATTGACAGCCGATTCGGCGCGGCGGAGGACTTTCTGCGGCGCGCGGAAGAGCTGTGCGCCATGCCGCCCCTGCGGACACTCGCGCAGGTGGAACCGCTCGGGCCGCGGAAGCTGCTCGACGCACTCATCGTCGCGCCCTGTACGGGAAACACCCTCGGCAAGCTCGCCGGAGGCATTGCCGACTCCGTCGTGACCTTCGCCTGCAAGGCGCATCTGCGCAACGCGCGGCCGGTCATTCTTGCCGTCTCTACTAACGACGCGCTTGCCGCCTCTGCCGAAAATATCGGAAAACTTCTTGGGCGCAAGCACTTCTATTTTGTCCCCTTCGGGCAGGACGCGCCGGAGGAAAAACCGTGCAGCATGGTCGCGGACTTCTCTCTGCTGCCGGAGACCGTCGAGGCGGCGCTGGAAGGCAGGCAGCTACAGCCCGTTCTTCGTTCTTGCAAAACCGGCGCATAGCATATATAATGGAGATACAAAGGAGGGAGGCAAATGCCGCTATTCAGTCTGATCGTCCCTGTGTACAAAATCGAAGCGTATCTGCCCAAGTGCATCGACTCCGTGCTCGCGCAGAGCTTCCGCTCGTTTGAGCTGCTGCTGATCGACGACGGCTCGCCGGACGGCTGCGGAGCCATTTGTGACGACTATGCCGCACGCCAGCCCGAGCTGATCCGCGCCGTACATCAGCCGAACGGCGGTGCGGGCGCAGCGCGCAACCACGGCATTTCGCTCGCCCGCGGCGAATACCTGCTGTTCGTCGACGGCGACGACTATCTGTCGCCGGATTTTCTCGAAGCGCTCTCCAAAGCCGTGGACAGCACCCACGCAGACCTTATTCTGTTCGGCGCGCAGGTGGAGCGCGACGGAAAAGAAGTCGGACAGCTGCACGAAGCGGTCGACGCCGGACGCGTGCTTCAGGTCGCGCAGGAGCCGTCGCTTTACTTCGGCGTTATGGCGCCTTGGAACCGCGCCTATAGGCACACGCTGTTTCGGGACATCACCTTTGCCTCAAAGGTCTGGTACGAAGACATTCGCGTGGTAACGAAGATCCTCGCGCTGGCGCAGACTGCCTTCCGTCTGCCCGACTGCTACTACCACTACCTACAGCGCGAGGGCAGCGCGATGAACAACAAAAATTGCGTGCGTAATGTTGAGATCCTCTATGCGTTTGACGACATTTTGCAATGGTACGAAGGTCGCGGCCTGTTAAAGAGCCATATGCAGGAGCTGGAGTTTCTGGCAATCAGCCATATTTTGCTCGCCGCGACCGTCCGCGTCGTGCGCATCGACCCGAAAAGCCCGCTCATTGAGCAGTTCCGCGCCTACATGGAGGCGCATTTCCCGAACTTCCGGCAGAACAAGTATCTGCCGACGCTCAGTCGCGGCAAGCGCCTTGCCTATCGCCTTCTGCTGCATCGGCGCTATCGCACGGTGCGCGCTCTGTTCCGCCTGAAGGGCCGCATATAAATACAGGGACTGCCGCGTCTCATTGCGGCAGTCCCATTTTATCATACTTTCCAGCCGGAAAGATAGCCGACCTGTTCCGGCGTCAGCGTGTCGATGCGCAGTCCCGCGCCCTTGAGCTTCAGCCGTGACACCTCGTCGTCGATCTCCTGCGGCACGTCGTAGACGCGCTTTTCCAGATGCTCGCAGTGCTTGAGCAGATACTCCAGCGCAAGCGCCTGCACGGAGAAGCTCGTGTCCATGATCTCCGCCGGATGCCCGTTGCCGGAGGCAAGGTTGACCAGCCGTCCCTCGGCAAGCAGGTTCAGCACACGGCCGTCGGGCAGCTCATAGCCGACAATGTCGGCACGGCGGCGGAAGACGCGCACCGCCATCTTCTCCAGCTCCTCGCCGTTGACCTCAACGTTGAAGTGACCCGCGTTGGAGAGAAACGCGTTGTTCTTCATCACCTCAAAGTGCCGCCGCGTGATTACGTCGCGACAGCCGGTTGTCGTGATGAAAATATCACCCTGCGGCGCAGCTTCGTCCATCGGCATGACACGACAGCCGTCCATCGACGCCTCCAGCGCCTTGATCGGGTCGATCTCCGTCACGATCACATTTGCGCCCATACCCTTTGCGCGCATTGCAACGCCGCGCCCGCAGTAACCGTATCCGGCGACAACGACGGTCTTGCCCGCCACGAGCAGATTCGTTACGTGCATGATCGAGTCCCACACCGACTGGCCGGTGCCATACTTGTTGTCGTAGTAGTGCTTGCACTTGGCGTCGTTGACGTTCATCATGGCAAACGGGAGCATCCCGTCGCGCGCGCGGGCATGGAGCCGGTGGATGCCGGTCGTCGTCTGCTCGCCGCCGCCCAAAATGTTCACGCCAAGCGCGGCATACTTTCCGGTCAAAAGGTCTAAAAGGTCGCCGCCGTCGTCAATAATCATGTCGGGCTTACAGGAAAGCGCCTCGACCAAAAGCGCCGTGTACTGCTGTGGATCGACCGCATGGATGGCGTAGGTCTCCACCCCCATGGAGGCAAGACCCGCCGCAACATCGTCCTGCGTGGAGAGCGGGTTGCAGCCGGTCGCGTGCACCTCCGCGCCGCCCGCCGCGAGGCACAGGGCAAGGAAAGCCGTCTTTGCCTCCATATGGATCGACAGCGTGATCTTCTTTCCGGCAAAGGGCTTTTCGCGCTCAAAACGCGCACGAATGGCGCACAGCGCGGGCATAAAGTCCTGCACCCAACGGATCTTCATCCGGCCGGACTCTGAAAGGGACATATCTCTTACGTGGCTCATGGCTCTACCTCCGATCATTCTTTCGGTATCATAGCACAACAGCCGCATTTTTTCAACTCTCGTGCAAAATTCAAAGAATGTTTATAGACAAAATCTGAAAAATCCGCTACAATAGATCCGCAAAAGGAGGGCGATGTTCCCATGCGTGACCTGCGAAACCGCTACAATGCCTTTATCTCCCGCAACAGCAACAAGGGTATTCCACATTTGATGACGTTTATCTGCATCATCAACGCCATTGCGTTTCTCTTCTCGTTCATTTTTGGTACAAACAATGTTTATCAGTTTCTTTCCTTCCGTGCAGACCGTATTCTGCGCGGAGAGGTCTGGCGTCTGTTTTCCTATGTTTTCACCTTTGCCCTGAGCGGCGGCTTTTTGGGCAGCCGCTTGGTCGGTGCGTTTTTCTCGATCCTCTTTTACTTCTGGCTCGGCACGGTACTGGAGCAGTACTGGGGAACGCTTCGCTTTAATCTTTACTATTTCTCGGGCATTCTCCTGACCGACCTTTTTGCCTTTCTCATCTATGCCATCTTCCCGGCAGCGTCCAAATCACTTTTGCTCTACACTCTTGTCTCTGTCTCTCCGCTGAACCTGACGCTCTTCCTTGCCGTCGCGACGATCGCGCCGGATACGCAGGTGCTTCTGCTTTTCATCATCCCGATCAAGATGAAATTCCTCGGCCTGTTCTATCTTATCATGATGGTGCTTGAGCTTCTGAACGATGTGAGCCAGTTCGTCATTCCGGTCTGGCAAGCCTCGGGCACCGCTTACGGCCTGCCCGCGCTCCTTTACATTCTGCTTCCCTTTGTAACGCTCGGCAACTACTTCCTCTATTTCGGAGGGCGCTGGAAGGCGCTCCTGCCGAACTTCCGCAGCGGATACCGGCAGCAGCGGCGGCGCGCCGATTACTACCGCGGGATGCAGGGCGAAACGAGCCGCCGCGAAGAATTCCGGCGCAAGACGGAGCAGGCGCAGCGCACGCAGCAGGCGCGCCCCTATCGCCACAAGTGCACCGTCTGCGGCCGCACCGACACCGATTATCCGGATCTCGAGTTCCGTTACTGCTCCAAATGCAGGGGATATTATTGCTACTGCATCGACCACATCAACAACCATACCCACATTCAGTGACCTTTACGCTGCTTCTCTGCACGGATCCTTGAGAAGCAGCGTTTTTCAAATGCACATAAAAACACAGAAATGAGGTATCTTATGCCGTACATCCACTTTGATCACGTAAGCAAGATCTATCAGACCGGCGACATCCGTATCGACGCACTGAAGGATGCGACCTTCGACATTGAACAGGGCGAGATCTGCGTCATCGTCGGGCAGTCCGGCGCAGGGAAAACCACGCTTTTGAACATTCTCGGCGGCATGGATCGCCTGTCCTCCGGCAAGATCACGCTCGACGGCGAGGAAGTCTCCGCCTACGACCGCAGGCGGCTGACGACCTACCGCCGTCATGAGGTCGGTTTTGTTTTCCAGTTTTACAACCTGCTGCCGAACATGACGGCGCTGGAAAATGTGCAGATCGCAAGCCAGCTCTGCACCAATCCCCTGCCCGCGCGGGAGGTGCTTGCCGCCGTCGGGCTGGAAGAGCGGATGCAAAACTTCCCTGCGCAGCTCTCCGGCGGCGAGCAGCAGCGCGTCGCCATCGCCCGCGCGCTTGCAAAGCGGCCGAAGCTGCTTCTGTGCGACGAGCCGACGGGCGCACTGGACGACCAGACTGGCAAGCAGATCCTCTCGCTGCTACAGGCACAGAGCCGGAACGCTAACATAACCGTCGTGATCATTACGCATAATTCCGCGCTGACCGCCATGGCCGACCGCGTCATCCGACTGCGCAGCGGTCAGATCGCCTCGGTCACGCGCAACGACGCGCCCGTTCCGGTCGAGCAGATCGAGTGGTGAGCGGCATGGTGGTAAAAATGACACTACGGCAGATCCGCAAGAGCCTTGGCCGCTTTTTCGCCATTGCGGCGATCGTCGCGCTCGGCATCGGCTTTTTCTGCGGTCTGCGTCTGACAAAGAGCGCCATGCTCCACACGCTTGATCGCTACCTTTCGGATCACCGCTTCTATGACTTCGCGCTCTATAGCTCAGTCGGCTTTGACCCGCAGGCGGCGGAGCGCATCGACGCGCAGGACGCCGTGGATGCCTGCGAGGGCAGCAAAAGTCTGGACGCGCTTGCCACCATGGACGGGCACCCGCAGGCAGCCTACCGTTTTATCAGCCTTCCGCAGCAGATCAACACGCTTGAATTAAAGCAGGGTCGACTGCCGCAGGACGCGACGGAGTGCCTTGCCGATGCGTGGACTTATACGAAGGAGGATCTTGGCACGACGGTCAGCGTGGACGACCCGCAGGCCGGTCTTGCCGCGCAGGAATACACCGTCGTAGGTCTGGTCAAATCGCCGCTCTATCTCAACTATGAGCGCGGCAGCACCTCGGTCGGGACGGGAACGCTCACGGGCTTTTTCTATCTGCCGAAGGATGCTTTCCTCGGCGACTACGACACGACGCTCTATGTGACCCTGTCAGACGCGCACGGCTCGGTCTATTCCGCCGCCTACCGCGCCTCTGTCGACGCGGCGCGCACATGGGTGACGGAGCTTGCCGCGCAGGAGGCGCAGCAGCGCGCGGCGCAATTCGGACAGAGCGCGCAGAGCTATGTGCTCGACCGCGACGACAATGTGGGCTATGCCTGCTTTGAAAGCGATTCGGACATCGTAAACAGTGTTTCGCGCGTATTCCCTCTGTTTTTCTTTGCGGTCGCGGCGCTCATCTGCATCACCACGATGACGCGGATGGTCAGCGAACAGCGCACGCAGGCCGGTGTGCTCAAGGCGCTGGGTTACTCCGATCTTTCCATCATGAGCGTCTATTTTCTCTACGCAACGAGCGCTTCCCTGCTCGGCTGTGTGGTCGGCCTCGCGGCCGGTTCGCTCTTCCTGCCGCAGATGCTGTTTCAGGCCTACAACATCATGTACGGCTTTTCCTCCCGACTGCTCTACACCTTCGACTGGACGCTGGCGCTGTGCGCCTCGGCGGCGTATCTGCTCTGCACGCTGGGCGCAACTTGGCTTGCCATCCGCACGGAGCTTGTGCGCCCCGCCGCGCAGCTCATCCGGCCGAAAGCGCCGAAGGCCGGCAAGCGCATTCTTTTGGAGCGCTCCGGTCTTTGGGAACACATCGGCTTTTTGTGCAAGGTCTCCATCCGCAATCTCCTGCGTTACAAGCGGCGGATGTTCATGATGATCATCGGCATCGGCGGCTGCACGGCGCTGCTGATCACGGGCTACGGCATACGCGACTCCATCGAAAACGTCGTCAACTATCAGTTCGACGAGATCACGACCTATGATCTGGCCGTGACCTTCCGCGCGCCGCAGGACGACGGCCTTGAAAACGCGCTCTACGTCTCGCAGGAGAGCTTTGACGTGTCGGGCGGCGGAAAGAGCAAGAAGGCGTATGTGCTGAGCGTGAAGGGCGACGACACATCGGGCTTTGTCGATCTGCACGACGGGAGCAAGACCGTCTCCTATCCGACGGACAACGCGTGCATCCTGAGTCGTGCGCTTGCCGATACGCTGGATATCACGGTCGGCGATACGCTGACCATCGACCACCGTTTCTCCGTAACGGTCAGCGGCATTTTTGACAACTACCTGTACCACTATGTCTACCTAAGCGGCACGACCTACACGGAGGGCTTCGGGCATGCACCGCAGTACCGCACGGCATGGGTATCACTGCCGGAGGGCAGCGACGCGCACGAGACGGCCTCCGCACTGCGCAGCGACGCAAATGTCCTGTCCGTCAATGTCAGCGACGATCTTCGCGAGCGCGTGGGCACGATGATGCAGAGCCTGAACTACATCGTCCTTGTCGTTGTGATCTGCGCCGCCGCGCTCGCCTTTATCGTGCTTTACAATCTGACAAACATCAACATCACGGAGCGCACGCGGGAGATCGCCACGATCAAGGTGCTCGGTTTTTACGATGCGGAGGCCAACCGCTATATTCTGCGTGAAAACCTGATTCTGACCGTGCTCGGCGCGCTGGCCGGTATCCCGATGGGCATTGCGCTGCATGCCTATGTCATGGCGCAGATCAAGCTGGATCTTATCTGTTTTGACGTGCGCATTTCGCTATTGAGCTTTGCGCTCAGCGTGCTTATGACCGTACTCTTCGGCGTCGCGGTCAATCTGCTGCTCAAGCGGAAAATTCGCAGCGTGGATATGGCGCAGGCGCTGAAATCGGTCGAATAAAAAAGCTCTTTACTTTCCGGGTGAATTGGTATATGATATAGGTTAGAAAGGGGTGTGAGCACTATGGAAGACAACACCATCAAATTCGCGGTACCCGTGGAAAATGAGGGTGAGATGAAGCAGATCCTGACACAGGTCTACTGCTCTCTGACCGAAAAGGGATATAATCCCATCAATCAGATCGTCGGCTATATCCTCTCGGAGGATCCCACCTACATTACAAACCACAACAATGCTCGCAGCCTGATCTGCAAGCTCGACCGTGACGAGCTGTTGCAGGAGCTTGTCCGCCATTACCTCTTCGATTGAGGCCAAAAACGCGAGCAAACCGGCGCATGGCAAGGCGTGCAGCAAGTCAAAACTGCTCTTTGGCATTTTGACGGTTTTATGACAGTCTGTGGGGCTTTCGCTTGGCGGAAGCCCCGCTCTGTTTCCCCTCCCAAAACAACATCCAACCCTCTCCCAGCGTTACCGGACCGGTGTAATCGGCGAAGCACATTTTGTTACCATTTTATTTTTTCTGGCCAAAGTGTTGACAAAATTGTTTCCATGTGTTACAATTCGGTTACATTTTCTTTTGGAGGTAGCTATGTCCGAAAAAAATGAAGTCCTGATGTACAAGGGGCATCCCCTGATGCGGAAGGACAATCTGGTCTACTACGGCTCCATGGCAGACGAGTACATCGTCATGCTACAGATCCTGGAGACAAAAAAGCTCAACGATCTTGACCTTGCAACGAAGGTCTCCGTTCAGCTTCAGCGCACCGACCCGAACGCGAAAGCGCGCGACCGCGTTGTGAAGAAAAGCGAAAAAGACGGCTTCTACACTGCTTTGGATGTTGGCTGTGTGTGGCTGGAGCGTGCATTGAACGCAAAATAAAAACTTACCTTGGGAGGGTACATACCATGAAACGGATCACAAGACTTTTGACCGTCCTTATGCTCGTGCTTGCTGTTACCGCCTGCGCCGTTCTGCCCGCAGCGGCGACGGAGCTGAAAACCGGCATCGGCGTCGTGGAGGCCAACGGCGGTCTGCGCGTCCGCGCAAAACCCAATACCTCGGCAAAAATTTTGGCCACCGCGCACGACGGCGACAGCGTCGTCATCATTCGCCGCGTCGGTCAGTGGTATCTCGTAAACTACAATCTGCACATCGGCTATATCCACAGCGACTATGTTACCTACAAGTCCCGTGAAAGCATTGATCTCGGCAAGGGTTCCGTCGATCCGGCGGTCGCTAACCTCCGCTCCGGTCCCTCTACCGCCTCTTCCCTCGTCGCGCAGCTCAAGGCGGGCGAAACAGTGCAGATCATCGGCTTTAACACCAACTGGTACAAAGTCACCTATGGCAGCAAGACCGGCTACATCCGCAGCGACCTCGTGACCCTGCTGGAAAAGCCCGCACAGAACTGTGGCACCGCAGCGACGCTCACGACGAGCGGCGGCACCGGCAGCACGGGAACCGGCACCTCTTCTTCCTCCACCTCGGCGGGACAGAAGATCGCGGACTACGCGCTGCAATATATCGGCTACCGCTACGTATACGGCGGCGCGGATCCCTCCGGCTTTGACTGCTCTGGCTTTGTCAAGTACGTCTTTACGCACTTCGGCTACAAGATTAATCGCACTGCGACGGCGCAGCTCGCGGACGGTTATGCCGTCTCGCGCGATAGCCTCCAGCCCGGCGACGTCATCTATTTCGGCTACGGCAGCACTGCGCAGCACGTCGGCATTTACATCGGCAACAACCAGTTCGTCCACGCGCAGAACAGCAGCACCGGCGTCGTCATCTCCAGTCTTTCCGAGTCGTGGTACGCAAACCGCTACCTGACCGCACACCGCATCGCCGGTTGATCGCATAAATCATCGCCCTGAAGCGTTTGCTTCAGGGCGTTTTTTATATTTTTACCGTTTGCGGGAAAGATAGCAAAAACGGAGGTGCTGCCAATGGAACCGCTGCATCGCGGAAAACAAAGTATCATATTTTCTGAACTACCCGCCATCGTCTCCTACGCGTCCGTGGCCGGAAAAAAAGAGGCGGAGGGGCCGCTGTCCGGCAGCTTCGACCTGACGAGCAAGGACACGACCTTCGGCCAGCGGACATGGGAAAAGGCAGAAACACAAATGCAAAAAACGGCGCTGCGTCTTGCGCTGGAAAAGGGCGGCGTCGACAAGTCCGAACTGGACGCAGCGTTTATGGGCGACCTGCTCAATCAGTGCATCGGTTCGAGCTTCACCGTGCGCTCCATGAAGATCCCGACCTTCGGGCTTTACGGTGCCTGCTCCACCATGGCAGAGAGCCTGCTTTTGGCTGCGATGAGCGTTGACGGCGGCTACTGCCGTAAGGCGCTTGCGCTGACCTCTTCCCACTTTGCCTCCTCCGAGCGGCAGTACCGCTTCCCACTCGGCTATGGCGGTCAGCGCACACCGACGGCGCAGTGGACCGTCACGGGCGCGGGTGCCGTGATCCTCGCAAGGAGCGGCAAGGGACCGTTTCTTCGCTCGGCAACGATCGGTACGATCGAGGACTACGGGATCAAGGACGCGGCCAACATGGGCGCGGCAATGGCTCCGGCAGCTTTCGAGACGATCCGCGCGCATTTTGACGATCTCAAGCTCGCGCCGGAGGACTACGATTTGATCGTCACGGGCGATCTGGGCAGCTTAGGCCACCAGATCGTGCAGGAGCTGTTTCAAAAAGAGGGCGTCACGCTGGCAGACCGCTACCGCGACTGCGGCATGATGATCTACGGCGCCAAACGGCAGGACGTCCACTGCGGCGGCAGCGGATGCGGATGCAGCGCAAGCGTGTTGTGCGGCTATCTGCTCAACCAGATGCGCCGACATACACTGACGCGACTGCTCTTCTGCGGCACAGGCGCGCTCCTCTCCCCGCTCTCCACGCAGCAGGGCGAGTCTATCCCCGCCGTCTGCCACGCGGTATCCATCTGCACGGAAAGGAGCTAAACATGGACTATGTAAAAGCATTTCTGGTCGGCGGTCTGCTGTGTCTCATCGGCCAGATCCTGATCGACAAAACAAAGTTGACGCCCGCGCGCATTTTAGTCTCCTATGTCGTCATCGGCGTGCTGCTCGGCGCGGTCGGGCTGTACGGCAAGCTCGTGGATTTCGCAGGCGCGGGCGCGACTGTTCCTCTGACCGGCTTCGGGAACACCTTGGCAACGGGCGTGAAGGAAGCCGTTGACGAAAAGGGATTCTGGGGCATTTTCACGGGCGGTCTGGGCGCGACCGCGGCGGGCATCTGCGCCGCGATCGTCTTCGGCTGGCTTGCCGGACTGATCTTTAAGCCGAAGGACAAATAGACGGATAAGCGGACAGACGTCGGGCATACTATGCACGCGGACAAACCGTAATGAAAATCATTGGAGGATTGAAAAATGGAAAACCGTAAGCAAAACCAGCAGAACAATCAGAGCAACCAGACGAACCAGAACAACCAGACGAATCAGAACAACCAGAACCGTCAGGAAGACCGCAAGTAATGCAAACGGAAGGGCTGTCAGACGGCAGCCCTTCCTCTTTTCAAAAACGGGAGGGGAGAAACTTGAAAAACGAAGAAAAAATGCTGCAAGAGATCCGCAAAGCAACGCAGATGGGCTGCTACGGCATTCAGGCCGTCCTTGACGAAACTGCCGACCGTGATCTTGCGGAAGCACTCAAGGAGCAGCACACGGAGTATGACAAGCTCTTTCGGGAGGCCGACCGGCTGCTGCACGAGCGCGGCAGCAGCGGCAAGGACATCAATTTCATGGCACGCTACGGCGCAATGATGAGCTCGAAGGCAAAGGTGCGCACAAGCAGCGACCCGACGGCAAAGATCGCGGAACTGATGATGGAGGGAAACACGCGCGGAATGATCAAAAGCATCCGAAACATCCGCACCATGGGGCTGTTAGAGCCGCAGATCTCGAACCTTTCCACCCGTCTGCTGCAAACCGAGCAGGCGAACATCGACCAGATGAAGCATTTCCTATAAGCAGGAACACATCCCGTTGGCGCGGCATAAACTATCCGCGAAGGAGGTGCGCTATGCCAACCAACGGTTACTTAAAGGTGCGCGTTTTTACCTCGGAAGCCCAGATCCCCATCGACGGCGCGAGCGTCACGATCACGCAGGTGCTGCCGGACGGCGGCAGCCGCTTGATCGCCGTCCGGCTGACGGATGAAAGCGGATTGGTCGGGCCGATCGCCATTCCCGCGCCGGAACGGGCAGACAGCCAGAGCGCGGGGAAGAAAAATCCGTTTACCGACGTCGATCTTTTGATCGACATGAACCAATATGAGCGGGTACTGATCGAAAATGTGCAGATCTTCGCCGGAGAGCAATCGGAGCTGAATCAGGAGCTGATCCCACTTTCCGAGTATCCGGAGTTTTGGAACGAGACGGAACTGATCCGCATTTCCCCGCAGGAGCTGTAGCTATGGTCACAGTCACTCCGTACATTCCGAAAAACATCACCGTCCATCTCGGTGCGCCGGACGCGAGCGCGGCAAACGTTACCGTCCCGTTCATCGACTATGTAAAAAACGTCGCTTCCAGCGAGATCTATCCCACATGGGAGCGCAGCGCTCTGACGGCGAACATCCTCGCGATCGTGTCCTTCGCACTCAACCGCTTTTACACTGAGTTCTATCGCAGCCGTGGCTACCCGTTCGATATTACGTCCTCCACGGCGATCGACCAGAAATACATCTACGGTCGCAACATCTTCGGCTCCATTTCGCAGCTCGTCGACACGCTGTTTAACGACTATCTGCGGCGCAAGACCTTTGTTGAGCCGCTGGCCGCACAGTTTTGCAACGGGACGACCGTCACCTGCGACGGGCTGAGTCAATGGGGCTCGCAGTCGCTTGCCCAGCAGGGGCAGAATGCCATACAGATCCTCCGGCGCTACTACGGAACCAACATTGAGATCGTCAACGATGCGCCCGTGCGCGGCTACACGCCCTCCTACCCGGGCAGTCCGCTGCGGCGCGGCGCGAGCGGTCCCAAGGTCGTGCAGGCGCAGGTCATGCTCGACCGCGTTGCGCGCAGCTACCCCGCAATCGCACGCATTTCTCCCATCGACGGCATCTTCGGCAGTCAGACGGAAAGCTCCGTGCGCACCTTTCAGCGCATTTTTAACCTCAGCGTTGACGGCGTGATCGGTCAGGCGACTTGGTATCAGCTCGTGCGTCTGTATGTGGGGATCAACCGCCTGACGGAGCTGAACTCTCAGGGGCAGACCTTTTACGGCGTGAGCTGGCAGGCGCCGTCGAACCTCTCCAGCGGAAGCACGGGGCAGAAGGTGAGCCAGCTGCAATATATGTTAAACGTCGTGTCTGAATTTGTGCCAAGTGTGCCGAGCGTCACGCAGGACGGTATTTTCGGTCCGGCCACGCAGCGATCCGTCCTCGCCTACCAGCGCTTTGCCGGTCTGACCGTGGACGGGATCGTCGGCCCCGCGACATGGGATTCCCTATACAACCGCGTTTCCGGCATACTTTCGGAAAATGAGCTGCGCAAGCTGCAAACGCCCTCCGGCGTCCTCCAGCTTGGCGACACGGATTTTTAGGAGGGATCATATGGGTATCCATTCTTTTCCGGAGGTATCGCCGGTCTATGATCTGCAAACCATGCTCTACGGGATCGATCCCGATTCCGTCTTGGGGCGCGACGGCATCTTCGGGCAAGAGACGCATGAGGCGGTCGTCGCCTTTCAGAAAAAGCATGGCCTTGCGCAGAACGGCAAGGTAGATCAGGCGCTCTGGGAGCTGCTGCGAAAAGAATATCGCAGTGCGCGTGTTGAACGCGGTCAGGCAGAGCCGCTGTTAATTGTTCTCCAGCCCGGTCAGGTCATTGAGGTCGGCGGAAAAAACGCCCACCTCTATCTTGTGCAGGGAATGCTGCAAGCGCTCGCGCTGTACTTTGAAATGCCATCCGTCGCCGCGACCGGCGTGCTCGATCCGCAGACGAAGGAAGCGCTGCAATGGCTGCAATGTGCGTCGGAGCTTCCACAGCACGGGGCGCTCGACCGCGCCACGTGGCGTCATCTTGCCAACCTCTACCGACAAACCGTGGGGGACGGTACCGGCGTTTTCCCCTACCGTGTCACACATAAGGCTGGATAATTGAGAAAAGCTATGATAAGATAGAAAAAAGGAGGCACAGCCATGTACAAAAACATTCCGAAAAAAGAAAAGCTGCTCCTGAAGGAGCAGATCGCCTACCAGCAGGGGCAGGTCGTGAGCAAGACGCTCGTGCAGAACGAGCGGATGAGCCTGACGCTGTTCTCCTTCGATCAGGGCGAGGAGATCTCTACGCATGCTTCCGGCGGTGACGCGATGGTCACAGTGCTTCAGGGCAAGGGACGCTTCACCGTCGGTGGTGAGCCGTTCGTTCTGACTGAGGGCGAAACGCTCATCATGCCCAAGGACGTCCCGCACGCCGTCTACGGTGAAGAGCGCTTTAAGATGCTTTTAACGGTGTCGTTCTAATGCCAATAAAGGGGGAAGGCTATGGCCTCCCCCCTTTATTATCTATATGTACGCTGCTCGCGCAGGTCATAGGTACGGTAAAAACGCGCGGGCGACAGCCCCCGACGGACACAGGCAAGGAAGATCTCGGCGCAGGCATTCGTGTCGCTGTCGGCCTGATGGTGGTCAAGCGCGATCTGCAAATAGTCGCTGACCGTGTTGAGCCGGTGGTTCGGAAGCTGCGGGAAGCACGCGCGTGCCATGCGGCACGTGCAGGCATACCGCACCGTATCGCGCCACGCGATACCGTAGGCGCGCAGGCACTTGGCAAGCACGCCCATATCAAACGGCGCGTTGTGCGCAAGCAGGATACCGTCGGAAAGGATCGGCTCGAGCAGCGTCCAAAGCTGGGCAAAATTCGGCGCATCGACGACCATTTCCGGCGTGATGCCGGTCAGCTCCATGTGAAAAGGCGAAAACTCGCACTCCGGATTTACATAGGTGGAAAGCGTCCGGACGATCTGCCCGTCCTCTATGACCGCCACACCGATGGCGCTCATCCGGTCGTTTCTGTAATTCGGCGTTTCGACATCAAAGGCTATGTATCGCATGATTTCGCCTCCCTGCCCTGCATTATACCATCGTGGGCGCGGCATGGCAAGCGATTTGTAACCATTTGTTGTTGCCAATCTGACGGGCTTCTGCTATATTAAACTCAGCTTAATGAAAAGGAGGCGCCAGAAATGGCATTTTGCCCGAATTGCGGAGCCAATGTCGGCGACGCAAAATTCTGCGGGAGCTGCGGCTACCCCATCGCCGCGCAGCAGCCCGCCGCACCTTCCACGCCCCAGCAAGCACCCGCGCAGGCACCCGCACCCCAGCAGTCCTACGATCAGGTCGCGTCACCTTACGCGCAGGTGCAGCAGTCCGCCGAGCCTACGCAGTCCCCCTACGCGCAGCCTCAGCAGCCCTATACCCCGCAGCCGAACGCACCGAAGAGCAAAAAGAGTAAGGTCATCCTTTTCTGTGGGATCGGCGTTCTCCTGCTGGCCGCCGTCGCGGTGGCGCTCTATTTCCTCGTTATTAAGAAAGATCCGGATACGACGCTTTCCGCAGGCTACTACCGTATGACTGCCGCCAAATCGGACGGCGAGGTCATCGACCTTGACGGAATGGAAGAATCCTATCTTCTCCTCTCTTCGGACGGCACCGGCGTTGCCTATATCTTTGAGGAAGAAGACGATCTGACATGGAGCGAGGACGAATTGCAGATCGCAGGCGAGACGCTTCCCTACACCTACAAGGACGGCAAGCTGAAGGTCACCATGGACGAAGACGAATACACCTTCGTCAAAAAAGGCGGTTCCGCGCAGAAGCCGACGGCCGAAACAAAGGAGCCTTCCGCCGCCCCCGCGACCGAAGCGCCGCCGGAGGAACCGGTCGTTTCCGTAGACGCCTCCTTCCCGCGCTACTATGTGGTCGAGGAGGCCAGCGACGGCGCCAATACCTATGACCGCAACACGCTCCTCACCTACAATCTGGACATTTTCGTTGTGCTATACGAAGACCACAGCGGCGTTATCGTCCTCAATACCGAAGGCCATGTGCTGCAATGGGACGAAGCGTATCTGTACGACGGAACGGACAGCATCCCCTATTCTTCCGACGATCCGACGGAGCTGCGGATCGACTATTCGGATATGCGGATGACCCTGCGGCTGAGCAACGATCCCATTCCCCCCTATTACATCAACTCCGATCCGGAACCGACGGAGGGAACCGGCATTTCCTATTGGGAGCACGACTGGTACGGCTGGTGGATCGCCTACAACGTGACCGGCGATTTCTCCGAATGGGGCGACAACGCATGGTGCGACTGCTGCGCCCGCTTTAGCGCGCTGGACGAAGATACACTGTCCTGCATCCTATGGGATGAAGACCTTCCGATCAGCAACGCGCTTTCCGAAGTGACCTTCCGGTATACCGCGGGGGAGAGCGACACGTCCAGCGGCTACCTCAGCTCGCAGTCCGGCGGCTATTTCATGGATGCCGCGATCAGTGCGGATGAGTGGAACGTCACCACAGAGGGTGCGGAGTATTCCGACCTCATCACCGTCACAGGCACCTACACCGATCCGGCAAATGCCGAAAATACCTTTGACTACATCATTTTCCTGCGTCCGTGGGGAACGACTTGGGAAGACTGGTATGCAGACGATCCCACCTGCCTGCCATACAACTACGAAAGCTGGTATCTGCCGCTTCTGGATTCGGGAGTGACGGAAGCCCCCGATGAGATCGGCGGGTATTAATCCGCTTTCCTTTGTCCATACTCTCCGCGGAGGGATGCATTATGGTCAAAGGAACGACCCGTCAGGTCGTTATACTGAAATCACCGCAAACACAGTTGTTTGAACAGGCGATCTTCTTTTTGCGTGAGGATTGCAGCGCCGATGCGCAGACCTTGCTTGAAGAGGCGCGCCGCCTTGCCCAGACGCAGACGGTGCCGAGAAAACGCCACCTGACCGGCGGACTGTGCGCACTGCTGGGTGCGCTGCCGGTCGGCGCGCTGTGGCTTCTTACAACACTGCTTGCATAAAAGAACTGCTAAAAGAACGGCTGCCCGTTACTGGGCAGCCGTTATCTGTTTTCCGATCGGGCAGGACTGCGCGTAGGGGCAGTCCGGATAATCACAATCCGCCTCGCCGTCCTCCACGAGCACCGTGCGCGCCCCGTCCAGCACGCGGCAGTAGCCGCTGAAAAATGCCTCCGTCATCGCTCGACCTCCTGCACCGTCCGATCCTTCACGCGGAAGACCCTGTCGCAGTGTTCGATCGTCGTCAGGCGGTGCGCGACGATGATCAGCGTTTTTTGCTTTCCAAGGGCGTTGACCGCGTCCATCAGCGCCTTCTCCGTCTCGTTGTCCAGCGCGGACGTTGCCTCATCCAAGAACAAGATCTCCGGATCGTTGTAGAGCGCTCTTGCAATACCGATGCGCTGGCGCTGTCCGCCCGAAATGCGCACGCCGCGCTCGCCGATCACGGTGTCGAGCCCGTCTTCCAGCGTGCGGACAAAGTCGGCAAGCTGCGCGTCCTCCAGCGCCTTCCACACACGTGTATCGTCGATCCGCTCTTCCTCCACACCGAGCGCCACGTTGTTTCGAATGGTATCGTCGACCAAGTAGATATTTTGCGGGATATAGCCGATGTGCTTCTGCCACTGCGCATAATCCTGCGCAATATCCAGCATGCCGTAGCAGACCGCGCCGGTCTGCGGCTTCAAAAGACCGAGGATCAGATCGACCAGCGTTGTCTTGCCCGCGCCCGTCACGCCGATGATGCCGACCGACTCCCCGTGCGCGATCTTCAGATTGACATTCTCCAGAACCGGCTCCTTCTTGTTCGGGTAGGTATAAGAGACGTTCGTCAGGAAAATGTCCTCTTCACAGCCAAGGTGCACCGTGCGGCGGATCTTCTTTTTCTCCTCGATCTCCGCAAGGCGCTCCGCCTCCTCCCGATCCGACTGCGTAAGATCCTCATAAAGCGCTTCGAGCGACGGCAGGCAGTAGGTGATGGTGTTGATATAAGAATTGATGCTGTTCGCGCGCGGCAGCAGCCGTATGGCCGCGACGGCAAAGGCCGAAAGACTCGGCACGATCGCCGCAAGATCATCACCACGCAGGATGCGCAGCGCAAGAATGAGCAGGACCGCGCAGATGCACAGTGTCTCGATCAGTCGCCCGGGAATCGCGCTGATGATGCTGTAGCGCTTATTGAGGCGGACGGAATCCATGCCCGCCGTGCGGTAGACATCCGCAAAATACGCCTCGCGCCCCATGACCTTCACTTCTTTGATGCCGCCCATGGCCTGATGGATCGCCTTATACATCCGCGCCGTGAGCTTGCGCGCCTCCTGTCCGACGGAGCGGATCTTGACGCGGACGATCAGGAAATATACGGCCGAGCAGACGGCCAGCGCGGCCAGCACGCCAAGCGTCATATACGGCTCGATGGCAAGCAGATAGCAGACCAGCGCCACGACGATCAGGCCGTCGGAGATCAGGGAAAAAATGGCCGCGATCACGCTGAAAGCACCGTTGACGTCTCCGTTGACGTTGCGAACGATCTCCGCCGTGTTGCGCTGTAGGTGGAACGTGTAGGGCTTGTGCATATAGCAGGTGATCATGCGCGTGCCCATGCGCACCTTAGAGGAATTGATGAAGCGGATGCGCAGATCGAGCAAAAACAGAACGAACAGGTTCTTGATCACATAGACCGCCATCATGGAAAACACGAGGAACAGCAGTATGCGCGGCGTGCTCTCCGTCCCGATCAGCTGCGAGACGAGGCGATACCACCAAGCATCATGCATGGCGTCGGCGCGAATGAGCAGATTCACAAACGGCAGGATCAGCGAAATGCCGAGAAAGTCCAGCGCGGTCTCCAAAAGCTGTAGGAAAAACAGGCCGGCGTACTGCCAGCGCTGCTTGATTGGAAATATGTAAAACAGTTCACGAAACAGTTTCATGCCTGTTCTCCTTTCTTGTGCCTTATCAGCATATCACAGAAAATAATAAAAGTAAATACCTTGTAAAATCGGAACATTTGTTTTATAATAGGGAAAAACGGAGGGGGGCAGACGTTTGGTCGCGCTTTGGATCCTTTTGGGCATTGCCGCCCTGATCGCGTTCTTGCTGATCGCGCCGCTGCACATCTACCTGTCCTACCGTCCCGAGACGGGTTTTGCCTTTCAGCTTCGCTATCTTTTTCTCCGGCTCCCCGCTCGAAGGCAGCCGCAGGCACAAAGGCCTGCGGTGAAAAAAGCGGAAGCGCCGAAAAAGGCCGAAAAGAAGAAGTCCGGCGGCGGCATTGTGGCGGCATTTCTCGATTTTCTCGGGCTTTCCTCCATCAGCTCCGCCGCAAACGCGCGCCGCACGATCGACGCAGTCGGCGTCGTGGGGCTGCTGCGAGAGGTAACGAGCGTCCTGCGCGCCATTTTTGTGCGAACAGGGCGACTGCTGAAAAAGGGTGTTTTCCGCCGCTTTTCGCTGTCCATCCTCTGCGGCGGAGACGACGCGGCGGATGTCGCCATGGCCTATGGGCACATCTGTGCGGCGCTCTATCCGCTGATGGGGCTTTTGGAGCAGAATATGCGTATGCGGCAGCCGCGCACCAGCGTCACCTGCGACTACAAAGCGCCCGCGATCGCCGTGACCTTCGACGGTCACTTGGTCTACCGACCCTGCCACTTTGTCTCCTATTTCTTCTGGTTCGTCGGCAGATACCTCATAAATAAATTACGTAAAGGCAGGAGTGCAGCATGAGCGAGCTACTGAACATTTTAGAATTTACCGCCGGTGAGGCGCGCCGCCTCGCCGCAGAGCAGTCCGTCACCGAGGCACCCATCGTGATCGACGGCGTGACCGTCATCCCCGTCTCGAAGCTCTCCTGCGGTTTTTCCGGTGGCGGCAGCAACACGCACAAGGATGACATGCGCGCCGGTGCGGGTGCGCACGTCAAAAAGACGCCCGTCACCTTCCTCGCCGTCAGCGGAACGGATGTGCAGCTTCTGCGCGTGGAGCAGGACGACGCCAAGAAAGGCTTGGTCGACGCCCTGAAGCCGCTGATCTCCAAGCTGCGAAAGAAAAAAAGCGACGCCGACGCAGACGCCGAATCATAAAAATCTGCGGCGCTGCACCGTTTCGGAGCAGCGCCGCGGTTCGTTACAGTCCCAGACCCTTTTGCAGATTGACGATGAAGTCCTGCACATTGGTTACAATGCCGCGCGCGGACAAGCTCCCGCGATCGGCCAGCTTGTTGACGACGAACTCGGAGACGTCCACGCAGTAGAAGTAGACCTGACGCACCGTGCCGTCCGGCATGACGCGGTAGGAGGGCGTCATGTTGCCCGTGGCGATCGTGTGCAGCATGGTCGCCATGGCGATCACCGTCGTCGCGCCTCGGATCTGGTCACGCATCGCGTCCTGCGCCTCGTAAACATTGGCATACACCGGCGGCAGCGGTCCGTCGTCGCGGATGGAGCCGCCGAGGACGTAAGGCACGCCGTACTTCTCGCAACTGTAGATGATGCCGTTGTCGATCTTCTCTTCTTCAATGAATTTGCGGATACTGCCGTGGTACTTCACGCGATTGATCAGATCCAGATGGTTATAGTGCCCGTTGGGCATGGACTGCTGCGTGTAAATGTCCTGACCGAGCGCAGTCTTGAGATAAGCGCCCTCAAGGTCATGCGTGGCAAGGGCATTTCCCGCCAGGATCGCGTGCACATAGCCGTTTTCGATCAGGCGGGACATTGCTCTGCGCGCGTCGGCATCGAAGGCAAAGGCAGGCCCCATGACCCAGACGATCTTGCCGTGGTCGCGCTCGTGGCGCAGCAGCTCATAGATCTCATCGTAATCGCGCGAAAATGCCGTCTCGCGCGAGCGGTTCTGCCGGAAAGCAAAGACGTCCTTCTCCGCCTTCTCCTCGCGGAAGCCGTCGGGGTAGACAAAAATGCCGTCCTGACACTGCTCGGTGCGGCCGGTCACGACGAGGTCGCCCTGCTTCAGCAGGCGGAACTCCCGCACGACGATCTTTCCGTTTTCGTAGACCGCCACGCAGTCCATCCGGCTCTCCTCGGCCAGCAGCCAGCGGCCGCCGATCTTGAAGTATTCCGGAAAAATGCTCATCGCGTGGTACGTCATCGGGGCGACGCCGTCCTTCGGAGCAGGCTCCAGACGAACCTCCGGCGCATTTTGAAATCTCGGCTCGGTAAAATCGGGCGGTGAGTATTTTCTCAGTTCAAACATTGGAACGACACCTCTCATATCAGACTTGGTTTGATTATAATATACATTTTTCCACTTTGCAAGGGGTTCACATGAAACATTTGGTCATTGGTCTTTTCGCGCAGGTCGACGCCGGTAAGACGACGCTTTCCGAAGCGCTGCTCTATCAGACGGGGAGCCTGCGCACCGTCGGTCGCGTGGATCACGGCGACGCCTTTTTGGATCACTTTTCGCTTGAGCGCAGCCGCGGCATTACGATCTTCTCCAAGCAGGCGCGCTTCCAAACGGATGACCTGAGCGTCGTCCTGCTCGACACGCCCGGACACATCGACTTTTCTCCGGAGGCGGAGCGCACCATGCAGGTGCTCGACTATGCCGTTCTGCTCATCAGCGGAACGGACGGCGTGCAGCCGCACACGCAGACGCTCTTCCGCCTGCTGCGCCGGTATCACATCCCGACGTTTCTCTTCTTTAACAAGATGGATCTGCCCGGCGCGGAAGAAGCGCATCTACTGGCCGACACGGCGTCTCACCTCGACCCGCGCTGCCTGCGTCCGGACGATTCGGAGGCCGTCGCCCTGTGCGACGAGGCGCTTTTGGAGCACTATCTGGAGCGCGGGACGATCTCGGACGCGGCGCTCTCCGACCTGTGTCGGCGCGAGCTGCTGTTTCCCTGCTACTTCGGCTCCGCGCTGCGGGGCGAAGGCGTTTCCGCGCTGCTGGACGGTCTGAAGCGCCTGACGGTGCAGCCGACCTATCCAAGCGATTTTTCCGCCTGCGTTTATAAGATCGCTTACGATACGCAGCGTCTCACCTTCTTAAAGGTCACGGGCGGCACGCTGCGTGTCCGCTCCGCACTGCATTATCTGCCGCGCGGCAAAACGGAGCCGCTTGAAGAAAAGGTCACGCAGCTCCGACGATACTCCGGCGCGGCATTTCGCACCGTCGAGGAGGTACGCGCCGGTGATATATGCGCCGTAACAGGTCTTTCTTCTCTCTTGGCCGGTGACACACTGGGCACCGCCGCCTCAAGGCCGTCCGCGCTGCTCTGTCCGGTCATGACCTATCACATCCGTCTGCCGGAGGGCACGGATGTGCAAACGGTGCTGCCGCTGCTGCGCCGTTTGGAAGACGAAGAACCACAGCTACACATTGACGAGAAGCGCATGGAGCTGCAGCTCATGGGACAGGTGCAGCTTGAAGTCCTGCAAAGTCTGATCCTCGAACGCTATGCGCTCGAGGTGACCTTCGATTGCGGCACCGTTGCCTATCGGGAGACGATCGCGGACACCGTTGAAGGTGTCGGCCACTACGAGCCGCTGCGGCATTACGCGGAGGTGCATCTTCTGCTCTCCCCGCTCCCGCGCGGCAGCGGATTGCAGTTCGACACCGATTGCAGCGAAGACCTGCTCGACCGCAACTGGCAGCGCCTCATCCTGACGCACCTGCGGGAGAAGACGCACCGCGGCGTTCTGACCGGCGCGCCCATCACCGATATGCGCATCACGCTGCGCGCAGGCCGCGCCCACCTCAAACACACGGAGGGCGGCGATTTCCGTCAGGCGACCTACCGTGCCGTCCGGCAGGGACTGATGCAGGCGCACAGCGTCCTGCTTGAGCCGTTTTACCGCTTCCGCTTGGAAGTCCCGCCGGAGCAGATCGGGCGCGCCATCGGCGATATTCGCGCCATGGGCGGCAGCTTTGCATCACCCGTTGCCGACGAGGAGCTAATGTATCTGACGGGGGAAGCGCCTGCCGCGCAGATGCAGGATTATATGGCGCAGGTCGTCTCCTATACGCGCGGGAAAGGGCGGCTTTTCTGTGAATTTAGCGGCTATGCCCCGTGCCACAACGCCCAGCAGGTAATTGAGCAGTGTGCCTATGACCCGCTGCGCGATCCGGAAAACACGCCGGACTCCGTCTTCTGCGCGCACGGCGGCGGTTTTCCCGTCAAGTGGAACGAGGTGCCCGCGCATATGCACTTAGAAAGCGTTCTGCCGCGCCCGAACGCGCAAGAGCCGGAACGCGTGCCGCGCGTGCGGACGCAAAACCTTGATTTGGACGAAAAAGAGCTTGCGCGCATCATCGAGCGCGAATTTGGGCCGGACAAGCGCGTGCTTTATCGGCCGCCCGCACCCGTGCAGTCGACGCAGATCGAGATACCGACGCCGAAGACGGAATACCTCATCGTTGACGGCTATAACATGATCTTCACTTGGGATGGACTGCGCGACCTTGCAAAAACGGATCTTTCCGGCGCGCGCGAGCGCCTTTTGGACATTTTGAGCAACTACTGCGGCTACCACCCCTGTGAGCTTGTCGTCGTGTTTGACAGCTACCGCGTCAAAGGCGGCGTCGGCTCCCGCACGACGCGCGACAAGCTGCGCATCGTCTACACGAAGGAAAACGAAAGCGCTGATCTCTACATCGAGTCGCTCGTCGGCCAGATCGGAAAGAACTACGCCGTCCGCGTCGCGACCTCCGATGCCATGATCCAACTCAGCGCACTGCGCAGCGGCGTACTGCGCGTTTCCGCCACGGAGCTTCTTGCGCAGATTGAGTGCGTCAACGACCAGATCGCAGAAATGATAAAAAAACTCCGTGAGGAGGCGCGCCGCGCCTCCATAGCGGACAATCCACTCAAACAGATCAGAACGGAGGAATTGTCATGAGAAACATCACCCTTGGATCGACCGGTATCACTGTGCCGCAAAATGCCTTTGGCGCGCTGCCCATCCAGCGCGTCGGAACGCAGGAGGCAGTGACCATCCTGCGTCAGGCGCGCGACGGCGGAATGCGCTACTTTGACACGGCGCGCGCCTATTCCGACAGTGAGGAAAAGCTGGGGCTTGCCTTCGGCGGCAACTGGGACGGCATCTACATCGCGACCAAATCGCACGCCACGACGCCGGAGGCTCTGAAGGAGGATCTTGACACCTCGCTGCGCCTGCTGAAAACCGACTGCATCGACGTTTATCAGCTGCACTGCGCCGCAAAGTGCTACCGGCCGGACGACGGCACCGGCCTGTATGAGACGCTGCTGGAGGCAAAGGCCGCCGGAAAGATCGCCCACATCGGCATCACGGCGCACAAGATCGGCGTTGCCGAGGAGATCATCGACTCCGGCCTTTATGAAACGCTGCAATTCCCCTTCAGCTATCTTTCCACGCCGCGTGAGCTTGCGCTGGCGGGAAAATGTAAGCAGGCAAACATGGGCTTTATCGCCATGAAGGCGCTGGCGGGCGGTCTGATCACGAACGCCGACGCGGCCTATGCCTTCATTTCGCAGTATGATAATGTGCTGCCCATTTGGGGCGTCCAACGTCCGCAGGAGCTGAGCCAGTGGCTGGACTTCTTCGCGCGCGATGTGGAGATGAACGACGCGCTGCGCGGCTTTATCGACGCCGAGCGCAAGGAACTGCAAGGCGACTTCTGCCGCGGCTGCGGTTACTGCGTCCCCACCTGCCCCGCAAAAATCCAGATCAACCAGTGCGCGCGTATGTCCCTGATGCTGCGCCGCGCGCCCAGCGCCGCATGGCTGACGCCGGAAATGCAGGCAGAGATGAAGAAGATCGAAAACTGCCTGCACTGCGGTGTCTGCCGCACCAAGTGCCCCTATGAGCTGGACACGCCCACACTGCTGCAGCACAACTATGAGGATTATCAGCTTGTCCTTGCCGGAAAGGTCTCGGTATGAAACGCGACGCCTTCACCCGCGTGACGCACTGGCTGTGCTGCATCTATCTTCTGCTGCTATCCAGCGTCTTTTTGCTTGCCATACCGAAGGGGTATTACGGGCTGGTCGCGCTGAAGTACCGGCTGTTTCTGATCCTGAGCTGCGCGCTGACCGGTTCCGTTGCTCTGCTTGACCTCGCGCGCCTGTTTCTCAAGCGTCTGCGTCCCTCGAAGCCCGACTGGTTCACGGTACTCTGCCTTTCCTACGTGCTCTTCACCGGTATTTCCGCTCTGCTGTCGGACTACGACGGCGTTTGGCTCGGCAACGGGCGCAAGGACGGCTTTGTTACGATCCTGCTCTATGTCTCCGTCTGCCTGACACTGCGGCAGCACTATCGCCCGCGCAGAGCGGAGCTTATCGTGTTCTGCGCCGCCTGCTGCGCCTTTTGCCTTTTGGGTCTTGCGCAGCTTGCGGGGAAGAACCCCTTCGGCATCTACGCGGCGGGAACGGATTTCTACCTCGCGCGCGGCGGCAGCGGCACCTTTCTTGCAACGCTCGGCAACTGCGACACCTGCGCGACACTGCTCAGCGTCGGCATGGGCGTTTCCTTTGCCACTGTGCTGCGACGCAAGAGCGTCTTCGGGTGGCTGTGCCTCTTTCCGCTCTTTCTTTGCACCTACTTTGCCTTTTCGCTCGGCGTTGAGGCGGCTTACATGGCGCTGATCGCCGTGGTGCTGCTCCCGCTATGGCTCTTGGCGGGCGACAGCAAGGGCATTTGCGCGCTTCCTGCGGCATACGGCGTCATCTGCCTTGCAATGGGCTGCTCGCTCACGCTGACCTTCTCCCGCTATGGCAATCAGTTTTCCTTTTCCCTTCCGGCGCTGCTCCTGTTTGCCATGGCGCTGCTTCTCGGCTGTGCCTCGGTCTGGCTCTGCCGCCGTCCGCCCAAGGTCGCAGAGGGTCGCCTGCGCACCTCTCTGCTGCTGCTCACGCTCTTCTTGATCGTTCTGGCGCTTGCGCTGCTCTATTTCTGCAAAAACCTTCCGAGCGGCTTTCTGTCGGAGGCGCATAATATTCTGCACGGCAGGATCAAAGCGTCCTACGGCTCGGATCGCATCGGGATCTGGCGCGCCGTCTGGAAGAAAATTCAGGAGAAACCCTTCTTCGGCGGCGGCCCCGATACCCTCGCCGCGCGCGGCTGCTATTTTGTCCGGCAGCAGGGCTACACGTACTATCTCGACGCGGCGCACAGTGAGCCGCTCAACATTTGGGTCAATCAGGGCGTTTTCGCTCTTCTGGCCTACCTTGGCTTGATCGTTCTCACCTTCCGCACCGCGATCAAAAAGCGAACGGCAGCCGCGCTCGTCGCGGGCTGCGGTGTGCTTGCCTATTTTGCCCAGTCCTGTTTTTCCATTTCCATGCCGATGATCACGCCCTTCCTCTGGGCGCTGATCGCCGTCGTAAATTCGCAACATCAGCCCCTTGCGAAACGTCGCTCCAAGTAATATAATCGTACTATCTGGAATAAGGAGAGTAACTGTTATGTTCTGTAATCACTGCGGCGCACAGATCCCTGACAACAGCGTTTTCTGCCGCTCCTGCGGCGGAAAAGTCGAACGCAACGACATTCCGCAACACACCGAACCTACGCAATTTTCGCAAAATGAGCAGCCCGCCTCGCAGCCGTCCGAGCCGTATGTCTCGCCCTACACGCAGGCTCCCGCGCAGCCTTCCTCCAACACGCAGTCTTCGCTTGCCGCGCAGGCAAAGGACGTCCGGTTCTGCAATAGCTGCGGTGCACAGCTTCCTGAGGGTGCCATGTTCTGCCGCTCCTGCGGCGCAAGGGCGGCAGACCCCTACGCACAGAAGCGTCAGCCCGTCTATCCCACGACGCCTTCGCAGCCGACAGCAAAGCGCACACCGCCCTCTTGCGGCGTCAAGGCCGCGACCGTGATCCTGTGCATTTTCTGCGCGCTCTTTGTCCTGCTGTCCAGCAGTCTTGGCATTCTGCGCTCCACGCTTTCTGAAAAACGCTTTGTGGACGATTTTACGAAAATCGACCTTAACGACGTTGAGATCAAAAAGAACGGCGAAGACCTCAGCCTCGCCGAGTACATCTACGACAACTGCGACAAGCAGAGCATCCGCGACTACGGCCTGACGCCGGACAACATCGCGCAGATCATCGAAAAGAGCGACGCAAATCAGCTCCTTGGCGACGCGCTTGCCCGCTACAGCGCCTATTTCATCGGCGGCAAGGCGCTCGACGCGCTCACTGTCGACGAGATCATGGAGTACATCTACGACAACGAAGGTCTGATCTATCGGGAGACCGGCTACCGGATGACAAACGCCGACTACCGCGAGATCCAAAACACGCTGGATAACGGCGTTGGAAAATACCTGAGCAAGCGCGGTATGGAGCGCGAGCTGGGCGTCAGCCCCGCCGTCGTGCACTATCCGCTCTCTTCGGCGACGCACATCGTCTGCATTCTGCTTGCCGTCGCGCTCTTCGTCCTTGTCCTTGTGCTAAACCGCAAGAACCTCCCTGCCGCGCTCCCCGGCGTCGGCATTATGGGCATCGTGATCGGTGCGCTGTATCTACTGCTTCTGATCGCGGGCGTCGTTGCGATACTGGTCTTCCACAGCTCGCTTCTGAATTTCTTCCTACAGCCCCTCACCCTCGGCTCCGGCATCCGCGCCGCAGTCTGGCTCGTTATCTGCATTCCGCTGACCATCTTTACCTGCAAGGCAAAGAAGAAAGCGGCATAAAAGGAGTATTCCATGTCCGAACTTTTGATTTCCAACCTTTCCGCGCTTGTCACCTGCAATGACGCGGACGAGGTATTGCAGGGCGTTGACCTGCTCTGCAAGGACGGCGTGATCGCCGCCATCGGCAAGAACCTGCCGCACGAGAGCGCAACGGTGATCGACGGCACGCACCTTCTGTGCTACCCTGGTCTGATCAACACGCACCACCACCTCTACCAGCAGTTTTCCCGCAATCTGCCGCAGGTGCAGAACATGGAGCTGTTCGACTGGCTCAAGACGCTCTATGAGATCTGGAAAAATCTCGATGAGACGGTCGTGCACTATTCTTCGCTCACCGGTCTGGGCGAACTGATGAAAAACGGCTGCACCACCTGCTTTGACCACCATTATGTCTTCCCCGCCGACTGCGGTGACCTCATCGGCGCGCAGCTACAAGCCGCGCAGGCGCTCGGAATGCGCATGGTCTGCTCGCGCGGCAGCATGGATCTTTCGGTAAAGGACGGCGGCCTGCCGCCGGACAGTGTGGTGCAAGACGTTGACGCGATCTTAAAAGACAGTGAGCGGATCATCTCGCGCTACCACGATCCTTCGTTCGGCTCCATGCATCAGGTCGCGCTTGCGCCCTGCTCTCCCTTCTCCGTTTCGGCGGAGCTGCTGCGGCAAAGTGCGCTTCTGGCGCGCCAATACGGCGTCCGCCTGCACACACACCTTTGCGAAACGAAGGACGAGGAGCGCTACACGCTCGAGCGCTGTGGGATGCGTCCGCTTGCCTATATGCAGAGCCTCGGCTGGGTCGGTTCCGACGTCTGGTACGCGCACGGCATCCATTTTAACGACGAAGAGCTGCGGCTGCTCGCACAGACCGGCACGGGCATCGCGCATTGCCCCGTCTCCAACATGAAGCTCTCCTCCGGCATCGCCCGCATTCCAGAAATGCTGAAGCTGGGCGTACACGTCGGCCTTGCGGTCGACGGCTCCGCCTCGCAGGACGGCTCCGATCTATTGGAGGAGATCCGCATCTGCTACCTGCTGCACCGTCTCAACTCCTCCCATGCCGCCCCCTCCGGCTACGACATTCTGAAAATGGCAACGCGCGGCTCCGCCGCCGTTCTTGGCCGGACGGACATCGGCTCGCTGGAGGTCGGCAAGTGCGCAGACTTCTTCTGCGTTGACTGCAGAAGGATCGAGCTGGTCGGCGCGACCTATGACCCCAAAAACCTCTTCGGCACGGTCGGCCTGCGCGCGCCTGTGGACTACACGGCTGTAAACGGCAAGCTCACCGTCGTAGGCGGCAGCCTCTGCGGGATCGACGAAGCGGCCGTTGCGGAAAAAGCCCGCCGCGTCTGCGACGATTATCTGAATCGGTAATAACGCACGGACGCCGCTCCGCGATGGAGTGGCGTCCGTGCGTTATTTGTTTAAGATGCGCGCGGGCAGCGGACGGTGCACCTTCATTGCACCCTTGGGGCAAAACTCCTGACAACAGAAGCAGCGGATGCACTTGTGCTCGTCGATATGCGGCCGATTCTTCCGCATTTCGATCGCCTTTGCCGGACAAAGGCGATTGCATAACCCGCAGCCGACGCACTGCGATCTCTTCAGCTTCGGTTCGCAGCGCAGCGCACGCTGCGCAATGTAACTAACCGCGCTGCCGAGCTTCCCGGGCAGCAGCGTCTCAAAGTGCATTCCCGTGCCGCGCTCGATACGCTGAAAGTCCGGCAGGATAAACTGCGCCACGTCGCCGCAGGCCTCCGGTTCCTCCACCGTCAGGCAGCCGCGCTGTACGGCCGCCTGCAACGTCGGCACCGCCATGGGCGCAAGACCGATGAGCTTTGCGCACACCAGATCGAGCTTGCAGCAGTCGGTTCCTGCCAGCAGCGCGCCCATGTGGCGCGGCGTACCGGCCGTCGGCCCATTGCCCTCCATCGCCTCCACGGCATCGATCAGATATAGGCGCGGCTTAAAATAGCGGTTCAGATCCAAGAGCATCGACGCGAAGTCCAGCGGGTCGGGAAAGCGGAAGTGATATTCCGGCTTCATCGTCCCGGGCACCGCGCCGAAGAGATTTTTGGTCGCGGCGGACAGGCACATCATGCCGTGGCTCTTGAGCTTTGCAAAGCTGATGATCGCGTCGGCCTCATCGAGCCACGCGGTATAGGAAAAGCGGCGCGCCACGTAAGCCTCCGGAAAGACGGCCTCCTTCTGCGAAAAGTTTCGGTTGAGACGGCCGCCCGCCGCTTCCACGGCGGCAAGCCCCGTGACGGCATAGACACGGTTTAATACGGCGGCGTTAAACAGGTTTCCCGGGCTGTCCCCCACGACGACCTCCGCACCGCGCGCGACCAGCGCACGCGTCAGCGCGGCCAGCAGCGCAGGGTGCGTTGTAGCCGCCGTCTCCGGCTTCATCGCCGCGACCAAGTTCGCCTTGATTGCGATCTTCATTCCCTTCTTGACCCAGCCGAGGCCGCCAAACGGGCGCAAGACCTCCTCTATCGCCCGATCGCAGCACGCATCGTCATAGCGCTCGCACCGGACGATCGACACCTCCGTCACTGCCGTCACTCCCTTCTCTGCGCGTCATTTTACCCCGAACAGTGAAAAAAGTCAAAGGAAAAAACCTCATCGGTTCATCTTCGGCTCATCTGTCCGCTCGAGCAGATAGTCGATGGAGACGCCAAAATAGTCGGCAATGCGGATAAGCATCCGGTAGTCCGCCTCGCGCTCGCCGCTTTCATAGCGGCTGATCGAATTTTGATTGGTGCCAAGTTCCATTGCCAAGCGAAGCTGCGACAGTCCGCGCTGTTTTCTCAGTTGTTTCAGTCGCATTTTTCACACTCCCCCTTGACAAGAATTATCCCATAATGGTATAATCAATTTATCCCAATTTGGGATTTTTACAAAAAAGGAGAGATCAAAATGTTTTGTCCGAAATGCGGCACCCCCTGCACGGGTCAAGAGCGCTTTTGTTCCAAATGCGGCGCGACCCTGAATTCCTCTGCGGCGGCTTCCACCCCTTCCGGCGACGTTGCCCCCGCAGCAACGAACGCAAAAAAGAACGTGCGTCCTCTGTTTATCATTCTCCCCTGCGTTCTGCTCGTTGCCATTGCCCTGACGCTGTTCTTCGCCCTGCGCGGCGGAAGCGGCGGCAGTGAAGAAACCGTCGATCCCTTCCGTGATATTCCGGTTTATGGTAAGCTTGACACTGACAAGGTTGTCGATCTGCTTGGCAGCGGAGTCAAGTTCGAAACGGATTATGGCGAATGGGGTATCCTGTACGAAAACTTCAATTATCTTGGTGTGAAGGGAAATTTGGAGTTCTATGTTGAGCCCTCCTCAATATACCCGACTTCATTGCGCTTTTACTACTTTAGCTCCGGCTATACCGAGGATCCCAGTAAATATGAACACGCAACTGAGTACACTGCAACAGAAGCGGAAAAAGAGATCGCCCGCAAGAATTTCGAAAAACTGTCAGACCACTTCACACAGCTTTATGGAGAGCCAAGCTATGATACAGATGATCAGCACCTAAGTTGGTGCAAGGCTGTACATAATATTCGTCATTATACCGAAAAGGAAATAATTACAATTGATTATTACAGTTCATCCGGCTATATTTGTATCGAGTGCAAATCGACAGGCTAACGCGTGCTTCTGCGCTTTTCGGCGATGATCCCGCCAGTGTCAGAATGATACCCCGCAGCAGGTCTTTGGCAATCTGCTTAAAAAATCCGTTAGAATTTTGTAGAATTTAGCAAGCGAAAAAGCCTTGCAAGCGCAAGGCTTTTTCGATATAATGGTAGCGTAATTGAAGACTGATAGCTGTAACGAAGTGCTTCGCGCACGGGCTGACGACTATCACTCAGGTTTGCTTGAGTGGAGATGCGGAACGAAGGTTCGCATCCCCATTTTTATTTTACTTAGGAGGTCAGGCCATGTACATTCTTGCAAACGGTAAACTCATCACGAGAAGCGCGCTTCTCCCCTATCTGCCCGACGGTGGCGTCGTCATCGACGGCACGACGATCAAGGAAGTCGGCAAAACCGCCGATCTGAAGGCAAAGTACCCCGACGCGGAGTTCATCGACGCCAAGGGCGGCGTCATCATGCCCGCCCTCATCAACGCCCACACGCATATCTACTCGGCGCTTGCCCGCGGTCTTTCCATCAAGGGCAACAACCCGACGAATTTCTTCGAAGTGCTCGACGGCACATGGTGGGCGATTGACCGCAGGCTGACGCGCAAGGGCACCCGCGCCTCCGCAGACGCGCTGTATATCGACTGCATCAAGCAGGGCGTTACCACCATTTTTGATCACCACGCTTCCTTCTGCGAGATTCCCGGCTCCCTGTTTGAGATCGCCGACTCGGCAAAGAAGTTCGGCATTCGCTCCTGCCTGTGCTACGAGGTCTCCGACCGCGACGGCGAGGAAAAGAGCATTCAGGCCGTGAAGGAAAACGCCGACTGGATCACCGAATGCGAGCGCCGCAAGGATCCGATGCTCGCGGCGATGTTCGGCGGCCACGCGCTGTTTACCATCTCCGACAAGACCTTTGACCGCATGGTCGAGGCGAACAACGGCCGCACGGGCTATCACATCCATGTCTCCGAGGGCATGAACGACGTGTACGACTCTTTGCAGAACTATGGCCGCCGCCCCGTGCAGCGCCTGATGGATCACGGCATTCTGGGCGAGAAGACCATTCTGGGGCACTGCATCCATGTCAATTCCGCCGAGATCGAGATCATCAAAAACACCGGCACGATGGTCGTGAACAATCCGGAGTCCAACATGGGCAACGCCGTCGGCACCTGTCCGGTGCTCCCGCTCTACAAGGCGGGCATCCTGCTGGGCATGGGCACCGACGCCTACACAAACGATATGCTCGAGTCCATCAAGGTCGCCCTGTGCGCGCAGCGCCAGAACGCCTGCCTGCCGAACGTCGGCTGGTGCGAAGTTACGGATATGCTCTTTAAGAACAACGCACTCATCGGCGAGAAGTACTTCCCGAACAAGCTGGGCGTGCTGGAAGCGGGCGCTGCCGCCGACGTGATCGTCATGGACTACAAGCCCTTCACCCCCTTCTCCGCCGCCAACATCGACGGCCACATGATCTTTGGCATGACGGGGCGTCAGTGCCAGACCACGATCGCAAACGGCAAGCTGCTGATGAAGGATCGTGAGCTGATCGGCATCGACGAGGAAGCGGAAAACGCGCACATCCTCGAAGAGGCAAAGAAGCTCTGGGGCAATCTGAACCATTGCAGCTACAACGCCGACGGCGAATGCTGAGCCTTAAAAACAACTTAGGAGGTCACTTCCATGTCTGAAAAAATGTATCCCATTCCCTTCCGTTCCCTGATGAACTGGATGGTCACAGAATACGCCCGCGAGGGTGAGCTTTTCGGCGTGCACCGTCCCTATATCGCAAAGGGCAAGAAGCTGCCGATCTTCGGCGAGCAGATCGAAACGCCCTTCGGCCCCGCCGCAGGCCCGAACAGCCAGCTTGCGCAGAACATCATCGCCTCCTATATGGCAGGCGCGCGCTTCTTCGAGGTCAAGACCGTACAGAAGATGGACGGCGAGGATCTGGCGCGCTGCGTGCCGCGTCCCTGCATCCTTGCAAACGACGAGGGCTACAATCAGGAGTGGTCGACCGAGCTGACCGTGCCGCAGGCGCAGGACGAGTATATCAAGGCTTGGTGCGCGCTGAAGGTTCTCTCCAAGGTCTATGGTCTGGGCGACCCTGACGGCTTTGTCATCAATATGTCCGTCGGCTACGATCTGGAAGGCATCAAGGGCGAGAAGATCAACACCTACATTGAAAACATGAGGGACGCGTCTGCCACGCCGCAGTTTAACGAGTGCAAGGCAGTGCTCAAGGAGTTCTTCCCCGAGCAGGCCGCGTTTATCGACACGATCTCTCCGCGCGTTTCCCGCTCCGTCACCCTCTCGACGCTGCACGGCTGCCCGCCCGACGAGATCGAGCGCATTGCATCTTATCTCATCACTGAGAAAAAGGTCAACACCTTCGTCAAGTGCAACCCGACCATTCTCGGCTACCATGACGCGCGCAGCATTCTCGACTCCATGGGCTATGACTACATCGTCTTTGACGATCATCATTTCAACGAGGATCTGCAATGGAAGGACGCCGTGCCAATGTTCGAGCGTCTGCAGGCGCTTGCGGACCAGAACGGTCTGGAATTCGGCCTGAAGCTGTCGAACACCTTCCCCGTCGATACCACGCGCGGTGAGCTGCCGAATAATGAAATGTACATGTCCGGTCGCTCCCTGTTCCCGCTGACCATCGAAATGTGCCGCCGTATCTCCACGCAGTTCGGCGGAAAAATGAAAATCTCCTTCGCCGGCGGCGCAGAATACTTCAACTGCGACAAGCTCTTTGCCGCAGGCATCTGGCCGATCACCGTTGCAACAACCATCCTCAAGCCGGGCGGCTACAACCGTCTCGTGCAGATGGCCAAGAAGGTCGAGGGCATGGAATTCAAGCCCTTCACCGGCACGGACACCGAGGCCATTGCCGAAATGAGCCGCGCCTGCCGCACGGATTATCATCACGTCAAGCCCGTTAAACCGCTGCCGTCCCGCAAGAACGACGAGCAGGTGCCGCTGGTCGATTGCTATATGGCTCCCTGCAAGGGCGGCTGCCCCATCGCGCAGGACATTCCCGAATACATTGAGCTGTGCAAAAAGGGCCTTTACAACGAAGCTCTCAAGCTCATCACCCAGAAGAACCCCCTGCCCTTCATCACCGGCACGATCTGTGCGCACCGCTGCATGGGTAAGTGCAACCGCAATTTCTATGACGAAGCCGTGCAGATCCGCTCGACCAAGCTGCTGGCTGCCGAACACGGCTATGAAGCGCTGATGGCCTCCATCGAGCGTCCCGCACCCGTCGCAGGTAAAAAGGCCGCCATCATCGGCGGCGGCCCGACCGGCATTGCCGCAGCCTATTTCCTCGGCCGCGCCGGCGTTCGCTGCACGATCTTTGAGCGCACCGGTGCGCTGGGCGGCATCGTCCGTCATGTCATTCCCGAATTCCGCATCTCCGAAGAAGCCATCAGCAAGGATGTCGCACTGATGCTCGCCTACGGCGCAGAGGTCAGACTCAACACCGAGGCTCCCTCCGTCGAGGAGCTGAAAAAGCAGGGCTACACGCACATTCTCTACGCAGTCGGCGCATGGAAGCCCGGCAAGCTGGACATTGAGGGCAACGTCCGCGGCGTCATCGGCTGGCTGGAGGAAATGAAGGCCGGTAAGGGCGGCGAGCTGGGCCACGTCGTGGTCGTCGGCGGCGGCAACACCGCCATGGACGCGGCTCGCGTCGCAAAGCGCGCAGTCGCA
>OIYT01000540.1_pt1 | contig 35898 bp, 29 predicted proteins | sample 1588201 | NCBI WGS metagenome assembly OIYT01 (sample SAMN03283260) | human gut metagenome | biome: human-associated habitat; material: feces | host: Homo sapiens | place: USA | collected 2013
GAGCAACTGCCTTTTAAGCAGTGGGTCCGGGGTTCGAATCCCCGCCGGGTCACCAAAACCATATGATACGAACTTTTATTTTTGCCTGCGAGGGTTTACGGTAACAGTACGTATTATATGAAAATGAGAGGAGAACGGTCTATCTTAATTGATAGGCCGTTCTTTTTTTACTGCTCCGACAGATTGTATCTGCCGCAGTGTTTTTATGCTTTCTAATGCGTTGTTGGTTACATGGGGTATTGGTGGTAAGTGAACAGCATTGTATAAGAGTTCATCAAATGTAATCTTTTTCTTTAGACTGTTAAACATAGCGAAGAACTCGTCTAAACAGTCACAGTCAGTATTTATCAACCAAGGCTGATTGCGTAATATGCCAAAAACCTTATTGGTATATGGATACTCATATCGTGATCATCGTGAACATGTTTATAAAGTTCGTCGGAAGCCAGCAGCTCAGGAGTCGTTTTCACAAGATTGACGAAAGAAACTGCCGTGTCATGATTCTGAACCCCCCCAATCTTGAGAAAATAGACCGGCGCAAAAGATTCCTGTAAGCTGGTGTTGTCTTGGCAGATACCGCACAGTTGTATGTGACTTTTATTCGCCATATCTTTATGTCTTTATGAGATCTATCAGTATGGTACGATTCTTAATCCTTTAAGCGGCGGATATGCTCTCCAACGAACTCTTGTGCCTGAATAGCAGTCGGCTATGGATTTGTCAAGGGGTAAAATTACATTTTGTGTGTATAGAGGTATATCGGAAAAGGGCGCAGAGAACCAAGCCCTTGTAGTGGGCCATCTGAAATAATACGGTTTGGTCATCCGGCAGTTGGTAAAACGGGTTGGTACGGCTGTCCATCCCGGAGGACAGCGAAGATCACAGCTGTCATCTTTCTGCTGACGTGGCCAATCACATTCATGTAATGCAGACCATCGGATATTTTCTTTTCGTAGTAGGCCCGGAACATCGGATCAAACTGAACGGCGACTGTGGACGCCAGCCAAATGGCCCGGCGCAAGTATGGAGAGCCTCGCTTGGACATACGGTTCTGGTTGCTCTTGAACTCGCCGGACTGCTTCACGGATGGATCAAGTCCCGCGTAAGCCAGCAGTTTATCCGAGGAAGAGAACCGGGAGATATCGCCAATCTCGCTCAGAATCGTTGCTGCCAGGACAATGCCAACCCCGGGGATAGATGTCAGCTGGGAATCAAATTCTTTGAGAAGTGATGCAATCTGCTTCTCCAGAGAATCCGCCTGGTCAGTCAGAGACAGAATCTGTTCCAGAAACATTCCGAGCAGTGCGGAATACACACCGCAGCTGTCATCAATCCCGAAGCTGTTGTGTGCGGCTTCCTTCAGTTGGCGTGCTTTCCATTCCCCGAAATGCCCGCCGCTGCTTTCCATAAGGAGTTCCGTCAGTTTCTCCAGATGCGCGTTCTTTATTTTCTGGGGTGTAGGATATTTGCGCAGCACAGCAATAGAAGCCTTGCCGAAAACGGGATCAAACAGGGATTCGTATTCTGGAAATATCCTGTCCAACAAGGCAATCAGCTTCCGCTTCAAATCGGCGGCCATGTCTATGAGATAGGCCCGACTGCGGCACAGCTCCCGCAGAGCCAGGATTTTGTCCTGGGGAACGTTGCTGGCTTTGCAGCGTCCAAAGCGGACAAGATCCGCAATGACAAGTGAGTCTTTGGTGTCGGTTTTCGCTTTGCGGATATAGAGTTCCCGCAGGGAATGGGATTGGATAGGGTTTAGGACCATGACGGTGTATCCGTCTTTTGAAAGTCTGGCATAGAGTGCCAGCCAATAATGGGCGGTGGACTCCATGGCGAATACGATCTGGCTCTTTACAAGAGTCAGCTTCCGCACCTGCTCCAGCAGCAAATTGTATCCGGTGCAGTTGTTTCGGAAGTTGAATGCCTTACGGACGGTCTGGCCATTTTCAGTTATGATGACTGCCTCATGACTCCGCTTGGCAATGTCGATCCCGACGATGAACATGGTGTTGGCACCTGCCTTTCCTGTTGATGTACAGACAGATCCTCATGTCCTTATGAGTCATACCCTGCATGGAAATCTGCGGAGATGTCACTCCCGCATCCGGCTCATCAATGAAATCCCATAAGGGAGAGGTCCCACACTGCTGTAAAGCGGACCACGCCGCAGGGATAAAGCAGGGAACCTCTGTCTGCATGAGGAAATTATATCATCGTCCGTCTGGACGAGGATAACACAAGGAGGATATGCAAAGAAATCGCATAATTATCTGATGGTTGGGAGAATTTTATTTATAGCAGGATTAAGCAGCAGGACGATATAACGCTTCATTCCATAAAACCGTGCATCGATGGCTGTATTATGTTTATACAAAAAATTCCGAGACTTATGGAGGCCTTTCTGGCGAGGCCATAAAGTTGAGAAACCCGGCAAACAGTAGTCAAAGCTGTTCGCCGGGTGTTTTCCTACCTGTGAGGCAGTAAAACCCATCGTCTGTGAATAGGAGCGCCGGAGAATAACACACTTGAAAAGGTTTGCGTCCGCACTTTAACACGATAAAATAATATAGGCAAAGCAAAAGCGCGTGCCTAAAAATTAGGCACGCGCCGCTGCTTTGTCCATGTTTTTATTCTCATCGGGAAGATACAATCATAACAACTCGAAGAAAAGGAGCGGTCACTATTGAAGAAGCTGAAAATGGCAAGGACAGGATACCTGATCATGTCCATTGTATTCTATATTTCCGGCGTGATATACATGATTTTGCCGGATGTATCTCCGCTTGGGCTCTGCATCGCCAGCGGGATCGTGTTGATCATCTATGGCATTATCAAGATCATCGGCTATTTCTCAAGGGATTTGTACTGCCTGGCGTTTCAATATGATCTGGCATGCGGGCTGTTTCTAATCGTACTGGGAATTATCCTCTTAGTGCGCAGCCAGCGATTTATCCCCTACCTGTCTGTTGGTCTGGGTACGTTGATATTGTTGGACAACCTTCTTTCCATCCAGATGTCGAAGGACGCCAAACAATTTGGACTGGAAACCTGGAATGTGATTTTGGCCGTTTCAATCGTTACTGGTGTTCTCAGTGTTTTGATGATCATCAGCCCCTTTCACACCCGTTTGAGCAAGCACATCGTAGCGGGTATCACGTTGCTGGCGGAGGGATTTAAAAATCAGTGCGTTGTACACTATACCGTGTCAACCATAGAAACTCGTTTTTCTGAAAAAGTTTAATAAAAAAATTTTTATAAAATGGAGGATATATCATGGACGCTTCCACCGCGATCAAAAAGTTCGGACTGGAACAGGCTTTCAACTATCTGTACAAGGATCCGGAAAAGAATCTCGTCAAACTGATGGACTGGGCGGACAAATTCGCCGGCGGCGAGTTTGAGACGCAGCGAAAAATCATCCGTGAGGCCATCACTGATCCAAAGCACCCCTATTACGCCTTTATCCGTCGAATAATGACGGACGTTGACCCGGAAGTGATGAAGACCATCGCCGTAAACTTCTTCATCAATGCCTCGCTCATTGGCTGGCCCAAGCAGGAGGCGTGCCGCGCGAAGTACGGTTGCAACATCCCCTGGGCGATCCTGCTGGATCCCACCAGCGCCTGCAACCTTCACTGCACCGGCTGCTGGGCCGCCGAGTACGGCAACAAGCTGAACCTGACCTATGAGGAGATCGACAGCATCATCACCCAGGGCAAGGAACTGGGCGTCTATATGTACATCTACACCGGCGGCGAGCCTCTGGTGCGGAAGAAGGACATCATCCGGCTGTGCGAGAAGCATTCCGACTGTATTTTCCTCTGTTTTACCAACGCCACCCTCATCGACGAGGCCTTTGCCGATGAGATGCTGCGGGTGAAGAACTTTGTGCCCGCCATCTCCCTGGAGGGCAATGAGGAGGCCACCGACGGACGCCGGGGCAATGGCGTTTACAAAAAAGTGATGGCGGCCATTGAGCTGCTGCGCCGCAAGAAGCTGGTCTATGGCATCTCCTCCTGCTATACCAGCGCCAACTTCGAGTCCATTACCTCGGAGGAGTTCTTCGATGAACTGATCGGCCTGGGCTGCTATTTTATCTGGTACTTCCACTACATGCCCGTGGGCAACGATGCCGCTCCGGAGCTGCTGCCCACACCGGAGCAGCGGATCGCCACCTATCACCGTATTCGGAAGTACCGGGCGGAAAAGCCGCTGTTCGCCATGGACTTCCAGAACGACGCGGAGTATGTGGGCGGCTGTATCGCCGGCGGTAAGCGATATCTACATATCAACGCCAACGGCGACGTTGACCCCTGCGTGTTCATCCACTATTCCAACGCCAACATCCGGAACTGCACGCTGCTGGAGGCGCTGCAAAGTCCGATCTTCATGGCCTACCACGACAATATGCCCTTCAATGACAACATGCTCCGGCCCTGCCCCATGCTGGAAAATCCCGAACGGCTGCGGGAGATGGTGGCCAAAACCGGCGCACATTCCACGGACCCGGAATCTCCGGAGAGTGCCGAGCACCTGTGCGCCAAGTGCGACCAATATGCCGCGCACTGGGCGCCTGTGGCGGAGAAACTGTGGACTAAGAGCCAGGCAGAAAAGCACGGAAAGCAGTAAGCGCTGTATAACCGCCGCGGCCTTGCCCGCGGCGGCTCTTTCCAGATAAACAAAAAACGGAAGTTGAGACGAGTATGAGGACAGCGGTCGTTACCGACAGCAACAGCGGCATTTTTGAAGCGGAGGCCCAGCGGCTGGGCATCTATGTCTTACCCATGCCGGTCATGATAGAGGGGCGGGAATATTTTGAGGGCGTGGATCTGTTCCACAATGACTTTTATCAGAGCTTGCTGGAGCATAAGCGGGTATCCACCTCACAGCCTACGCCGGGCAATATCCTTACCCTGTGGGACAAAGTCCTGTCCGATGGGTACGATGAACTTGTCTATATCCCCATGTCCAGCGGTCTGAGCAATTCCTGCCAGACGGCCCTCATGCTGGCCGGAGACTATGAAGGAAAGATCCATGTAGTGGATAACCACCGGATTTCCGTGACACAGCGCAGCTCCGTATTGGACGCCTTGACGCTGGCACAAGCGGGATATACCGCCTCTGAGATCAAAACAAGACTGGAGCAGACCGCATATGACTCTATCATCTATGTGGGTGTAGAGACGCTGGAGTTTTTGAGGCGCGGCGGGCGGGTCACAGCCGCCGGCGCGGCGATGAGTACCGTTCTGAATATCAAGCCCCTGCTGACTATCCAGGGGGAACGGCTGGACGCCTACGCGAAAGTGCGCGGTACAAAAAACTGCAAGAAGCGGGAGATCGAGGCCATGCGGAAAAGCGCCGAGGAATTTCACCGGAAAGGCCAGGAGATCCGTGTCGGCGCTGCGGGAAGTTTTCTCCATGAGGAAGAAGACCGGGAGTGGCTGGAAATGGTCAAGACCGCTTTTCCAGGTGAAGAAGTCTATTATGACCGCCTGACATTCAGCATCGGCTGCCATGTGGGGCCCGGAGCCTTCGGCATGGGGATCAGTGTGAAATTATGAAACGCGCCTGGTTCCGGGAACTGCTGCGCAGGCGCATTGCCGTGATTTTGCTGTTGGTTCTGCAGGCGCTCTTTATTGGCTATGCGGTAAGCAGCGACAGGCCAGCGGCGGAGTTTCTCAGGATCCTGCTCCATATCCTCAGCGTTGTCATCGTGCTGCATGTGATCTCACACAAGGATAAGGGCGCGAATAAAGTCGCATGGGTATTTCTGATCCTGCTGTTCCCTCTGTTTGGCGGGGCTTTTTACCTCCTGTATCATTTTCAGTCCTCCACAAAACGGTTCCGCAAAGCCATCTCGGAAGCCGAGCACGAAAACAGAGCGCTGTACCGACTGCCGGGGGACGCCTATGAACAGGCAGAGCAGGCCATTCCCCAGCACCTTCCACAGGTCCGCTACTTGCAGGAATTTGCCGGTTTCCCGATATTTGACGGCACTGACACGCGTTACTATTCGCCTGGAGAGCGATTTGTGGAGCCCTATCTGGCGGAGCTGAAAAAGGCGGAACGGTACATCTTCCTGGAATACTTCATCGTGGAGGAGGGCGCCGTATGGAACAGCATCCTGAAAGTCCTGAGAGAAAAGGCGGCGCGGGGCGTGGACGTGCGGCTGATCTACGATGACATCGGTTGTTTTCTGACCCTGCCGAAAAATTACGGAGAGCAGCTGAAGGAATATGGGATCAAATGCATGGTATTTAACCCCTTCCGCCCCGTCCTCTCCGTGATGCAGAACAACCGGGACCACAGAAAGATCACATCCATTGACGGCAAGGTCGCCTTTACCGGCGGGCTCAATCTGGCGGACGAATATGCCAATATCATTGAAAAGCATGGCTATTGGAAAGACGCGGCCATCATGGTGGAGGGAAAAGCGGCCTGGAGCCTGACGCTGATGTTCCTGGAAATGTGGGATCTGTGCGCCGGACAGAAAGAATGCCTGGAGGATTTCTACCCATGGAAAGAATCAGCCTGTCCCATGCAGGCAGACGGCTTTGTCCAGCCTTACGCGGACAGCCCGATGGATGATGAAAATGTGGGCGAACATGTCTATATGCAGATCTTAAACAACGCAAAAGACTATGTTTACATCACCACGCCCTATCTGATCGTGGACGACAGTATGGTGTCCGCCCTGTGCCTGGCCGCGAAAAGCGGCGTGGATGTCCGTATCATCACCCCGCATATTTGGGACAAGGCGCTGATCCACATGACCACCCGCTCTTATTACCGGGAACTGATCCAGGGCGGCGTAAAAATCTATGAATATTCCAATGGCTTTATCCATTCCAAAACATTTGTCTCGGACGGGCGGACCGCGACCGTGGGGACCACGAATCTGGATTTCCGAAGCCTGTACCTGCATTTTGAATGTGGTGTCTGGATGTACGGAAGCAGAGCCGTGTCCCAGGTCGAAGAGGATTTTTTAAACACACTGGATAGCTGTCAGTTGATCTCTCTGGAGGATTGCAAGGGAAATCCCGTTACCAGGATGCTCCAAAATCTGCTCCGCCTGGTCGCCCCCTTGCTTTGATCTTCGTGCAAAAAGAGAGCGCCGGCGTTGCGGCGCTCCATAAAAGGGCTTATCGGATCATTTCCGCATCTCCAGACATTTTAAAAATGCCTGCCGGCCGGAACCCGACAGGAGTTCACAAATACTGGATGTCCCCGCCAGCAAATCGTACCGCATCCCAGAGTCGAGCCAATCCAGAATGCCGCCGACCATGGTGCATTTGTAGTATTTGATCAAGAGCTCCCGTTCCTGATCATGGCTGGCATCCGGAAATAGATCCTTTGTAACTGTCTCGATATATTGTCTGACAATATAAGTTGCCATTCGGTCAAGATCGCGCTGGAATACCTCTCTCTGTACAGAGCGGTAGATGTGAAGGATAGCCTTTTTATGGGCTGCCGCATATTGCACCATAGGCAGAAGGCAGTCCACCGGTGAGCCGCTTGCGGAATATGTCTGTATGATTTTATCGGCCTGTTCCTTGACTGTTTCCTCCACCAGGGAGGGAATGTCCGCGAAATAATAGTAAAACGTATTTCGGTTGATGCCGCAGCGGTCAACGATATTTTTCACGGTGATCTTATTCAAAGGCCGCTCTTCCAACAGCTCTCCAAAAGCGGCTATGATGGCGTTTTTGGTGCGGTTCATCTGTCCCTCCCGTTCAAAAATTCAGACGCAAATCGCTAAGATGCTGTTAAGTTTATCATAAGACGTCGATTTTTGCAAACAGTGAATCTGCTCTGAGTTTCTGGGAAGGTGTTAACGATAAAAACAAGTCAAATCATGAATATTTCCCTGAGAGGCCATCTATGAACAAGAAACAATGGAAAAGCGTGTTGGTCGGCATTGCGACGCTGGTACTGCTGTCCCTGCTGATCTTCTGGGTATTCCGGGATCATTACCAGGAAATCACGCGGAACATCCGCGCCGTCCGTCCCGGCGATCTGCTGCTCCTTCTGGGGATGGGTGTCATCTATCAGATATTTGAGTCCGCCGTCTGCTATGTTCTGGTCAAAAGCCAGCTTTCTTCCTTTTCCTTTTGGCAGGCGGTGGAGGTGACGTTTCTGGGGGTGTTCGGAAATGTATCCACGCTTTCCGCGGGCACAGTCCCCATGCAGAGCTATTACCTGCACCGTCACGGCTTGATGACAGGCAACGGGATCGGGACGATGACATTGGAGTATGTGTTTCATAAAAGCTCCGTTCTGCTGTATGCCACCGCTATGCTCATTCTGCGGGGCCGCTGGCTCTGCTCTGCCGGCCCCGGCCTCTCCCGCTATCTGCTGTTGGGATACCTGATCTGTACGCTGATTATCACAGCCCTCATCCTGCTTTGCACCTGGGGGAAAGTTCAGCAGCTTGCCTGCTGGGGGATCAGCCTCCTGCCCGATACGGAGAAATGGAAACCGCGAAAACAACTTTGGAAAACCAATCTGAACGCGCTTTACACACAGTCCCAACGGTTGCTGCGTGACCGAAAATGCCTTGGGAAAGTGATCGCTCTGGATGCGATGAAACTGTGCTGCCTCTACGGCATCCCTTTTTTCTGCATAAAAGCCCTGGGTGTGCCCGGGCCTGATTTTTGGCAGGTGCAGCTGTTGACCGCGATGATGCATCTGATCTCAAACGCTCTGCCCAATGTCGCGGGAGTAGGCCCGGTTGAATTTGCCTTTATGCTGATCTTTTCCCATTATATTCAGTACGCCCAGGCATCGTCCGCCCTGATCCTGTATCGGGTCTCCACCTTTTTCTTCCCGTTTATCCTCAGCATTTTCGTGTTTCTGACAGTCCAAAAACGTGCGCTCCGCCATATGCCCGCGGAAAAGGAACTGTCTGACGAGGAAATTCAATAAAAAGGAGAGCTGTTTTATGAAAAAATTCCTGACTTCTGAATCGGTGACGGAAGGCCATCCGGACAAGATCTGTGACCTTGTCGCCGACAGCATTCTGGACGAGCTGCTGAAAACAGACCCCAGATCCCGCAGCGCCGTGGAGGTGACGGCGGAACCGGGCGCCATGCACATCATGGGCGAGATTACCAGCAAGGCGCGCCCGGACTATGTGGAAGTGGCCCGCGGATGCATCGCGGAGATCGGCTATACCAAGCCGGAGTATGGCTTTGACGCGGAAACTGTCCGCCTGTCCTGCTCCCTCCATGAGCAGTCCCCAGACATCGCCATGGGCGTGGACGCCTCTGAGGACGGTACCAAGGATGTGGGCGCCGGCGACCAGGGCATGATGTTTGGGTATGCCTGCGACGAGACGGAAAGCCTGATGCCACTTCCCATCACCCTCGCCCACGCCCTGACCTGCCGGCTCACCCAGGTGCGGAAGTCTGGCCTGCTGCCCTATCTGCGCCCGGATGGAAAGTCCCAGGTGACGGTAGAATATGAGGACGGCGTGCCGGTGCGTGTGGACACCGTGGTGCTGTCCGCCCAGCATGACCCGGATGTGGATATGCAGAAACTGCGGGATGACATTCTGGAGCATGTCGTCGTCCCGGTGATCGACGCCAAGCTGCTGGACGGAGACACGAAATATTACATCAATCCCACCGGGCGCTTCGTCCTGGGCGGCCCTGCGGCGGACACCGGACTGACCGGCCGGAAGATCATCTGCGACACATACGGCGGTTTTGGGCACCACGGAGGCGGCGCCTTCTCCGGCAAGGACGCCACCAAGGTGGATCGGAGCGCGGCATACATGGCCCGCCACATTGCCAAGACCGCGGTGGCCGCTGGAGCCGCCAAAAAGCTGGAGATCCAGCTGGGCTATGCCATCGGGATCTCGGAACCAGTCTCCATTTCCGTGGACACCTTTGGAACGGGCCGCCTGCCGGACGATGTGCTGTGCGACTGGGCCTGCAAGTGTTTTGATCTGCGTCCGGGCGCCATCATCCAGTATCTGAAACTGGACAGACCTGTCTTTGCCAGGACTACAAACTATGGCCATTTCGGGAGAGACGGGTTCCCGTGGGAGTGGATCAATCAGACCGCCGCGGAGATATTGAAGATCAAAATGGTATGATGTACACAGATTAAGTGCTTGTAAAGGTGGGATGGTATGGATGAATTTATGAAGTGTTTCATGAAAATGTGCGTCGCATTTTCAGTGATCGTTGGCGTACTGCTGATTGGAATCGCTGTTCTGCTGTTTCTGCGCCCCGCCATCTTTTGGGAGATCATCAAGTTTTCAGCCGCGTTTCTCTGCCTGACCGTCGGTCTTTGGCTCATCGGTTCCCTGCTGGCCGCTGTATTCCAAAAGCAGTGATCCGGGCGAGAAACTTCCGCATGTGCGCAAAAAACCTCCCGGCTGCGGCCTCTGCGGCCGTAACCGGGAAGCATTTCAGCTGCCTGCCGCTCGTTCGAGGCCTTTTTGCAGAATAAAAATATAGGAGAACCTGTGCTGCGCATGTGATTTTCCTGCTGATTCTCCGCCGCATCTCCTAAGGCCCTTTCTGACGGATGTTCCGAAACAGCCTGACCAGCGTGAATACCGCGGCGATGGACAGCACCAGCTCGGCGGCCGGCTGGGCGTAAGCGAGTCCATACATCGGCCACAGCCAGTTCAGAAGAAAGAGCGCCGGGATCTCTAAAACGACCTTCCGAAGAATTGCGAAAACAAGCGCTTTCCTTCCCATGCCACATGCCTGAAATACTCCAACGGCCAAAAAATCCACGCATAGAAAGGGCAAGCCCAGACACATACCCCGCAGAAAACTGCTGCCGAAGCGGATAATGCTCTCATTTTTCATGAACAGGGAGATCAACCTGCCGGCGCTAAAGTAGTAGCCCGCCGACATCAGGAGCATAAAGCCCACGGCTGCTCTGAAAGAGAACAGGACCGTTTCCCTCATGCGCCGGATGTTCCTGCTGGAATAGTTATAGCTGATCAGCGGCATAACGCCCTGGGAGAGCCCGAGGGCGATATACAGCGGGATCATATTGACCTTCTGGGCAATGCCCATGGCGGCCACGGCGTTGGATCCATAGGCGGAAGTGAAGTTGTTCAGCACCGTCATGCTGGTCACATTCAGGAGATTCTGAATGGCGGCTGGGATGCCGACGCCGCAGACTTCTGCGGCAATGACCTTGTCAAATTTGAACATGGATGGCGAAACGCAAACGAAGGTCCGCTCACGTCTGCGGCGCAGAAGGATAAAAAAGTATCCGCAGGCCACACAGTTCGAGAGAAAGGTGGCAAGTCCGGCCCCGGAGGCGCCGAGGCCCAGGCCCCAGGGCAGGATGAAAATGGGGTCGAGGATGATATTCAAAGCACAGCCGCTCATGGTCCCGATGCTGGCGTGGAAAGCGGCCCCCTCCGCCCGGACCAGATAAGCCATCACCACATTGAGGATCGCGGGCGCCGCGCCGCAGGTGACGGTCCATTTCAGATACTCGCTGGTGGCCCGCGCCGTCTCGCTGTCGGTGCCCAAAGCCACGAGCAGCGGTTGGCGGAACGCGGTATAGCCGACAGAAAACAGGATGCCGCAGGTCAGAGCACAGAAGAAACCAAACGCGGAGCTTTGCCGCACCGCGCCGTAGTCCTTTCTGCCCAGCGCCCGGCTCATCATGCTGGAGCTGCCGACGCCGAACAGATTGTTGACAGCGTTAAAGGCCAGCAGCACCGGAGCGGCCAGGGTCACGGCGGAATTTTGGATCGGGTCGTTGAGTATTCCAACAAAATATGTGTCCGCCAGGTTGTACAGGACCATGACCAGAGAGCTGAGGACCGTGGGCACGGCCATGGTCATGACTGCTTTCGGGATCGGTGCCCGCTCAAACAGCTCTATTTTTTCGTTTTCGTTGTTTCTATCCATGGGAGCTTTCCTTTTCCGGTTTTCTTTTGAAGACGGAACCGCACCATACCCAGCCCCATCTGTTGACCTGCTCTTATTATACCAAAGTCTTTCCGAAATGGAATATCGGGCAAGCAGATCGAGACGATCGCAAATTGGAAATGTGGGGACACACGGATCAGGTGTCCCCACATCTTGAAGCTTACAGAGACGGGCGGGAAAAGCGCCCCCTCATACCTGGTAGCAACCGCCTCCGATAAATTCCCGCAGCAGGGAGGTCCGGGGCACGTCGTCCGCCGGGATGGGCAAAAAGTAGTTCAGGAATTTCAGGAGCCGTTTGGCCTCGATATATTCCTCGGAATCTTTGGGGACGCCAAAGAGCAGCGGCTCCACATAGGGCTTCAGAAGCGCGATCTCATAGACCAGCGCCGAGTTGAAGATCACATCCGCGCTGTCCTGGAAGGGGAAGATGTTGTTCTCCTCTCCGTTGCGGACAGACGGCCACATCCGGATCGTGGCCTGGGCGCTGTATCCCCGTGTCCTGGCGTCCCGCTCGATCCTCCGCAGCAGCCGGGCGTCCGTGGTGGGGATGCGGTTGTGGTCGTCGATGTTCAGCGTGGTCAGGCAGCTGATATAAATTTTATATTTGCTCTCCCTGGGCAGCGAATAGGTGAACTGATCGTTCAGACAGTGGATGCCCTCAATGACCAGAACGTCCTGCGCCCCCAGCGTCAGGTAATTGCCGGTGTATTCCCGGACGCCCTTTTTGAAGTTGAACTGCGGAATCTCTACGGTCTCGCCATGCAAAAGGCGCGTCATGTCCGCGTTGAACAGATCCACATCCATGGCGCCGAGGCTCTCAAAATCGTACTGGCCGTTTGCGTCCCGGGGCGTTTCGGCGCGGTTTTTGAAGTAGTTGTCCGTCGCGATGGCGTGGGGACGGAGGCCGCAGGCAAAAAGCTGTGTGGACAGCCGGTGGGAGAAGGTCGTCTTTCCGGAGGACGACGGGCCGGCGATCATCACAAAACGGACGCCCTTCCGGCGGGCGATCTCCTCCGCGATATCTCCGATCTTCTTCTCCATCATGGCCTCATGGGCCAGGATGATCTGCGAGGAATTTCCCTGGGAGATGGTCTCGTTCATCTCCGCCACATTGGAGACGTGCAGGGCCTCGGCTTTTACCGTGGCGTCATAGAGCTCCCGGAACACCTTGAGGGACGGCTGGAAGCTCCCCAGCCGGTCCGGATGCTGCGGATCAGGGAGGCGAAGAACAAATCCGCTTTCAAACAGCTGCAGGCCGAAGCACTTCAAATAGCCGGTGTGGGGGACCATGTATCCGTAGAAATAATCCGTGAAGCCATCCATGGAATAGACATTGACATGGGAGTTGATCCGAAAGCTGAGCAGCCGCGCCTTGTCGGGAAGCTGTACCTGCCGGAACAGTTCCACGGCGTCATCGGTATTGATGGAGGTTTTTCGGAGGGGAAGCTCCAGCCTGACAAGTTCTTCCATGCGGCGATCCACCCGCTCCAGCAGACCTTGATTCAGGACAAAGTTCCCCCGCGCCTGGATGAACAGCGCGTGACTGATGGAAAACTCAACGGAGATGCGTTCGAGGTTTTCCCGACCGACGACATCATAGAAGGCTTTCAGCATCAGAAAGACCACGCTGCGCTCATAGGTCTGCATTCCCGGTTTTTCTTTTGCCGTGATCATTTTCAGGGAGCAGTCTCTGTCCAGTGTTTTATGCAGCTCACAGAGCCGGCCGTCCCGGTTGACCAGCAGGATATCGTACTCGTACTGCTTCTGAAAATCATCCGCGATATCCCGGTAGGGTGTTCCAAACGGGTAGGAGCGTTTCGCTCCATCCACGGTCACACGCAATGCTTTGCCCTTTTCCATAGCGTACCTCCTGTTTGTATTTCCAGTATATCATAACCTGAAATCGCGGTTGGTGCAATGGATAAACCACTGCGGCGTGTCTGAATTTGCGCAGATTGAGAAAAATGTCCTGATTTTGCATAATTTGAAGAAAGTATCCCAAAAACAGGCATCACCCGCGCGTTTATCCATTTCTTCTTTTCAGAGCGTTCCCTATACTGTTTTCAATGGAAACGACCCACATTCTCCTGCTAAGACTTCCCTGGTTTCCAACCAAATAAGAGAAAGGAATGTAGAATATGGCTATCAAAGAGAGTATTCAAATCGCGGCAATCAAGCAGGCTTACGCGTATCTGGACAAGGACCCCGACGCAAACCTTCCCAAATTGATGGATCTGGCGGATAAAATGGATGCCGCCAATGCTTATGCGCCGCAGAGGGCAGCCATCCGGGAGGCTATCTCGGATCCCAATAACAACTGGTACCGCCTGATCAGGAGTCTTTGGGACGATGTGGATGACGCGGTCCGCAAGAAACTGTTTGAGAACTTTGTCATCAACGCCAACTTCCTGTGGGCGCCCCGGCGGGAGGCTGCTGAGAAACAGTATAACTGCAATGTGCCATGGGCCATTCTCATGGACCCCACCAGCGCCTGCAACCTGCACTGCACCGGCTGCTGGGCCGCAGAGTACGGCAACAAGCTGAATATGGATCTGAACACACTGGATACCATCATCTGGCAGGCTAAGGAGCTGGGCATCCATATGTTCATCTACTCCGGCGGCGAGCCGCTGATGCGGAAGAAGGACATCATCGCCCTGTGTGAGCGGCACAACGACTGCGTGTTCCTCTCCTTCACCAACGGCACCCTTATCGACGAGGAGTTTGCCGACGAGATGCTGCGGGTGGGCAACTTTGTCCCCGCCATTTCCGTGGAGGGCTTTGAGGCGGGCACTGATTTCCGCCGGGGCCAGGGCACCTTCGCCCGGGTCAAAAAGGCCATGGAGCTGCTCCACCGGAAAAAGCTGCCTTTCGGCCTGTCCTGCTGCTACACCTCCCAGAATGTGGAGATGATCGGCAGCGAGGAATACTTCGACTGGATGGTGGAGATGGGCGCCAAGTTCTGCTGGATCTTCACCTATATGCCCGTGGGGAGCGGCGCTCCCACCGATTTGATGGCCACCGCCGAGCAGCGGGAGTTTATGTATCATCAGGTGCGGGCTTTCCGTAAGACCAAGGCGCTGTTCACCATGGACTTCTGGAATGACGGCGAGTTTGTGGGCGGCTGCATCGCCGCCGGGCGCAATTACTTACATATCAATGCCAACGGCGATATCGAGCCATGCGCGTTCATTCACTACTCAGACTCCAACATCAAGGACAAGACCTTGATCGAGGCTTTCCAGTCCCCGCTGTTCATGGCCTACCGGGCCGGACAGCCCTTCAGCGACAATCTGCTGCGCCCCTGCCCGCTGCTGGATAATCCCGGCGCTCTGGCGGCCATGGTGGAAAAGTCCGGCGCCCACTCCACGGATATGCAGATGCCTGAAGACGTCCGCGACCTGTCTGAAAAGTGCCGCGAGAAAGCGGAGCGGTGGAAGCCCGCCGCCGACCGCCTGTGGGCGTGCAGCCACGGCTGTGCCAGCTGTTCCGGTCACGGCGGGGAATGAGCAAAGATCGATCCGCCGCGGCCCCGGGCCACGGCGGATCGAATGAATGGATCGTGTGTGGAGGCAAGAATATGCGTGACTATGTACTCAGCTGTGAATCCACGGTGGATCTTTCCCGGCAGCATCTCGATGCGCGGGGCATCTCGTTCATCAGCTATCCCTATGAGCTGAACGGGAAATCATATAAAGACGATTTGGGGAAGACGATCCCCTATGACCAGTTCTACGCGGCCATGGCGGCCGGCGCGGAGACCAGGACCGCGCAGATCAATGCCTACGAATTTGAGGAATACTTTGAGCCGTTTCTGCGGGAGGGAAAGGATGTTTTGCATCTGTGTCTGTCCTCCGGAATCACGGGGGTCATCAACTCCGCTCAGATGGCAAAACAAAATCTGGAGGAGAAATATCCGGGACGAAAAATCTATCTGGTGGATTCTTTGGCCGCGTCCTCCGGCTGCGGCCTGCTGATGGACAAGCTGGCCGACTTGCGGGACAGCGGAGAGGGCATAAATACGTTATACGAATGGACAGAGCGCAATAAACTGCGGCTGCACCACTGGTTTTTCTCAACGGACTTGACCTTCTACATCAAAGGCGGCCGTATTTCCAAAACCGCCGGCGCCGTCGGCGGTCTGCTGGGCATCTGCCCGCTTTTGAATGTCAGCGTGGAGGGCAAGCTGATCCCACGGGAAAAGATACGCTCCAAGAAAAGGGTGATCCAGGCGATTGTTGACAAGATGGAACAGTATGCGGATCATGGACTGGGTTATTCGGAGCGGTGCTATATTTCCCATTCCGGTTGTCTGGAGGATGCGTGCCAGGTAGCGGAACTGGTGGAAGGGCGGTTTCCAAATCTGAAAGGCGGTGTGGAGATCAACAGCATCGGCACCACCATCGGCAGCCATACCGGACCTGGAACAGTGGCGTTATTCTTCTGGGGGACGCCCCGGGACAACTGAATCGTTGAGGTGCATATGAGAGTTGCGGTAATGACGGATACCAACAGCGGTATCTCTGTGGAGGAAGGAAAGAAACTGGGGGTCCATGTGATCCCCATGCCTGTCCTGATTGATGGACAGACCTATTATGAGGGCGTTAACCTGGCCCATGACGAATTCTACCGCTTCATGCTGGAGGGGAGGGACGTATCCACTTCCCAGCCGTCACCCGGAGATGTACTGGATATGTGGGACGGTATTCTGGAGACACACGACGCGCTGGTTCATATCCCCATGTCCAGCGGCTTGAGCACGACCTATCAAACCGCTTTGGCTTTGGCGGCGGATTACGGAGGCAGAGTCCAGGTAGCGGATCACCGCTCTGTATCCGTCCCCCAGCGGTACGCGGTGCTGGATGCCTTAAAAATGGCCGCGGAGGGCTGGTCCGCCGAAAAAATCAAGCTGACGCTGGAGAGCGCGGCGCAGGATACGATCATATATATTGGCGTGGAAACGCTGGAATTTTTGAAGAAGGGCGGCCGGATCACACCTGCGGCGGCAAGGATGGGGACGGTGCTCCAAATCAAGCCGATCCTCCAGATCAGAGGAGAGCGGCTGGATGCCTATGCCAAGGTGCGCGGGACAAAGCACAGTAAGCGGCGTGTGATCGAAGCGGTCAAAGCGCGTGCTGCCGAATACGAAAGGAACGGCGAGCCGTTTGTAATTGCCGCGGCGGGGAGCTTTCTTAAAAAAGCGGAGGAGACAGAATGGATCAGAATGGCACAGGAGGCGTTTCCCGGAAGGGCGATCCATTATGACCCGCTGGCGTTCAGCATCGGATGCCATGTAGGCCCTGGAGCGTTTGGCATGGCTGTGAGCAAAAGAGCTCCCGCAGGGAACGGACCGACGGACGGCAAAGCGGCGGACGGACTGCTGCCGTGAGATATGGGTGGAGGGATCTCTATACTGGCTCGGAGCGTAACACTTGCCATTTTATCCGGACTCCTCTATACTGTAACGACAGATTAAGGTGGGACAAGGCGGGTGAGCAATATGGCACAGTTTACTGAAAAGGCAATTATAGATACCTTTACCAGGCTGTTGGAGCAGATGCCGCTGGATAAGATCACGGTCCGAGACATCATTACGGAATGTGGGATCAGCCGCAATACCTTTTATTATCACTATGGCGATATTTACGCGCTGCTGGAGGCATCGCTGCGGCGGGATATCAGGCAACTGAAAGAGAAGCGGTGTGAAGGCGACGGCTGGTACGAAAACCTGCGGCAGATATTTTTCTACATATCAGAAAACCGCAAGCGGGTATATCATATTTATAACTCAGTCAATCACGATATGCTGGCGCAATATATATTCCAGGCAACGGAAGAACTGTTTATGGGATACGTCAGGGAGGCGGCGGGGGATTTAAAGGTTTCTGAAGATGATCTGCATTTCCTCTGCTTTTCTTATCAGTCCATGCTTGAGGGGATGCTGCTGAACTGGCTCCGGCGGGGAATGCAGGGCGACCCTGTCGAATATCTGGACCGCGCCCATCGGCTGCTGCTGGGCAACACCCGCAGGATACTGGAAGCCAGCCTGCAAACAAAGGAACCTCTCTGATTTATCACAAAATGAGGCATTGCTTGAAGCTGGGCATTATGGATGTAGGCGGCAGTGCGGGTGAAATAGCGTATCTATGAGGACGATATAACCGGCGCAATCTCTCACGACCGGTTTTTGAAGTTATCCGCCGAGTATGAAGCGGAGCAGAAAGAATTGATGGAGAAAGTCAAGGCAGATCGGGAAATGGTGCGCACTTACGAGCAGGACAAAGCGGATTTTGACAGCTTCGCGGCGGTAATCCGTAAGTCTGTAAGTATGTTGGCATTACCGAACTCACGCCCACGATCGTCAATGAGTTTGTGAAGAAGATTATCGTCCATGCGCCGGACAAGTCTAGCGGGCACCGACGGCAGAAAATCCAGATTGTCTGAAACTTCGTCGGGGAACTGAAACAGGACGAGGACGGGCAGACCATTGAACGGCAGAGAAAAAGCAAGGCGGCATAGTCGAAAGGCTATGCCGCCTTGCGGTATTGAAATTACTTCCTTATGGATAGGCGGCTAATGGTTACAGGTTTCTTTTTTATACACTTGCGGGTCTCTCCCTTACATTTTCCCTTTACAGGCGCGAAACGCCTTGAATAAAGGCATCTATCCTGTCTGCACTGGCCCATCTTGATATCATTGCTGATCTCTGGGAAGAGCAGATCTCTCATCTTGACAGCGAGCCTTGTTTTCCAGAGAAGTATCCTTCTTTTTCACCTTACTCGAAGCACTGGGACAGGTAGGAGTCGAGCTGGAAAAAATCTTTGATATGCTGGCAGGACAGGGAGCGGATCTGCTGGAGATCTCCCAGGCGGATAGCTTGGACCAGAGGACGGTGAAGGTGGATCTGGATCAAACTCCGCTCCACATCCGTGTACTTGGATATCTGGATCAGATGGATCTGCTGGTATAAGGCATACTGCTGTTTGATGAGCATGGAGTTTCTGGAGATCTGAGCGATGGCAAGATGGAACTCACTGTCTGTATGGATGCGGCCATAAATGTCCCCTTGGATCGTTGCCTGCTCACAGGTGTCCGCCAATTGGGAAAGATGGTTGAACTCTGCGGCGCTGCCATAATAAGACGCCAACTGGGCTGCGAGAATGTCCTGGGACAGACGGATGGTACCGATCTCAGACACCTCTTGATCAGAGAAGCATCTGACAGTGGCTCCTTTGTTTTGCGCGATCGTCACAAGTCCTTCGGAGGCGAGCTGGCGCAGCGCGTCGTGAATGGGGGTCCGGCCGATAGAGAGCTTGGCGGCGATTTGAAGCTCGGGGATGCGGGATCCCGGAAGCAGCTCCATCCGAAAGATCATGTTCTTGATTTGTTCGTAGGCAGCTTCGCGCTGAGAAATCATGGCGTGTTTCCTCTCTTTGCCAGCAGTTTTTTCATTTTACATCGAAAGCTACGATACCATATTTTTTCCATCCGGTCAATCGGCCCTTTTCTGAAATATCCGCCAGACCTTCGCCACAAAATGTTATTTTCCATAAAATACGTTATATTTTTTATGATCTTTGTTGAATGTAGCGATCATACATTGACAAATTGCATGCAATATTTTATAATTGCATGCAATTTGGTGCCCGGAATCGTTTTGCGGTACCGCCGGGCAGGATGCTGAAATATAGCAAGGGGGATAACAGATATGGCAAAGAAAATTGAAATCATGGACGGCAACCAGGCGGCGGCGTATATCTCGTACGCTTTCACCGAGGTGGCGGGCATCTTCCCGATCACCCCGTCCTCTCCCATGGCGGAGCATGTGGACGAATGGGCCGCCAACGGCAAAAAGAATCTCTTCGGCCAGCCGGTGCAGGTGGTGGAGATGCAGTCTGAGGGCGGCGCCGCCGGCACGGTCCACGGCTCCCTCCAGTCCGGCGCCCTGACCACCACTTACACCGCCTCCCAGGGCCTGCTGCTGATGATCCCGAACATGTACAAGATCGCCGGCGAGATGCTGCCGGGCGTGTTCCACGTCTCCGCCCGCACCCTGTCCGCCCACGCCCTGTCCATCTTCGGCGACCACTCCGACGTCATGAGCGTCCGCAGCACCGGCTTCGCCCTGCTGGCCTCCTCCTCTCCGCAGGAGGTCATGGACCTGGGCGCCGTGGCCCACCTGGCCGCCATCCACTGCCGGATGCCCTTCCTGCACTTCTTCGACGGCTTCCGCACCTCCCACGAGATCCAGAAGATCGAGGCCCTGGACTACGAGGACCTGCGCCCTCTGGTGGATATGGACGCCTTGAAAGCTTTCCGCAAGCACTCCCTGAACCCCGAGCACCCCTCCACCCGGGGCACCACCGTCAACCCGGACATTTTCTTCCAGTGCCGGGAGGCCTGCAATGAAAAGGTGGCCGCCATCCCCGCCGCCGTGGAGTATTACATGCGGGAGGTGGGCAAGCTCACCGGCCGGACCCACCACCTGTTCGACTACTACGGCGCCCCCGACGCGGAGCGGGTCGTGGTCCTGATGGGCTCCGGCGCCGAGACCTGCAAGGAGACTGTGGACTACCTGACCGCCAGGGGCGAGAAGGTGGGCCTCATCAACGTCCACCTGTACCGCCCCTTCTCCGCCGAGCATTTCCTGGCCGCCGTCCCCGCTGCCTGCAAGAAGCTGGCCGTGCTGGACCGCACCAAGGAGCCGGGCGCTATGGGCGAGCCGCTGTACCAGGACATCTGCTCCGTCTACAAGGAGCGGAACATCCCCATGGAGATCGTGGGCGGCCGGTACGGCCTCTCCTCCAAGGACACCACGCCGGGCCAGATGCTGGCGGTGTTCGACAACCTGAAGCAGGACGCCCCCAAGAACGACTTCACCATAGGCATCGTGGACGACGTGACCTTCACCTCCCTGCCCGTCACCCAGGAGATCGAGACCTCCCCCGCCGGACAGACCAATGTGGAGATCTGGGGCATGGGCTCCGACGGCACTGTGGGAGCCAACAAGAACTCCATCAAGATCATCGGTCACGCCACGGAGCTGTACTGCCAGGCGTACTTCGTCTACGACTCCAAGAAGTCCGGCGGCCTGACCCAGAGCCACCTGCGCTTCGGCAAAGAGCCTATCCGCTCTCCCTATCTGGTCACCTCCGCCGATTTCGTGGCCTGCCACACCCCCTCCTATGTCCACAACTACGACATGGTGCAGAATCTGAAGGAGGGCGGCACCTTCCTGCTGAACTGCCAGTGGGACATGGAGGGCCTGGAGCGGGAGCTGCCCGCCTCCATGAAGCGGGCCCTGGCCGCCAAGAAGGCTAAATTCTACACCATCGACGCCACCAGCATCGCCCGGGGCCTGGGCCTGGGCAACCGCACCAACACCATCCTGCAGGCCGCCTTCTTCAAGCTCACCGGCGTCATCCCCATCGACCAGGCGGTCACCGAGATGAAGGACGCCATCTACAAGACCTATTACAAGAAGAAGGGCCAGGCCGTGGTGGACATGAACAACGCCTCCATCGACCACGGCATCAACGAGCTGGTGGAGATCGCCATCCCCGAGGCCTGGGCGAACGCCCAGGACGCCCCAGTTGAGAACACCGCCCCCGCTTTCATCCAGGACGTGGTGTCCGTCATGAACCGCCAGGAGGGCAACAGCCTGCCCGTCTCCACCATGGTGAAGTACGGCCTGGAGGACGGCACCTGGCCCGCAGGCACCTCCAAGTACGAGAAGCGGGGCGCCGCCGTGGAGGTCCCCGTGTGGGACCCGAGCAAGTGCATCCAGTGCAACCAGTGCGCCCTGGTCTGCCCCCACGCCGCCATCCGGCCCATCCTGCTGGACGAGCGGGACGAGGCCGCCAAGCCCGCGGGCTTTGAGACCGTAGCGGCCAAGGGCATGAACGGCAAATACACCTACCGTATGCAGGTCTCCCCCTACGACTGCACCGGCTGCGGCAGCTGCGCCAACGTGTGCTTGGCCAAGGACAGCGCCCTGACCATGGCGCCCCTGGCGGACCAGCTGAAGGAGGCGGACAACTGGACCTTCGCCGTGGAAGAGGTGGAGATCAAAAAGGACGCCGTCAGCGCCAAGAACGTCAAGAGCTCCCAGTTCGCCAAGCCCTACTTCGAGTTCTCCGGCGCCTGCGCGGGCTGTGGCGAGACCCCCTACATCAAGCTGGTGAGCCAGCTGTTCGGCGACCGCATGTATGTGGCCAACGCCTCCGGCTGCTCCTCCGCCTACGGCGGCTCCACTCCCTCCTCCCCCTACTGCACGGATAAGAAGGGCTTCGGCCCCGCCTGGGCCATGAGCCTGTTTGAAGACAACGCCGAGTACGCCTACGGCTTCCTGCTGGGCCAGAACGCCGTGAAGCGGCAGCTGCTGGCGGCCGTGGCGTCCCTGGCCGACAAGGGCATCGCCTCGGAGGCCTGCCGGGAGTATCTGGAGAAGGGCAATGTGGCCGAGGAGTCCCGCAGTGTCAGCGACGCGCTGCTGACGGCGCTGGAGGGCGTCGAGGACGAGGACGCCGCCTTTGTCCGGCAGAACGGCGAATTCCTGACCAAGAAGAGCGTGTGGGCCTTCGGCGGCGACGGCTGGGCCTACGATATCGGCTACGGCGGACTGGACCACGTTCTGGCCTCCGGCAGGGACATCAACGTGCTAGTGCTGGACACCGAGGTGTACTCCAACACCGGCGGCCAGTCCTCCAAGTCCACGGCGGCGGGCGCCATCGCCAAGTTCTCCGCCGGCGGCAAGGTCACCAAGAAGAAGGACCTGGGGCTCATGGCCATGAGCTACGGCTATGTGTATGTGGCCCAGGTGGCCATGGGCGCCGATCCCAACCAGACCCTGAAAGCCATCCGGGAGGCGGAGGCCTACGACGGCCCCTCCCTGGTCATCTGCTACTGCCCCTGCATTGAGCACGGCATGAAGTGCGGCATGGGCCTGAGCCAGGCGGAGGAGAAGAAAGCGGTGGAGGCCGGTTACTGGCACCTGTACCGCTACAACCCCGGCCTGAAGACCCAGGGGAAGAACCCCTTCACCTTGGACTCCAAGGCCCCCACCGGCGACTTCAGGCAGTACCTGCTGGGCCAGAACCGCTACGCCTCGCTGAAGCTGTCCTTCCCTGAAAAGGCCGACGCGCTGTACGCCAAGGCCGAGTCCGACGCCAGGGAGCGGCTGGAGAGCTACCAGAACCTGGCCAGGGACTGAGCGCCCAATAATAACCAAAAGCCGCCTCACATCCTGGGATGTCAGGCGGCTTTTTTCATCAATTTTAAAGAGAAGTTTCCCGTTCGGACTTTTGATTACGGAAGCTTTCAACATTGGAAAGATGTAACTGCATCATATGTGCGGCTAAAGCGGGGTCATTGACTGCGAGAGCATCCACTATGGCCTGGTGCTCCTTCAGAGTCTGCGGCAGGCAGTCCATGGCGAATACGCTTTCCGTGAAGTTTTTGTATGCAATCCGAATGGAATTGAACATAATGATCAGCAATTCATTATGTGTCATCTTCATCAGATAGGAGTGAAACTCAAAGTCATACTGGGAGAGGGCGACCGAGTCGCCAGAGGAATCATTCATTTTTTGAAGAATGCCTTCCAGACGTGTAATATCCTTTTTGGTTGCTTTCTTTGCAGCCAACTGCACAGCGCCGACCTCCACGATCTGACGGTATTCAGCCAGATTTTGGGCATCGGTCTGTTTGGCGATAGCGTCAAAATTCATGGTGTTTCGGTAGCTCTTTAAGTCATTGACATAAGTACCGGATTTGCTGCGCGTGATCAACTTCAAGGTCTCCAGAGGGGAATATGCTTCGCGCAGACTGCTGCGCCCGATATTCAGCTTTTTACAGAGCTCGTTTTCATTGGGAAAGACATAGCCGGGAGGCAGTTCACCGCTGATGATCGCGTCGCGCAAACGGTTGAATAAAATCTCAGAGATGTGCTGCCGGCCTCCCACTGCAAGATTGTCCCAAAAGCTGAGATCTTGTTCTGAAGTCGTATTCTTATCAAGTGGCATGAATGGTCACGAAGCTCCTTATGGATATATAAAATAAATAGGTAATATGCTGGAGAATTTTCTATTATATGGAAACCTCTAAAATGAAAGGATGGCTTCTCAGATCAACAAATTTTTCTGCCCTGGGAAAAGTAGGCGTAAGAATACAACAGGAACAGGAAATTTCTTCAATATTTTATTAAATTCTTAGCGAAAAGTCAATGCCTTTTAACGAGAAGTGAGAATAATCTCCAAAAGAGACAGAGCTAGCTAATAAAAGTTGGAGATAGATCGAAAATGGGCAAACAACAGACATTCGGAGAATGAATTCGACAGATAAGAACTAAAAAGAGAGGGGATTTTGTCTATTCTGTACGAATCAAGTAGAAAATTTGTTTCAAATATGTGAATTGACAAATGCCTCCTACTTTGCTAACATAATCATGTAGGATGTAAGACAACATACATAATACAAAAGATAAACTGCATTATAAAAAGGAGGAAGCATGAATGGCAAACCAAGTACCTAAGACGGATGGTCGCGGATTCCCCTCAGGGGCATATCTGAACCAGAACCACCCCATGGACCGGACGCAGTGGCTAGAGGATACCTTTCCTGAGTGGGGAACCTTCCTGAATCAGGAGATCGAGAATTATGAGGTGCCCAAGGGCCAGGTCAGCCTTTGGTGGTGCGGAGGTCCTTCCTGGGTCCTGAAGACCGATGAGGGCGGCATCTTCATGATCGACCAGTACTGCGGTCCCTCTATGTACACCGAGCTGTACTACTGTGGTGTCTGCAAGCAGGCCGGCGCCGACAGCATCAACTGGATCCGTCTGAACCCTCAGGTGATCGATCCCTGGCGCTTCAACCATATCGACGGCATTTTCTGTACCCATGCCCACCAGGATCACTGCGACCTGTACGCCGTAAAGGCGATGGAGGCAACCACGGACGCTCCGTTCTACGCGCCTCCCGCCGCAGTGAAAAAACTGCAGGGTTTTGGCGTTTCCGATGACCGCATCGTTCTGGCGAAGGTTGGCGAGTCTGTGAAAGTCAAGGGCGCTGAGGTGGACTTTTTGATCTGCTACGACCAGACCGCCATTAAGACTGGCGAGGGCGACGTGCTCCTGCCCTTTGAAGAGGCCGCCTGTTGCTATCTGTTTAAGACCAGCGCCGGAAACATTCTGTTCATGGGCGACACTTGGTATCACGACGGCTATGTAGCCATTGCGCAGAAGTACGATATTGATGTGGCAATCTTCGACATGGGCTGCAACGCGCCCGGTGCCACCGACAAAATGACTCCCTATGACTGCGCCCGCGTTGGCCAGACCCTGAAGGCAAAGTTGCTGATCCCCGATCACTACGATAACTGGGCCAACACCGCCGGCGATCCCGAACTGTTGGTCAACCAGTTCACCCGCATCGTCAGCGAGAACACTCCCGAGATCAAGACAATGATTATGCGCTGCGGCGGCCGATTTAATTATCCTGCCGATAAGGACAAGGGACGTTACCGCTATCCCGACGGCAGCGAGAATTACGATTTCAGCAAGTCTACGTTCGCCAAAAAGTAAGTTCGGTTCCAAAACATGATTGAAAAGGGAGAATACAAATGAAAAAGATTACTGCTCTTGTGCTGACGCTGGTTTTGGCCCTGGGCCTGACGGCGTGCAGCGGCTCCAGCACCCCCTCGGATTCCACCAACAACAGCTCCGGCGGCGACACTTCCTCCGCACAGAAGGAGACCATCAGTCTGGTGATCGGCGCCGGCCATACCGCCGGCTCTATGGAGTACATCGACAGCCTGGACAACTTCTTCAAGCCCGAGGTCGCCAAGCGTGTTTCTGAGAACACCAACTATGAGATTGAGTGGACGGACGCCTACGGCACCGTGGTCGGCGTCGCTGAGACCGTGACCGGCACCCAAGACGGGCTGGTGGACTTCTGCGTGATCACCACCTCTCCCGTTTCCGGCCAGCTGCCCTATCACCAGTACAGCATCTATCTGCCCTTCAGCACCGGCGACAACACCATTCTGCAGAAGGTCTCCGACCAGCTGTATGAGGAGTTCTCCGATGAATTGATTACCTCCTTCGAGACCCAGTACAACCAGAAGTTGCTGGCCAAGATGGTCCTGGACTCCTATGAGATCTTCTCTTCTGATCCCATTGAGACGTTCGCTGACCTGAACGCCAAGAAGATCGGCGGCTCCGGTCGCAACCTGCTGTGGCTGGAGAACACCGGCGCCGTCGCGGTCCAATCCAACATGACTGACGGCTATACCTCTTTGCAGACCGGCTTGATCAGCGGTCAGTTTGCCGCTCCCCACTGGGCCGTGAAAGCAAACTATCAGGACATCTGCAAGTATGCCACCGACATCGGCCTGGACTCCACCATGGGCGAGCTGCTGACAGTCAACCTGGACAAGTGGAACTCTCTCCCCACTGAGGTGCAGGATATCATTCTGGAGGTCAGCAAGGAACTGGAGGAGTACCATCTGCAGTACACCAACGATTGCCGCGCGAAGGCGTATGAGGCTTTCGAGGCTGCCGGCGGTACGATTGTGAAGTGGTCCGACGAGGAGAAGGCCGCCTGGCTGGCTGCTCTGCCCAACCTTCCCGACACGGCTACCGAGCTTGGCTCTACCGGCCTGCAGATCCTGGAGCGGTATGTTGAGCTGCTCAAGGAGAATGGCGTCGACATCCCCCGCGATTGGGAGTTCAATTATTGATCTGGGGCGTTGCTGCCCTATGCGGTCAACAGGTGAACGAGCATAGTTAGGGAAAAGCCACGGGCTGAATCTGCTTTTGAAGATATCAACCCGTGGCTTCCCTGTGTCACATGTAATTGAGCAAGGGGTGAAGATAACCGATTATGAAAATATTAAAGAGAATTAACAATGCTTTGATCGCAATCTCCAAGCTTTTGTGCCTGTTGGGCGGCATCATGCTGATTGCTATGATGCTGATCACCTCTGCGGACGTTGGACTACGGACTTTCACACACTCTACTTTTGCCGGCGCTTCCGTTGTTGTGCGGAACATGCTGGTAGTGGCTATGTTTTTGGGACTTCCCTACGTGACGTTCATGGGGGGACACACCCGGTCTGAGTTTCTCTATGCCCGCGCCCCCTCTAAGGTTCAGTGGGTATTGGATCTGATCGCCGAGGGAATCGGCACGGTCCTGTTCCTTTTAATGGCGTATTCCATGATTAAGCCCACGCTGCAGTCTTTTGCAACCAGTCAATTTGATTCCGAGGGCACCTTCCTGATGCCCATGGGTCCCTTTTATGTTCTGGCCCTGTTTGGCGCATGGTTCACCTTCTATGCGGCAATCTACAATTTCATCACACGGATCCTGCAAGCTGTAAAAAAGGAGGATGAGGCTAAGTGAATACAAGTATTGCTATTGCCTTAGTGACCATCGCGCTGCTGTTTGTCTTTGTGTTTGCCGGCGTCCATATCTCTTTCACTCTGATGACTTTGAGCTTTGTCGGCCTGTATCTTGTCACCAAGAATCCGGCGACGGCTCTGAGCGTGATTTCGACCACGTCGTTTAACGCCATCCGCACCTATACCTACTGCGTGATACCCCTCTTTATGCTGATGGGTACGATCATGGCGGTTTCCGGCACGGCAGGCGACCTGTTTAAGTGGGCGCACAAAATGCTGGAGAAGATCCCCGGCGGCCTGGCCGCGGCGACCGTCATCGGCAACGCGGTATTTGCCGCCGTTACCGGCGTCAGCGTGGCCTCTGCCACGGTTTTCAGCCAGGTGGCCATCCCTGAAATGCGGAAATACAAGTATGACCCGAACTTTGCAACCGGAATTGTCTGTGGTTCCTCCAACCTGGGGATGATCATTCCTCCCAGCCTGTTTTTCATTGTGTACGGAACGGTGGCACAGGTCTCCATCGGCCAGCTGTTCGTGGGCGGCATTGTCCCCGGCATTATCATGGCCTCGATCTTCATCGCCTACACGTCCTTTTACGGAAGCCGCCATCCCAGTGTCATTGGCCTGGATGAGAATCACAAGCCTTTGTATGAGGACCCTGACCAGAGCGGCAAGCTGAAATCCACACTGCATGCCTTGCCCATCGTTGCGCTGATCATCATCGTGCTGGGCGGTATTTGGGGCGGCTTCTTCACCCCGACTGAGGCCAGCGCCATCGGCTGCCTGGGCGCCTTTATCATCGCCCTGTGCAAGCGGTCCCTGACCTGGAAGAGTACCGGCTCTATCCTGCTGGACACCAGCAAGTCCAGCGCCGGTATCCTGCTGCTGTTAGTCTCCGCTCAGATGTATGGCCGGCTGTTGAGCGTCAGCGGCGCGGTGAGTTGGGTCTCCAGCTCCATTCTGAACGCCAACCTTCCCGGCTGGCTGCTGATTGGGATCTTCCTGCTGCTGATCCTGGCCCTCGGCTGCGTGATCGACGGCAACTCCATCATTCTGCTGACGACGCCCATTATCCAGCCGGTGACCCAGGGCCTGGGCTTTAACCAGGTTTGGTGGGGCGTCATCGTGGTTATGGCCGTCTGCATCGGCCAGATCACTCCGCCCTTCGGCACGATCGTATTTGCCTGCAAAAACGTGCTGGGCGACATCGTGGACGTTGCCACGATCTTTAAGCACACCGCGCCCTACATCATCCTGATGCTTCTGACCATCGCCATCTGCATGGCGTTCCCCAGCCTTGTGCTTTTCCTGCCCAATATGATGATGTCCTGACCGCTGCGTTCTGCTCCCGGGACGGCTGTCCCGGGAGCAAGAGGGCGCGTTTGGACCCGATTATTTTGAAAAAAGGAGAAACTGTGATGCAAAAAGAATACTATGTTGGCGACCATGTGATTGCTCCACACCATACTGCGTTCTTCGTGGCGGACCTGGAGGAGAGCGTACAGTTCTACCAGGAGGTATTCGGCTTTGAGGTGCTGTACTATGGCGTTGTGGAGGTCGCCAATGAGCGGCTGGCCATGCTCCGTTTGAAGGACTTCACGCTGGAGCTGCTGTGGGTGCCCACCCATACTCTGGAGGAACTGCGCGAGAAGTATCTGCAGGTCGATCACCACTTTGCTATCCTGGTGGACGACATCCACGAGGTCAAGAACAAGCTGCTCAAGCACCCCAAGGTGACCTGCGAGGAGGTCGATATCCGCAATGTACCCAATCTGGGCGACATGGACCTCCTGGTCACGTTTTTCCGCGGTATCAACGGCGAACGGTTCGAGATCATGCAGAACATCAAGGGACGGAACTGATCTGTTTCCCGCATCCCGTACCATTCCAAGCAGGGATGAAATATAGAGAGAACCGGAGCGGTCTGCTCTGTGAGAAAGGATGATTCAGATGTATCAGCAAAAAGACATCCATAAGGTGCTTCTGGCCGGCGCCGGCGTCATGGGCTCATCTTTCGCCCAGATCTTTGCCAAACACGGCTATGAGGTTATTCTCTATGATATTTCGGAGAAAAGTCTGGAGAAAGCCCGTGGCGTGATCTCTGTGAACCAACAGGCGGAAATGGAGAACGGCAACCTGAACGCGGAAGAATCCGCCAGACTGATCGACCGTATCACGATGACCACCTCTAAGGACTGCTTTGCACAGGCGGATTTTGTGCTGGAGTCCACTGTGGAGAACATGGAGCTGCGGCATGCTTTCTGGCGCGAGGCGTCTGCGCTTGCAAAGCCCGAGGCAGTCTTATGCACGAATACCTCCGGCATGTCTATCACGGAGATCGCCAAGGCGGTGAAGGACCCCTCCCGCTTCACCGGCATGCACTGGGTCAATCCTCCTCACTTGATTCCCCTGGTGGAGGTCATCGCAGGCGAGGAGAGCGCGGACGAGGCGCTTCAGGTCGTATACGATGTGGCACTGAGTCTGGAGCAAAAGCCTGTGCGCGTCTACAAGGACCCCACCGGCTTTATTCTGAACCGGCTCCAGTACGCCATCGTCCGGGAGGCATGCTACTGTGTGCAGCAGGGCTATGCCAGCCTGGAGGACGTGGACAACGTGGTGAAGTACGGCCTGGGCATGCGCTATGCTGTTGTGGGCCCCTTTGAGACGATGGACTTCGGAGGTATCGACATTTTCAACCATGTGGGCAGCTATATGTTCGACAGCCTTTGCAATGACGGCGGCGTACCACAGATCTTAAAGGAGGCCTACGAGGCGGGCAAGTACGGCGTTAAGAACGGCAAGGGCTTCTATGATTACAGCGGCGATAAGGAAAAGCAGGCCTTTATGCGGCGCGACCAGGGGTTCATCGCGGTGGCTCATGGCCTGAAGGCGTTGGAGAAGAAAGCCTGATATGGAATGGTATCCGGAAAACGGTGAACCGCGTGAGCTTTCACCGTTTTCCAGGACCATGAACGAAAAATTATAAGGAGAAAAAGCGGATGCAGCGGATACTGAATGATCCTGATAATATCGTCGATGAGATGCTGGAGGGCTTTTTAAAGACACACCCCGATATCGTGGAGAGAACAGGCAACAAACGCGTTGTGAAATCCACGACGCCGCTTGCCGGACGGGTGGCAGTGGTCACGGGCGGCGGAAGCGGTCATAAGCCCGCTTTCGTCGGCTATGTGGGCAAGGGAATGTGCGACGCAGCCGCTGTGGGTGAGATTTGCTCCTCCCCGACGGCGGCTGCTTTCCTGGATGCGTTTCGGACTGTGGACAGGGGCAGGGGAGTCGCTTGCCTGTACGGCAATTACTCCGGCGATAACATGAACGTCAAAATGGCGGTTAAAATGGCGAAAAAACAAGGGGTGACTGTGAAAACCGTGGTCGCCAACGACGACGTGGCCAGTGCTCCCAAGGATCAGAGGGAGAAGCGCCGTGGCGTGGCGGGCGAGGTATTCATGTGGAAGATCGGCGGCGCCAGGGCGGCGGCCGGCGGCAGCCTGGACGAGGTGGTTGCCAGTGCACAGAAGGCCATCGACAATTGCCGCAGCGTGGGCATCGGACTCTCGCCCTGCACACTGCCTGCGGTAGGGCATCCCAACTTTGAGATCAAACCCGGAACTATGGAGGTGGGCATCGGCCACCACGGCGAGCCCGGTGTGGAGGTGTGCCCCCTGGAGACCGCGGCCCAAATGGCGCGCCGCATGACGGATATCGTACTGCCGGATCGCCCCTTTGTGGGCGGAGACGAGGTTGCTATTTTGGTCTCCGGCCTGGGCGCTACCCCTGTAATGGAGCTGTACGTGCTCTATAATGAGATCGAGAAGATTTTGCGCGAAAAGAACATCAGGGTGCACCGTGCCTATGTGGGGAATTACTTCACCTCTCTGGACATGATGGGCGCCACCCTGACGGTGATGAAACTGGATGATGAGCTTCGGGAGCTGCTGGACGCGCCGGCATGGACCGTCGGCTTTCAGCAGCAGTAAGGAGGGAGCGTATGGAAAGCTTTCGAAATGACGCTGGAAGAGCAATTCTTCTGGGCATGGTCAAGGCTATTCAGGAGAACAAGGCGTTTCTGAGTGAGGTGGACGGCCTGATCGGAGACGGCGACCATGGCATGAACATGGCCAAGGGCTTCACCGTTTTTGAGCAGCGGGACCTGGAAGCGGAGATCGCTTTCTCCGAGGGACTGGACCGGCTGGGCAACATCCTGTTTTCTGAGATTGGCGGCTCCATGGGACCGATCTACGGCACAATTTTCATGGAAATGGCGGACGCGGCAGAGGACGCGAGGGAAATTGATCTGCCGCGCTTTGCCAAAATGCTGCGGGCCGGATTAGACGGCTTGTGCGACATTGTGGAAGCCCAGGTGGGCGACAAGACCCTGGTAGATACCCTGTCCCCGGCAGTGGACACACTGAAGCGTGCCGCCGCTGAGGGGGAGTCTTTTGCCGCCGCCTTGGCGGAGATGAAGGCCGCCGCCCTGGCCGGACGGGATTCCACCAGGGACATGGTCGCGAAATTTGGACGTTCCAGTCGCCTGGGCGAGCGATCCCGAGGCGTTTTGGACGCCGGCGCTACATCGTGCTGCATCATCCTACACGCGATGGCGGATGGGATCTTATCTTTACTGGAGGGGACTGTATGAAACTTGTGATCGGCTGTGATGAGGCGGCATACCGCCTGAAAATGATCCTGCTGGAACACTTGAAAAAGAAACATCCCGGAGTGACCGTCACAGATCTCGGCGCTGGCGAGGGGGAGGCGGTGCTCTATCCGGACGTGGCCTTCGCGGTAGCCGACGCAGTGGCTGCGGGGGAGTATGAGCGGGGGATCCTGCTGTGTGGTACAGGCGTCGGCATGGCTATCTGCGCCAATAAGGTCCCGGGCATCCGCGCCGCCGTGTGTCACGACCCCTATTCCACGGAGCGCAGCCGGAAGAGCAACGATGCGCAGATCATGTGCATGGGAGAGCGGGTCATTGGTACAGAGCTGGCCAAGTGTCTGGTGGACATCTGGCTCCGGTGCGATTTTGCTGGCGGCGGAAGCGCTCCGAAGGTGGCGGAGATCCAACGGTTGGAGCAGGTGCATATCCAGAAAGCAGCAAGGCGGTAAATACGGCTGCAGACAGCTCCGCTGTCTACGCAGAGAAGAGTTGGGAGTGGTTCTATGATGAATGTTGAGAAAAAAGTACTGGTGGACGGCGTACCATTCATCTATGCTGTGAGCCTGGTAGAGGTAGACGGAAGGCCCTATTACGCTGCTGCTTCGGAAAACCGGGAGGGAAAAGCGTTTTTGATCGATTGCGAAACAGAGGAGGTTTTTTCCCTGCCGGACGGGCCAGGCGGGATTATGACCTTTGTCAAGGCGGCGGGGGAGAGCGCTATGTTCTCCATCGAGCAATTTTTTCCCGTGTTTGACTCCGCTTTGGCAAAGATTGTCAAAACAGACCTGCATAGATCCGGGGATCAGATCATGGCTGTCAGAAGGGTGTTGGCGGAAGTCCCCTATGTGCACCGGATCGCCCAGCTTCAGGAGGCGGACGGTACCTTTCTGGCTGCAGGGATTTTATGCAAACACAAAGAGCGCAGCGACGACTGGTCCACGCCAGGAAGCTTAAAGATCGGCCGGTATGATCCGAACATGGAACAGCTCTCGCTGGAGACCGTCTATGAAGGCGTTTTCAAGCACCATGCCATGCAGATTCGAAAGAATGAGGCGGGCTGTGACGAGTTGTTTTTCGGCGGTACGGAGGGCTGCTTCCGCACTGTACGGTCCAGGCAAGACTGGGTGACAGAAAGGCTTCTGGACGTGCCAACCAGCGATATCGCCATTTTTGACTTGGACGGCGACGGACAGGAGGAACTGGCCATCATCGAGGGTTTCCACGGCGACAACGTGGCGGTGTTTAAAGAGGAAAAAGGTGGGTTCCGCCGGGTCCTGGATCTGCCGGCATCCTTTGGACATGTCCTCTGGAGCGGGACGCTCCTAGGCGCGCCAGCACTGGTCGTGGGCAGCAGAGCGAATGGAAAAGAACTGATTCTCTACCGGCTGAAGAGAGGCGCAGACGGTCGGATGAGCGTAGTCCAGCAGACAGAACTGGACCGAGGACAGGCCCCTGCGCAGATCTGGGTGGGAGAGAATACCGGACCCATCATCGCGACCAATCACGATGTGGGAGAATTGGCAAAGTACTCTTTTTCCTGAGAAAGACATCCCTGCCCCGGAAGAGCAGGCTGCACGCGATATCCAGCAGGACGGATCCGCAGTGGCAGGCTGTGAAGAGGCATTTTAGCGGAAAGGCGCCATGGGGGGAGGATGCATCGCCCTCTGCAAAACAAGGGAAAACGGATGGGTGGTCATGCCCGTCTCATAAAAAGGAGAATGTACAGTGGAGCGCAGTAAGAAAATTCTGATCGGCAATGAAAACCAATATTATCGAGCAACCTTAAAATCCATGGGATTTTCCACGGAGGACTTGAAGCGGCCGGTCATCGGCATAGCCAACGCTTGGAGCGAATGTGTCCCCGGCCACTACAACCTGAGGCAGGTCGCCCAGCGGGTGAAGGACGGTATTTACCGCGCCGGCGGAACGCCGATCGAATTTGGCGTGCTCGGCGGCTGTGACGGCATGGCGAACGGCCATGTGGGCATGCACTACATCCTGCCCTCCCGGGAGCTGGTCGCAAACTCTGTGGAGTCTATGGCTCAGATCAACCAGTTCGACGGACTGGTACTTCTGGGTTCCTGTGACAAGATCGTTCCGGGCATGCTGATGGCGGCGGCCCGACTGGACATTCCGTGCATCTTTTTGCCCGGCGGTCCCATGGAAGGCGGTGCTGTATTCGATGGCCGTCGATCCGACCAGACGACCGCCACGGAAGCCTATGGCATGCTGTCTGCCGGTAAGATCACGGAGGCGGAGTATACCGCGCTGGAGGACACCGCCTGCCCCGGCTGCGGCTCCTGCTCCTATCTAGGAACGGCCAACACCATGTGCAGCCTTGCCGAGGCCCTGGGTATGACATTGCCAGACGGCGGTACTGCGCCGGCCACCTCCGCCCGCCGGATGCAGTTGGGCGAGGAAGCTGGCGTGAAGATCATGGAGCTGGTGGAAAAGGAGATCACTGCTCGGAAAATACTGACCAACAGTTCCATCCGCAACGCGATCAAGGGCTGTCTTGCCATGAGCGGCTCCACCAACGCCGTCATGCATCTGACCGCCATTGCCCGGGAGGCGGAGCTGGATATCGATGTGCTCCAAACATTCGATGACTTGTCTGCCACGACTCCTCAGATCGCCAAGATGAACCCGGCCTGTAAATATAACATCGTGGACTTCTACCTTGACGGCGGCGTGCCCCGGCTCCTGGAGAACTTGCAGCCTATTTTAGAGACGGATGCCATGACGGTCACAGGAAGGACACTCGCAGAAAATATCGCCTGCCACAAGTATCTCTATCCCGCTACTGGTTTGGTCAACCACACGATGGACGATCCGTTCGGCTATACGGGCGGCGTGGCCGTGCTCAGGGGTAACCTGGCCCCTGACACCGGCATTACTAAGCCCGGAGCCTTCGACATCAGCCTTCACCACTTTGAAGGAGAGGCGATCTGTTTTGATTCGGAGGAAGAGGCGGAGGATGCGATCCTGGCCGGCCGGGTCCAGGCAGGACACGTAGTAGTCATCCGGTATGAAGGACCCAAGGGCGGCCCTGGCATGCGAGAAATGTATAAGGCTATGAAGTACTTATATGGCCGGGGGCTGGCGCGCTCGACCGCACTCATCACGGATGGCCGGTTCTCCGGCACCAACAACGGCTGCTTTGTGGGCCATATCTCTCCTGAGGCATCTGAGGGCGGTCCGATCGCTATCGTGCAGGACGGAGACAGAATCGTCATCGACGTGGAACAAAAGCTGCTGCAGCTCCAGGTGTCAGATGAAGAGATCGCCCGACGCCTGGCCGCCTGGGAGCCACCGACGCCCAAGTTTACCAGGGGCTGGCTGGGTTTGTACTGCAAGATTGCCGCCTCTGGCGCTGAGGGCGCGGTCATGAAATATGATAAGCTGTAAACAGCGGGTGGATAAAAGGCAATCCGGCGGAAACTGGATAACACCCCATTGGTTAGAAGGTGTACCATGCAGTATTGATCCTCCAGATGGGAGCATCAGATCTGATCAGCAAAAGATCGTCAAAGTCACCAGACATTTCCCGAACTTTGGGAGCAAGGGACTCTGCAGTTTCCTTTTTCCCGAAAACAGACCTCAGAGTGGGATCGGTCGGTACGGCGATCGGGAGCTTCTTCGCGCATATGGGAACTCCTGTAGTAAGGGGCGGATCTCTCTATATACAGGCTCCAGATCGCAAAAAGTTGCACGTTTCCATGCAATAAAATCATAATGATTTGGAAGCGTGCCCCGACCATATTCATATGCTCGCAGTACCGCCGAAGTACAGTGTATCGCAGATCATAGGATATTTAAAGGGAAAGAGCGGTTTGATGATTTTCGACCGACATGCGAATTTAAAGGACAAGTACGGAAACCGCCATTTCTGGGCGAAAGGGTACTATGT
>OIYT01000544.1_pt1 | contig 35816 bp, 29 predicted proteins | sample 1588201 | NCBI WGS metagenome assembly OIYT01 (sample SAMN03283260) | human gut metagenome | biome: human-associated habitat; material: feces | host: Homo sapiens | place: USA | collected 2013
CAGAACGTCGTGAGACAGTTCGGTCCCTATCTGTCGTGGGCGCAGGATATTTGAGAGGAGCTGTCCTTAGTACGAGAGGACCGGGATGGACGTACCTCTGGTGCACCAGTTGTCATGCCAATGGCACGGCTGGGCAGCTATGTACGGAACGGATAAACGCTGAAAGCATCTAAGCGTGAAGCCGACTCCAAGATTAGATATCCCATCGTATAACGAGTAAGACCCCTTGAAGACTACGAGGTTGATAGGCTGCGTGTGTAAGTGCCGTGAGGCATTCAGCTTGGCAGTACTAATAGGTCGAGGGCTTGACCACAAGATTTCTTTGGTCAGCTGTGTAGTATATACTTTAACCCGATTGGTCATTCCAATATGAATTTAATTAATCTTTCTTCTTAATCTTCTTTCCTTTATTCAGTTTTCAGGGTGTTTACCCTTTTATATACACCGAGTAATCGGTGGTTCATTTGAACTTTCAGCACCACATAATGTGGTGCTTTTTTGTTTATATTTCACAAAAAATGAAGGAATATTTTATAACCAAATATTGAAATAGTATTGATTATAATTACTGTATATGGTACAATGATAACAGTTCTAAAAACTATGATGTAAATTTGGATGGTACAGCACATTGATACAGAAGATGATATAGGGGGATAAACAATGAAAAAATTATTATCAATCATACTCGTTGGAATTTTGGCGGTTTCATCTTTCATTTTAACAACATTTGCTGCTGAAAATGAAAAGTCCGAAACTGAAATAGAGCGTGAGAAACTTGGCTGGCTTCTTGACGCATTTAAAATTCTCAACACAAACATTGGTGAGGCGAGAATCTATAACTGTGTTGCAGGTGATACATATAATGCTGCATACAATCTTTATAATCAGGACGAACTTGCAACAGCCGAGGAATATAAAAATATGAAGGACAAGCTGTATAGTGCCGCTTATAACCTTCATGTTGATGTTGCATATGCTAAAACTGCTTACGATAATGCCTGTAAGGAACAGAATTACAACAACTGGTATTCTGATGAGCAATGGAACGAATTTCAGTATAAGCTTGCTGAATTAAAAACCGACTTAGAGCCGTATATTGCAGGCACTAATGATTACGATGTTTGGGCTATTACAAATGCCTACAACGAACTTCTTGCTGTGTACAACAAGATGACGAATGCCTATACTTTAAAAGGTGATGTGAACAAAGACGGTGTTGTTAATGTTGTCGATGCTACCCTTATTCAGAAATATATCGCCCATGAGGTTGAATTTACAGGTGCGCAGAAGATGTTAACAAATGTAGCAAAGTATGAAAGTGATATATCGGTCATTGCCGCTACTGATTTACAAAAATTTATTGTTGGTCTTAATGGCGACTTTGGAAACAATCATATTTTCCTTGACGAGCAGGATGGTATACAGTATTTTGATGATACAATGCGTTGGTATGCTTACGGTAACTATAATATTTCTCCAAGGTACCCGTACATTACCTATGGTCCGTATGTTAAAAATGAGCATACAGACTTTTTCGTAGTCGGTTATTACGATATGATGTGTAAAGAACACGGCTATACAAAATAATTTCTTCAGATTAAAATTGAAAATATAAAATCGGCGGAAGTAATGCACAAACACATTGCTTCCGCTGTTTTTTGATTGGTCTTTAGTGTCATCTTAATATAGTACATCTCAGGATTAAAGTTGTTCCTTATCTTTACTATCTTCTTGAACATGGTGCGGTGACACACCGCATAACGAGCAGTTAGGTAACATGATAACTTACCTCGGGTATTAGAGTTTATCGTTTTTCAAACTATCTTCTCGAACATGGTGCGGTGCTACACCGCTGATGTAGGGGTAGAGTTCTTCGTATGAATCAGCCTCGGCGGGACTTTTTACTGCTGTTGGGATTAGCCCTGTACAATCCTGATTTGAACAGGTGTTAAGCTCCAAATCACTTGGTGTTAAAATCTTTTTGTAATCGGGTACTTTGCGTTTCATCTGCACACTTCCTTTGTTATAGTGTGCATAACTACAGATAAAATATTCACTATTTATGCTAAAAACTGCACCCGTAAAATCAGGTGCAGTTAAATTCTTTTATTACTTTACAATAAGTTTCTTGATTTTGAACACATCGCCGTCCATAACCTTATATGTACTGCGGAGTTCGCCGTCAATCTCGGGGGAAATGCTCTGGTGAATGTACAGGCTGTCGATACCGAAATCAGCCGCACCGCCGATATCGCTGATATAGTCGTTGCCAATCATAATTGACTCGCTCTTTTCAAGTCCGTAACGGTCAAAAAGTGTTTTGAAATATTTTTCGTCGGGCTTAGAACATTCTTCGTCAGAGCTGATGCAAATGCCGTCAAAATATTTTGTCAGATCAAGCATATTCAGCTCGTTTTCTGTGAATGAACGCTGTGCGTTTGAGAGAAGATAAATCTTTTTGCCTTTTGCCTTGAGAGTGTCAAGAAGATCAAGTACACCGTCATAAAGCTTGATGTACTTTGTTGAGTAGCAACGGAATGCCTCGGCAATAAAAAGTACCTCTGCTTTTGTAACCTTAACGCCTTTCTGTGTGAAAAGCTTGCGGAAAACCTTCTCAATTTTAATGTCAACAACTTTTGTGTCGGGAGATTTTTTGAGAACAGCCTTTTTTTCAGCCTGAACAAGTCTGTCGTACTCCTCGTTAAGCTCGTCATAGGTGTAGTGTGCACCCTTGTAGGCATAGAGAATGGCAATTTTTTTCCACAAATCATCGTTCCATTCATCTGTATTAATGTCGATAAGAGTGCCGTATAAGTCAAAAATGTAATTATTGTACATTTTTTGTCCTCCGAAACAAATTTCTAACTTTTATGTGTCTATTGTACCAGTTTTTTATCCTGATTGCAATAGAAGAATTTTTGTGTTATACTGGAGAAAACAGTATTTAATCGCATTTTTTGCATTTTTTAAAATTACGGGGTGAATTCATGACTAAAAAAGAAATTGCCGTGAACGCTGTTCATGCCTTGAAAAAAGAATATCCCGACGCAATATGTTCGCTTGTCTACACAGATCCGTTGCAACTGCTCATTGCAACAAGGCTTGCCGCTCAATGCACGGACGCAAGGGTTAATATGGTCACTCCTTCGTTGTTTGACAGGTTCAAAACGGCTCAGGATTTTGCCGACTCAACTCCCGAAGAAGTTGCTGAGTATATAAAAAGCTGCGGACTTTATAAGACCAAATCAAAAGATATTGTTGAAATGGCAAGAATGCTTTGTGACGATTTTGGCGGTGTCGTTCCCGATAATATTGACGATTTGACAAAACTCCCCGGAATCGGCAGAAAAACCGCAAATCTTGTGTGCGGTGACATTTTCGGTCAGCCTGCGGTTGTGGTCGATACACATTGCATACGCATTACAAAAAGGCTCGGACTTCATGATTTAAAGGATCAGAAAAAGATTGAATTTGCATTGCGTGAACTTTTGCCGCCCGATGAAAGCAATGACTTTTGTCACCGACTTGTTCTGCACGGCAGAGCAGTCTGCACCGCAAGAAAGGCAAAATGTGAAGAATGCTGTATGAACGGATTTTGCCCAAAGAAAATCTGACAGAGGGATTTGTATGGATAAGATGAAAGATATAAAGCTGATTGCACTTGACCTTGACGGCACAACTCTTGCCGACAGCGACACCTTGAGCAAACGAACGCAAACTGCCATTGAATCTGCGATCAAAAGCGGAATAACCGTTGTTGCGGCAAGCGGCAGACCGTTCGTTATGATGCCCGACAGCGTGATGAACATTGTCGGTCTGGACTATGCGATTACCTCGAACGGCGCTGTAATAAGCAAGTGCGGTAAAACGGTTCACCGTTCGCTGATTTTACCCGATGATGTGTTGAAAATTCTCGGTGCTGTGCGTAATGACGATGTTATTCTTGAGGGATTTATTGACGGATTTACATATGCCGATGTCAGATATGTGCATAAACCGCTTGACTACGGCTGTGAGCCTGAATATTTTGAATACACCCGTTCATGCCACGGCAAGATTGTCGATATGAGAAGCTTTTTGAGTAAGCATAGAAATGAGCTTGACCTCATCAGCATTATAAGTACGGACGAAAAGCTTCGCAACAGGCTGTGGAGCAGTATCGAAAAGGCTTGCAACAGCGTTGAAATTACGACTTCAACCGACCATTTTGTTGAGATTATGTCGGCAGAGGCATCAAAGGCGAAGGCACTCCTGCGTTTGTGTGACTTTTTGAATATCGGCATGGAAAATGTCTGCGCCTGCGGAAATGCCGATAATGATGCCGACATGATTGCCGAGTCGGGACTTGGTGCGGCTGTTGAAAACGCAAGTCAAAAATGCCTTGACCGTGCCGATATCGTAATCCCGTCAAATAATAACGATGGTGTTGCACAATTGATTGAGAAAATTCTTAAAAATTGATTGTAATAATGCGACGGTAATTTCATATAAATAAAAACAGTCGGGAAGACATTGTTTTGCATTTTGCAAACTGTCTTCCCGACTTTCATTTTCCATTTTCAACTTTTCGTTTTCAATTTTTTAAGCATTTCCTCATGGTCGGCTTTAAGTGCTTTGATAAGCGTCAGACTGTCCCAGTCTTTGCTTGTGGGAGTGATAACCGCCTTGAGCGGAACTCGTCCTACACCGCACTTGTTCAGCGCTCTGATTAGCGAGTCAATCGTTTTATTCGTGAAATTGTGCATGACAATCATTTCTTCGTCAAAGCCGTCACCGTCAAACTTTTCTGCCGCAGGCTCAACGCCTTTGATGCCTGCAAGAAAACCGATAGGCTGATTGAAATCTTCTTTTTCAACCTTTTTAACCTGAATTTTCAACGGCATAAGTGCAAACTTTGCCTTGCGAAATCTTTCGTCCGAAAAGTTGTAAAACATAGCAAGTTCTTTCATATCTTCACCGTTAATCCGTATCAAGCTTGAGAACCGCCATAAATGCCTCCTGCGGAACTTCAACAGAACCGAGCTGGCGCATACGCTTTTTACCTTCTTTTTGCTTTTCAAGGAGTTTTTTCTTACGGGAAATATCACCGCCGTAGCACTTGGCAAGTACATCCTTACGCATAGCCTTTACGGTTTCTCTGGCAATAATTTTACCGCCGATGCAAGCCTGAATCGGAATTTCAAAGAGCTGTCTCGGAATCTTTTCCTTTAACTTCTCAGCCATCTTTCTTGCCCTTGAATATGCCTTGTCGGCGTGAATGATGAACGAAAGTGCATCGACAACCTCGCCGTTGAGCATAATATCGAGCTTAACAAGGTTGCTCTGAACATATTCTTTAAGCTCATAGTCGAATGATGCATAACCTCTTGTGCGTGATTTGAGCGTGTCGAAAAAGTCGTAGATTATCTCGGCAAGCGGAAGTACATAGTGTAAATCAACACGGTCGGCATCAATATACTGCATATCGACAAAAGTTCCTCGTCTGTCCTGACAAAGCTCCATAATATTGCCGACATATTCCTTAGGTGCATAGATGTGAGCGTCTGTTACAGGCTCTTCCGCCATTTGAATAAGTGACGGATCGGGGTAGTTTGTCGGGTTGTCAATCATCTCAACCGTGCCGTCTGTGCGTGTGATTCTGTAAATTACACTCGGTGCGGTTGTGATGAGGTCAAGCTGATATTCTCTTTCAAGTCGCTCCTGAATAATTTCCATGTGGAGCAGTCCCAAAAATCCGCAACGGAAACCGAATCCGAGGGCAACCGATGTTTCGGGATCAAACGAAAGAGCCGCATCGTTAAGCTGAAGCTTTTCAAGCGCATCTTTAAGGTCGCCGTATCTTGCGCCGTCAACAGGGTAGATACCGCAGAAAACCATAGGCTGTGCCTCACGGTAGCCGGGGAGCGGTTCTTCTGCGGGATTTGATGTGAGTGTAACCGTGTCGCCGACCTTTGCGTCTGCAAGGGTCTTGATTGAACCCGTGATGTAGCCAACCTCGCCTGCATAAAGACCGTCGGTCTTTTCGGGGGCGGTTGCGTGCATAAGTCCGCACTCAACAACATTGAACACACTGCCCGTTGCCATAAGTTTGAATTCATCGCCCGGGTGAATCTGTCCCTCTTTGAGCCTTACATATATAATTACGCCCTTGTAGCTGTCGTAGTAGCTGTCAAAAATCAATGCACGCAGAGGTGCGTTGATGTCGCCTGTCGGAGCAGGAATATCGTGAACAACCTTTTCAAGAACTGCGTGAATGTTGATTCCTGCCTTTGCGGAAATTTTCGGAGCATCCTCGGCAGGAATACCGATTACATCTTCGATTTCCTGAATAACCCTGTCGGGGTCGGCACTCGGCAAATCAATTTTGTTGACAACGGGAACAATTTCAAGTCCGCTGTCAACGGCAAGATATGTGTTTGCAAGAGTCTGCGCCTCAATGCCCTGTGATGCATCAACAACAAGAATAGCGCCCTCACAAGCTGCCAGTGAACGGGAAACCTCGTAGTTAAAGTCAACATGACCGGGGGTGTCGATGAGGTTAAAAAGATATTCTTCCCCGTCATCGGCTTTGTAGATAACGCTAACCGCCCTCGCCTTGATTGTAATGCCACGCTCACGCTCAAGATCCATGTCATCAAGCAGTTGCGCCTCCATATCCCTTTCGGAAACGGAGTTGGTCTGCTCAAGAATTCTGTCCGCAAGCGTACTCTTGCCGTGGTCAATGTGAGCAATAATGCTGAAATTTCTTATTTTATCCTGTGGAAAAGACAATGTTAATCACCTTTTTCTTTAATGTCTGAATTTTAATGAGTTATGTTCTGTAAATTATTATACCAATTCTGCCGAATAAAGCAACCGTATTTGATTAAATCGGTGGGAGAAATTGTGACTCAAATCAGTAGCGCCGTTCCCTATTCGTGCAGACAGTTTGAAAAATCCGCAACATATTTTGCCCGAGCGTAGCATTGTTACCGTTTGTACAAACAGTAGCGGCGTTCAGTGAACGCCAATCGAAACGATTGTAAAATCGGTTCGATTAAATACAAACCATTTGTTTATCGTATGTTATTGATTAAAACGCTTATTGCAGATGTATATTTGTTCGTTTTGCAACCAAAGCGAATGGCGGTCACTGACCGCCGCTACGGTTAAGCAATATTGATTTATTTATTATCATAACTCCCTAAATTATAACATATGGCAATCTCTTTCACAAGCAAAAAATCGTTGCAGTATGCGCCTTTCGGTGCTATACTGGGCATATATGAAATAACCCTATAAAAGGAGAAATTGGTATGACAAAAGGTGAAATTGCTAAGAATAATTTTATGCAGGGCTACAACTGCGCTCAGGCTGTATTGCTTGCATTTTGTGACGATTTGGGATTTGATGAACAGACTGCTCTTATGCTTGCATCGCCGTTCGGCGGCGGAATAGGCAGAATGCGTGAGGTATGCGGTACTGTTACGGGAATGTATATGGCTTTAGGTCTTGCAAGGGGTTACAGTGACAGCAAGGATAATGCCGACAAAAAGCGTGTCTACACCGAGGTTCAGCAGCTTGCCGAAAGGTTCAAAGAGGACAACGGTTCAATCATCTGCCGTGACCTTCTCGGTATGAGAGCAAAGGCAAAGGATACCCCGACTCCGTCTGAGAGAACAGAAAAATATTATGCCGCCCGTCCGTGTCCTGAATTGTGCAGATATGCAGCGGATTTGCTTGATGAATACTTAAAAAATAAAAAAGGCTGAGGGGTGTTGCTTTGATTTGAAACTTATGCCTGCAAACAGTTGAATTTGGGAGTAAATTGTGATAAAATGTTTAAAATAGGGCATTAGTCTAATGCGGTTAATTTTGAAAATTACCTTGAAAGGGGAATTGTGATATGTGCGGCATAGCCGGCTTTATGGGACAGGTTGAAAACAGAGCCGATGTCATCAGAAATATGACAGAGGTTATCACTCACCGTGGTCCCGACTCGGACGGATTTTTTACGGACGACAATATTTCCATGGGATTTCGCAGACTTTCCATTATTGACCTCGGTGCAGGTCATCAGCCTATATACAATGAGGATAAAAGCCTTGTTCTCACATTCAACGGTGAAATTTATAACTACAAGGATTTGAGAAAAGAACTTATCGCAAAAGGTCATAAGTTCTATACAGATACAGACAGTGAAGTGCTTGTTCACGGCTTTGAAGAGTGGAAAGAAGATATGCTCCCAAAACTCCGTGGTATGTTCGGCTTTGCTATCTACAACACAAAGGATAACTCACTTTTTATTGCCCGTGACTTTTTCGGCATTAAGCCGATGCACTACACTCAGATAGGCAATGACTTTGTCTATGCAAGTGAAATCAAGAGTATTCTTGAATATCCTAAGTTTGAAAAGAAATTCAACAGAAAGGCACTTGACTCGTACCTTTCATTCCAGTATGCAGTTCCGCCCGAAACTTTCTTTGAGGGTGTTTACTGCCTTATGCCCGGTCACTATCTCTGGTACAAGGACGGCGAAGTTGAAACTACCCGTTACTTTGAGGCTCGTTTCAATCCCGACGAAGAAATGACGGAGGAAGAGGCTGTTGACAGAATTGAAAAGGTTTTTGAAAACTCCGTAAACGCTCACAAAATTGCCGATGTTGAGGTTGGTTGTTTCCTTTCAAGCGGTGTTGACTCAAGCTATGTTTCAACATATTTTGCCGACCAGAAAACATTTACAGTCGGCTTTGACTTTGGCGAAAAATATAACGAAATCAGCTGGGCAAAAAATCTCAGCGAAAAAATCGGTGTTGAACACCACACTCACCTTATCTCCAGTGAAGAATTCTGGGACGCTGTTCCGACTGTTCAGTACCATATGGATCAGCCGCTTGCGGATCCGTCATGTATTGCACTTTACTTTGTATCCCGTCTTGCAAGCCATTATGTAAAGGTTGTCCTTTCGGGTGAGGGTGCAGACGAATTGTTCGGCGGTTACACTTGCTACAACGATCCGAGAGTGTTCAAAATTTATCAGACAATTGTCCCGCATTGCATCAGAAAGGCAATAAGAGCAATTTGCAGAAAGCTCCCCGACATCAAGGGCAGAGATTATCTCATCCGTGCCTGTGACAAGCTTGAGGAGCGTTATATCGGTAACGCATTTATGTATGACTATAAGCAGAAGCAGGAGCTTTTGAAAGATCCGTCAATTGCAACACGCCCACAGGATCTTACAAGAAAATATTATTATCGTTGCCGTAAGTATGACGATGTTACAAAAATGCAGTATCTCGACATCAATATGTGGATGGTCGGCGACATCCTTCTTAAAGCCGACCGAATGAGTATGGCTAACTCGCTTGAACTTCGTGTTCCTTTCCTCGATAAGGAGGTTTTCAAGGTTGCGTCATCGCTCCCGACAAAACTGCGCTGCAACAAGCACAACACAAAGTATGCAATGCGTAAGGCTGCCGTTCGCCATATGCCTGAGGCTACTGCCGAAAAAGAGAAACTCGGTTTCCCTGTACCGACAAGAGTATGGCTTCGTGACGAGAAGTATTATAATGTGGTAAAGACTAAGTTCAAGGGCAAAACTGCCGAGAAATTCTTCAATACAGATGTCCTTGTTTCATGGCTCGACAGTCATTTCAGCGGAAAAGAAGATAACAGCAGACGAGTTTGGACAATTTATGTGTTCCTCGTATGGTATGATATCTATTTTGATGAGGACAGCGAAAAGGTTGAAAAGCCTGTAAATCACCTTGATGAACTCAAGGCTGTTGCCGAGGCGAGAAGAGAAAAGCAGATTGACGCTCCCGGTGAGGTAATTATGGCTGCCGCAGAGGAGATTGACGAAAATTACGATGCTCCGAACTTTGGCGTTGACAAGTCAAAAAAAAATGATGAATCTGCCGAAAAAGCGGAAGAACCCGTAAAAGAGGAATCTGCGGAAGATGTGACAGAGGAAGTTGAAGTTCCCGATGATGGCAATGAGCCTGCAATCGTTGAGCCTGAGGAAGAACCCGAGGTTAAAGAAGAGCCTAAAAAAGAGGAGTATGTGAACATCTCAAATCCGGAGGATAACGAGATTTACGACGCTCCGAAAAAACCGTCAACTCCCCAGGAGCAGATGCAGATGGCTATTGACAGCATTGAAAAAAGATCAAAATATCTTGACGAGCCGAATGTAATTTCAGACGAGGCTGTTGACAATATCGTAAACTCAATCTCTTTCTTTGATGATGAGGACGATAAAAATTAATCAAAGTTATTAAAAATAACAAAATAAACAAGGGCAACCGAGGTTGCCCTTGAATTTTATAAATAAGATGAATAATCAAATAATACTATAATGACTGCTCTGCAAAGAAAAGGGGTGCTTTTTTGAATATTGATGATTTTGCAGAAATTCTGAAAATCGGTGAGTCGATTAATACAGAATTCAAATCGTGGAATAAAGTGTCTGATATGAAGAAACGAATTAATTTGGCGGTTGATGAACTTATAGCTTTTGCAAATAACAAAGGAGGCACTCTTTACTTTGGCGTTGAAGATAACGGTGAAGTTACGGGTTGTGACGGTAACTACGATTTGCAGAACATTATTGAATCAATTTACGAAAAAACAAGACCGTCTATTTTTGTTGATCCCGAAGAAATAGAATACGACGGTAAAAAGGTGATTGCACTTACCGTTGCATCAGACGGAATTACACATGCAACTACAGACGGCAGATGCTTAAAAAGACTTGGAAAAAATTCTAAACCGTTTTATCCCGATGAAATGAGCAACCGCTATTCCGAAATTCAAAGCTCCGATTTTTCGGGAAGGATTTTGTCAGACAGCACGGAAGATGATATAAACAAACTTGAAGTTTATAAGTTGAAAGAAAAATTAAAAGCGAGAAATCCCGAATCGACATTAGCTGATATGGATGATATCGCATTTTTGCGTGACCTTGCTTTGGTTAAGTCTGACAGCGGTAATATTAAATTGACTGTGGCTGGATTATTATTTGTAGGCAAAGAGCAGGCAATCAATAGATTATTTCCACAGGCAGAGGTAATTTACTTGCACTATTCCGAGTCGAATTTAGAAGAATATGATGCAAGACTTGATATGAAGGCTCCTATTATATCGGTAATTGACAGACTTTCAGAGAAAATACAAGACTCAAATCGTATTGTCAATGTTCAGGTTGGACTTTTCAGATTGGAAATTGTCGATTTCCCTGAAAAAGTTTTTCAAGAGGCATTACTCAATGCTTTGTCACACAGAGATTATCAAAGTCAAGGTGCGGTTTATGTAAAGCATTATCCTGATAAAATTGTAATAGAAAACCCCGGTGCATTTTTGGACGGTATCACAGAAAATAATATAATTACACATCCGTCTGTTCCGAGAAATAAATTAATTGCCGAAACTCTGCAACATCTAAAATATGTTCAGAGAACAGGACAGGGTGTTGACATTATTTTCAGAGAAATGATATCATCCGGCAAGCCGTTTCCCGAATACAAATCGTATAATGATGCGGTTTCGCTGACAATCTATAGTGCTATTGATGATATTGATTTTGTAAAATTCATTGCCAATGAAGAAAACGGACTGAGCAGAAGTTTTTCACTTTCGGAACTTATGATTTTGCGCTACCTTAAAGATAACCGCAAAATCACAATGTCTGAGGCAGAGAGCTTAATTCAAGAAGCTCGTGATCAGGCTCAGAATGCCTGTAATAACCTTAAAAGATATGGTTTGATTGAGTTGTCGGGCAATGAATATATGTTGACGGCAAAGATATATGACGAGTTAAAAAATTCTGTTGATTACACTAAGGATAAAGCAATTCAATATATCAAAGCAAGAGAAATGATTTTGGAATATATCCGTGACAGAGGTTTTATTAATAACGAATTAGTAAGAGAATTGTGTGGCTTTTCACAAAAACAAGCCCGTATAATATTGCAACGAATGAGAAAAGAGAATTTGATTGAACTATCCGAAAAAGGAAGATACGCTAAATATATCATTAAGAAATAATTTAACGCGCCCTTAACGTGCCCAAATGTGTGTTTAACGCGCCCTTAACGCGCCCAAATGTGTGTTTAACGCGCCCTTAACGCACCCAAATGTAATTTTAACGCGCCCTTTTAATTAAAAACAGCACCAAACAATATGTGTTCAGTGCTGTAAATACAATGAAATTAAATTTTTAAACCACCGCTCCGAGACAGAGAATGTTTTGCAGGATTTTGTATTCTTCTTCAAAATCGGAGAGGGGGAGAGGATTTTTGCCGAGTCCCATTTCTATGGTGAGGGCAGGTCGGCGGAATTTTTCGATGAACCAATCCTTAAAGCCGCCGCCTGTGGCAATCTCCTCGGGAAAGGCTATGTTGTAGCCGCTTGCCTGTGAGAACATTGACGCAAGCCGAAAGCTCAGAACGGGTGTGTGTCTGCCGAATGAGCAGTAAATTTCCCGTCCCTGACTGTGCAGAGCGATTGCCCGTTCAAAATCAATATTACGGCAAAGTGTTGTAAGTGCCTTTGTTTCGGGTTCGCTTTCGGGATGATTGCCGCCGAATCTTGTCGGCGCCGGACACTTGATATTGTTCTTTAATTCAAGCTGTTTAAGTCTGCACCAACCCGCATTGAAGTTGTGGTTGATGTCAACTCCACGGGCATTTGCCTGCCATTTATATGTATCGGTGCAGACCTTTTCGACAAGCGGTTTGTATTTGAATGCGGCGTCACTGCCGTGCAAGGCAATTTCCGTGCCGTCGGGATTTACGCAAGGCACAATCGTAAGACCACGAATGCTTAAAAAATTCCCGATTTTGCATCCGCCGACAGTTTTGTCGCTTTCCATTGCTTCACAACATTCTTCAAAAAATTTCAACAGGGCAAGTATTGTGAGGTACTCCGAGCCGTGAAAACCGCCGCAGTAGAGTACACGATTCTTGGTGTTGCCGATGTGCAGAACATCAATACCTCTTCCGCACACGCTTTTTCCGGCAAAGCAATGCTTGATGAACTTGTACCTGTCGCAGAGCTCGTTTATGATTTCCTTGCGTGTTTTGTAATCGGGAAAAACATTATAATCGGTCATAACAAAATCCTTTCCTTTCGATAATTCAATCTTAAAACGGAGGCATAATTATGGAGCTTTTTGAAAAAACTCTTGACAGCAAGAAAATTTTTGACGGCAGAGTTCTGCATATAGTCCTTGACGAAGTGGAGCTTCCTGACGGTAAAAGGTCAAAGAGGGAGGTTGTCAATCATCCGGGCGGAGTATGCGTTGCCGCTCTTGATGAGGACAATAACCTTTCTTTTGTAAAGCAGTTTCGCTATCCGTACAAGGAGGTTGTGCTTGAGCTTCCTGCCGGCAAGCTTGAAAAGGGTTCTACTCCGCTTGAAAACGGAAAGCGTGAGCTTCTTGAAGAAACGGGACTTGAGGGTTACTCCTACATTTCTCTCGGTCAGGTCTATCCGTCTCCCGGATACACCTCGGAAATTATCCATCTTTATGCCTGTCGGGTAAAGTCACAGGGCGAGCAAAAGCTTGACGAGGGTGAGTTTTTGAATGTTGAAAAAATTCCCCTCAACAAAGCCGTTGAAATGGTGCTTAACAATATGATTCCCGACTCCAAAACACAGATTGCCGTTTTAAAGACTGCCGCACTTTTGAAAAGCGGTAAAATTTAATTTAATCATAGGAAATATATATGCAGAATTTTACTGTTTCAGAACACGAAAAATTGAATACTGCCGTTGCTCTCGGATTTTTTGACGGACTTCACAAGGGACACCGAAGGGTTATTCTCTCGGCTGTTGAGCAGAAGAAAAACGGACTTTTGCCCGTGTGCTTTACATTTGCTCAAAGCCCGAAGGAGGTTCTTGGAAAATCTTCTAAGGGTGCGCTTATGACAACGGAAGATAAGCTGAAAACGCTTGAAAGCCTGGGTATTGAGCATACCTTCAGTCCCGACTTTAAAAAGCTGATGAATATGTCTGCAAAGGACTTTGTCGAGAAAATTATTTTCGGCAACCTCAACGCAAAATTTGTTGTCTGCGGTTTTAACTATCGTTTCGGAAAAAACGGAGAAGGCGATACCGAGTTGCTCAAAAAGCTTTGTGACGAGAACGGTACAAAGCTTAAAGTGATTGAGCCTGAGCGTGACGATGGCGATGTTGTTTCGTCAACACTTATCCGCTCGCTTATAAGTGAGGGCAGCATTCGCCGTGCAAACAAGCTTTTGTGTTCGCATTTTGGTTTTTCTGCCGTGATCACTCACGGAAAAAGACTTGGCAGAGAGCTCGGTACTCCGACAATCAATCAGAAACTTCCCGAAAATCTTGCCGTGCCGAAATACGGCGTTTATGCGTCTGCCGTTACGCTTGAAAACGGAAAGGTCTATTGCGGTGTGACTAATATCGGTGTAAAGCCGACGGTCGGAGGAACAAAGCTTTTGAGCGAAACATGGATGCCTGACTTTCACGGCGGTGAAATATACGGTCAGACAGCCGATGTCCGTCTGCTTGATTTCATTCGTCCCGAAAAAAAGTTTGACAATATCACCGAATTAAAAAATGCCATAACCGACAATGCAGTTACGGCAAAAGAAATTTTTGATGAGATGTATAGATACGGAGTCTGAAGTAAGCGTAGTATTTATCTATGGTTGACATCGCAATTCCGGCTTGATACAATATGATACGAGAATACAAGGAAGTTTAAGGCGGTTAGCACTCCCAAAAGGGGGTGATATGCATGACTGAATCGGTTTTGCTGATAATTTTACTTATAGCACTCGCAGAAGTCATCAATAGCATAAAAAAATAATCGCCCGACAGCCTCAAATATCGGACGATTATTTTATATTCGTTTTAAAACCTTGGGACTAACCGCTTTTAACGGTTTTCCTTGTGTTCTTATTATATATTATGCAAAAAGCAATGTCAATATTCCATTTGAATTTTATATAGCTGAAAATGTTGAGCGGTGACGGAACTTTCCGACACCGCTTTTTTTATTTGAATTCATCGTTAAGAATTTCATCAAGGTTATTGACCATTGCTGTGACGATTTCGTATGAACCGCCGTCTGAGATTGACTTCATAAGAGCGTTTATGTTTTCTTCAAAATCCTTTGGCAAGAGGGTGCAATACTTTTTGCAGAGCTGAACCTGTCTTTTTTCACCGGGGTGTGTCTGACGGTTGAGTGCGAAGATAACATCAAAATAGCTTTCGAGAAAAGCGGTGATTCTGTGATTGACACTGACGATATCGCCACGCTCCTGAGCCTTTTTAATCTGCCTGTCATATGACGGAAGCTTTCCGTTCAAAAGGTTGCGGTTGTTTTTGATAATCGCACTGCGGAGATTTTCCGGAAAGTCAATCTGCGCCATATCTCTGAATTTTGTGAAAGTGCCTGTCTTGTCAAAAAGAACCTTGCTGTTCTTGATATTGTGCCAAAATGCGGTTGTATAGCCGTTAAAAGCCTTGCCGCCCTTGATTACCGTATCAATATACCGACCGAACCTGTCAACTTCACGGTAGATTATGTCAACGGGAACACCGTTGTTCATAACCGTGTTGTCCTCGCTCTCCCAATAGTGATTGCCGAATTCTGCAATCGAACAGTATTTTCCCAGGAGATTTTCTCTTGTTTCGGCTGTCGGAATTTCAGCGCAGTAAACATAAATATCGTAGTCCGAATTTTCATCACTTGCACCTGTTGAACGAGAACCGCCGAGTGCGACAGCCTCAACCGTATCAAGCGACTTGAGTGCAAGCAAAACTTCTTCAAGGTTTGCGTCCTTAACATTGTATTCCGCAAAATTCATAGTTTTGATCTCCTTTATTTTATGGTATCATATTCCTTTGTCGGATTAAGCCGTAACTTCTGCCGTTTCGGTTGGACTTGTCTTATCTTCAAGCACAACCCTTTTGCCTCTCCAACCGCCCTTTATCCAGCGGATAAACACAACGACGCCTCTGAAAATTTCATCGGCAGCCATGGCAATCCAAATTCCGGTAAGTCCCATTCCGAAATAAATTCCGAGCAGCCAGCCGAGTCCGACACTCAAAAGCCACATTGAAAAAATTGCGAGTGCAGTCGGGAATTTAACATCGCCGGCGGCTTTCATACTGTTGATTATAACAAGGTTTGTCGTTCTGCCGAATTCAAGAATAATCGCAATGAACATAACCGATGAACCGAGTGCGATAACTGCCTTATCGCCTGTGAAAAGTCCGAGTGTAAACGGCGAAATCAACCAGTTTACAATTGCAACCGAGATTGAAATTATCATACCGAAACGCAAAGTTTTCAGCACCCTGCGGTATGCAAAATCGTAATCGTGAGCGCCTACGCTGTGACCGACAATAATCTGTGTTGCATTTGCAGCGGCAAGAGCAATCATATATGTGAACATTGAAAGCATGTTGGCGTAGATTTTTGCGTTGATTGCAACGATACCCATTGTATTGATGAATGCCTGTAAAAACAGCTGTGAACAGTCGTAGGAAATGTTCTCGCCTGCTGTCGGAATGCCGAGTTTAAGAAGGCTTTTGAGAACATCATACGGAAACGGACGAAGATATTTAAGGCTGAACTTGCCTTTGATAACCGTGTAGAAGTATATAACGGATGCAATTACCGCAATAACTCTGCTTCCGCATGTTGAAACAGCCGCACCCGACGCACCGAGTCCGAGAACCTGAAGCGGTCCGTAGAGCAAAAGAGCATTTCCGCAGATATTGATAATGTTCATTCCAAGACCGATAATCATACCGAAAACAGTTTTGCCATTGCTTGCAAAAATTGAGTTAAAAGCATTAATAAGCGCCTGAGTAAAGATTGTACCGCCGACTATTCGCATATACATATCCGATTCGTCAAGCATTGCCGCAGGCACCTGCATTGCCTCAAGCAGATTTCGACTGAATATGAATACAACAAAGCTGATTACAATACTCAGCACAAAGTTGAATGACAACGCAACCGTGTAAATCATATTCATCTTTTCTTTTTTACCTGCCCCAAGGTACTGGCTGACGATTATGCCCGTTGCGCTTGATATAATGTTAAAGGCAAGAGTCAGAAAACCGAGAACCTGGTTTGCGTTGCCGATTGCACCAACGGCGGTTTCGTTGTAGTTTGAGAGCATAATCGTGTCAACATAGCCGAGTGAGATGCCGAGCAACAGCTGTAAAAATATCGGCCACGCAAGCTTGATTACGCGCTGATTCATAACTGAATCGTTCGGATTTTTGAGTTTTGAAGAAGTAGCAGACATAATGTAATCTCCGTTGAATAAAATGATTAATATAAGTTTTTATGTTTTGAATGTTTTGAAAAAATATATTCTGTGTAAATTGTGCATTGCCGTTGTTCTGACTGCTTGACCGCCGTGTATTTGAGATGTATAATCTAATTGCGGATGGTTACAATCTGTCGCAATCTTCAAACTAAGTTCAGATAACCGACGGTTGTTTTGAATAAAATCAGAAAAAATACAACGCAAATGCGAAAGGATAAATAGGTATGAATATATGCGTTTTTGGCTCATCAAGTGAGCAAATTGACAAAATCTATCTTGAATCTGCCGAGCATCTCGGCAAAAAGATTGCCGAAAAGGGCTATAACCTTGTTTTCGGTGCGGGAAAATACGGTGTTATGGGCGCATCTGCCCGAGGCGCATACAGCGCAGGCGGTTACACAATCGGAGTTACACCCGATTTTTTTATTGATGTGGGTGTTGTTTTTGACAAATGCTCCGAACTTATTGTAACAGATACAATGCGTGAACGCAAAGGTATTATGGAAGATAAAGCGGACGCTTTTGTAATTTGTGCCGGCGGTATGGGTACTTTTGAAGAATTTTTTGAGGTTCTCACACTAAAGCAGCTTAACAGACACACAAAGCCTATCATTATATATAATGTAAAAGGCTACTATAACTCAATGCTTGCAATGCTTGACAATGCCGTAAGTGAAAAGTTTATGACCAATGCCTGTAACAGACTCTACACGATTGCCGATACCGAAGAAGATGTTTTCAATCAGCTCGAGAATTATGTTCCGTTCACCTACAATAAATATGAGTTTCTCAAAAAGGACGGTGAGCAGAATGGCTGACCAATGCGAGTTTTGTGCAAACTTTGTCAGTGATGACGAATTCGGTGATTATTGCAATATCAACCTTGACGAGGACGAAATGGCAAGGTTTTTAACCCGAAGCACAGACACCTGTCATTACTTTCAACTTTATGATGAGTACAAAATAGTGAGAAAACAAAATTAAATAATTTAAAACAGCAATATAACAAAATAAGTTACACGGTTGTAACTTTTGCCTCAAATTTAATTAAATGTCGTTTGTTATTATTGTAAACCTAAAATCCCCTTAATTAAAGGGGATTTTTTGTTTTTTTATATCATTTTAAAGGTTAGAATATGAATAAAAGACAAGCAGATTAAGTCCGTTAAAATATAATCGAAAAAGAAAAGTTTAGAGGAATGCACAAATGTAATGTGAAAATCTTGTGAATTTATCCAAAAAAAATGACAGAGGACAAATAAATATTGCAAAATGTGCGTTGAAGGTATAGAATATTATTATATTTTGTACAGCGGTGTGCCATTTTAGTGCATTATTTTTTAAGAGGAGAGGGTTTTTTATGGGCCTTTTTAACAGGATTATTGATAAGATGGTCAGCGATAAAGTTCCATTTAAAAAGAGAAAAAGGCTGATTGTTTTTGTTGCAATCATAACCCTTCTTTCAATGACAACAGCAACGGTTGCGTGGTTCACGGTAAATACATTTGCAGGTGTGGACAAGCTTGACCTCAATATCAGCCTTGCCGCACAACTTAAAGTCAGTATGGAAAACCACGGAAAAGACCTTGAAAAATACGGCAAGGTAATCACAAATGAAATGATTGACGATTACCTTAAAAAGCACGGTTCAAGCCTTGAAGATACGGTGCTTGACCCTGTTACAACAAGAGAGGGTACAGAGTTCACCAATCAGCGCGGCACAGTCAGAGAGCCTAACAAGCACAGCTACCTTGAGTTTGAATGCTACTTCATCGCAACCGAGGAAATGTGGGTTCACCTCACAACCGAAAGCACAAAAGCAGGCGCTGATGACGGTACAAAGGTATCGACAGAATCAACCGGTGCAAAGGCTGATGTAGTAAATTGTGCGAGAGTTGATTTCACAGCCGAGGGAACAGGCAACGGCACAACAATTTATGAGCCGAACAGAAGCACTCCCGTAAACGGACAGACAACTTTTGATTTGCCGTCAGGTTCAATGGTTTACTCTAACAACACAAGACTTTTCCATCTTAATCAGCTCGAACCTGTTAAGGTAACAGTTCGCCTTTGGATTGAGGGTAACGACCCCGAGTGTGATGACGATGTTCAGGATGCACAGCTTTCTGTACAGCTTGGCTTTATCGGATGCGATAAGGACAATAAACCAATATCATAATTAAACAAGATCCCGTAGGGGCGGTCATCGGCCGCCCGCCCTGGAGAAGCTGTCATTCAACGCAGATTTCAGACAGGAGAAAAATTATGGGTTAATGAAATACGCACAATCCGACAGTTAAACGGATACAACTTTGAGGGGAGAGAAAAACTTGTTCGGAAAAAAGAAACCAAAAATTGAACAACCGATTACTCCCGAGGAGTTAAGTCGCTTAAACGATAAGAAAATGGCAGATGCCGAGATTGAACATTTTCATGTGAAAAATGATTCAATCGAGATTGTAAAATACAAAAAGCGCAGACGGCTTTTGAGCATTATCCTTTCGGTCTGCATAATCATTCTTCTTATTCTGTTCATTGTTTCAACGCTTGTAACGCAATGGGGCGACTTGATTATCAGCATTGATTCTCCTGCCGTAAAAAAAGGTATCGTGCTTAGCGAAGACGCTGACTTCAAAACTCAGTGTGCTTCACTTACAGCGAAGCAGGTTAAGGATGTTACAAACATTACATATTCATGGCTTCCTGTTGACCTTGACACAAGCAAGGACGGTGCGCACAACGGCAAAAACTATGTTGCTTATACTTTCTATTGTAAAAATAACGGAGAGGTCGAGCTTGACTATGACGCAGTGCTTGAAATCACAGGTGCGGCGAAGTCGGCAGATGAAGCAACCCGAGTTATGATTTACAAAAACGGCAAGAGCTCAATTTACGGCAAAGGTCAGTACAAAGACAGAAGCAAAGCCGAAACCGATTGCACAAAGTTTGTAAGCGATAAGGAAGTTTATAAAACATCAACCGAAAAATTCAAGGTTGGCGATATTGATAAATACACAATCGTAATTTGGATTGAGGGTAACGACCCCGAATGTATCGACGATATCCGAAACGGTCATGTAAGAATGAGAATGCTGTTCTCGGTTCGTGACGATGAAGAATCCACAGCAAAGTAGCGGCGGTCAGTGACCGCCAATCGTCACAAGTGTAAACTTGGGACGACGAGAAACAACGGTTATGGTTTATAAAAAATGTTTTTTACGCAAACGAAACAGGCTTGAAAATTTTAATTATTCACAAGGCGGTGCATATTTCATAACGGTATGCGCAAAAGACCATAGGTGCTTGTTTGGCAGAGTAGATAGCGAATGTCTTGCATTTGATAATGACAAATCAGGGGTATTACTCAATGATGTCGGAAGGATCGTTGATAAAACGATTCACGGCATTGAGTCAGCTTATAAAGGTTTGGTTGAATTAGATAAATATGTTGTAATGCCAAATCATATACATTTTGTTTTGTTTTTGTCAGCGTCTGGTGTGGAAGATTCGATTTCTCCGTCAATATCGCAAATCGTAAGGCATTTAAAATCCATTGTCACCAAACAAGTCGGTTATTCGGTGTGGCAAAAATCGTATTATGACCACATCATACGGAATGAAAAAGATTATAAAGAAATTTGTAAATACATAGACAACAACCCACAAAAATGGGCATTGGACAAATATTTTTGTGAGTGGTGATTGTAGCGGCGGTCAGTGACCGCCAATCGTCACAAGTGTAAACTTGGGACGAAACGAAAATGTTAATACTTGGTCGTTTCCGTCGGAAACGAATGGCGATCACTGATCGCCGCTACGGTATGACGAAATTATAAACTTGGTATTATGTGCCTCGGCACTGATATAGCAAAAAATCCCTATGGTGTTTTAGGGACAAAAATTAATTTTATTTAGGAGGAATTACTCTATGAAAACAACGTCAAGAAAGAGATTATTAATCTCTTCCGTAGCAATGCTCCTCGTGGCAATGCTCGCACTCGGAACTGCAACATTTGCATGGTTCACAACTGACACAACAACTCAGGCAAAAGGTATCTCTGTTCAGACATCTAAGAAGTCATTGCTCTTAGTATCAAGCAGAACTTCTCCTTGGACAGACAACCTCAACTATAACTTTGGTACAGATGATGCTCCAAATCTTCTCCAGCCGGCATCATCATATGACGGTGAAAACTGGTACAAAGCTCAGGCTGATAATGGTTTGTCAGGTGCTGCTAAAAACGGTGAGAAAATTACTGGTGTTGGCACACCTGCTGCTGAAGACAATGTATTCTGCAATATGCTCAATGTTAAGAACACAGGTGCTGAGCCTGCTAATAATGTTAAGATTACAGCAACAATTAATGAAACAGCTGTTACAAAAGGTAAAAACTACCTCCGTGTAGCTCTTGTTCCTTCTGATTGTACAGCAGACGACGCTCGTAAAAATGCAACGGTTGTAAGTGCTGATGATTTTAGAAAGAACATTTACGGTGCTGCTGGTGATGACGCTGCTAATCCTGTTGAATATGTTGGTGAAGGCGTAAAAGACACACAAGGTGCAATCAAAGCAGCTGCTTCAGCTGTTTCAACAAAGAGTAACTCAATCTCTGTTAATGCTGGTCCTCTTAATCAGAATGATGCTAAGTACTATATGCTTATCGTATGGTTTGAAGGCCAGGATGAGGATTGCCAGGATGCAAATGCTGGTAACGATATGCCAAACATCAAGTTCACAATTACAGCTGATAAGTAATTTATAAATTAACAGTTAGTAAAACATAATATTAAGCAAATTATTTGATCGGAGTCCCCTTGCATGAAAAAAGTGTTAAAAAAGATAATCAATGTTATTATAGATATTGTTGTTATACTGGTTTTGGTAGTATCAATACTTATTGTTACATTATCATTAACATCCAAATCATCAGGGGTCCCCAATATTTTCGGCATTGCACCCCTCAGCGTTCAGACTGATTCAATGGAGGACACAATTAACGTTGGTGATTTAATTTTCAGTGATGTTACAAATGACCCTTCATATGAATATCAGAAAGGTGACATTGTTACATTCCCAATCACAGTCAACGGTGAGTCCGTTCTTAACACCCACCGAATTGTTGAGGTTGTTAAGGATGACAACATTACCTACTACAGAACACAGGGTGACAATAAGAAAACCAACCCCGAGCCCGATAAGGATCTTCAAACCTCTTCGACTATTGTTGCCAAGTACACAGGTACGAAGATTGGCGGCGTGGGTAACTTTTTAAGCTTTATCAGAACTCAGCTTGGATTTTTCCTCTGCGTTCTGCTTCCGATGATTATTTTCTTTGTTTATGAAGCGGTTCGTGTTGTTCTCAACCTGCTTGCCTACAATAAAGAAAAAACTCTCGAAGAGGCAAAGCTTGCGGTTGATTCCGCCGAGCTTACCGAAGAACAGAAAAAGAGAGCTATTGAGGAATATCTTGCCTCCGTCGGAGAAAATCAGGACAAGGCGGAAAATGAGCCTGAGGTACAAACACCTGCTGACGGCAATAATTCCGCTGATAATTCCGATTAAGTTATGACAAATTTGTCCCTAACGCATTCATAGCGTTTATCGTAACGGTATATTTCTTTCTCAGTCTCAAAGCTGAGAAAGAAATACAGTTACATACTGTAGGGGCGGTCATTGGCCGCCCGCCTTGAAGAATCTGTCCTTTATGACAGATTTCAGATAGGAGAAATATCTTATGAAACGAAAACTTCCGATAAGGAAAAACATAAGACTTGAAAATTATGATTATTCTGACGGCGGCGGATATTTTATAACTGTGTGCCAAAGACAGAAAATGCTTATTTGGAAATGTGAATAAGAACTGTGTAAAAATCAATTGTGATGAAAAAGACATGGTTCTGCTTTCCAATGTAGGGCAAATTGTCGAAAATGCAATTTGTCATATTGAGGAATCGTATAATCATCTTGTTGAATTGGATAAGCATATCGTTATGCCTAACCATATTCACCTTATCCTGTTTTTATCGGGCAGAAAGTCTGATGAAGGCGGGCGGCCAATGACCGCCCCTACTGTTTCGCAAATCGTGAATCAGTTAAAAGGAGCTGTAACAAAGGCTGTAGGCTGTTCCGTATGGCAGAAGTCGTTTTATGACCATATTATCAGGAACAAAGATGATTATGTAAAAATTTGGAATTATATCGACAATAATCCACAGAAATGGACTATGGACAAATATTATTGCGAATGGTAGTATCTTTATGCGGATATAAGCCGTTCACAGATTAAATTCCCCTGTGATATAAGCCGTTCACAGATTAAATTCCCCTGTAGGGGCGGTCATTGGCCGCCCGCCTTGAAGAAGCTGTCCTTTATGACAGATTTCAGATAGGAATTTAGAAATGTGTTCTTACACAAAAGATGAGAGTAGATTTTTTTAAGGAGACGAAGTACCGTGGATACAGTATTTAAATTTCTTTTTGAATTTCTCGGTCAGTTTTTTGGCTCATTATGGTCAATAATCACCGGGTTATTTGGCGGAGTAGGCAATGCCTTTGATTTTTCCGCTTATGTAAACATTATTAATGCCTATACCACGGAGCTTGGCGGCCTCGCATGGGTAATTGCGATTATTGCCATTGTGCTTCTGGTAGCTGTGCTTGCACTTTGCGTATGGCTTATTGTCGTCGCTGTAAAAAAGTTTATTCGTTCGCACAGAAGAAGAAAAGATACAGATTCTCTTGTTAAAGAGGTTCAGGCACTCAACAAAGAGGTTATGAGACTTAACCTTGAAAAGGATAAGATTCTCTCTATGAAGGTTTCACAGATTGGTCTTAACCCCAACGAGATTTCAGAGCTTACAGGCGAAGAAATCGAGTCGCTCAACAACGGCGAAGAAGAGGACACAGGCGAAAGCCGTTTCTACAAACTTACGGAAATCGACCACCTTTGGGCAGATTATGTTCCGCCGGTTTATGACAACGATATCACACTTCCCGAGTTCTGTGAGCGTTTCAGACTCTTTGCTTGTTCACAGCTTGGTCTTTACTACGATATAAAGCTTATCAGACTTTTTGTTGCTGCGTTTGCATCTACCAGACTTATTATCCTTCAGGGTATTTCAGGTACAGGTAAAACTTCACTTGCTTACGCTTTTGGTAAGTTTGTAAACAATCCTTCAATCGTTGCTTCCGTTCAGCCGTCATGGCGCGACAGAACAGAGCTTTTCGGTTACTTCAACGAATTTACAAAGAAGTTCAACGAAACCGAGCTTCTCCGTGCAATGTATGAGGCATCGTATAACGAAAACATCTATGCGGTAATCCTCGATGAAATGAACATCGCTCGAGTTGAGTATTACTTTGCCGAGATGCTTTCAATTCTTGAAATGCCGTCAAGAGATGAATGGGTTGTTGATATCATCCCGAACTCTTGGCCGTCTGACCCGAAGCATATCGTGAACGGTCAGCTCAAAATTCCGCCGAATATGTGGTACATCGGTACTGCGAATAACGATGACTCGACATTTGCTATCACAGATAAGGTTTATGACCGTGCTATGCCGATTAACATCGACACAAAGGGTGTTCCTTTTGACGCACCTCTCACAGACTCTGTATACATTTCATACAAACATTTTGAGTACATCCTCAATGCCGCTAAGGTTCAATTTGTTGTTTCGGAAGAGAACCTCAAAAAGATTGCCCTTCTGGATGATTATGTTATTGAGCATTTCCGTATAGCTTTTGGTAACCGTATTGTAAAACAGCTTCGTGACTTTGTTCCTGCTTATGTCGGAACAGGCGGTACAGAGCTTGACGGTCTTGACTATGTTCTTGCCCGCAAGGTATTTAGAAAATTTGAGTCACTCAATCTTTCATACATTCGTGATGAAATAGATGGCCTTTGTGCGTATATTGACGAGCTTTTCGGCGAAGAAAATATGACTGAGAGCAAGGATTATCTCCGTATGCTCAAGAAGCTTGTATAATTTTAGCAATTCAGGGCGAACTCTGTTCGCCCTTTGCTTGGTGAAAGGACTTTGTCCCTTTAGCGGTAAAACTATCTGATTGGAGAAAAATCAATGGCTGATTTTGGTAAATATTTCAGAGCATATATGTATATGCAGGACATTCTGAAAAATGATTTTACTTACAATTACATAACAGAAGGCCTTAAGGACGGCGATAAGGGCGAGGATAAGCTCGACGGTAAGACCAACGAAAAGGTAATTGATATGGAATGGGTTGTTGCCATTGAGGAAACACTTCCGTACATTCAGAAAGCAATAGACGAACAGCGCCGTTTTATTAAGCAGGTTGACAATGTTGTTAGAGTTGAGCTTGCAAAAAAGATTGGCCCCGAGTCTGTTAAGCACCTTTCGCAGCACACTAACTTTATCGCCAAGGTTGAGGGTGATATGGTAACGCCTAACAAAATCCTCACAATTGAGCGTGAAGAAAGCTTTGCTATTTATGAAAACCGTGTGCTTATGACACTGATTCGCAAAGCGCTTCACTTTGTTGACGATAAATATTCAAAAATGAAAGATGTGCCGAACGACAGCTATAATAAAATTTCTATGGTTCGCCACATTGATTTTAATGAGAAAAAAGTAGATTTTAATCTTAACTATATAAATGAATCTCACGAAACTCTTGCAGATGACCTTGATGTTCTTGATGTTTCTCAGCTTTCGGACTTTGACCGAATCAGAAGAATCAGAACAACCCTTAATGAGTTTTTAAACACTCAGTTGATTAAGGAAATCTCAAAAGAGCCTGAGGTTCGTCCGCCGCTCATGCAGACCAACCTTCTCAAAAAGAACCCCAACTTTAAAAGAGTGGTTGAGCTGTGGAACTTTCTCGACAGTTACAAGCGTAAAGGCTTTGAGGTTGTAAGCGAGGAATACAACGGCAAAATGACAGATACTGTTCAGCAGGATGTTTACTTTGCGATGGGATTCCAGCATTTTATGATGTCTATTGCTACAAACCCGGGACTTCGTTCAATCCTTAAGGAACAGTACGACGCTGAAAATGCACGAATTGCCGAGGAAGAATCAAAGCCGCAGAAGACCCGCGAGGCGGTTATGCAGGCACAGCTTGATGCTGTTCGTAAAGAGGAGATGGAAATCCGCCTTCGTGAAATCCGTGAACGCGAAAAGAAAATTCTTGACCTCACGAATGAAATCAAGAATTTAAAGGTTATAATTGATCAGAAAGAACAGCAGATTCTCACTCTCAGGGGCAGGGTTTCTGCTCTTGAAGACCAACTTGAAGAGGTTAAGAAAGAGCTCCAGCAGACAAAACTCAAGTTGATGGAGGCAGAAAAGAGAATTGCCGAGCTTGAGGAAGAAAATCAGCAGTTAAAAGATACTATTGAAGAGTTGAATAAAACGATTGATGAACTCAATCAGACTATTGACACACTCAATAAAAAAATAGTAGAATTAAATAACAGAATTCTCGTGCTTGTGCAGGAGAATGCTCGTTTGCAGACAAAGGTGAAAGAGCAGGAAGCTGTTATCGCCGAGCAGAAGGCTCATATTGCAGAGCTTGAAACTCAGGTTGCCGAGCAGCTTGCAAAGATTGCCGCTCTTACACAGAGCCTTGAAAAGTGCCATGCGCAGATTGAAGAGGATAACCGCAGGATTACCGACCTAACCGAGAAAAATGAAAATCTTACGGAAACACTCCAGAATGAGCGTGTTCAGCACAGGGACACAGTCAATAAAATGAATGCCGATTTTGCTAATGAAAAGCAGCAGATGAACGACGCTCATTCGGCAGAGGTTGAATCGCTCAATCATAAGATTGCGGATGCTGAGGTCGAACATAATGATTATGTTGCCAAGCTTAATGCGGATTTTGCCGCAAGGGCAAATGAAACAGAGCAAAAGCATCTCAAAGAGCTTGCAGATAAAGAAGAAACTCACAAGAATGAACTTGTTGAAATTAAGGAAGCCAACCTTAAATCATCAGCCGCAAGCAATGCCGCTCACGCTTCTGAGCTTAAAAAGGCTTATAAGTCGGTTGACAAAAAGGTTGAGCTTGCAGAAAAAGCTTGTGAAAAGCGTATGAAAGCCAAGGTTGCCGAGGTTAAAAAAGAGGCTCAGGCTGAAATTCGCAAAGCCGAAAAGAAAGCAAGCGAAAAAATCAGCCTTGCTAAGGATGAGATTAAATCTGTCAAGGATACAGGCGATTTGTTCGTTCGTGACTACGGCTTCGGCAGTGTTGCAGTTGTTTCAAAATATGCCGAAGAGCTTGCAAAATTCGGCAAGCTTTCAATCGCAGACGAGCTTATAAACGCACAGAAAAGCGTAAGATCTCTTTGCATATGCAGAAGTAAAAAGGGTGTTGTGCTTGCAGGCTTTTCACAGAGCGGCGCAAGCGTATATAATGTTTATAAAAAGCAGGCAGATCTTACTGTTGCATTTAACGATTTGTGTTCAATGCTGAAAGGTATGAGCAATCTGCCGATTGTAATTACATTCTCCGGTGTTGACAGACCGTTTGTGATGAATTTTGAAAACATCGTAAGAGATGCAACCAAAAGAAAAACAACTGTTTTCCATAACAAAACTCTGAAAGCAAACGGATTTGTTTCAGTTTACTTTGGTAAAGAATAAGGGGCAAAAATGAAAAACTCTACTGCGCCCAACAGAAAAACGGGCAGAATGATTGCTAAAAATTTAATAGTTCTGTTCACTGTTGCACTTGCCGGCTTTTGCGGCATTCAGGCGTGGTTTACGGATAAGAGTTCAGCCGAAGCCGACGGTATAAATGTTGAGTGTCAGGCACCTGACGGTATTAAAATTGCTGTTGTTAAGCATAACGATCCGGCTCCTAAAGACACAGAATATACAGTGGGTAATATTAAGCTTAATAAAACTAATTGCAAATTTCTTGAGAATCTTCAGTTGACCGAAATAACCAGTGACGGCACAGATTTTTATAAACCGGCTTTGATTCAAACAGGCGGTCAAGCTCAAGTTGATACAAAAGCAGATTGGAGTCCAGCTGCTGCAAATCAGCATTATTTGTCATTTGACCTTTACATTCGTTCAAAATCGCAGTATAATATAGCGATAGGCAAAAAATCAACAATAAAACCGGATGCTCCTCAACTCACAAGTCAAGACGGTACGGGCATTAAAAATAAAAGCAAGTACGGTAATTTTTCAAGAGATTCCGTAGTTGGTGCTGTAAGATTCTCGGTTGTTGACTATAAATCCGCTCCTCCTTCAAAAAAGCTCCTGTGGTTGCCGGCTCCGAATATCTTGTTGAAGCAGACGACTGACGAGTACACTTTGTCAGACGATATGCCAAGCGGAGAATCGTACAGCCATGTATACTATGACACGAATAGAGTACAACACACAGTCAGCAGTACTGATGTTGATAAGGCGTTTGTTGTGAATAATGATGGTTTTGTCGGCGGAAAATTTACCTATGAGCTTGGTCAAAACCAAAACATTGCACAACTTAAAAAGTCCTCAGATACCGATACCGATCCATACTACGGCGACTACGGCGCTATGGTAACCTGTAATATGTGGATTGAGGGCGAAGACGCAGAGGCAAGACTTGCTCTTGTAAACGGAAAATTTAAGGTTAATCTTGTATTGACAAAAGAAAGTTGATTTTATTTAAAGTAGGAAAGGGGAATTTTTGATGAAGTTGAAAGATGAGTTTTGTAACTTTCTCAACGGTTTAGTTGACTCAAGACTGAATAACACAAAAAAGGTCACGACTTCATATGTTGCTCTTTTTCTTGTTTTAAGTATTTTCGCAGTATCTACCTTTTCATGGTTCACAATAAGAGATACGGCAACTATTGATTCAGATACCTTTTCTCTTGAATCTGCTGCCGGAATGAGAGTTAATAAGGGTGAAGAAATAAGAAATACAATCACCGTAAAACAGGCAAAGCTGAAAGAAGCATCAAGCGTTGACGGTCGTAATATGTTTTTCCCTGTAGATCGCGGATACGGCGATAAAGGACAAAGCGTTGACACAAGCGAAATGAAATTTCGTGAAGGCACAGTAGGAGATAAAAATGACGGATACATATACAGCGATTTTACCCTTACCGGTCAAACAGGCGGTCAGGTTGAAGTATATGTAAAAAGTTACAAAGTTGAGGTAGAAAATAAAAATGGTGAAACAGAAGTTTATGACGGTGCAACACATATTACTGTTGACGGCAACAAAAAGCCATCGACATATCTGGCATATCAGAATCCTTGCCCAATAAGGATTGCATTCATTAGAAACAGTGCTGAGGCTTCGACCGTTATTGATCCCACTGCAATTATTGACAGCTATGCTGACGAATGTCAGGCAGTAAGTTCTGTTAATTCGCTCGGCTCGGCAACAACCACTAAAGCAAAGGGCAGGTCATTTTCCGACTACTATTTCGGCACAGGTGCTCCTCTTTTTACTCTCGACGGTCTTAAATCCCAAAACATAACCATGGTTGCATGGCTTGAGGCAACCGGAGAGAACTGTGACGCTTACGTGGATCAAAATGTGTCAATTACAGTTGAGCTTGAAAGTAACTGGAAAGATATGGAATATGTTACTTTCGTTGACAAAACAAAAGGTGATGCTGACAATGACGAAAATACGGAACTCATGTGGGTTGGCAATGCCGGATGTTTCCTTGTTATGACCTATTATGACGAAAACTTTCAAAATCCAAAGTCAGTAGTAATGAGTGCGTCAAAGACTAAGGTTAATGCTGAGGGAAAACCACAACCTATTGAATGGATAGCTTATCTGCCAAAGGATAAAATAACAAACATATCTTTTATGCGATATAGTAAAGTAAAAGAGAAAATTAAGCTTGACGGAACTAATGAGGTTGAGGTAGGCAGAATATATAATGTATGGCATACAACAGCTGAAGTAAATGATTGGATTAAAGCAAATAATAGTGGCAAAGGTGAAAAAGCGTTTAATTGGTCACAAGAAATAAATAGAGAAAAAGGTCTTCAGACATACCGCACAGATGACGGAACTGAAAAAGGAAATAAAGAAAATACCTATTATGCCGTACACGGTAACGGTTACGGCGATACCCCTACTGTTGCTGAAAATGTTGCCCCGTGTATCGGATATTGGGGTACAAAGTATCCCAACAGTTCAGGTGGCAGTGTTGAACCGACTACAACCGAACAACAGCCGACAACCGGAGATGCATATGCAGAGGCGGATATCGTAATTGATAACAAATTATGGTTTAATGATTATAATTGGTATAACGGCGGCGGAGGTCTGAGAAATCTGCTTAGTCAGAATGTTTTTGTACTAAAAGCCGTATTTAGCGATACACACGGTAATGAAACCGCTTATGCAATGAAACCGGAGAGCAGCGGAGATAAGTGTAAACTAAATAGGATAAGTGTTAAAGCCGGTTCGAAGCTTGTCAGATTTGATTTGTATATTTCTGATACAGATACAAAAAAATGCGAATATGATGTGCCTGATAACATTCAGCATACATTTGTAGTGCGTGAAGGTGGCAGTTCTTATAACATATCCTATGAATTGGTAAATGAAGGATCTGGCAAAATCATAAAAGCAGGCAATTGGGAAAATTAATTGATTAACACATTAAGGAGGTGTCACGATGAGAGAAAGACTTGCTCTTTTAAGGGAGTATTTGAAAAACAGACTTGCATTTGGCAAGAATAAAAAAACAAGAAAAGGTTTTATACTCACTATGGTGGCACTTGTTGAAGTACTTGCCATATCGGTTGTGTCCGTTTCGGCTTGGGTTGAAACTATTTCAACAATCACAATTAAAGCTGAGGGCGCAAAAATTGACAACTATGTTTATACTAATGCCGATATTGGCAGTGGTAATGGTTATTCAGGCAAAACCATTGACTTGACTAAATATTTCCGTGCTGCGGGTGGAGTGCATCTTGCTTCGGCTTCAAGTGCTGACGGTGAAAATATATTTTTCCCGATAAAGAAATCGGATGTTTCTGATTTTGGTGCTAATTCTTACAGATGTGCGGATGTAAACGATAAGAATGTTAATTATATTGACTTTTCATTTAATGTGAAGGTTGATAAAACCTTTAACGCGAATCATGCAGAGTTTTACCTTGATCAAGTACCTAAGATAACTATAGGTGGTGCAGATGTTTCAGGAAACCTTGTAAGAATGGCAATTACAGATACCAATACTCAAAATACGGTTGTATGCGGTTCTGAGGCAAGTAATAAAAATGTTGTCAGTAAAGCAGAGGGCAATCAAACTCCTGAGACTGTTCGTGCTTTTAGCGATTTTGTTGTTAATCCTGAATCTGAACCAACCGAGTTGTTTAGGGTTGATAAAGGAAGCAGTAAAACAATAAATATTAAAGTGTGGCTTCAGGATGATAAGGCGACTACTGAATATGCCGGTAAAACTGTCTCAATATCTGGTGTTAATATTGTAACTCAGAACAAAAAAGGCAATAAAGTGTATTTTGTTGACCGTACCGTAAATGAAGATATAAAAAATTGGACAAAGGGTGTAACATTTCAGCAGGGTGACAAAACTCCTGTAACGATGAAGTTTAATGAGAATTCGCATACATATTCCTGTGAATACACACCCGCCGCTGGCGATACAATAGTTAAGTTCACCTCGGGAAGTGTCACTTGGTCTACTGATATGAAGTCGCTCAATTCAGGCGACAGTATGTACTACACCGCCTATGGCAATCATAATAACAGTAATGCCGGATACGGTACATGGGGCGAAGTGATTGAAATCAGTGTTTCAAGCAAAACCGATGTACTCCCTGATACAGGCAATGTTTCAAGTGTATATATGGTTCCGGATAAAAATGACTCTTACAGTAAAGTTAGAATGCCATTTACTAATGACAGGAATAAATGGGTCGGTTATATTGCAAAGGAAAAGGCAGACGACATGACTTTTTCTTTTACAAATAACAATAAAAAATATGAAATTCCTGCTCCTAACAGAGGCAATTCAACGCATTTTGTTGTTACTTCTGCTACAACAGGTTATTGGGACCCACCTGCTACTATTACTGTTACTGCAGGCAAGAATGATGCAGGAGATCCTAAAGTTAGTTATGATAGTTTGAAAAGTACTACAATTTCTGTAACCCCCGGTACAAAGGTTAAGCTAGAAGCAAATCCTAAAACAGGTTTCGTATTGAAAAACTGGGTAATCAGCGGTACAAGTACCGTGGCAGACGGCATTGGCAGCGACGGTTCTTTTACCCCGACAGCTTCAGGTAACTATAACTTTACAGCCGTTTATGTTGAGTCGTTGACATTTGAGGCTTATGTCAGAACATATGACGGTGCAAGCCTTTCTGAAAACACAAATGGCGGCTCAGTTGAAATTAAGTGTGGAAACCAAAACTCGACTGTAGATTCCAACGATGGAACACACATTACACTCAATGCTGTTAAGGGCAGCACAGTTACATATTACGCAAAAGCTAAAGACGGATATGTTTTTGACGGCTGGTACACAGATGCAGACTGTAATAGTAAACCGGAGAATTCAAGTGATAAATATGAATTGGCTAATGTTGAGGCTTCCAAGAAGTTGTATGCGAAATTCAAAGTTGATACTTATACCGTAAAAGCATACGCTCAGCACGGTAACAATCCTCCTTCCGGTGATGCCGGTAATGTATCTTTTGATAATAATAATTATGCGTCTGAAGTAACAACAACGGTAAAGCGTAACGGAGAAGTAATTTTTTATGCTAAGCCTGAAAGCGGCTATGCTTTTATCGGTTGGTATAAGAGTGAAACTGCACCAGAACCGACGATAGCGGTTAAAGATTGTTTCTTAGATAACGGCGTCTATTCTAAAAAGATGACGATACAATATTCTGATGTAAAGACATATGCATTGTATGCAAGATTTAAGGCTTTGTGTACGGTAGAAGCCAAAGCGATGTACAACAACGAAAATGTTGATGAAGCCGGTACTGTAAAGGTTGCGGACAGAGCTGCAGGTAAAAGTTCATCTAAACCTGTTATGGAAGGCGACAATGTAACAGTTGAGGCTATTGCCAAAAAAGGTTACAAGTTTGCCGGTTGGTATACGGACATGGCTTGTAATAAACCGTATTCCACTGAAAACAACGATGTTTCACTTATAACCTTAAATAATGTTAGCAAGGGAATCACTCTGTATGCTAAGTTTGAGTTGGAGACAGGCGTTACATTTTACCTTAATGATGGAGGCTTGTGGTCAGGTGATAAGGCGAAACTTGCAGCGTATGTTTGGGATGATAATGGCAATAAGAAATGGCTTGAAGTATCTAAAACTGACTATGACAATTATTACAGCTTTGCTTTAGATAATAATCAATGGAAGCAAGTAATTTTTGTAAGATATGATCCGAGCAAAAATTTGAACGATTTCCCAACGAAAGATTGGAATGGCTATGTTTGGAATAAGACTTCTGATATAACAATTGATTACAATAATAATTGTTATGTTATAACATCTTCTCCAAATAACGGAGGAAGTTCAACCGGCTATTGGACATCATATACTCCAGGTCAGACTGCTAACATAGATATATATGTTTATACCGGAAATTGCTCGTGGTTTGACCATGATAGTGCTGTACTTGCCTATAGATTCAGCACCGATGATTCATTTAAGTCTGATTGCACTAAGGTGACTAAAGACGGAAAAACTTATTGGAAACTGAGTATTCCAACAGATAAGGATACTATTTATTTGTCAAGAGCTGCTTTGGGTGGTCACCATAATGAATTTAATACTTCTATAGATAAAAGTAAAAATTTGTTTACAGTAAATAATGATTTCAATGGTGGCGACTGGAGCACATATTAAAAATTCAACGGAGGTGAAACCATGAAGAAATCTAAATTTACACTTGTTATTGTACTCGGACTTGTACTGTGTTTGTTGTGTGGAACAACTACGACTTTTTCGTGGTTTAATCGTCCTGGAGTGCTACAGGGTGAATCCCTCTCTTGGCGTGGAGATTACAATGTGACCAACGGAGAAAATATTACTGCTGTTACTTATGTTGCTTCAAAACCTGACGGCAGTGAGTATAATACTGTTCCGTTTGATTTTAGTGGTTCGACAACTGTTCCCGCCCATGAAACAAAATATTTCTGTACAGAGGTAAAGAACACGGGAACTGCATCGCAGTCAATTTCTTTGTTCCTTAATAATTCGGAAACTAACAAACTTTCTGTCGGTGTGAACAGCCCCCTCAGAACCTACAGGAGATTTACCTCCGATTCACAAACAACATCTTATGTTACCAAGACACCGAGTAATGTGAATGAGAAGAATTTGTATATAGCTACTAATGTTCCTGACCCTACGATATACACTATGCACACTTGGAAGAATGGAACAGACTCTATTTCTGATACAGATCTTAACGGATACATTGAAGGTAAGTCTGTTAATTATGATAATGTAGATTATAAAATATCATATGTTACAATTCCTATGGAACACGACCGTGCGAAGCTCAGGATTAAAGATCCTGAAAAGTGGTTCGGTATTAATTTAGAAATTACAAATCAGAATAATACTTGTGTTTTTAAAGCGGATAAATCTACAGCTATGAAACAGTCAGATCAGTCTGCCGGAATTTCAAGTTTTTATTCTAAAGCAGAAGCTGTAGTAGGTAAGACACTTGACTTAAGCGCAACGGCACAGGGTAAAGTGACTTATGCATCGTCAAATACTGGTGTTGCAACAATTGACAATAACGGTCAGGTTATTGCCAAAAAGGCAGGCAAGACTACTGTTACTGTTACATCTACGGGTGCGTACGGTGATAAAATAACGGCAAAATGTGAGCTTACCGTAAGCAAAGAACCGGTTAAAAGCTCGTATATTCCGATTGTTACGAATATGAAGATTGAAGGTTGCACCGACACCGATCCTGTTGTTACAAAAGTGTATTGGTATATCAAAAACGATACAGGAAACAGCGCTGTATATTCACTTGGCGATCTGCAAATTTCACTTTAAAATTTTAGATTTTTAAATTTACAAAAGGGTTGTTTTTACAGCCCTTTTTTATTATAATTTATAATCGGTAGCAGAGAATAAAATCCGCCCGTAAGCAAGGGTAGAAAAAATATATAGTGTTTGCAACAAAATCCGATAAATGTTGCAAAGTTGTTGTTATTCTGTAGGGGCGTTCATCGGACGCCCGCAAGTAACCGCACAAATTATATGTAAAACATATTTTATAAATGCCACAATGTAATTGTTATACCGTAGCGGCGAACCGTGTTCGCCAATCGTTTTGGTTGTAAAACCAAAACGAACATATACGCATTTTTGTTATATAAAATAATGTGTTAATAAACAAATAGTTTGTGTCAGGTCTCCGGTTCGTGTGCATTGCACACGATTGCACGCAATTTCGTGCAAATTTGGATGCATGATTTATGCTATATCAAAACATAAGTGTATGAACATATTATACACTACTTTTAGCATATCA
>OIYT01000563.1_pt1 | contig 34672 bp, 27 predicted proteins | sample 1588201 | NCBI WGS metagenome assembly OIYT01 (sample SAMN03283260) | human gut metagenome | biome: human-associated habitat; material: feces | host: Homo sapiens | place: USA | collected 2013
GCAGCACGCAAGAGCAAAGGAAATCCGTGACACCTACACAGGAGGAAAACGCAAACACACCGATTTTTATGCTTTTCGCTCCAACGAACCTATCTCGGGGACGATTTCTGTTTTCGGATTCAAAAAAGCCGCAAATCCAGTTGCTTTTTCCGCAGGAAGATGATAAGGCAGCCAGCCTGAGATCTCAATTGACTTTTGCTGTGCTGCCTGCTTATATCCCTTCTACCGTACTTTTCACAAATGGTAGTGCTGCGCCGATCGCAGGGGCAAACTCTCCGTGTTTTCCAAGCAGAATGGTGATATTTCGTTCTGCAAAGAACGGCAGTCCGGTGACTTTTTGCCTCAAAAATTCCAGATCCGCTTCCGTCAAATACGGCACAAGAAAGCCGCTGAGGATCACATCACTGTCCATGACTGTATTGACATTCCGGATCGCCGCAGCCAGATTAGAGAGATATTCCTCCCAGATTGCCTTGCTTTGCGGTTCATTTTCCCGTACAGATGCAAAGAACGCCTCAAAGGAACGGTCCTGTATCTGATCTTGCAGGCTCTCGGCAGAGCAGTAGGTTTCCAGGCAGCCCTTTCCGCCGCAATAGCAGGGCTTTCCGTCCGGAACAATGCACATATGTTCAATGGTTCCGCTATGCATGGACTTTCCCTGATGCACTTCCCCGTGAATGACCAGTGCGCTGCCCAGATTTCGGTTGAGCAGAAAGACAACTGCATCTGGCAGCTGCGGCTGATCCCAGATCTCCGCCAGGGCAGCTGCTTTAGAATCGTGTTCCATAAAACAAGGATATGGGATATAGCGTGTCAGATCGGCAATGTCCAGTCCGGTATGCTGCAATAGCTTTCCGTATTGAATCTTGCTGCGGTCCGGAGAGAGAATCCCCTGAATGGCAATTCCAACGCCGGAGATCTTATCCGGATTGGATTCTGCATGGTTGGCGAACCGCATGATTTCCTTTCCTAAAAACTGATAGTATGACTCGGCAGCGGAAAATGTTTCTGCTACCGTTTTTTTTGCAATGACATTCCCGTACAGATCCACAGCAGCCAGCAAAATGGAACGCTTCAAAACAAAAGCGCCTATGGCAGTTCGTGCATTGGGAACAATTTCAATTGCCTGTGCCTTTCTGCCGCCGGTGGATTCATAATAACCCGTGCGGTGAATCCAGCTGTCTTCCTCTAAAGCTTTCAGATTCTGTGTCACAGTCGTCAGTCCCATGTGCAGCTCCTGTGCCAGCTCCTGTTTGGAGATCCCGTGTTTCTCATAGATCATCTGATAGACCTTGCTGCGGTTGATTCGCTTGACCTCGATGGTCGTCATTCCGGAATTTGACATATATAGTGTACCTCTTTTCGATTTGTCTTGATGAAAAGTAATTCTATGAGATAGTATAACACAACTTCCCGTTTTTTGCAACACGATTCAAAAATTGGTGCAGTTTGCACAAACAAACTTGAAAAAAGTTGGTGGTTTTACCACTTGTATTTTGATTCCCTATCGGTTAAAATATACTTGTAATTAGCTGTTACGCATAAGTATCAAACAAAACCAATCTGATGGAGGTATTTCAAATGAAAAGTGCAGTTTTTTATGGCAAACATGACATGAGAGTTGAAGAATCCCCGATGCCGCAGGTCGGAGCAGAAGATGTTCTGATTCAGGTAAAGGCATGCGGTATCTGCGGCACAGATGTGCACATTTACGAGGGCGACAAGGGTGCGGCAGAAGTGACACCGCCGACCATTCTGGGGCACGAGTTTTCCGGTGTGGTTGCAGAAGTTGGTGCTGCGGTAACCAACGTAAAAGTAGGCGACCGTGTCTGCATTGACCCGAACTGCTATTGCGGCAAGTGCGATTTCTGCCGGAACGGCATTGCGCACTACTGCACAGATATGATCGGCTATGGAACAACGGTCAACGGCGGCTTTGCAGAGTATTGCAGCGTAAACCAGCGTCAGGTCTACAAGCTGGGCGACCACACCACCTTTGAACAGGGGGCAATGACCGAACCGGTTGCCTGCTGTCTGCACGGTATGGATATGTGCAACATTCATCCGGGCAGCAGTGTGGTCGTCATTGGCGGCGGTATGATCGGTCTGCTGATGCTCCAGCTGGCACGGCTCGCCGGTGCAGCAAGAACTGCGCTTCTGGAACCGGTGGCTGCAAAGCGGGAAGTTGCCAAGAAGCTGGGAGCAGATATTTGCATTGATCCAATCCACGATGATGTCAAGGCAGCTCTTGCCTCTGCCGGCATGACATGGGTCAACACTGTGATTGAATGCGTGGGCAGAACCTCTACCATTGAACAGGCAATCGACATTGTAGGAAACAAGGGTACCGTCATGATGTTCGGACTGACCAAGCCGGACGATACCATTTCGCTGAAGCCGTTCGAGGTATTCCAGAAGGAGATTGAACTGAAGGCATCTTATATCAATCCGTACACCCAGAAGCGTGCGCTGGAGCTGATCGACTCCGGCAGACTGGACGTTTCCAGCATGGTCTATGCAGTAGAAAGTCTGGATAATCTGGCAGATATTCTGGCGAAGCCGGAACTGCGGGCAAACGGAAAGTACATCATTTCTCCGGAAAAATAAAAGTGGGGTGAGCGTATGACAGAAGCAGTTTTTGCCGCAGAGCCGGTTCGGCTGATCATTTCCGCCGTTGCCGGAATTGCCATTCTCCTGATCCTGATCTTAAAATGCAAACTTCATCCGGTTTTAAGCTTGCTGATTTCTGCGCTGGCAATTGGTCTGGGATCCGGAATGCCGGTAACGACACTGATGGACACCGTGGAATATGGCGCAGGAAATACGCTGCAGGGCATTGTCCTGCTGATCGGACTTGGCTCCATGTTCGGCGGGATTCTGGAAGTATCCGGCGGTGCACAGAAAGTTGCACAGACGATGATCGAAAAGTTTGGCGAAAAGAAAGCCGGATGGGCACTTGGAATCACCGGTCTGGTCGTTGGCACTACCGTATTTTTTGAGGCAGGCGTGGTCATCCTGATTCCGCTGGCATTTGGTCTGGCAAAAAAGACAAAAAAGTCCACTCTGACCTATGTACTCCCGCTGCTGGCAGGACTGGCAACCGGATTTGCTTTCATTCCGCCGTCTGCCGGTTCGGTACTGGTTGCAAATATGCTCGGCGTGAATCTGGGCGTAATGATCGCAGTGGGCGTTCCGGTTGGAATCATCGCTGTGATTTGTGCCGGCGTGCTCTGGGGCAAATTCTGCGGAAAGCGTATTTATGCAGAACTGCCGTCCAACCTGCGGGAGATCGCAGATACCGGAGAAGAAAAGAAACTGCCGCCGTTCGGAACAGTTCTGGGAATCATTTTGATTCCGCTGGTGCTGATCCTGCTGAACACGGTGACGGATTATCTCTCTTTGCCGGCTGCCGTAAAATCTGTATTTGAATTTCTGGGAACGCCGTTTGTTTCCCTGATCATTGCAACACTGTGTGCCATGTTCTTCCTGGGAAAAAAGCAGGGATACAGCGGCGATGATCTGAAAAAAATCTTAGACCGGGCGCTGAAACCGACTGGCATGATCCTGCTGGTCATCACCGGCGGCGGCATTATCCGCTGGGTCCTGCAAAACGCAGGCATGGGCGATATCATTGGCCCGGCACTGGAGAAGAGCGGACTGCCGCTGATTCTGGTGGCATTTTTGATTGCTGCCTTGATTCGTTCTTCTGTGGGAGCTGCGGTGGTTGCCATGACCATGGCAGCCGGAATCATGGCTTCCATGCCGGCAGTGCAGGCACTTTCTCCGGTAGAACTGGCAGCTATGGTCTGTGCCATCAACGGCGGTGCAACCGCTTTCAGCCATGTGAACGATTCCGGTTTCTGGCTGGTCGGTTCTCTGCTGGAGATCGATGAAAAGAGTACTCTGAAATCGTGGACGATCATGGAAACCATCATCGGCGTGGTTGGTCTTGTCTGCGCACTGGTCATTTCCATATTTGCATGAAGGAGGAGTCAAAGATGCGTTTGAAAGTAAAGCTTCACGATGCAGTGACCATCAAAAATCTGGTACTTGCTGCGTCATCCCTGCCGTGCGATGTAGACCTACAGTCCGGCAGCTTCGTGATAGATGCAAAATCCATTCTGGGCGTGTTGGGGCTGCCGAAAGAAGACACCGGCATTTTGCAGGTATATTCCGATGACCCCAATATCTGTACGCCATTTTTGGAAGAACTGGAACACTTGGGAATTTTATGTCCGGAAGGACCGATGATTCAGAAAACCACATTTCTGGCGTGCGCACTGGGAGAAATGCTGATCGACTTCACCATGCAGGGTAGAAATGAACAGGGACAGCGTGTCTTCGCACAAAACGCCGGCGGTGCTCCGGCAAATGTCATGGCTGCTATGGCAAAGCTGGGGGCAAGAACCGCCTTTATCGGCAAAGCCGGAAACGATATGCACGGTAAATTTCTTAAAGAAACGCTGGAGCAGTGCGGAATTGACAGCACTGGTTTTACACTGAGCGATGATTACTTCACAACACTGGCATTTGTGGACGTGAAGCCGGACGGAGAACGAGAGTTCTCCTTTGCACGGAATCACGGTGCAGACAAGATGCTGGAAAAGGGCGATGTTCCGCTGGAGCTGATCCGCAGCAGCGGAATCCTGCACATCGGCTCGATTTCGCTGACCGATGAGCCGGTTCGCAGCACCACTTTCTTTGCGGTACAGAAAGCGAAAGAAGCAGGCTGTGTGATCTCTTACGATCCGAATTATCGTGCTTCCCTCTGGAAATCGGAGGAGCTTGCCAAAAAGCAGATGCGGAGCATGGTGCCGTATGCAGATCTGATGAAGATCTCAGAGGAGGAAACCGTGCTGCTCACTGGTGAGAGCGACTATCAGAAAGCTGCGGAAGTTCTGATGCGGAGCGGTGTAAAAATCGTGGTCGTAACGCTGGGAAAACTGGGTGCTTATGTGCAGACCAGACAGGGCGGACAGCTGGTAAAGGGATTCCGGAACAAAGCGGTAGATGCGACTGGTGCGGGCGATGCATTCTGGGGCGGATTCCTGTTTCAGTTCAGCCGCTGCGGAAAAGCGCCGGAAGCTGTCACGGCGGGAGAAGCAGCAGAGTTTGCAGATTTCGGAAATGCTGTGGCGAGCGTTTGTGTTCGGAAACACGGCGCAATTCCGGCAATGCCGGACATGGCACAGGTCATGGAGCAGTTGAAAGAAGAGAGGTTATGAGCATGAAATTACAGGACAATGCGACCGGATTCCAGCACATGGGATTCCCGACCAACAATTTGCAGGAAACCGTCGCTTTTTATGAAAAGCTCGGATTCCGCACGGCACTTCGCACTTATAACGAAGAGGCGGGCGAGGCAGTGGCATTTTTGCAGCTGGGAAATCTGATGCTGGAAATTTATGAGAATCATCAGGCACCGATGCAGGCAGGGGCATGGGATCATCTGGCGATCGATGTCAAGGATATCGAAGCCGCTTATGAGGAAGTCTGTGCACTGGGACTGAACAACCAGAAGGATACGATTCACTTTCTGCCCTTCTGGGAGCATGGCGTAAAGTTCTTCAAGATTACGGGACCGAACTGCGAAGTGATCGAATTTAGTCAGATCCTCTGAGGTAAAAGCCCTTTTCAGAGAATAACAAACAGCCCTTGGAACTGCACAAGCTTGCCGTTCCAGGGGCGTTTGGGGATAGGTAAAGTGATCCTGGTGACTCCGGCTCTTCCGTGCTTTTTGTGATGATTGAAACCGTGTCACTTTCATCGCTTCTAAAATTGGTAAATAACCAGCCTGAGATTCCAGTCATAGAATCTCAGGCTGGTTGTCTTGTATGGAGTTGCCGGAGCGAAAAGCACAGAAGATCGATGCCCCTATCTCATCTCCCATTTGTTTCTATCCTAACAAGAAATATTTGATTTGAAATATCATTTCTCAATCTTCTTCAAATCTTACCGATTTGTCATTGACTTTTTGGTAAAACTGCTTTCTTTTTTTGATAAAGTATGATATGATATGGATATAAATGATATCGAATGTGCATGCTGAACAATACGTGCACAACACGAAGGAACAGGAGGGATTTCCATGAGAAAACACAAATCGATTCATCGGGTCATGGCGGCAGCCACTGCATTTGCCACCGTTTTTTCCTGCTGCTATGCCTATGGGGCATACACCGGTACCGTCGGAAACAGCAGTGTTGTATCTGCGGCATATGGCGTGCGGGGAGAGGGAACGACCGATGATAACTACCAGTACGCTGTATATTACGATTACGATGGCATAGGAAGCGACTACTGCATAATTCAAGGGTACTCCGGAACAGACGCAGAACTTGTGATTCCGTCAACCGTTACTTATGACGGTACGGAAATCCCTGTCACGGAAATAAAACAGGAGGCATTCCGGGACAACACAGCAATTACCTCGGTAACCATTCCGGAGGGCGTTACAAGCATCGGACAAAAAGCGTTCAGCGGATGCACATCCCTGACGGATGTTTCTCTTCCGAAGTCGCTGCAAGAAATTGGTGTAGATGCATTTGAAAATTGCCCTGTAAAGGATATCCTGATCTCCGGCGATCTGACCTCCGGGCAATATGCTTTTGACAGCGACTCGCTCGAAACAATCACATTTGCCGATGGCGTGACAACGATTCCGGAATACACATTTCGATACATGGAAAATCTGAAAGCGGTCCATTTTTCGGATACCATTACAGAGATTGGCTCGTGTGCTTTCTGCGGGTGCAAATCCCTGACGGATCTTGTGATTCCGGACAGTGTAAAGACAATCGGGGACAGTGCCTTTGAGGGCTGCACGGGGCTGGAATCTGTTGTGATCGGAAACGGTGTGGAAACGATCGGTAATCGGGCATTTTACGGATATTCCACTGAGGTTCTTGTCAATCTCAAAAAGGTGACATTTGGAAACAGCATAAAAACAATTGGTGCTGACGCATTCGCAAATTCCGGCATCAGCGGAGCAATCACTTTTCCGGACACGCTTGAAACCATTGGGGAAAGTGCGTTCGGCTGGTGCAACAATATCACTTCTGTCCAGTTCGGCAAGGGCATCAAGCTTATCGGTAAGACATCATTTATCGGTTGCGGCAAACTGATTGAACTCGGTTTCACGGAGAGCATGAGCGATACCGTAATCGGAGAGAGAGCATTTGAAAGCGATCCGATTCTCGGAAAAGTGGTTTTCCCCAGCGGCATTGTTAAAATTGGGGAAAGTGCATTTGACGGTTTCTGGACAACGCCGCAGATCACAGCGGTTGAATTTCCGGATACATTGGAAGAAATCGGCGACTGTGCATTCCGCAGTCAGCCGATCACAAGACTGGTCATTCCTGATTCTGTAACCAGTATCGGCGTTGCTGCATTTGCCGAATGTTCCAAACTCAGAACGCTGAAACTTTCCGAGAATTTAACAGGCATTCCGAGAAATTGTTTTGCGAAAGATTTTGGGCTGGAAAGTGTTGTAATTCCCGACAGCGTCAAAGAAATCGGAACGGCAGCATTTCAAAGCTGTTCCCTCAGCAATGGTCTGACACTTGGCAGCGGACTGGAATCCATCGGAACATCTGCGTTCGAGTACAGCAGTTTTCCGGTGCTGCAATTCCCCGATAGCGTCAAAGAGATCGGCGACAGTGCTTTCAACGAAAACAAAGATCTTACCCGAATCGAGAACTTTCCAAAATCTCTGGAAACGCTGGGAGAGCGTGCGTTTGGCGCATGCAGCAATCTGACAGAGATTCCGCCGATACCGGCACAGATCGGGGAGATACCGGACAGTTTGTTCAGCGGCTGTGAAAAGCTGGACAATGTTGTTCTGGAAGATGGCATTACACAGATCGGAAACAGTGCCTTTTCGGAATGTGCACTTACGAAAATCAGAATCCCCGACAGTGTGAAAACAGTACTCAGCGGTGCATTTGCATATAACGATCTTACCGATATTACGATAGGAAAAGGCGTCGAAAAAATCGGTTCCAGAGCATTTGCTGTAAATCCGGCAATGAGCATCGCTGTTCCGGATCATGTATCTGTCATCGGTGCGCAGGCAATCGGATACGGCATCAATCCCAGAGATCCTTACGGGGATCTGATCCCCATAGAGGGCTTCGTCCTGTATGGTGCGAGCCAGACTGTCAGGGAATATGCTGAGGATTACAACGTCGCATATGAAGAACCGGGCACGACAACTCCTATTGTAACCACAGTCACAACCACCGAAACCACAACGGAAACTACTGCAACCGCCGAAACAACTGCCGATACCGGCACAACGGAGGAAAGCGGAACAGCCACTTCCACTGGAAGCGTTACTTCAGCCGCAACGACTGCCACAACAGAATACTTTGCTTCCGAAGAGGAGCTTGGCAAAATGGCGATGGAAGATTATCGCCAGAAAACAGGGACTACTCCGGCGAAAGTGGAAACGACTACAAACGCTGACGGAACGCTTTCCATTGCGCTGTATGATGCGGACGGAAAGCTTCTGGATACCTATGCCATTGATCCTGTGACGGGAACAGGAACAGACAGTGCAGGCGGTGAGGTCAGTCTTCCGCAGACTGGTTATTCCAGCATTTACAAGGTGATCGCAGGACTGGCAGCACTCATGACACTTGGCGGCACGGCAATCATTCTCAAGACCAGAAAAAAACATAGCTGATTCACCCGTAGGAGTGTCGTGTTCCAAGCGGCACTACTACTTGTAAAATAAGACGATGAAAAGAAAAGTATTACGGATTTTCGGAATCCTGTTGCTGATCTGTGGGGTTTTGATTCTTTCTCTGTTTGCGTATCGAAAGATCAGCAGAGAGGTATACCTCAAAAGATTGTTGAATGATAATATCAATTTTGAAATCCCATCTTTGCAGATAAAGGTTCCGGTACTTGAGGGAACAGATTCCAAGGCACTCCAAGTATCGGCAGGACATTTTGAGGGGACTGGTTCGCCCGGACACGGCAACTATTGCATTGCCGGACATAACAGCACGATCTATGCCGAGATATTCAATGATCTTGACCGAATTCAAATCGGGGATGAGATGTACCTGATTGACAATGATGAAAAGAGAACACGGTACACCTATATTGTGGCGGAATACCATGTCGTTGCGCCGCAATCTGTTGAAGTATTGGATGATTACGGCGACGACAGATTGACGGTAATATCCTGTACAGACGACGGAAAACAAAGACAGGTGGTTGTTGGAATCCTCGAATCATTTCCAAAGCCATAGCCTGCCGGTACGCAGATCAAAAAACTTCACCGCAAATGAAACCAGCCTGAAGCTCCAGTATTGGAATTTCAGGCTGGTTGTTTTATATGGATTTGTAGAAGTGAAAAAGGTGATATACTTTTGCCTTTTCAAAGGTCAATTTACAGAGCAAAGTTTCGCCGGTCTTTCATTGACTTTTGAGATATAGGTGTGATATAATATGGGAAATTAAGTGCAGGGGATTAGTCCCCAAAGATTGAAATTTGAAGGGTGGACTAACCATGAATAAACCATTTTCGTTTGAAACATTTCTGTATATATTAGAAAATGACAATATATTCCTTGTTGACGAAACATTATTTTATTTTGATGATGAATTAGAAAACAATCAATGTCACTATCTTGGCTGTTTGCGTAATTACGATAGACCATATTGGATAGGCTATTGTGATATACCAAATGGTTGTGACTTTTTAACTGCTGCTGAGATGCTTGATGCAAAAATTTTTGACGGTAAGTCTATTCGGGATAGGTGGAAGCACCTGATAATTGAAGAAATTGGAGGGATCGGAATAAATGATTGGTTGGTTTTTTATGGCAACAAACTCTAGACCAGAAAGCGAATTTCACAATCCATCCGCAAAAGTACGTAGCGGTTTCATTGCACCGCATACAAAAATAAAACCAGCCTGAAGCTCCAGTATTGGAACTTCAGGCTGATTATTTTATATGCAGGCTCTCAAAAATTATTCTTCATTCAGCACCTGCCACAGCCCATCTTCGATTGCCTTTCTCATCTTTGGATGACGAATGACAAAATGAATCACCGGACTTTTGTTTTTAGAGATGATGACCCATTCGCTGTGTTTGATCCGAATCTGAATGTTTCTGAAAATGCGGGTGTGCTGTGATAAAACCGTGTAGTTCGGAGTGTGTTCCGCAAATGCCATGGTCTGGTGAGAATGTTCCAGATATTCGTCGTAGGTACAGTAGATCTCATGTTCGTAAAACGCTTCAGATAGAGAAAGCGTTAGCGGCATCTCTGCATATTCCTCCCGGGAAAGTGCAGGAATCCTGTCCTCTACAGGACCAGACTGGAGCGTTTGCAGAAAGTTGTCTTTCTCCCGGCGCAGTTCCTGTAAGAGCATCTGCTGTTTCTCCGCCGGAATATGATTCCGCTCCAGAATATTCTGAAACAGTTCCTCTGAAATGGTGTACAGCGGAAGTGCGGTGTACAGATTGGAAGATACGCCGTCCTTTCCGGCTTCGCCGGCGAGAAAGCGGTGGAATTCCTCCTTGGATTCTCCCGTGTAAATTTCCATTAAGGGGAGTGCTTTGGATAAAATATGATTGGTTTTGGTGCGGTAATAGGCAACTTCCTGTCTGGTGTTGGTCAGGTAGTACTTTCCGTCCTTGTGGTATCCGCTGATGCATTCTCCTGCAAGCGCCGCTGCACCCGAAACATAATTCAGATGATGATAAATGTCGGTGCCTGGATTTTTCAGGTAGTACGGAGCGATCTGTCCGGTCATATAGATGGGGATCCACGCTTCCAGCCCTAAGATCATCTCCTCCAGAGGGCGGTCAACATGGTGGATCATGTGCAGATGCAGCCCTTTTTTCAGACAGGCGGCAATGCCAAACATCCACTTTTTGTTGAATTCCATATCCTGTGCCATATCTGCCATGGGCATATCGCTGTTCATAAAAATCGGTTCTTTGGAACGGGAGAGTGCCGTTGCCCTGAAAAAGTCCAGTTCGCCCTGCTTCATCTGTTCGATGCCGTAATAGTTTCTGGAAGAGGGCAGGTGAAACGGCACAGTGGGAACCTTCAGCTGGTCAAACCGAATCAGCGTCATATATTCGTTCAGGTCAAATTCGTCCAGCTTTTTCAGATAATCCCTGATGCCCTCCGCTGCTTTCTCTTTTGTTTCGCTGCTGCAAAGATACCGGGTTATTGCAGCAGTGAAATCCGGATGGGAGAATGTATCCGTTGCGGTGCAGCAATCCAGCAGCTTGCAGATCAATTCCATTTTCTCGGACCCGCCGTATTTCCGCAGCAAAAAAGCGCTCAGGCTCTCCGCAAATTTCGTGATATCTGCCGGCATACGCTGTCCTTTTTTGATTCTCGAAAGATAAGACGGGTCATAGCCCATGCTTTTGGCAAGTTCGCTCAGATTGATTGGAATTGCATCGATAAGAAAAGAAAACTGACCGGAAAATTGCGTGTGGTCCGTTTTCACAATGCCGGCTGCCTCTGCCAGCTGTGAGAAAACCAAATCAAAATCCAGATCTGTGCCGTTCTGCGCTGCAATGCGAACGATTCCGGACGCAAGTTTTTTCAGGGTGTCGGTTTCCGGCATCCGCTGTCCGTTTCGGTATCTGCTGAGAGATGCCTGCGTCAAACCGGAGGCGTTTGCCAGTTCGCCGGCAGTACAGCGAAATATGCAGATGTATTCGTTCAGTAATTCTGAAAATGTCATGTAAATCGTCCTTTCTTGTGCGTATCTCTATTATAACACAGAAATGCTTTTTGTGAAACACAATTTCATGATTTTCTTCAAAAATTACCGATTTGCCGAAAAGGCATGCGGATACGTTTGTGGAAACGGGTTTCGAATAAAACCGCTATTCCGCTTCTCCGTCCAGGGGCAGATTCACCGCAAAGGTCGTTCCGGCTTCTGAACTTGATTCCACACAGACATTCCCGCCATGCAATACTGCAATTTCTTTCACAAGGGCAAGCCCTAAACCGACACCGCCCATTTGCCGGCTTCTTGATTTATCCACACGAAAAAACGGCTGAAAAATACTCTCTCTGTATGCTTCCGGAATTCCGCAGCCTGTGTCTGCAACATGCAGCAAAGCTTGATGATTTTCGTTCCGGATGGAAACCGTTACACTGCCGCCCGGATGATTGTATTTGATCGCATTCTCAATGAGATTAAATAATAATCTGTAAATTAGCGTGTCGCTGCCGGTCATATGAACGTCCTCACAGTTTTGATGCAGTGTAATATTTTTCTGTTCCGCAAGCGTGGTGAGATCTGTTAGGATCTCGTCAACCAGCGGGGACAGCTCGATCTCATCCGAACGTGAAACAGACTGCAAATTGCTCATTTCCAGAAGCGTGCGGACAAGAGCAGTCAGGCGGTCTACCTGATCAATTTGAAACTGAACCAGCTCTGCGGTTTCTGCATGGGCATCCGGATGCTCTTCGGCAAACAGCTCTAATTTCGTCTGCATCATTGCCAGGGGTGTCCGCAATTCATGTGCGGCATTTCCCGCAAACTGACGCTGTAAGTCGAAGGAAAGTGCCAGACGGTCGAGCATATGATTGACCGAGCAGCTCAGCTGCTGAAATTCTGCTGCGGTATTTTCATCAAAACGGGTGCTGGTAAGATTGTCCTGCGTGATGTTTTCTGTCTGCTTTGAAAATTGTTTCAGCGGTTTGAGTGCTCTGCCGCTTACAAAATATGCAATTGCCGCACTAAGCAGTGTGACTGCGGCTGTGATATACCAGCATTTTCTTCCGAATTCTGCTTTCACATTGTAAATTTCCTGCGAAAACTGATGGAGAAATGCGGACATCTGCTGATCATCAAATTCAATTTTCAGAACATCGGAACTTTCAGGATCATATTCCATGACAAAGCCATTCAGCGAATCTATGCCGACTGTACCGGAACGATAGAGCAGGAGATTGGAACATATACAGGTTCCGGCAATTAAAATGGCAGTCAGCAGTGTGATTCTCCATTGAAAGGACAGTCGTTTCATTCGCCTCATTTTGATTCTCCTTCTATTTCATAGCCCTCTCCGATCCGGTTTCGAATGGGGTCATAGCCGAGAACTGCACGGAGTTTTTTCCGGAGTGCAGAAATATGGACACGAATCGAATTGCTGAAGCTGTCCACGCTGCTGTCCCATACATGTTCAATAAGTTCCTCCTGACTGACCGGTCTGCCCTGATGCAGCATCAGATATTCCAGTACGCCGGTTTCTTTGCGTGTCAGACTGATCGTAACGCCGTCTGCTGTTGCAGTACGACTTTTGGTATCGTATACGATCTGTCCGCATTGCAGGCACACATCCCGCTGAATGAACTGCCTGCGTGTCAGGCTGCGGATTCTGGCTTCCAGCTCTGCGAGGTGAAATGGCTTTGAAAGATAATCGTTTGCACCTGCATCCAGCCCCTCCACTTTGTCGGCAATTTCACTTCGTGCCGACAAGATCAGCACCGGCGTCTCCTGATTTTCTTTCCGGAAGCTGCGGAGAAGTGTCATTCCGTCCATCTTAGGAAGATTCAGGTCTAATAATATCAAATCGTAATATTCCACAGACAGATATTCTGAAGCTGTTTCTCCATCGCCGCAGGCATCGACTTCATATCCTGAACGCTGTAATTTTTTTGTGATGTCCTCCCGCAAGGACTGCTCATCTTCTATCACGAAAAGTCTCATAGCATGCTCCCCGGAGCCTGTCCTGTATCTTTTGCTGCATGGTTTACCGTTAAAAAATTTGCCATGGAGCAGTGTTCGGGGCAGGATACAAAACAGGCTCTTATCATTTTTACCTTTATTATAACAGACGCAGATAAAATCTGTGTTAATTTTCCCTTAACGCAGATTTTATACCGCATGATGTATACTGGTGTCATCAAAGCATTGGAGGGAAACAAATGGTATTCAAAAAAACAACAGCGCAGATGTTTTTTCTGCTCATCGGAATGGCAATGCTGATCTTTGGCATCTGGCGGGAGGAGGCTCAGACTGTTTTTTCAAAAGCAATCCGCCTGTGTATGGAGTGTGTTGGAATTGGCTAAGAACAAACAGATCAACAAAAAAAATGTGCACCCTCTTGCACGGTTCCGAGGCTGGATTCAGGCAGCAGCAGCACTTCTGACCAACATGCATCTTCCCAATTTTTTAAATGGTTCTCTGAATCGGGGAAAGGGAAAATATGCCTGTGTGCCGGGATTGAATTGCTATTCCTGTCCGGGAGCGGCAGGCTCCTGTCCCATCGGAGCATTTCAGGCAGTTGTAGGGTCATCGAAATTCAAATTTTCCTATTACATTACGGGGATGCTGATTTTATTCGGTGTGTTATTCGGGAGATTTATCTGCGGATTTCTGTGTCCGTTCGGCTGGTTTCAGGAGCTTCTGCATAAGATCCCGTCGCCAAAGCTCTCTACCCGAAAGCTGAAACCGCTGCGCTATCTGAAATACGGCATTTTGCTGGTGATGGTGATTCTTCTCCCGATGGTAGTCGTCAATGAACTGGGAATGGGGGATCCGTTCTTCTGCAAATACCTTTGTCCGCAAGGCGTGCTGGAAGGTGCGATTCCGCTGTCGATCACCAATGAGGGAATCCGCACGGCACTTGGTGTGCTTTTTTCATGGAAAGCATTTGTCCTGCTGGCTGTGATACTTGGCAGCGTGTTTTTCTACCGTCCGTTCTGCAAATGGCTGTGTCCGCTGGGCGCATTTTATGCGCTTTTGAATCGGGTATCGCTTTTTCAGATGAAGGTGGACAAAGATAAATGTGTATCCTGCGGTGCTTGTGCAAAGGCATGCAAAATGGATGTCGATGTCACCAAACAGCCCAACCATGCCGAGTGTATCCGCTGCGGTATGTGTATGAAATCCTGTCCGACCCATGCCATATGTTATCGGTATGGGTTTGGAGATCTATCAAAGGCAAAAGAAATGACAACAGAAAAAAAGGAGCTTAAAAAATGAAAATGAAAAAGAATCTGATGATCGTGTTAGCAGCCTGTCTGGCACTCTCTGTCCCGCTCAGCGGATGCAGCAGTACAGCGAAGGACGCTTCTTCGAGCGTGTCCGGTGAAGTATCCGGCGAAGCGGAAACATCCGGAAAATCTTCACAGGAGCTTTTGGATGAGGAAAATGCGATCATGGCGAAAAATAATGCTCTGTGGGAAAAGGTATTTGCATCCATGAGCAAAAATGTCACAGAGGACATGAAGAGTTCGAACTACGGCGATGTGCTGATGGCTGCTGTAGACGGTGCAAAAGACCAGTTTACCGATGCGGAATATGAAACGCTGAAATCAGATGCAGAACAGATCCGCAAAATTGAAGAGGAGATCGCAGCACTTCCGACGGATTCTTCCGATGCGCAGACCAGCGATGCATCAGGCACTGCATTCCCGCAGTTCGAGGGAAAAGATCTGGACGGAAACAAGGTGGACAGCAGCGTTTTCGCAGAGAATGCTGTGACAGTGGTGAATTTCTGGTTCAACGAATGCAAGCCCTGTGTGGAGGAACTCAGTGAAATGAATGCTCTGAATGACCGCATCAGAGAACAGGGCGGCGAAGTGCTTGGCGTGAATGTCGGTGCGCTTGACGGTGACGAGCAGAATATTGCAACAGCAAAACAAATTCTGGAAACAAAGGGCGCAAAATATCGGAACATCTATTTTGATTCTGACAGCGATGCCGGAAAATTTGCACTGGGTATCACTGCGTTCCCGACAACGTATGTCATTGACAGAAACGGCAACATCGTGGGCGAAGCACTTATGGGCGGCATCGACAATGACGAAAATCTCAATACACTTCAGAATACCATTGATGAAGTTCTCGCAAAGGATGCTCAAAAATAAGGGCATGATCCGTTGCTGAACAGACTCTTACGAAACCGCTGCATAAAGCTGCCTGACAGCTTATGCAGCGGTTTTCCATTTCTCCTGTCCCTGCTCCGATGATACCGAAAACAGCAGAGAGCGCAAACAGTTCGATCATCTTCTTGTTCTGCATAAACAGCCAGTCTGAAGTCCTGCAATCGGGAGCGCAGGCTTAGAATCCAAAATCAGCGGTAAATGTCATGGACAGCTGAAACGGTATTTTTTGCTGCAGCAATTCACACGAATCCTGAACGGATTGTACTGCAAGAAAGCACTTTTTCTGCTCCGATGCAACAGATGACAATGTAAAACTCAGGGATGCAATTTCGTCTGACTGTAATGTGATCTCCGATTCCGAACTGATGACCTTGTTTTCTGCATTCACGAAAAAAAGACGGTATGAGGCCCGATTTTTCTGAAATGGCAGGATTCGCTCCAGACAAAAATGCAAGCTGAACACCAAATTTGTAATCGGCTTGTCCATATCCAGACAAATGATCATTGGCTCGTCAATATGCCGTTCTGCTAATATGAAATCCTTTTTGAGCACTGTGTCCTGTGTTTCTTCTGCTGCCTCGATGTTTTTCGCATCGCAGGAATTTACAGATGCAGCAGCGGGTGCAGATGTTTCCGAAACCGCAGCTGTTTTCTCTTGTGTCACAGCCAGCGGGTTTGAGATCATCTGCGGTATTTCCGCTCCGGTAAGCTCTGATTTTATAAAGTTTACTTTTTCAGACAGTCTTGCAACATCCCACATGAGCTTTTCACGTTCGTCGTCATTCAGCGTGTCAAATATTTTCGTGTCCACATCCTTCAGCATCGTAAAGCTTTTGGAAACGCTCTGCGACGGACGGGATTTGGTGACACGCTTTTTGGCACGCAGTACCGAAAGATCCATTGTATTTTTCAGTTCTTCTGCCAGTTCCTGATTGTCATCCGCAAATTCTTTCAGCTCGGCTGCATTTCTGAGCGGCACAGCGTACAGCTTCTCTTTTATTTTTTTGGTGATTTCAATTTGCTTTTTGATATAGGTGGTGAAGATACCTGTTTCCATCATGGTATTGATGTTGCGAATAAACTTTCGGCTGTCACCAATCGTCTGCATAAGGAGATTGTTAAAGATCGCTTCTTTCAGTGCGAGCGCATACTCTTCCTTTTTGCACCGTTTTAAGGCGGGAAGCATATCGGAGAACACAGTTACGACCTGATATTCCCGTGCAATATAGTACTGCTCCGGCATATGGAGATATTCCAGAAACTCGCTTAACAATTGGGCATGCTCTACCCGCTTTTTCACATCCTGAACGGTTTCGTTTGTACTTTCTGCATATTCCTCCACGGTAAGAAGTCCTGTCTTTATGATGTCCTGATATACGCCCACAAGACGATCGATCGGGTTATAATCCACTTTCTTTTCTTCGCCGTGCTGAATGGCAAGCTCCAGCATCTTGATTTCCTTTTTGCTGTCCGTCATATGGACGTTCAGGATCACGGTTTCAAACCAGCAAAAATCGGGATTTTCCTTAGACAGCTGGCGTAAACAGGTAAATCTTCTGTTGCCGTCGACAATTCTTCCGTCCGACAGAACAACTCCCGGTTCTCTTTGATTGACCAGTTCAATATTGTTTTTCGTCTTTTCAATCGAGGACGGATTGCTTTGGACAATAAATTCTTCGATCACATCATTATACTGCTGCATGGTCAGGGTGCGAAACGCATTTTCTCCGTGCTCGCTTTTATATTGACTGATCCATGTTGCAATCCGATCATTCTGGTCATTGTAGTATAACAAATCCAGTCTGACACGGTACACCTGATATGCCTTGGTTTCTCCATTTAGCGTCAGCTTCTTGGTCAGTGTTGTGGGCTGAACAGCGGAACGAAATTTTTCATCCAATAAATTCATATCTTACTCCTCATCGTCAATGCTCATCAGTTCTTCGTAATAAGTGTTGTAATCCAGGTATACTTTTTGCATAATGTTATCAAAATACAGTTCTGTATTTTGAATGCGCCAGATCAAGCGATCCCGATCCAATGATATGTGAAACTTTTCCTGAATGCCCGTCAAAAGCTGATCAATTTCAATGCTGTTCTGCTGATTCAAAATACACAAGACCAGATTTTGCGTGGATACTTCCTGACATGCGGTATCAAATAAAACAGACCCGCCAATTTTTTGGTATGTGAAACGGCGATCTTCCCTTAAAATCGAGCTATAAAACCACGGCTCAAAGCCAAGCGCATCCAATGCAGAAGTAAAACCGCTCTCAGCGAGACTTTCTATGGTGAAATAAGTCATATTTCGTGTAAATGCATAGACCTCATCGCAATACTGCTTTAACTGCGCAACACTGACTCCCATTTTTTCCAGCTTTCTTATGTGAATCAGATGATACGGTTCAAATTCAATGATCGTATAATTGTCTTTTAAATTTCCCAGCATGGAACTGAACGTCATAATTCCAGAGAAGCGTTTGCTCATCTCCGTAATGTCCGTGATATCGTTTTGCGTCAGCAGTGTGTGGAAATATTCTGAAGCACTGCGGTAATTCTTCACCGCATATGTGGAGTTTATCACAAAGCCCATTCGCTTCAAATTAAATGCATTGACAAGTTCCATATCACCATCCGGAAACAGCTGTGAAAATTTGCTTTTTATCTCCTCCAGGTAATAGAAATCCTCCGGCAGATTTTCAGCGAATAGTTGCAGCTGTGCATCGGGCATTGCCTTATGGTCTATCGAATATACACCGTCTTTCTCGTACCGATCAATACAGCCAAAGAATCCCATAATATAATCCTGCTTAAACCCATACGCCTCTGAAATTGCATCCGCCAGATCTTCTGCACGGATCGGAGCCAGCCGATACATGAATTCCTGAATCATTGCGAGTTTATCAAACTCTCCAAAATAAATATGCGGATTTCGTCCCCAGCGCATATCCGGAATTTTTTTGTCGCATTCGATTTTTTTCAGCAGATTGTGCAGCTCGTACTCATCCCGAATATCGTACTGCATCATGAGATCCGGATAATCCCGAAACAGCTTCAGTGTCGATATTTCAATATTGTGATATTGATTCAAATTCAGCGTTTCGAGCAATTCTGCATAGTAGTCAGGTGCTTGGATCGGATAATATCGAAAAGCTCTGCCTTGTTTCCACAAGACATCAGGACGCACGGACAACTGGTTCTCCTGGGAACGTCCTTCTGATTCTGTGATTCGCAATTTAGGATCGTCCTCAAGCCCGTATTTTACAAGAAAATTTTGATACAGCACAACAAAGTCATCAAATAAAATACGATCATGACAATATTTTGAAAGCAAATATCCCAGAATTCCTTGCCTGCTTTTTTCAACCAGCCGATTGTCATCTTCCGCAATGCAAAGATATTTGAAGCTCGTGCTTTCTCGGCAGTACTTTTCCCAATTCTGTCTGATCCACCCCGGAAGCTGCACTTCCTGAAACAGTTTCTCGATTGGCTTTCTTTTTCTCATATCAGAGATGATGCTAAGAAATCGATACGCTTTCAGAGACTGTTCAGTCAGTGCGCAAAAAGAATCCTTATCAAAATCATATTCAGCAAACAACGGCTGAAATCTGGTCTCTGTGATTCCTGTATTGGAATCAGCAGCTTCTCTTTTTATGATTCTAACCACTTTTGCCTGCATCTGCCGGACACGTTCTCGCGTTACACCGTATTTTTGAGCTGCTTCCTCCAAGGTCTTGCCAGCCAGCCGCATGCGGAAAATATCACATCCTCTTTCCGTGATTTTTGGATTATTCTCAAGCAGGGAATCCAGCGAAACACTTTTCGGAACATATCTTTTTCCATGGTCTTTCTGAGCAATCTCGTTCAAAATTTCTTCCAATAATTCATCCGGAAAATCTTCCGGCAGCAATGTGCGTATGTCCGCCAGACACATTCCAAAAACAGAATGACTTCTTAATGCATGAAGTACCTTTTCGCCTACCACGTTTTTTACCTCAGACAGACGATACCACTTTTCAATCAATTCCTGCTCTGTGCTTTCTCCCGCCTCTGACTGATAACAGCACATTCTAAGTCTTTCGGTTGCAGACGTATCGTTTAATGCAAGAGCATTTTCAAATTTCTCAAAGGCGTTTTTCAAGTAATCCGGCACGGTTCCGGCGCACGCTTCTTTTACGATCAATTCGGAAAATTCTTCCCGAAATGACTGTATCTCCTGCAAGGTTTTCTTGCCGAGGTTTCGTGTTTTCAGAAGCTGTTCCTCCGGCGTGCTGATCAGCGCACCAAATGTTTGAATACCGTTTCGCATCAAAGCGTTGATTGCCCGGACGGAGAGATAGTCCTTTAAATCGGATATAACGGTTTCATTGGTCAGTCCCCATGGATTTGTTTTTATAAAGCTGCGGCTTTCCTCGCAGCTCTGTTCTTCCTCCATAGCATCTTCCTCTGTTTCTTCATTTTCCAATTTTTCAGAGGTCAGATCGTCTAGGAATTCCATGATCTCTACTGCGGATTTTGCTCCCAGATTGCGAATCTCACATAATTTATCCCGATCAAATGCAATCAGTTGCTCCAGCGTAATGATTCCTGCTCTGCAAAGACAATTTTTAGAGCGAGGAGATAACGGTAAATCCTGTATATATGCATCCTTTGGAAATCGTATTTTTCTATCATTTTTTCCTGTGCATTTCAATGCGGTATCTGCTGTTTCATCAGAAGGTATAGATTTTTCTGCATCCGCTTTCGATTCTTCCGGTTTTTCTGCTGCTGCCGCCGTCATGAATGGTATCTCATCGCTGCTCTCATTCATTGGAACTGCTTCCTTTTCTCCGGATCTATCGCTGAAAAATCCGGCGGCATCTTCAGCCGGCGCACCTGCAATTCGCTCAATTTCTTCCGTGGATGCTGTCATAAACGGGGCTTCATCACAGAAAACAGCTTCTTCCGGGTACTCTTTATTTTGGGGAATATTAGTTACCTCTGCCGAAGAAACCTCTACGGCAGAATGTGTTTCCGGTTCCATCCGGTCCTTTGCCGGTGCAGCGAAAGGCACCATAAACGGCATCTCCTCAAAAGCTCTTTTTTCGTTCAAACCGATTCTTTCCCTTCCTATTTTGTCATTTATCACAGCTGATTTTTTGAAAACATTCGTATGCGTCTCAGTCCCGTCCTTATAGCAAATTAAAGTCAGCGATTCCGATTTCGGAAATAAAACAGTAGAAATTATCATTTCCAGTGTAATATTTCCAGTAAAAGTGTTATGATTTCCTCTGATATCAATATAATATCACTTTAGTTTTTCAAATTTGATACAACTGAAAAATTTTTTCAATCAAAATCACTCGTTAAACAGACAGTCGGGCTGTTTCGATCACAGCATGGTCGATACTATAAGAGATTTTCTGCCCTCATACATTGCACATCTGACGTGCTGACAAACTGAAAGTCCATGCTGATGACAATACATTCACTTTTTCAGATATTCCTGCCATGCTTTCAGAATTGCAGCTTTTCCGCATTGCCTGCCCTTGCTGATCGAGAAATACTGTCCTTTGTTCGCCATTTCTTTGATCTGTATAAGACGGCTTTCCAGATTTGACCATACAGCGTTCCCGGGGATTACAGCAGCCGGTGATGTTAAAGCAGCGGTTTATGTGCGTTTTTTGTTGCTTCTATTATACCATACCGCTGGAGCAATTACAACTAAAAATGAACGAAAATGAATTGTATTATGAGAAAATATGTGCTAGTTTCGTTTCGCATGAAGAGCAACAGAAGGTTTCATGATTTTTTGATAACCTGCGGGAACAGCTCAGCTATGCAAAGAAATAAATCTGACTGGAAAAACTTATATGGAGAAAGCCGGAGGAAGAACTTTTTTCGGGAGTTTTCCCTCGGCTTTTTATGCATCAGCACAATCAAAATCCGTTTTCGCACAGATTTTCGATTCCTTCACAGAAAATATATCATATTTTTGTGCGTATCTTTTCTGAAAAAGAGGACTGATTTGGCGTATCTGATAAATCCGCACAAAACGATTGACACCGGATGTTCAGCGTGGTATACTAAATACATCAAAGAAAAGCACAGCGAAACAAATGAAAAGAAAGTGCTAAATGCAAAAAATTGATATAAAATTAGAATGATACAAAAATATGTAAAGCGGCAATGGGGCTGTAAAACAGGACCCCGTTGCCGCTTTTTTGATTTAGGAGATGAGCATTATGGCAGAATTGCAAAACAAAGTTGAAATCCATATGGAACACATCGGAATGGTTTATCCTGCCGATGGAAAAGAAGTCACTGCACTGACAGATGTGACTCTGGATATCCGGAAAGGCGAATTCGTCTCTCTGGTGGGCCCATCCGGATGCGGTAAGACAACGCTTTTGCGGATCATGGCAGATCTGCTGCAGCCTACGTCCGGTGTGATTACAGTAGGCGGCACATCTCCGCGGGAGGCAAGATTAAAGCGGCGCTATGGCATCGTGTTCCAGGGTGCAGTGCTTTATGATTGGCGTACCGTGCAGAAAAATGTGGAAATGCCTCTGGAGATTATGAAAGTGCCGAAGGCAGATCGGGTAAAGCAGGCAAAGAAAATGCTGGAGCTTGTGAATCTGACGGAGTTCGCCGATCATTATCCGAAACAGCTTTCCGGCGGCATGCAGCAGCGTGTGGGAATCGCCAGAGCACTTGCGATCCAGCCGGAGATCCTGCTGATGGATGAACCGTTCTCGGCACTGGATGAATTCACACGGGAAAAGCTTCATGATGACCTGCTGGGCATCTGGCGAAAGACCAACAAGACGATTATTTTCGTAACGCATAACATTGCAGAGGCAGTGTATTTGTCCGATAAGATCTGTGTCCTCTCGCCGCATCCCGGCAGACTTTCCGCCGTTGTTCCGGTGGATCTGCCAAGGCCCCGCACCAAGGCGGTGAAAGACACCATGGAGTTTACAGATCTGGTGGCAAAGGTTCGGAACAGCTTTGAGGGTGTATGATAAAGGAAGTGATACCATGAAAAAGATCCGCCGTATCTTAGAGGCAAAATGGCTGGTCATGCTGGTGTGGCTGGCTGGCGTTGCCGTGGTGTGGGAGATATTTGCATTCCGTGTGGAAGAAGTGAAGCGAACACCGGAAAACATCATGCCGCATATCTGGCAGATCGTTCAGGCAATTTTCAGTACCAATACTGTAACACGAGATCAGACTGCATTGCAGGTTGTTCTGACAAGCGCCGGACAGACGCTGGAACGTGCAGCTTTGGGATTTCTGATCGGAACGGTTCTGGGATTTGTACTGGCACTGCTGATGCATCTGTTCCGAGGCGTGGAAAAAACCGTTTCGCCGTATCTGATTATCATTCAGGTTATCCCGATTCTGGGCATGGCACCAATTGTTCTGGCAATCACCGGAGATATCGGTGTTTCCCGAATCGTCATTGCGGCGATCCTGACATTCTATCCGGTGGCTGCCAATACCCTTTCCGGATTTCGGGCAACGGAGCGGGAGAAAAAAGAACTGATGTATTCTTATGCAGCCAATAAGTTTCAGCTGTATACCAAAACCTATATTCCCAACTGCATTCCCTATTTTTTCACAGGTTTGAAAATCTCAGCGCCAATGGCAATTACCGCATCGATTCTGGTGGATACCCTACAGGGCGACGGCGGTCTGGGGTGTATGCTTTCCCAGGCACAAAAGCATGCAATGTCCATTTATGTATTCTGGCTGATCGTCCTGTTCAGCGCCTGCATCGGTATTCTCAGCTTTACTGTAATGGGCTGGCTGGAAAATATGGCGTGTCCTTATCGCCGCACCGGAACGCACGGGAGAGGAGGGAAACGGCATGGCAGGAAAAAATAAAAACCGGAAACGGTGGGATTCCATCACAACAGTTGCTTATCCGCTGCTGTTTGCCGTTTTGCTGATCGCAGCATGGCAAACCAAGCTTTTGCACCGGCTGCTGCACGTAGACACCTTTATTTTGCCAATTCCTACGAGAATTCTGACGATCATCCGGGAGAACTGGGGGACTATCGCAGAGAATTTGCAGTCCACCGTGATCGTGATTGTGATTGGGCTGCTGGCCGGTTCTCTGCTGGGTTACCTCATTGCCCTGATCGCAGCTGCTTTTCCCCACTGGGGTGCTGGCGGTCTGACCATTGTGTCTTGTTTTAATGCCGTGCCGGTAGTCGCACTGGCGCCGGTCATCATCAACTGGACCAGAGATGTGAGCAGCGATGTGGCATTCCGCAGTATGGTGGCGAAGTGCATTGTGGTTATGATCTTCTGTACTGCGACCATGAGCATCAACGCTTTTCGGGGACTGACAGAAGTAAAACCCTTTTCAGAAGATCTGATGCGTTCTTATGCAGCAAACCGGTTTACAGTTTTCTGGAAACTGCGGCTGCCGAACAGCATTCCTTATATCTTCACCGCACTGCATGTCAGCGTGCCGCTGGCAGTCATTACCGCAGTGGTCAGCGAATACTTTGCCGAGTACATTATCGGTGTCGGAAGAATGATCCGTGAGAATATCGTCACAGCGCAGTATGCGACAGCATGGGCATATATTATTGTTGCCTGTGTCCTGGGGATTGGAATGTATCTGATCTCAATTTTATTGGAACGTCTGTTCCTGCGGAAGCACAAGTAAGCATTCCGCAGTGTGATAGAAAAAAGTAGCATTGGGCAAAGTGCCCGCACCATGAAAGGATGATGGATGATGAAAAAGCAGATGAGAGCAATTGCCATTTTTTGTGCAGCCGTATTGATGACTGTTTCCGCAACCGCATGCGGCAGCAGCAAGGATTCTTCGGGCAGCAGCAGTGCTTCAAAGGGAAATTATTTCGATCCCGGCACTTCGTCGGAGGATATCATCAAGGCAGCTTCTGCAGCCGGAAAGATCGGCAACTGGGGCATCGGCAATGAATATGAGCTGCTTGCCCTGCTGACAAAGTATGACCTGCCCAATGAGTTCGTCAGCCAGGCGTTCGACATGGACAGCTTTGATGATGATTCTCTGATGCTGGCGTCTGCCATGACTTATAACGAGCTGGGATTGGTCAAGAATGACTATGACGGCGGCTATGGCTATGGCGATACGGTCGGCACGATTGACATGAACGATGAGGGTGTAGCCATGCTGGAGGACAACATTTTCTGCACCAAGGCATTTGCGGAGAAAAATCCGAACACAGTGGCAGCATTTATTTCCGCATCCATGAAGGGATGGGAATACGCCTGTGAGAATCCTGATGAGGCAGCAGAGATCGTATTCAACTATGGCTCGTCGGTTTCTCCGGAGCACCAGAAGTATATGGCGAGTGAGGTGGCAAAGCTGGTTACCACAGATATGTCCGGCAACGCAGTGAGTCTGGACGATCTGGGACAAATGGAAGAAACGGCAATGCAGCAGACACTGGATCTGGCAAAACAGTATATCAAGCTGGATGACTCTGCGGCAGCAGAAAAGCTGGGTACGCTGACACTGGATGATGTGCGGGATACCTCTTATTGGGAAACAGCAGCCTCGGAGAGCTTCGGGACTCCGGAAAAGACAGATGTCACCATTCAGCTGAAGTGGCTGCCTCAGGCACAATTTATGGGGTATTATGTGGCACTGGATAAGGGCTACTACAATGATGTTGGTCTGAATGTTACCATCACACCGGGTGGCGGCGATATTTCGGAAACCACGGCAGTATACAACGGCACAGTAGACTTTGGCGTTACCTGGTTCTGCAATCTGATTTCTGCGGATGCAGCCGGCATGGAGCTGACGGAAGTGGCACAGGTTTATCAGCGTTCCGGTCTGGAATTGGTTTATAAGCTGAATCAGGATTAAGATGGAGGTGCAGGAATATGCGTACTTTAATACGGCACGGTACTGTAGTTACCGCAAGCGAAACGTTTTTGGCGGATGTTGCGATTGACGGCGAAACCATCGTGGAAATCGGAAAGAACATTTCGCCGGAGGGGTTTGACAAGGTGGTAGATGCCAGCGGAAAGCTGGTGCTGCCGGGGGCGATTGATGCGCATACGCATCTGGCAATGCCGTTTGGCGGAACGGTTTCCTCGGATGGCTATTTTGCCGGCACAAGAGCCGCAGCGTGCGGCGGTACGACCACCGTATTTGATTTTATCCTCCAGGATTTCGGCGAAACTATGGTGGATGCCATTAAGCGGCGGGATGCCCTTTGTGCACCGGAGGCTGCTGTGGATTATTCTTTTCACGTGGCAGTCAAGGATGTCAGCGGCGAACTGCTGGATAGCATCGGCGATGCCGTAGACTATGGTGTTCCTTCATTCAAGGTGTTTATGGTGTATGATTTCGGCGTGACTGACGGTGTATTCTATCAAGTCTTGCAGAAGGCGAAAGAAGTCGGCGCACTGATCGAAGTACATGCCGAGAATAACGAGATCATTAACACGCTTACGAAAGAATTTCTGGCAGAGGGCAAGACGGATGCCTGGTATCATTACGCATCCCGTCCGGAATTTGTGGAGGAAGAGGCAGACAAGCGTGCAATCGCCTGGGCGAAAGCGACCGGTGCGCCGCTGTATATTGTCCATCTGGCAAACAAAGGCGGCGTAGAAGCTGTGACACAGGCAAAGGACGAGGGCTATCCCATCTATGCAGAAACCTGTCCGCAATATCTGGAATTTACCAGCGATGTGTATAAGCTGGAAAACGCACGAAACTTTGTCTGCTCGCCGCCGATGAAGGGCGAGGAGAGCCGCCAGGCACTCTGGGCAGCCATTCGACGGGGCGATATTGATACCATCGCCACTGACCATTGTCCGTTCCAGTCCTACGAAAAGGACTGGGGCAAGGACGATTTCACAAAGATCCCCAACGGCTGTGCCGGCATTGAGAATATGTATCCGTACATGCTTTCTGCGGCAAATAATGGGGAGATCACCTTTGAGCAGGCAGTAGCACTTTGCTCCACCAATCCGGCACGGATCTTCGGCTGTCAGAAGAAGGGGGCGATCGCTGTGGGAATGGATGCAGATCTGGTGGTCTACGATCCGGAAATGGATTTCGTGATCACCAACGACAAGATGCATTCCGACTGTGACCACACCATCTGGGAGGGCTGCAAGCTGCATGGCTATCCGGTACAGACTTATTCCAGAGGCAGATTAGTCTATGAGAACGGCGAGTTCCTGGGCGAAGCCGGCTGGGGCAACTTCGTAAAATGTAAGCTGAAATAATGGGAGGAGGCACATGTTATGGCAGAGATGAGCCGGTGTATGCAGATCAGACTGGAACAGCAGGCGTCGCAGTGTATGCTGTGCTATGATGCACCCTGTACAGCTGCCTGCAATGCAGGTGCAGATCCGGCTGCAATGGTGCGGAGCATTCGTTTTGAAAATCTATCCGGAGCAGCGGAATCCATGAAAGCGGCAGACTGTGCAGCTTGTGCACATGGCTGTGAAAGCGCCTGTTCCAAAAAGATACCGCTTGCAGAGATGGCGGAAGCACTTCCGAAATCCACCGCATCAAAACCGGCGGATCTCTCCATTTCGTTCTGCGGTGTGCCGTGTATCAATCCCTTTTTCCTGTCCTCCTCCGTTGTGGCGAGCAGCTATGAAATGTGCGCCAGAGCATTGGAGCAGGGCTGGGGCGGCATTGTATTCAAGACCATTGGCTTTTATCAGCCGAAAGAAGTTTCGCCCAGATTTGATACTGTGAGCCGTGAGGGCTACCCGTTTCTGGGATTCCGGAATCTGGAGCAGATCTCCGATCATACATTGGAGGAAAACCTGGCGTGTCTGCGGCGGCTGAAACAGAATTATCCCGATCGTGTGATTGTGGCTTCTATCATGGGAGAAACAGAGGATGAGTGGACAAAGCTGGCGCAAATGGCAACTGATGCAGGATGCGACATCATCGAGTGTAATTTCTCCTGTCCGCAAATGATGGTAGAAGGCATGGGCAGTGATGTGGGAACAAACGTGCAGCTGGTAAAAGCATTTACTGCGGCGGTAAAGCGTGGAACGGCATTGCCGGTGCTGGCAAAGATGACACCGAACATTACGGATATGACTGTGCCGGCGATTGCTGCGGCAGAAGCCGGAGCAGATGGTCTGGCAGCGATCAACACCATCAAGAGCATTACCGGCATTGATGAAGAAACCATGCAGGCACATCCGGGCGTAATGGGAAAGACCGCAGTCAGCGGCTATTCCGGTAAGGCGGTGAAGCCCATTGCACTGCGTCATATTTATGATATGGCAACTTGTCCGGAATTGAAAGATATTCCTATCAGTGGCATGGGCGGTATCGAAACCTGGCGGGATGCAGTGCAGTTCCTGGCACTGGGATGCAGCAACATTCAGATTACTACGGCGGTGATGCAGTACGGCTATCGGATCATTACCGATCTGATCGGCGGTCTGACGGATTACATGAACCGTCACGGAATCACCGCTTTGCAGGAAATCGTTGGTGCGGGACTGGATGCTGTGACGACACCGGAGAAGCTGAATCGCAGTTCTGTTTGTTATCCGAAGTTCCTGCGGCAGGATTGTTCCGGATGTGGCAGATGTTACATTTCCTGTATGGATGCAGGACATCAGGCAATCCGGTTCGATACCGCAGCACGAAGACCGGTTTTGATCGGGAAAAACTGTGTGGGCTGTCTGCTGTGTACGCTGGTCTGTCCCGCAGGTGCGATCACGTCAGGGGCGAGATGTTCTGTCAATGGGGAAAAGGGGTGAGGCACTATGGCATTAACGCTTTCACAGATTTGTGTCAATGCGGAAAAAACATATCAGATGAAGCTCATTGCCGGTGAAGACGGCATGGACAATGTGGTGCGTTGGGTGCATATTATCGAAGATGTGGAAGTATCTCATTTTATTGAAGGACAGGAACTGGTTTTTACCACGGGTATTGCACAGCATGGTGTCAACTGGCTGATGCCGTATGCCGAACAGCTGCTTCGGCATGGTGCGGTGGGCCTTGTGGTCAATCTCGGACCGTATATCGAAAAGGTGCCGCCGCAGCTGATCGTCTGGTGCAACACCCATGCGTTTCCGCTGCTGGTGCTGCCCTGGTCGGTGCATATCATTGATGTGACATATGATTTTTGTCACCGTATCATTCAGAGCGAAAAGCATGAACGCAGTATAGCTTCGGCATTCCGCACCTGGATCTTTAATCCGGAAAAGGCAGAATCCTATGCCGGTGTTTTACAGTATGCGGGATTTCAGGAAAATGGCAGGTATCAGGTGATGCTTCTGCATTTGCAGGAAAAGGAGCATCAGCTGACAGATCTGGAATGGGAGCAATTGCAGTTTCGGGTCTATCGTGCCCTGCGGAAAACGCATTTGTCTGTTTGTATTTTTCGGCTGGAACAGAGCATATGTCTGGTCGGGCAGAATACATGGGAAAAGCTGCGGCAGTATATCGAACAAGTATCCCGGATCCTGTCGGAACGGGGGAGTGTGTACTGCGGAATATCAGAAGAACAGATCGGGTATCCGGCATTATCGGCACTGTATCTTCAGGCAAAGGCTGCGGCTGCTGTTTGCCGGATCCGAAAAAAACAGATGCTGTGTTATTCCGAACTGGGCGAATATCAGATCCTATTCGGCGTAAAAGACCGGAAGATCTTAGAACAGTTTTCAGAATCTGTGCTGGGCGCGCTGGTAAAATACGATGCCCGAAATCATACAGATTACCTGGAAGTGCTATACCGTTATCTTTCTGCGGAGTGCAGCGTTCAGCAGACCGCAGAACAGATGCAGGTGCATCGGAATACCATAAATTATAAATTGCGGCAGATCCGTGAGATCTTACAGACGGATCTGGGACAGGAAGCAAGAGTGCAGATCCATTTGGCATATCTCATTCGGGATATGCTGTGATCAATAAAATTGGAGGGATTTCAAATGACAGGCGAAGAGATTCAAAAGATGCAAACCGCTTATACCATGCAGTCCTGGAGCAAGCAAAAGGGACTGAAGCCTATTCCGGTAGAGCGCTCAGAGGGCATTTACTTCTATGATTACAGCGGTAAACGATATGCGGATATGTCCTCGCAGCAGGTCAACGTGAATCTGGGCTACGGCAATAAGGCAATCGGCGATGCCATTAAGGCAAAGGTGGACAAGTACTGCTACATCGGACCGTCCTTCGGCGATGAAGATCGTGCAAAACTGGGCAAGGCGATCATCGACTTGCTGCCGGACACGTTCGGCAAGGTGTTTTTCACCAATGCCGGCGCAGATGCCAACGAAAATGCCATCAAGATCGCCAGAATGTATACCGGCAGAAACAAGGTGTTCAGCCGGTACCGGAGCTATCACGGTTCTTCGTTCGGCGCCGGAAACCTGACTGGTGAGCCGAGACGCTATCCGCTGGAACCGGGCATTCCCGGCTTTATCAAATTTTTTGATCCGTATATCTACCGGGAACCGCTGGAATTTGCATCCGAAGAGGAGGCAACCAAATATTATCTGGCAAAGCTGCGGGAGCAGGTGATCTACGAGGGCGCAGACCGCATCGCTGCCATTGAGGTAGAAACCATCACCGGTTCTAATGGCATTATCATTCCGCCGAAGGGTTATCTGCCGGGTATCCGGAAGATCTGTGACGAGTTCGGCATTGTGATGATTTGTGATGAGGTCATGGCAGGCTTCGGCAGAACCGGAAAGATGTTTGCCTTTGAGAACTTCGATGTAGTGCCGGACATCATTACCTTTGCAAAGGGCGTGACCTGCGGCTATATCCAGCTGGGCGGTGTGGCAGTCAGCAAGAAGATCGCAGCATATTTTGAGGATCACTACCTGTCCTGCGGTCTGACCTACAGTGCGCATCCGCTGGCGTGCGCTGCCGGTGTTGCCTGCGTCAACTATTACCGGGAGGCAAACGTTCTGGACAATGTGGCAGTATCCGGCAAGGTGCTGGGCGAACTGCTGGAAGCGCTGAAGGCAAAGCATCCCTGTGTTGGCGATGTGCGCTACATCGGATTGTTCTCCGGCGTAGAACTGGTAAAGGATAAGGCAACCAAGGAGCCCCTTGTGCCGTACGGAAAAGATCCGGACGGCGTTATGGGCGGCATTTGCAAAAAGCTGATGGCAAAGGGCTTTTCTACCTATAGCCATGAAAATGTGATTATTGTTGCACCGCCGCTGATCATTACGCCGGAGCAGCTTCGGGAAGAGATGCAGAAGCTGGATGAGGTGCTGGGAGAAGTCGATGCAGCCATTGCCGGCTGAAAAAGGAGATGAAGTCAATGGTATCCGGACATTATTCGAATATCGAGCAAGAAGTCCCGCTGCGGTCGCTGCTGCCGGCTGATCGGTTTCGTACAGTTTCTCAGGAAATTCGGGATACGGTTCCGCTGACACCCAATGAAGTTGCAGTAACGATCGTTATGAAACCGGCATTTGTCAAACGGCTGCGCTTTCCGGTATCCTGGGACGGGATCCTGTATGGTGTGGTGCGAAAACCGGAACAGCTCCAGCAGATGGGAACCGATGCGGACGGAACATTCTGGGTGAAGTCGATTTCCTGCAATGACTGGGATGACCGGTTTCTGTTGGTGCTGGAATCGGAGAATCCGGAACGGTATCGTGCTTTCTATGTGATGGCAGATGAGGTATATGATCTTCTGGAAAATTGTCTGCGGATTCCGGAGCAAACGAACGAAAATGAAAATCCGAACCTGTTTGTATAAGCATTTGAACAGGTTTTTAGGGAAACACTGGATTTAGAACCTGTCTTCACAAGTGTATCCACGTGTCTTTTCGGCAAATTTTGCTGCATACTGCGTGAAAAATACTTGCCGGGCGACAGCCCGCCTGCGTATTTTTGCCTTGTCTGCAACAAAATTATGCTCGAAAATCCACATATATTTCTTGTGAAGACAGGTTCTTAGAAAGGAAGCGCATGGGTTATGTATACTTGCAGTTTGGAACGAATGAAGGATAAGATCGCAACATTTTCAAAGTTTGGTGATGCCGGACACGGCGGTATTACCCGGTATTCTCTGTCAGAAGCTGCCATTCAGGCACGAAATGAATTTCGGAAGCGCATGGAAGCAATCGGTGCTGTGATCGAGATTGACGATGTGGCGAATATGTATGCCACACTCCCCGGCAGTGATCCGAATGCGAAGCGAATCGTGATGGCATCCCATGTGGATTCCGTGAAGAATGGCGGTAACTACGATGGCATCCTGGGCGTAATGTCTGCCATGGAAGTGCTGGAAACCGTGCACGAAAAGAAAATTCCCCATAAGCATCCGCTGACCGCAATGATCTGGACCAATGAAGAGGGCTCGCTTTATCCGCCGGCAATGATGTGCTCCGGTATTGTCTGCTATGATTATCTGCCGGAGGATATCCGTGCGAAATTTGCCTATGAGGACATGATGCAGTCCAAGAGCATTCTGGACTGCAAGAGCACCTTTGGCGAAGCGCTGGCAAAGTCCGGCTTTCAGGGCGATAAGAAATATCGCCTGAATCCGGAACAGTATCAGTACATGTTTGAAACGCACATTGAACAGGGTCCGATCCTGGAGGATGCCGGAAATGATATCGGCGTGGTAGACTGTGTCCTGGGTATGTTCAACTACCGTATTCAGTTCTTCGGACAGACCACCCACGCCGGCACATTTCCCATGTCGAAGCGAAAGGATGCTCTTTATGCAGCTTCTGAGGCATTGTGCTATCTGCATCAGGAAATCGATAAGCTGGGGTACAGTGATCTGGTGTATACCACTGGTGAGATCGTCTGCCACCCTTGTGTACACACCTGCGTGCCGGATTTCGTAGACTTTTCCTTCGATGCAAGACACGAAGATCCCAAGGTTCTGGAACAGGTTCTGGCAATTGTCAAGAGCTGCGCCAGCAGGGAATGGCACGGCTGTACCTGCAAGGTGGAAAAGGCGTGGAATCGGGATACGGTTTACTGGGATAAGAAGCTGGTAAGCTATGTGAAAGCGGCAGCAGAGGAATGCGGTATCTCTCATCAGTATATTCACTCCGGTGCAGGACACGATGCACAGTTTGCATCGTATATGCTGCCCACAACCATGATCTTTGTCCAGTCTAAGGACGGACTTTCCCACTGTGAACCGGAGTATTCCAAGCCGGAGCATTGTACAGAGGGTGCGACAGTCATGCTGAATGCAGTACTTCGTGCAGACAAGGATTGACTATTTCATGATCTTGTGATAGGATGGAAGATATCACGGAAGAAAGGCAAAGGGAAAATACCATGGTCAGGAAATTTACGACGACACAGACCATTTTTACCGGATGGGGCGCATTGCAGGAGAGCAGCGCAGCACTTTCCGGACTGGGAAAGAAACCGTTGGTGGTGACTTCTGCCGGAACGTGGAAACGCATGGGCGCACAGCTGGCGGAACAGCTGTCCGGATGCTTTTCGGCGTATGCGGTATGCGACTGCATCAACAGCGAGCCGACCGATGACATGATTGCCGAGGGGCTGGCAGCATATCAGAAAAACAGCTGCGACTGTCTGATCGGCATCGGCGGCGGCAGTCCGCTGGATGCCATGAAAGCCATTGCCGTTGGCACAGTCAGTTCTGTTCCCCTTGCTTCTTATATGGGCAAGGAGATCGGCGGAGTGATTCCGCCCATGGCAGCCATTCCTACTACGGCTGGAACCGGCTCCGAGGTGACAAAGTTCACCATTATCACGGACACCAAAACTGATGTGAAAATGCTGCTGAAAGGCGAGGTGCTCTTGCCAAAGCTTGCAATTGTAGATGCCAGCCTGTCAGAAAGTATGCCGCAGTCTGTGACAGCTGCCACCGGATTGGATGCGCTGACTCATGCCATTGAGGCGTACACCTCGAAACAGGCACAGCCGCTGACTGATGCATTGGCAATATCTGCGGTAAAGCGTATATTTCAATATTTGCCGTTGGCATATCAGGATGGAAAAAATCGAAAGGCACGTGAGGAAATGGCGGCAGCGGCACTGGAAGCGGGCATCTGCATCAACAATTCCAGTGTTACCATTGTTCACGGTATGAGCCGCCCTATCGGGGCGTTGTTCCATGTGCCGCACGGTTTATCCAATGCTATGCTGCTGGAAAAGTGCCTGCAATTTGCGCTGCCGGGCTGCTGCGAGCGGTTTGGTGCGCTGGGGCGTGCCATTGGCGCAGCACCGGCAGACAGTACTGATTCGGAAGCGGCAGATGCGCTGCTGGAAGCTGTCAAGCTGCTGTGTCACACTTGTGAAGTGCCTTCGCCGGAGCAGTACGGCATTGCTAAAACAGCGTTTTTCAACGCAGTGGAAAAAATGGCGGCAGATGCTATCACCAGCGGTAGTCCGGGAAACACCCGGCGTGAAGTGACGGCAGAAGACTGTGCTGCAATTTATCGCAGACTTTGGGAAAACTGATATTTTCGGATCCATAGAATCCATAACCGTTTGAACTGGTGTACAGCATCGCTTGTACACCAGTTCTTTTTTTGCAGCATGGGAAAAGTGTATTTGACAAATCATTTCGGTAATGTGTCAAAAAAATGTGAAAAATGCTTTGCTATACGAACGCTATGATTATGATTTCCCATGCTGTGCTATGTTCTTGAAACGTCTATAAACACGGACTCTAAGATGCAATTAAAAAAATGCAATGCATTTTCTCAAAATGGATTCTTTTGAGAAAATAGTATCATCAAAGTAATTGCTAACATTTTATTCTTGACTTTTTAAGACGCTGTAATTAATATTATGATAGATTGTCAAGTCAAGTGCAACACAATCAGAGAAAAAATTTTTGAAGCA
>OIYT01000564.1_pt1 | contig 34619 bp, 35 predicted proteins | sample 1588201 | NCBI WGS metagenome assembly OIYT01 (sample SAMN03283260) | human gut metagenome | biome: human-associated habitat; material: feces | host: Homo sapiens | place: USA | collected 2013
GGGATAGAAATATTATGTATTGATGATGGATCAACTGATTTTACCGCAAAAATAATAAAAACATATGTAGAAAAGTATCCTTTTATAAAATATTATTATAAGGACAATGGCGGACAAAGTTCTGCACGTAATTACGGAATAGATAAAGCCAGAGGTTGTTATCTTTGGTTTGTCGATTCAGATGACTACATAGCAGATAATACGATAGAGCAATTACTGCAATATACATCGTCAGTTCCTGATGTGCTTACTTTTGGTATTAAAGAAGTTACCAAATCAGATTGCTGTCAAAGTGAGAAAAATAACTTGATAAAACATTATACTTCAGGCAAAGAATGTTTTTCAAATGAATCCTGTAATAATGGCCCGTGGTGGTATTGGGTAAAAAAAGAATTGATAATACAAGAACATTTGAAATTTGTCAATGGTCGGTACTGTGAAGACGGTATGTTTACGATGAAATTATTTTCCTTAGCCCAAGAGACTGTATTTACCAATTTGGATGTATATCGTTATTATAGAAATCCTAATAGCACAACAACAAGCACCAATATTCTGCATCGAAGAAAGGTGTGCGAAGATTTTTTATACGCGATCCAGTATTTGGACAAATTATATAAGGAAAATGAAGAAAATAGTTCGCAGGTTTTTTTGAATGTTTTACGGCAACGAGTTTTTTCCTACATTTTTTTTCTGCAAGTCAGGATGTTAGGAATTTTTCAAATTAAGGAAGCACGATTGGTGCTTCAAACATTAAAAAAAGAAAATCTTTATCCATATAAGTGGGATGCTTACAATGGATTTCGATATAAGGTATTGAACAGGCTTTTTCAAGTGAAACCAATATATCTGACAATGATAGAAACATTTAGAATATGTGCTGATTTTAAAGAAAAACTAAAAAGCTGAAGAAAGTTATATGTCTTTAGAAAGAGAAAATGTAGATGGTAATAATAACGAATATTTTAGAAGTTGAACAACATCTTGATGGGATAACAGGTGTGATTTTTGATTTGGATGATACCTTATATTCTGAAAAGCAATATGTTAGAAGTGGATATAAGGCGGTGTCGAAACGACTGGGTAATGAAATTTTTGCAGATAAACTTTGGGAGTATTTTGAAAAAGGGAAGCCAGCCATTGATGAGCTTTTGAATGAAATGAATTGTGAAGATAAAAAAGCGGAATGTTTAGAAGCGTATCGCTTCCAAGAACCGAATATTTGTTTATATGATGGTGTAAGGGAGATGTTAGAAAGGCTGAAACAAAATTATAAATTAGGTTTAATTACGGATGGACGACCAGAAGGTCAGAAAGCCAAAATTAAGGCGTTGAGATTAGGTAAATATTTTGATGAAATCATTATTACAGATGAACTGGGTGGGATTGATTTCCGCAAACCGAATCCCAGAGCATTTCAGATTTTAGCAGAAAGGTTTAGCGAGGAATATAACCGGATGTGTTACATCGGAGATAATATTCATAAGGATTTTATCGCACCTAAAGAACTGGGAATGAAGGTGATTTATTTCAAGAATGTGGATGGATTATATTATGTTGGTTAAGTGGAGTGAAAGATAATGAATATTTTAGTAACAGTAACTAATATGACTATGGCTAATGGGGGTGAATACCCATATAATTGATTTATGTGAGGAATTACTGAAATATGGTGAACGAGTTGTCCTTGTTACAGATGAAAGCCAATGCGACTATGATAGGGCTATTGATCATTTGAAAGAAAAAGAAAATTTTGAGTATTTTTCTATAAGTATGCGAGGAATTCAGTCTGATATCAGAAAAATACCGTATGTTGCAAATCGATTTTGTGATGTTATAAAAAAATACCATATAGATTTGATACATACGCATAGCCAAAGTTTGTGTATTGTTGCAGAGATAGTAAAGATAAAAATGAAAGTGCCGTATATATGGACTAATCATATTGATGCGATTGCAAATCCAAAATTGTTTAAAATTATTTTGCAAATTTTTCATTTCCCTATAATTTCTGTTTCAACAGATTTAAAAAAGATGTTGGAGAGAAATTATAAGATTTCAGAAGATAGAATTACGGTGGTTAATAATGGAATCAATATGAAAAAATTTGACCCCTTGTCGGTGAGTGAAAAGCAAATATTAAAGAAGGAATGGGAATGCAAGGATAATTTTGTAATTGGAATATTAGCTAGAATGGTTCCAATTAAAGGTCACAGATATTTATTGAAAGCGATAGATTTAATTCAAAAAAAATATCAAATTTCTAATATAAAACTTTTGGTCGCAGGAAAAGTGTATGATGAAGCTTATTTACAAGAACTTTTGCAGTATAGCAAAGAAAATGATATAGATATGAGGTATGTAGGATTTCAAAATCCGAGAGATTTCTTTGGAATTTGTGATATATCAGTTTTGCCGTCTGTTTTAGAAGGATTTGGATTAACAGTCTTAGAATCATTAGCAATGGAGTGTCCTGTTGTAAGATCAGATACACCTGGATATTCTGATACAAAAGAAATAACATATGTTTTCGAAAAAGAAGATGTAGAAGGTTTGGCACAGTATTTAGTGAATGCATATAATAATCAAGATGAAATTCAGGAAATGGCAAAACTAGGAAGAAAAACTGTGCGGGAGAAATTTACGATTGAAAATCAAGTAAAAGAAACCATAAAAGTTTATAAAAATGTAATTAATTAATGATGAAAATGAAAGGGGTTGCATAATTGCTATGAAAAAAATCTGTTTTGTTACAACTATTTCGGTGACGATTACAAGTTTCATTCTTGATTTTGCAAAATATATGCATGAAAATGGTGATTATGATATCACTTTTATTTGCAATAAGGACGATGAGTTTGAAAAAGAATTGCCGGACTATATACACTATATTCCGGTTGAAATGGAAAGAGGCGTAAGCCTTGGCGGCATTTTAGCATGTGCAAAAATGTGGAAAATATTCAGAGAGAATAAATTTGATTTAATCCAATATTCTACGCCAAATGCATCATTATATGCTTCTATAGCTGGAAGTTTGGCAAGAGTTCCGGTACGGTTATATTGTCAATGGGGATTGGTTTATGTTGGATTTAGCGGTGTTAAAAGAAAAATATTTAAATGTGAAGAAAAACTTGTATGTAAACTTTCGACTTGGATAGAACCTGATAGTAGAGGAAATTTATCTTTTTGTCATGAGGAAAAATTATATCCAGAAAAGAAGGGATCTGTTGTACACAGAGGAAGTGCAAGTGGAGTTTCATTAGAAAAATTTGATATATCTAAAAAGAAGTTATACAGAAGCGAAATAAGAGAACAATATAAAATTCCAGAGAAAGCTTTTGTATATGGATTTGTCGGACGTATCACAGGAGATAAGGGTATTAATGAATTACTTGCGTCTACAAAAAACATATTAAAATCACATAAAGATATTTATGTATTAATGGTAGGTGGTGTAGAAAAGGAAACATCTGTTAATACAAAACTGTATGAATGGTCAAAAGAAAATTCTCATGTAATTTATTGCGGTTCCACTAAAGAAGTACAGAAATATATGTCAGCTATGGATTGCTATGTAATGCCTAGTTATAGAGAGGGATTTGGACTTACTGTTGTAGAGGCCGGAGCTATGGGAATTCCTGTAATTTGTACAAATATTCCAGGACCGACAGATGCTGTTCATAATGAGGAGACAGGCCTTATTATTGAAAAGAAAAATGTAAAAGAATTACGAGACGCAATTTTAAGAATATATGATGATCCTGAGCTTGCAAAAAAAATAGGACAGGCTGGATATGAAAATGTTAAAGAAAATTATGAACAAAAGAATTTGTTTAAATACATTCTACATGACAGAGAGAGGTTGGTGAGAAAAGCAAGAAGGAGAACTAGAAAAAGATGATTTCGATTATTATGGGGATTTATAATTGTGCTGATACATTAACAGAAGCACTAGACTCTATTGCTAATCAAACTTATACGGACTGGGAACTAATCATGTGTGATGATGGGTCAAGTGACAAAACATATGAGGCGGCTGAAAAATATATTCAAGAACATTCTGAATATAAGATTAAATTACTTAGACATAAAAAGAATAAGGGATTGAATCAAACTTTGAATGATTGTTTAAAAGTTGCATCGGGTGAATATATTGGTCGTATGGATGCGGATGATATTTCTTTACCGACTCGATTTGAAAAAGAAATAGCAGAGTTTAAAAAGGACCCAAATCTTTCCGTAGTAAGTTGTCCTATGATTTATTTTGACGAGAATGGAGAATGGGGGGTTGGAAAATGTGATAATAATTATCCCCAAAAAGGAGATTTAGTTTTCGGTACAGTTCATGCACATGCTCCATGTTTGATAAAGAGGGAAGCGATAAGGGCCGTAAAAGGGTATAGTGTTGGAAAAAGATTATTAAGGGTTGAAGATTGGCATCTTTGGATTAAGATATATGCATCAGGAAGATATGGAAAGAATCTGGAAGAACCACTTTATAAAATGAGGGATGATCAAAAAGCAACGAAACGAAGAAAATTTCGATATAGATTGAATGAAGCATATATGTCAAGATTAGCAGTAAGCACATTTAATCTCCCCAAAGTAATGTATTTGTATTCATTGAGACCGATAGCGGTTGGAATGTTGCCAACAGCATTATATAATTATTTACACAAACGAAAAATGAATAGATAAAATTATGTATTGGACTATGTGAAGAAACATCGTGGTTTTATCAAGAAATTGAAAACTATGGCCATCCCAGAAGAATTTTTCTTTCAAAATATAATTATGGATTCGCCATATGGTGAGTTTGTAGTCAATGATTCACTCATATATGATGATTGGGAAAATGGTAATGGGGCATCTCCAGCAGTTTTGAAATTGGATGATATGAAGAGGATAGAGAGTAGTGGTAAACTATTTGCCAGAAAAATATGTGATTTAGAAATGGCTAATTCAATTCTAAGTGAATTGGATAATACTTGATGGAAATGCTTGACGGGTAGAGGTTAGAAGAGGGAGGAAAAAATGATACCAAAAAAGATTCATTATTGTTGGTTTGGAAAAGGAGAAAAGCCTAAGTTAGCAAAAAAAAGTATTACAAGTTGGAAAAAACATTGTCCTGACTATGAATTGATTGAATGGAATGAGGATAATTTTGATATAAATATGAATGCTTATACTAAATGGTGTTATGAAAATAAGAAATATGCGTTTTTAAGTGATTACGTCAGATTGCTTGTAGTATATCAAAATGGAGGGGTATATTTTGACACAGATGTTGAACTTATCAGAAACATTGACTTTTTGTTAAATGATCAAGCATTTTTTGGATTTGAAACAGAAGGATTGGATGTTTCAAATCCCAAAAATGCTGACATAAATAGCGGCCTGGCATTCGGCTCGGTCGCAAGCGGCCTCGCCTTAAAGAGAATGCTTGACGAGTATGAGCCATTATTAGATGGAAAGCATGGGACAGTTATGTGTCCTCAATTAAATACACAGGCACTGGAAAAAATTGGACTAAAAAGAGATGGTTCTTATCAAAAATTTTCATGGGGTACAGTTTATCCAAAAGATTATTTTAATCCTTATGAAAGTACGACAGGAAGTTTGCGTATAACAAATAATACAGTGTCAATACACTGGTATATGGGAAGTTGCCTGTCAAAGTATCAGAAAATACGTTCCATAATAAGTAAGCCTTTACATAGAATATTTGGTGTGGATATTATGAGAAAACTAAGAAAATAAGGAATATGGAGACAAAAATGTTATTATCAATCTTTACTCCGACGTACAATAGAAGAAACAAATTAGAACAATTATATAGAAGTTTGAAAAATCAAATAGATGATGAATGTGAGTGGATAATTGTAGATGATGGTTCTACTGATGCTACAGAAAAGGTTATTTTACAATTCTGTAATGAAAGTGTTTGCAATATTCGATATATAAAGAAAGAGAATGGAGGAAAACATACTGCACATAATTTGGCGGTTGATTTTGCAAAAGGAGATTACTTTATGTGTTTGGATTCTGACGATTTTTTACAGGATCAGGCAATTGCCAAATTATTAAAGTTTATAAATACATGTGAGAATAATGAGGGCATCATTGCTTATAAATGTGACCAATCGGGAAAATTACTGAGTGATGAATTTCCATTAGTGGATCGAATTGACAACATATACATGCTTGAAAAGAAATATGAATGTCGAGGAGAGTTTACATTTGTTTTTCCTACTCATATTTTAAGAAATAATAAATTTCCAGTATATTCGGGAGAGAAATTTATCACAGAAAGTGTTTTATATGATAGGCTGGAGTTAAGAATGAAGTTATTTCCAGAAATAATGGAAGTGTGTGAGTATCAAGAAGAAGGTCTTTCAAATAATTTGAATAAAATAATGAAAAAGAATCCAGCAGGATATTGTCTGTATTTTATGCAAAAAATTGATATGCAGAATAATTTGAAAAAACGAATTGAAATGATTGGTAAATATTTGAGCTTTTGTTTGTTGTCAGGAAAAAAGAGAACTGTATATAAAGGAAAATATACTAGTTTGGTGATATGTTGTTATCCAATAGGAATTATTTTTTGGATTTATTACAAACTTGTACGTAAATTATAAAATCGTATAGTTTGAAAGGGATGGATATGAAATGAAGTCAATTATGTATACCCTGCTTATGATTGTTTTATGGATATTGAATTTATTTAACGGTACAGGATTAGGAATGGTTTATCAAACTACAGAGAAAACCAGAAGTTTAATTTATATAGCAGTTATACTTATAATTTTAATGAAATGTAGAGAACATCATTTATGGGTAGATAAACAAGATTTTATTATATTTGGAGGAATGGCATTCATATTTATTGCCGTTTCTATGTTAAAAGGAAACGGGGCAATGGGATTACACTATCTGACTGCATTTCTGTTAATATATTGTTTGAGTAAATTAAATGTATGTGAAAAGACTGTTAAACTTACAGGATTAGTGTATGTGGTGATGGGATTAGGAGTTCTATACATATATAATTATGGATCAATTCTTTCTGGATGGAATGGAAATACAATTGGAATGACAGGCTTATATAGCTTTTTGTTTTTTTTGATTTCTTTTTATGATGTTAGTTCTATTCGAAGTAAAATTATTGTTGTGGTTTTAACATTGATATATATTTACTTAATAATACCAACAGATTCTAGATCATGTACATGGTTTGCTATTATTGCTGTTCTGTTTGCATTATCAATATTCCCAAGGAATATTATTTTAAAGACGGATAGTAGATTATATCTATGGCTTTTAATTCCGCTACTTGTTGCTTTAGTTGTAGTAATTATATCTCAGGGAACATATATGCAACAGTTGGATTTATGGAGTTTACAGAAATTTAAAAAACCTATTTTTAACGGAAGAGATGAGATATGGGAAAATGGGTTAAATGTTTTATTTAACAATTTGTTGTTTGGTAGGGGAAATTTGGAGGGAAATTGGCATAATTGTATTATAACGGTACTAACAGCGTATGGAATTATAGGGAGTACATTGTGGGTTATGGCATTTCAAAGAATTCTTTCAAGAGGAAGATTGTGGTTGAGGGATTCGATTGTTGTTGGATGCATAATTACATTCCTTATGATGTATATTCAACAATCTGTAGAATTAGGATTGATTTGTGAGGCACCTAATCTTCTTCCATATATAGTTTTAGGCGTAATGCTAGGGAGAATAAAGTATTTAAGAGAAAATAGTATTCAAGAAAATATGGGATTGTAATTATGGTAAAAATAAGTATTGTTATACCAATTTATAACGCCAAAGATCATTTGCAAAGATGTGTTGATTCAGTATTAAATCAGACGGAAAAGAATATTGAAGTTATTCTTGTAGATGATGGTTCAAAAGATAATAGTATAGAAATATGTAAAAATTATTTAAATCAAGATAAACGGGTTCACTTGATTCACCAAGAGAATTCAGGGGTTAGCGCAGCAAGAAATAGAGGGATTGAACAGGCGTGTGGAGAGTACATTGGGTTTGTTGATTCTGATGATTGGATAGAGCCGAATATGTATGAATGCCTTTTAAGAGAGGCTAATCAAGCGTCAGCAGATATAGTTATGTGTGATGCAAGAACTGTGTACGAGGATGGAAAAATCCAAGCTGATACGATAACACAGTTATCGGCAAATCAGATCTTGCAAAAATCTGATTTTACGCCATCTCTATTATTAGAGATGGCGGGTTCCGCTTGGCGGTGTATCTATAAAAACCATAGATACACCGCTAAGCGACAGAAACAGAATGCGCTTCTGTTTCCGCTTGGCGTAAAATTCTCCGAAGATCGAATTTTTAATCTATATGCATTTGGACAGGCGAATAAGATTGCTTATATGAAAAAGGTTTTTTACAACCGTTATATGAATAAAAAAAGTGCGGTTCATAGATTTCATGAAGATTATTTTGAAGCGTATAAAAAAGCAGCAAGTTGTATTGAGAGAGCAATTGAATTTGCGTGGAATAATGATATTAATTTGCAGAAAGCATATTTGGGGCAATTTATTAGTGGAGCATTAGGCGCGATTTGTAATTATTACTATAAGACATCAATTTTGACTGCGGAAGAAAAGAGGAGCAGGGTAAAAAAAGTGTGTGAAGATATTCAGCTACGAAATGCAATTAAAAAATATGGAGCAGATAAAAAAAGCCAGTGGATTCTCGACAGAAAATATTGGCTATTGATTACATATGCAAGACTGGCAAACTTGAAACATAGGAGATAACAGAGAAGATTACAGGATAGGTATACATTTTTGAAAGATAAAAAATGAACAAAAATCAAAGAATTTATTATTAATCTTATAGATAATCAGTACATGAATAGCGACCGAGAATTATTAAATTTGCCATTTTTTAGGTGCTATTCTGCCAACCAAAGGAGGAGAGTTATGGTTAGTGTAATTGTACCCGTATATAAAGTTGAGAAACATTTAAATAAGTGTATTGAAAGTATTTTGAATCAAACATATACAGACATAGAAGTGATACTAGTTGATGACGGTTCGCCTGATAGATGTGGTGAAATATGTGATTTATATGCTCGAAAAGATGGAAGAGTAAAAGTAATTCATAAGGAAAATGGCGGACAAGGGTCGGCAAGGAATGCAGGTTTAAAAGTTGCTAAAGGAAGTTATATTTCATTTATTGATAGCGATGATTGGGTTGACAGAAATATGTTTGAAGAATTAATACAAATTGCCCAAAGAACAGAAGCAGATATTGTTGGGGGGGGGTATCGAGTCTTTAGACCATGGAAAGTTGAAAATAAAACATTAAATGGAGTAAATTCTTTCGAAATTAAAGAATATTCGAATATTGAGGCATTAAATGAATTGTTTTTTGGTCCTCAGATGCTTGCTGGAATTAGTATAATGGTATGGGATAAGATATATAAAGCTTCACTATTTAATGATGGATTGAGATTTTCTGAAGGTTATATAGCGGAAGATTTAGAATTTACTCCTAGAGCTTTATATAAAGCAAATAAAGTGATTAAAATAGAAAAAGACTTTTATACTTATAATATTCATCTTGGAAAAGATTCATCTAGTGCAATGAAGAATGTCTGGAAATTGAAATCGGGAATTATAATGCGAAAAAGTTTAATGTGTTTTTTTCGTAATCATCCAGTTGAGAAAATTTCAGATCATACCGCAACTATGTATTATGCATCATTAATAAATGGTTATTATGAGTGTTGGGCGGAAAGAAAAAATACAGAATATAAGAGAGAAATGATCGCAATAAAACAAGAGATACAGGACGAAAAAAATAAAATAATGAAATATTGTCTGGGGTGGAAAACTAAGTTGTTTTATTTTTCGCCATTATTGTATTGTATGCTAGTATTTGTTTTGCGGACTTCAAGAAATATAAAATATAAATTAAAAGTTCAGATAACTGGAAAAAATTAAACTATACTAGAGGAGGAGAATGTTGAGTAAAATAAGTGTAGTTATGCCTGCTTATAATGCAGAAAAATATATTAGTGAGGCAATTGAAAGCATATTAAACCAAACATACGTGGATTTTGAATTTATTATAATTAATGATGGATCTACAGACAAAACGAAAGAGATTATACATTCCTATAATGATCCAAGGATTGTTTATTTAGAAAATGAAAATAATTTAGGAATTGTTATTACATTGAACAAAGGATTAGATTTTGCATCAGGAAAGTATATTGCGAGAATGGATTCTGATGACATTGCTGTAACTAATCGCTTAGAGAAACAAATTGCATATATGGAAAAGAACAAGGATGTGGGACTTTTAGGAACTGGAATACATTTGTTTGGAGATGGTATTGAATCTACAGATAGGGTTTTTACTACTGATTCTAATCAACTTAAGGCTGAGTTGATTTTTAGTTCTTGCATTGCACATCCCACAGTTATGATTCGAAGAAGTATTCTTGATAAGAATTGCTTACGTTATAATCCTGAGTTTGTAGGAGCAGAAGATTATTGTTTGTGGTGGAATATAGCTAAGGTAAGTAAGATAGCAACATTACCAGATATTTTACTAGATTACAGAATACATGAGTCACAAATTACTAAAAAGAAAGATGTCCAATATTATAATATGATGGATAGTTTAATGGAAATCCGTTTCAAGGATATAGGTTATATTGGAACAAAAGAAGAAAAAGAAATGTTCATGAAGTATTGTTTGGGGGAATATGAGTCATATTCGGAAGACGGATTGAAAACATTTGTTGATTGTCTCGATCATATTAGAAAATTTAATGAGAAGAATACATATTTTAATCAAAAAAAATTGGTGAAAATATTTGAATTGGCGATTATCTATGCTTTAAATAATTCGGTGTTAAAAAAAGATGCGAGAAAAAGCATATATCAATATGCAGTAAAAGCAGGTATGTTTACGTGGTGTACGCGAATAAAAGTAAAATATCATAGAATGTACTAATTAAGGAAAAGAGTGAGTATTTGAAAAAAATAAAAAATGCGATTATTAAAATAAGAGACAACCTAGAAAAAAGAAGATTAAGGAAAAGATTAAATTTAACGGATTTTACGATAATATCAAATAACTGTTGGGGAAGTTTTACTTATCAAAAATATGGTATTGAGTATAAATCACCAACAGTAGGATTATTTATATTAGGTCACGATTTTGTCAAATTATGTGCAGATTGGGAAAACTATTTTAAAAGTGAATTGGTATTTATTCCGTGGGAACAGGCAAGTTACCATTATGCGTTAGTTGAGGCAACTCCATATCCAGTAGCAAAGTTAGGTGATATAGAAGTTTATTTCATGCATTATCATTCAGAAGAAGAAGCTGCAGAGAAATGGTATCGGAGAATAAAAAGAATCAATCCGGATCATATGATATTTAAGTTATCGCAAAGAGAAGAATGTAGCAAAGGCGATATTGTAAATTTTATGCATTTACCTCTGGAACATAAAGTGTGTTTTTCGTATGATAAAGTGGAGGGAGCAATAATTGTACCAGAATTAGAAGGATTTTCCGGTGATGAGATGGATATAATAAATCGTTATTATGATGATCTTACTATTTTAAATGAATAGCGAAAGAGAGAAGAAATATGGCAAAAGTATCAATTATTATTCCTATTTATAATGTTGAAAAGTATATGCGAAAAACTATTGATTCTGTAATAAATCAAATTGAAACAGATATAGAAATTATTCTTGTAGATGATGGCTCAACGGATAGCAGCGGTAAAATTTGTGATGAATATTCAACCAGGGATAATCGGATAAAAGTCATACATAAAGAAAATGGAGGGTTGTCATCAGCACGAAATGCCGGAACAAAAGAAGCAACAAGCAGATATGTTATGTATTTGGATGGAGATGATTATCTTAAAGAAAATGCTGTAGAGAAAGTTCTCTCTGTAATGAAAGAATATCCATCAGATATTATACAGTATCAGTATCAGGAAGTAGAATCAGAGAAAAGCTCAGAAAAACAGAAAACTTTTAAAGAGATTTTTCAAGCAACTACATCAAGAGAATTATTTAAAAATTTATATTTTCTTGGTGGTGCAGCGGCATCCGGAGCAACAAAATTACTCCGAAGGGATTTAATGATAGAAATACCGTATATTTCTATTCGACATGAGGATGAAATGTGGTGTACGCAAGCATTTCAGAGAAATTTAATTGTAACGTATATTCCGGATGAATTGTATTGCTACGTAATGCGAGAAGGAAGCATAATTCATAGCAAATTTAATAGAGGAAAATTAGATAGTTTTACAGTAAGCGAAGAAAGAATAAAAGTGTTGCAAAGATGTGGATACACGGATTTGTTATCTTATGAATATAGAAGATTTTTTAAAATAGTTCTTGCTTTGTATCAAGAAGCCAGTTTGGCAGGCGATATGGAGGCACAGAGGGTAATTAAAGAAAAATTTGAAAAATATAAGAATGAAATCAATGCAAGTAAGGCTTTATCAGGAAAGTTTTATGTAATTTTTAAATGCATGTGTATTAATTATTCCTGGATTAATCTATATAGTCTCTATAAAAGGAGTAAAAATGCAAATAAACAGAAGCGCATAAGATAAAAAATGATGACAGGTTTAAGTTGATAACGAAAACGTGAAAAGTAATAATAAAAAGAAAAATTCAAGTCAAATTTGTATAGAGAATAGATCTGAAAATTGAAAGGATTATTGAATGAAATCAAACAACAAAGCAATTGCATTGAACATGGTTGCTAATATTCTTTCGTTTGGTGTGAGTATGGTTATTAGTTTTTTCCTTACACCATATATAACGAAAAATGTTGGTATAGAGGCATATGGACTTGTAGGTCTGGCGAATAGTTTTATCAATTATGTGAATGTGATAACTGCGGCCTTAAATTCAATGGCAAGTAGATTTATTATTGTAGAGTTACATAAAGGAAATAGTAAAAAGGCGAACGAATATTTTAGTTCGGCATTACTCGCTAATACTGTGTTTGCCATAATTATATTAATACCTGCGATATGGCTTATTTCAAATTTAAATATACTACATATTAGTGATTTTTTGCTGAGAGATGCAAGAATTACATTTTCGTTAGTTTTTGCAAATTTTATAATAGGTTTGATTGCGGCTTTTTATGGTATTGTGCTTTATGCAAAAAATATGATTTGGAAGGGGGCATTTAGAACATTAGAAGCAAATGTTCTGCGTGTTTTACTGATTGTATTTTTGTTCTCTTGTTTTTCTGGGAAAATACAATATGTAGTTTTGGCAGGGTTAATGACATCTTTTTATGCAATCGGATTTAATGTGTTTTATACCAAAAAGTATCTTCCAGAGTTAAAGATTCAAAAAAAATCTTTTCGTGTGCAAGCAATTTTAGAGTTGGTTTCATCCGGTATTTGGAATTCTGTGACTAAGCTGAGCCAGATTTTATTGGATGGTTTGGATTTACTTTTAAGTAATCTATTTATTAGTGGCGTTATGACCGGAAATGTATCAATTGCCAAGACAATACCGTCTTTATATACAACTGTTGTTGGGCTCTTATCAGATTCTTTTTATCCGGAATTTCTGTCACTCTATTCTAAAAACAAGACATCAGAACTGCTTGTGGAAATAAAAAAATCAATTAATATATTATCCTCGATTTCAGGGATTTGTCTATCAATATTGATTGTGTATGCAAAAGATTTTTATATGTTATGGATTCCAGATAGTAATGCAGATTTGTTGCAGAAATTAACATTGCTTAGTGTTGGAACCGTTTTAGTAAGCGGATGTGTATATTCGTTGTTTAGTGTTTTTAGTATGACCAATAAAGTGAAAATAAATTCGATTGCGCTTTTGGTTACGGGCTTGTTGAGTACATGTACAACTTTTTTATGCTTGAAGACAACTAATTTAGGTGTGTATGCGATTGTAGGAGTAAGTTCTTGCTATGGGATTTTGAGAAATTTATTTTTTACACCTGTTTATGCAGCAAAATGTTTAAATGTGGGAAAATTAACATTCTATCCGATCATTATAAAGAATTTATTAAACGTAGTGTTGCTTATTATTGTTGATAGCGTAATCAGATATTATATTGTTCCTAAGTCATGGGGATTTTTGGTCATTAATGGGATTATTGCAGCATTTGTTGGTGGAATAGTAACCATGTTTGTTATATTCTCTAAAGAACAAAGAAATGAAGTAGTAAAACGATTTAAAGAAAGGGTATAATAGTAATGAATATAATAAGAAGTGTTTTGGCAAGGTTAGAGTTGTTTAATACTAGATTTAATGAGTTAAAAAAAACAAGAAATGTTTATAAAAAGAGAAATAGTATTATTTTAAGTGATTTTAATAGGAAATCAAGGCTGAACAGGGTGAATTTACATTATTGGAAGCCCGTAGATGGTTCAGATAATTTAGGAGACTACTTGTCTACTGTGGTTGTAAACTACTTAGTTCCCGATTATCAGAATATTATTCTGGGGGGGGGAAGCACTTGTATGCAATAGGTTCTATACTTGGATTTGGTTGTCAAGATGCAACTGTGTGGGGGAGTGGTCTATTAAATCCATATCCGATGTATTTGGAGAGAATTAAAATAGCTAATTTGGATATTCGTGCTGTGAGAGGTCCTAAAACAAGAAAAGAACTTATTAAATTAGGAAAGAGTTGCCCGGATGTCTATGGTGATCCGGCGATTCTTATGCCGGAAATTTATATGCCAAAGGATAGTGACAAAATATATCGAGCCTCATTGATTACACATTTAAGTGAGAATGATAAGTCTTATCCTATTCACAGAATAGATATGCGTACTAATGATTATAGACATGTAATTGATGAAATTGTGAAATCAGAATTAATTATTAGTTCGTCTTTGCATGGAATTATCTTGGCTGAAACGTATGGTGTACCAGCTATTTTGTACAAACCTTCTGGAAGCAATTTATTTAAATACGAAGATTATTATGAATCAACAAAGCGAAAACTGGAATTTATAGCCCAAACGGTGGAAGAAGCCTTGAAAATTGTTCCTATGGAAATTCCAGATTTTTCAGATATGAGAGAACAAATAAGGCTAGCTTTTCCTTATGATTTATGGGAAAGATAGTTGAGAAATAAAGTAATTATTATAATAGTTAATTGGTGGTGAGGATAGATGGATAAGCATGCCTATTTGATAATGGCACATAATAATTTTGGAATATTGGAGAAACTGCTGATGCTACTAGATGATCAGAGAAATGATATTTATATACATATAGATAAAAAAGTGAAGGATTTTGATTTTCACTATTTTTCATATATATGTAAAAACGCAACAGTGGTATTTATGAAAAAACGCATTGATGTTAGATGGGGGAGTGCTTCTCAAGTTAAAACGGAAATGTTACTGTTTGAGGAAGCATCTAAAGAGATGCATAATTATTATCATCTGCTCTCAGGCGTTGATTTGCCACTTAAAACGCAGAATGAAATATATTCTTTCTTTAAAAATGATGATAAGGAGTATTTGTATTGTAAACCTGAATGTTCCCAGTGGGATTATCAGAGATTAAGTATTTATCATTTTCCAAAGACATGGGAAGTACATATCCTTTCTTATTTATATATTATTCAAGAAAAATTAAAAATTGACAGAATTAAAAATAATGGAATGAAATGCTGTAAAGGGTATAATTGGTGTTCCATTACACATGATGCTGTACAGTACCTTCTGCAAAGGAAAAAATTCATTAAAAAAATAACTAGATTGACAGTTTGTGCAGACGAAGTATATAAACAATATTTACTATATAATTCCGAATTTTTTGGAAGGATTTACAGAAATGATAAAAATTGTACAGATGACTTGCGAGAAGTTGATTGGGAGCAGAGAGTTGGCGATTCCCCTCATGTCTATACAAAAATAGACTATGATAAGTTAGTGAATTCGTCAAAACTATTTGCAAGAAAGTTTGATGAAAAAGTTGATTACGGGATTATTGAATTAATATATGAGTATATCAAAGAAAGGACTGAATATGAAAATAGGCATAATAACAATTTATGAACCAATAACAAATATGGGTTCTTTTTTGCAGGCATATGCATTAAAACTTGTGATTGAATCCATGGGACATGAGCCTTATTTTGTAGAAAATGTACCTGCATTGAAGACAGCACTTAAATGTGTACTAAAAATCAATCCAAAACGTGAATTTTTTCTTAGAATAAAAAAAACAATAAGTTTTTTTTGTGATATAAAGAAATTGAGAACAGTTTCTCGAATAGGTATGAAAAAAGCTGGATTTGACTGTATGTTGTATGGTAGCGATGAGATATGGAATATGGAAAATCCTTATTTTAAAGATCCATTCTTTTTTGGCGGAGAGGTTGGAAAAGTTAAACGAATTGCTTATGCAGTTAGTGCTGGTGCAATGAAAAAAGAAACACTATATCAAAATTTGGAATGTGCAAAATATTTATCAGAGCTTGAAATAATATTAGTACGAGACATCCATACAAGACAAATACTTTTAGATTATTTGGGAAAAGAGTGCAAAATAGTTTGTGATCCTACGCTACTTGTTCCAGTTTCGGAATTAAGTGAGAGTATAACGTGTCCAAAGGAAAAGTATTTATTGGTTTACACGTATGGTGTTGATAAGCATATGGAAAAAGTTGTAGTAGACTATGCAAGAAAATATAGTTTAAAAATTGTTTCCCCATGCTTTTGGCATCTTTGGGCGGATAAGGTAATTGAATGCTCGGCATTGCAATTTAGCACATTGATTCAAGGTGCTGAGTGTGTTTTTACGACTACTTTTCATGGGGCTATTTTTACACTTCTCAATCATAAAAGATGTTGTATTTATTCGGCAAGGGAAAAAGTAAAAGATGTGGTAGTACAATTAGGTGAAGATGTACATTTGATTGATAAGACTTGTACTGAAAACAATTTTGAAAAAGTGATGAGTATTCCTTTTGATCAAGATAGGTTTGAAAACAATTTGTTGAATATAAGGAAAGAATCTCGTAAGCAATTGGAGGTGGCAATTAAATGCTTGGAAAAATAAAAGACTATCTTAGAAAGAATACAAAGTATGGTAAGTCCAGATATTTGAATTACTTATATCGCTATGATTTAGAACAGTATATGGAACATTCTTGCCTAAATGAGAGCAATCCCGAGAGAATAGCAACCCATATTCGTATATTGATTCATGCTATTGAAAAGGGAATGTCCTTATCTAAATGCCGAGAAGGATTTGGAAAAGAGAAAATATTAGAATTGATAAGTTTAAATTCTCAATATCAAAGTTATACAAATATTAAAGACAAAGAAATAGATTCCATGGTTCATTCAATTGTGAGTTCATATATAGTCTATCATGAGAAAAGAGGAATTAAAATTGATTTTGTTCCAGATGAATATTACAAACCGTATGTAATGGATGATACACTGACAGGAACATTATGTATTCCTGTGGATGAAGGAACGGAGTTTTCTGTGATTGCACATCACAGACACAGCACACGCAGTTTCAAAGATAAAAAAATACCTGATGAATTGATTGAGCAAGTTGTACAATTAGCACAAACTGCTCCGAGTGCTTGTAATCGACAAGCTATAAAAATTTATGCCTGTGTAGATAAACATAAAAAAGAAGCTATAATGAAAATGCATGGAGGTGTTCGAGGATTTGACATGCCAGGAGTTGTTTATGTTGTTACAGGAAACTTGAATTTATATCAGAATGAGTATGAGAGAAATGCGGTGTATATTGATGGTGGTATTTTTTTAATGAATTTATTGTATGCAATTGATTCTGTGGGATTAGCATCATGCCCGATTATATGGGGATCAGAACCAACTAACGACGAATTTTTAGCTGAGTTAATAGGTATTCCAAAATCGGAAAAAATTATTTCCCTAGCTTTGTCAGGTTACTACCCTTCAGAAGAATATATTGCTGCTGTCTCTTCTAAGAGAGACTTAAAGTATGTATTAAAAATTGTTTAATTCAAGGTGTCCATTAAAAAATAAAAGTAGATGTTATTATGCGGAAAAAATGTAAAATTGTCATACTTTTTATATATAGTATAGTGCTATGTGTTGTTATAAATATATATGCTTCTTGTTGTCCGACGGCACACTGTGGGAGGTGCAAACCGCACTTTAAATTCTGTGGAAATACCTCCCAGACTGTGCAGTCCTGTAGGTGACCGAAGGCTGTCGCCGGTACGACCGCACAGTGTTGTAGGTTTGTTTGAAAGGCAGATGAACTGCTTTTGAAACAAGGCTATGACAAATGCCACAGTCTTTGATAAGTACATTGAAAACTTCATCAGTATAATCCCTGATTATCTACTGCCGCACGGATAATCTCCGCATCAATGACCTGTTTATTCTGTTGAGAGCCGATGGTGAGGGCATCCGTCATCAGGTTGTCAATCAGACGGGGATTGCCCTGGGTAAAGCTATGAGTAGCAGCAAGTGCTGCCAGATCAATGATGGACTCGGCGGCTCCGGCAAGTTTTAGTTTATGAAGGATGTACTTGGATACTTCGTCGTCGCTTAGACCGGCGTAGTTGTAATGAACGGTAATGTGCTGGCGTAGTGCTTCATGAACCGGTTTGTGGGGTGTGTCGTTCAGATGGGATTCTCCGCAAAGAATCAGGGTAAAATAATTTACGGAGTCATATCCGTAGTTCATGAGCATCTTGATATCATTGAGGATACCGGTTCCAAGATACTGAGCCTCATCAATGGCAAGAAGCAGCGGCTGCCGCTTTTCCTTGTACAGATAGGTGATTTGCTGCTGTATGGACTGAAACATACCGGTTTTGCCACCTTTATCAGAAACACCAAGAATGGCACAGAGCTGTTTGTAGAAGTCAGCAACGCTTATGGTGGACAGGCACAGGTATTTCATGTGATAGAGGCTCGGATTCAGTCCGGAGGCAAAGCATCTCAGGGCATAGGATTTTCCCATGCCGGGACGGGCGGTAAACAAACCGATTCCCCGGATGTCCTTCAGATCATTCAGCCGGTTGGTCATCTCCGGAAAATCTCTGGAGATAAAGTGATCCTTTTCCTTCAGTTGCTGTTTTTCGAACGGATTGAAGGAAAGTCCATAGAAAGAGTTATACATCAGTTGGCATCTCCTGCTTTGGCATAATCAATTGTAAGGTTGTTACGTTTGGTATGACAGTTTTCATTCCGGTTGGTCAGGCGAAGTGGAAACTTTTCTTCTTCAAAAAGAATAAAAGCAGACGCCATGTCGTCCGGAAGATAACGGATGTCCACTTTGGCAGATATAAACTGCATGGGAACATCCAGACATACGTTGTCGATGGTAACGGTAGAATCTTTTCTGACTTTACGGGTAATCCGGTTGTAAAAACAGTCGTCGATCCATTCTCTGGAAAGCGGTCTGTGCGGATGCTGTTTCGTGTTTTCGTAACGATCAAAAGGCGTGGTATCAAATCCTCTGTGAGCAGAATTTGTGCAGACGGTACAGAACAGGCAGGGAGTTGTGATCTCAGCTCCAGAGGAAATTGCATTTATGAAAAATGGATTACCAAAGAGGAATTGATTAAATCAGCAAGGATGTATGGAAAGTCTCCATATGGAGAACATTTAATGAGAGTAGCTAAAAATCGACTTATTTTCTAGGAGGAAATTACATATGACGATCATCGTAACCGGTGGAGCTGGATTTATAGGAAGCAACTTTATATTTCATATGCTGGACAAGTATCCTGACTACAGGATCGTCTGCCTGGATAAGCTGACATATGCGGGCAATCTGTCTACGCTTGCACCGGTAATGGATCATCCTAAATTCCGTTTTGTTAAGGCGGATATTTGTGACAGAGAGGCAGTTTATCAGTTGTTTGAGGAAGAGCAGCCTGATATCATAGTAAATTTTGCTGCGGAAAGTCATGTGGATCGTTCCATTGAAAATCCGGGGATTTTCCTTGAGACAAATATCATGGGAACGGCTGTCTTGATGGATGCCTGCAGAAAATATGGTATCACGAGATATCATCAGGTATCCACAGATGAGGTATATGGAGATCTGCCATTGGATCGCCCGGATCTTTTCTTTACAGAAGAGACTCCAATCCACACCAGTTCTCCCTACAGCAGTTCCAAAGCATCGGCAGATCTTCTGGTGCTGGCATATTACAGAACCTATGGACTGCCTGTGACGATCAGCCGTTGTTCCAATAACTATGGCCCATATCACTTCCCGGAGAAATTGATTCCGCTTATGATTGCAAATGCACTGGCAGATAAACCACTTCCGGTTTATGGAGAAGGTCTGAATGTGAGAGACTGGCTGTATGTAGAAGATCATTGCAGGGCAATAGACCTGATCATTCATAAAGGCAGAGTGGGAGAGGTTTATAATGTTGGTGGTCACAATGAGATGCGGAATATTGACATTGTAAAAATGATCTGCAAAGAGCTTGGCAAACCGGAAAGCCTGATCACTTATGTTGCAGACCGCAAAGGTCATGATATGCGATATGCGATCGACCCGACAAAGATCTATAATGAACTTGGCTGGCTGCCGGAGACAAAATTTGAAGATGGTATTAAGAAGACGATCCGGTGGTATCTGGAGCATCGTGATTGGTGGGAAAAGATTATCAATGGAGAGTATCAGGAATATTATCAGAAGATGTATGGGAAATTATAATGGAATTAGAACATGAAGCATACAAATTTAAAATTTCAGAGAAAGAATATGAAAGCCTCAGGGAAGAGATTATACAAAGAATTATTCTTATAAATACACAAGCGAATAATACTTTCTTCGCTGGATGGCATCATAAAAGTGGGGCGTAAGCACCATGATATGCGAATAGCGTGTAGGATTGTGGGAGTGCGTAGCACGAAACAATCCGTTGGCATCATTGTTGGGTAAACGCCCCATAGTGGGTGTGTAGAATTCACACTAAATTTTTGAGACAATAGACTTACCAAGTATAAAAAGTTGAGGCTTAATTTTTTATACCACTATAGTATTGGAGGTTAGTCTATGAAATTCAGTCACATCATCAGTCGCTGGAAACTATCGCCTGCAAGAGTGGGCAGCACAGATCAGGGAATGTCAAAACAGACTTCCTGGAACATCTGTGAAAGAATGGTGTGGGCAGCACGATGTAACAGTAGTGAATTATTACTATCGTCTTCGCGAAGTGCGTAAGGCCTGTTTACAAAACATTCCAGAAGAGTCCAGTGCACAAAGCATTGTTCCGGTTCCATCAAACCTAATTACCAGCAACACGAACAGTGCAATTGAAATCACGATAGGAAAGATTCAGATTACCGTTTCTGACGCAACATCACCAGCACTTCTGAAGATGGTATTGCAGGTGGCTGCGGATGTTAAATGACAGTACCGACTATGGTGCGAAGAGATTGTTGCTATATGGGGACGAGCAGATGGAAGTTCAGCATATGATGAATGTGTTTATATAAAAAGTGAAAATAATTGAGGAATGAAAGCTATGAACAAGACGACAACGCAAATGTTAAAGGGAATCACACTTTTGATTTTAGTTTTGAATGTTTATATGTCGTATCCGATTTTTGATACTTCTCTGGTTTCTGGATATGGCTGGAGAGTGGGGAATTTCTGTGAACTGAGCCTTGCTCTTTTTGCAATTTTGATTGGATATGAATATCATTCATTTAAAGAGAAGAACATCCGATATGGAATGAAAAGGATATGGGGCTTATTCAAGATTTACTGGTTATCCCTGGCTTTTATAGAACTTCCGCTTTTACTGATGGGAACGAATGAAGAGATGTTCGTATTGCAAGGTTTTCTTGAAAATCTGATCGGACTTTCAATGATACAGGAGTGGCATATCTGGTTTGTCTTTCTGTTTATCATGGCGATGCTTGGCTTACCTTATTTATGTAGTAGATTTGAAAAGAAGGTATGGGCAGGTCTGGCAGCAGGAATTGTACTTCCTTATATTTTATTTGGGCTGGTGAAACTGATACCGATTTATGAGAAAAACTATGTTCTTCAGGATTTGGCTCAGTGTTTTTTGTATTTCCCGTGTATTGTTGTGGGATATTTGCTTGCCAGATATCAGGTGTTTGAAAAGGTAGATGAATGGATACGCTGGAAGGTAGCCGTGGCGATATTGGGAATTGCAGGGGTAATTCTTCTCAGGAGTATAACTTATCAGCAGATTGGAAATTTACTGGATATTCTTTATGCTGTGGTTTTTCTCTGGAGTCTGTCACAGTTTGTAAAGTATGGAAGTGAAGTGAACTGGCTGAGGAAGCTTTTGAGTAAATTAGGAAAATATGCAGCAGGGGTATGGATTTATTATACGATTGTATATTCAATGTATATCAGTCAGATACTTTCTTCGCTGGATGGAACCATAAAAAGCTGGGTACTCTTGTATTTGATCGGTGTTGCTATTTCTTTTGCAGGTGCATGGCTGCATCAGAAAATTGCCAGAAGTAATGTTAATATTGAGGAGCGGTATGAAAAAGGTAATTAAGAGAATTTTTGTGGGAGTTTTTGCTTTGATGATCTTTGCCCTGGGAGCAGGGATCATACCGTCTTATTACTCCCTTGAGGTTTCAGATTATGAGTTTGAAAACGAGAAAATTCAGGAATCAGTGAAGCTGGTACAGCTTTCAGATATTCATAATGCAGAGTTTGGAAAAGAAAACCAACGACTGTTAAAGAAACTAAAGGAGTGTGAACCGGATCTGATCTTTATCACGGGAGATCTGATTAATTCGGATGAAAATGAGATTAGTCCGATGTTAGATTTGGTAAAAAAATTACGGGAGATTGCACCAATCTATTTTTCCTTGGGAAACCATGAGATAGAATATGAAAAGCGTACGGGAATTGATCTTACAGAAAAGTTGGAGAAAGCCGGGGCAAAGGTGTTAGAAGAAAAATTTGTCGATGTGACTGTCAAAGGACAAAAATTCAGGATTGGTGGACTGTATACGGTGTATATACCGGAAGATTATGAAGTACATGAATGGGGTAATGCAAAAGAACAGGCAGAGTTTTTAAAGGAAATGGAAGATACAGAGCGATATAAAATCCTGTTGTCCCATATTCCAAATACGTGGATGTATTACGATACTGCGGCAACTTTTGATCTTGATCTGATTTTTACGGGGCATGTGCATGGTGGACAGGCAATCCTTCCTTTTGTTGGAGGTCTTTACGCACCGGATATGGGGTATTTCCCGGGAAGATTATCAGGTGTCTATGAGAAAGGGCATACGCAGGTGATTTTGTCGAGAGGATTAGGAAGTAATACAGAAGTAATTCCACGATTTAATAATATTCCTGAAATTGTAGAGGTGGAACTGAAATGAATAAGAGTGTCTATTTATATGAACTGGATTCTGTAAGAAATTCAAAAGAAGAGATTCAATATGCACAGGAACAGATGTTCTGGGAAATTATACTGAATGGGAACCAGGTGATCCTGACCATGAATCAGTTAGCGGATTCTCGTGCATTTCTTGCTGCGATTGAAAATGAAAATACATTTGAACCATTTTTTGAGTTATGTCAGATGGGGGTGATCCGAATTTCGCAGTATGGGACGTTGCGTACTCCGTCGCAATATTTTCAGGGAAAGATAGAAGAATTTCTGACGAAGGCAGAGAAAACCGAGTCTGAAAAGAGTGCATTTATTTACTCAGGGGTTCCCGTTGCACATGATGATGCTGTGATGCTGAGACAGTTGTTGAAAGCATTGCGTTATAGTGACCCGGAGTGTCTGAGGGAATTATCTGGTTATAATAATGAAGAAAATTATAGTGAAGAAAAGATAGAATATTTGATCCGCTATGTGAAGACGTTGCTGGCATTGAGTGTCAATGCATTTTCATTGAATCCACCTAAAAAGGTAAAGCAAAAGAAACTGACAGAATATCTTCATGAAATTGCATATCCGCTTACTGATCAGGATACAGTAGAAATTCTGAAAAGAGTTGAGGAAGATTTGAGTTTACAGAATCGTCAGGAATATCGGAGTGCCTGGCATATTTATCTCCACGAAAATGAGAAAGGAGAAAAGGCAGAATATGCAGAAGCGGTGCTCGATCTATGTTATAATCTTACAATGGAAGACAGTATTTATGGAATTTCCAGGCATTATGATCCGAATGATATAGAATCCTGCCGTGAATGGTTCAAAAGCAAATTGAAGGATTACTGGGAGAAGGAGATTGCTCCGAGCCATGTTTTTCCTGCAAAGGATAGTACAACGTGGGAACTTTATCAAGGAAAACTCCCGGACTGGAGTTGTGCGATTCGGATTTTGCAGATGAAAAATGTGCAGGAAACGTTGGAACTGAAACCGGCTCTTGAAAATGAAAAATTACAGACGGGAAGCTGTTATGAAGTGGGGATGGAGAAAGAGCTGAAAGAGTGGGATAAAAGTATACATAAAGGAATAAAAAGAAATATCATAGATGCACTAATTGGGGTGGTGATCTTTGTAGGAATTGAGCTGGGAATGAACTATCTACAGGATATTGTGTCTGTAGAAGAGGAGCTTTCATTGGCTGCGACCATAGGATGGGCGGTCTTGCAGGTGATAGCTTTTGGTATTCTGAGTTCGGGGATTTCGGGTATGATATCTCGTTGGTGGACAAGTTGTGATATTTTAGACAGTATTGAGGAATTGACAAGAACGTGGGCAGATCTGAAAATCGTAAGAAAATGTCGGGAACGCCTGAAAGTTGAAAAAGGCTGAAATAAAAAATGAAAACCTGCTCACAAGAAGTTGGTAAGAAATAGGGATGAAAGGGAATGGAAATAAAAGGAACAGAAATGGATTCGATTGAAAAATATCTGGAATTAAGTCGGATGTGTACGGAACTTTTTGCCCAGTCTGAGGAACTTCCGCTGGTACTTGACCCGAAGGAACTGTATGCATTTGCACAAAAAAGTGGCAGAAAAATCGGAATTGTATACGAGAGCCGTTACCATTTAATGGTTGTGGATGTTGTGCGTGCAAAAAATGGAAGTCTGTTTGCATATGAAAGACTGATGAACCGCGTTATGAGAGGTGCGGTTGTTATCGTTCCATATTATAATGGAAAGTATATTTTACTGCGGCAGTATCGTCATGCTCTCAGGGAATATCAGTACGGTTTCCCAAGAGGTTTTGGAGAAGAAGGAATTTCTGCAAAGGAGAATGCGGGAAAAGAATTATGGGAAGAACTTGGTGTGCAAGCAGAAAAATGGAAAAGTTTCGGAAAAATTGTGCCGGACAGTGGTGCAATGAGTTCAAAGGCAGATGTATTTCTGGCAGAGTTGAATGAAGCTCCACAGGTGATACAGGAAGAAGAAATAGTAGGACATATTGCATTGGATTGGGAGCAGTTGGGCGAATGGATCCGGGATGGAAAAATTACGGATAGTTTTACTCTGGCAGCATATGCAAAGATGAGTTTACAGAAATAATGAGGATAGAAAAGTGGAAAAGACAGTACAAAATCTGCTGCAATGTCTGCGAAATGTGATCTGTGGAGAAGATGTTCCGCTGATTGCAATGTCGGAGACAGAGCAGGAAAAATTTTATCAGATGAGTCTGGCTCAGGATATGGCACATTTGATCTCAGCAGCAGTTGGAAATGGTGAGAACAATATCATATCAGAGAAGTATCGGAAGAGATTTCGGCAGCGGGAAAATCTGGCAATCTATCGGTATACGTGTCAGGAGTTGGCATTGGAAGAGATTCGAACTGTTTTTGAGCAGCAGAAGATTTTTTTCCTTCCTTTAAAAGGAGCGGTGATCCGGGATTTTTATCCGGAAGCATGGATGAGGACAAGCAGTGATATTGACATTTTGATCAGAGATGAGGACTATGAAAAGGCAAAGAAATTTCTGACAGAAGAATGTGGATTTTTGTATGAGTCAAAAGATAAGAAAAATGCAAATTTCTACAGAGATGAACATGTGCATCTGGAGTTGCATTTAAATCTTATCAAAGATGGGCAGACGGTAGAATTTTCCCCGGAGTATATTTGGACGCATGTAGAAAGGACGGGATATGAGTGCAGGATGTCAGATGCAGATTTCTATGCATTTCATCTGGAGCATATGAAGCAGCATTTTACGACAGGTGGTTGTGGAATCCGTTTCTTCCTGGATCTCTGGATCTTGAATCATTCTGTGAAAGATAAGAAGGAGAAAAAAAGAGAGGAAAAACTGGAACGTTGTGGACTGGCAGAATTTGAAGATGCAGTCAGATCGGTGACAGAAGTCTGGTTCGGAAAGGCAGAGCATACAGAATTAACGCATCAGGTGGAACGGTTTATTCTGGCTGGCGGAGGTGTATATGGAAGTGTTGAAAACTGGGCAATTGTGCAGAAAGTTCGGAATCAGGGGAAATTGAAAAGTGTCATACGCAGAATATGGCTTCCGTATGAAGAATTATGTTGGTCCTATCCGTCGTTAGAGGGGAAAAAATATATTCAGCCGTATTATGAGGCGAAGAGATTCTTTAAGATGATCGCAGATGGACGCTGGAATCGGAGTGTGCAGGAACTGAAGGCGAATGCGAAGGGACAAGAATTGAGTGATGTTGAAGGCATGATGAAGAAATTGGGGTTAAGATAATAGAAAGTGAGATTTCATTGAAGCTCTTTTAGAGATTAGGTATAGTTAATAGTAATAGGTTTCGGTAAATAAAGGGAAGAGGGGGAAGAAAATGGTCGATCTGCATATGCATATTTTGCCAGGACTGGACGATGGTGCCAGTTCGATGGAAGAATCGATACGGATGGCACGTCAGGCAGCAGCAGGCGGAGTGAATTATATTGCAGCTTCTTCTCATGGAAATTATTATGACTATACGGTACAGGAGTATGTAAGAAAGTTTCGTTTGCTTCAGAAAGAGTTGAATCGGCAGCAGATTCCGGTAAAAATTTTCCCATCTATGGAGATTTTTATGAACGAAAGGGCAATGCAACTGATCCGGGATCGGGAGCTTCTTTTTATTAATCATACAAGGTATCTGATGATCGAATTTGACTTTCGGGAATCGCCTGAAAGAGTTTGCAGAATGGTTGCGGACTTACAACAAATGAAGTATAATATCATATTGGCACACCCTGAAAGATACACCTTTATTCAGGAGGATCCGGAACTGGCATATTATCTGGCAGAAAGAGGTTGTGTGCTGCAGGTGAATAAGGGAAGTATTCTGGGGGAATTTGGAAAGAAATGCAGAGAGATGGCGATCCGGATGATGGATGACAGGATTGTACAGGTGATTGCGTCGGATGCACATGACAGTCTGCATCGGACACCTCAGATGGATGAGCTGATCCATTATCTGGAGCAGAGGTATACTTCCGTGGAGATAAAAATGTGGCTGTCGGAAAATCCGAGCAGGATATTAAAAGGAAATCCGACGATCCGGTTAAGATAAAGTGAAGGAGTTAAAGGATGAAAGAAAGTAAGATTGTTGCATTGGCACTCTGTGCAGCTTCTCTGGTTGGTGGAGGGGCTTATGCCTTTATATCCGCATACCAGAAGGATACTACACCGCCGGTATTAAGTGCAGAAAAGGCCGAAGTGACAGCATCAATCGAGGCAACAGATGAGGAACTCAAGAACGGTGTGGTTGCAGTGGATAAAAAGGATGGAAATGTATCTGGGAGTGTGATGATTGATCATATCAAAAAGAAAGAAGATGGAAGCGGTGATTTTGATATTACTTATGTAGGGTTCGACCATTCCAGTAATCTTGGAAAGCTGACGCGGACCCTTCATTATACAGATTATGAATCACCGAAATTTGAATTATCAGATGCTTTGAGGTTTCCGGCGGGCAAGCAGACTAATCTTTTGTCCTATTTTTCAGCAACAGATTGTATTGACGGGAATATTACTCCTTTTATTTCGATCGGTGGAGATACAGCGGTTCTTGATAAGAAGCCGCAGCAGGGATTTTATGATTGCACAGTGAGTGTGACAAACAGTGTAGGCGATACAGTAACACTTCCGATTCAGGTGGAGGTATACGATGGAAATGCGGCACGTCCGCAGATCAATCTGAGTTCCTATCTGGTGTATCTGCAGGCGGGATCTGAGTTTGATCCTAATAGTTATCTGACTCAGATCAAAGAATACGATAAGGTAAAGCAGGTTGTATTTTCGGAGAATGTGGCAGATCCGGATAATCAGATCTCAATTACACAGATCTACGTTGAGTCAGGAGTAGATATCTATACACCGGGAGTTTATACAGTAAGTTATCTTTATACGTCACCGGCCAGCGGTTTGGATTGTACCGCAAAACTGATCGTGGTTGTTGAATGAGGGGAGGAAATATGAGTCAGGAAGGTTATAAGAGTCAGAGTTTAGATTCACAGATTGATCTGAGATATATTTTCAGAACCCTTAAGAAAAATGCGGTTTTTATTTTGATGTGTGTGTGTTTGACGGGAATGTTTTCCTATGTGATTCTGGATCACAGCCTGAAGGATACTTATACAGTGAGTGTGAACCTGTGTGTAATTCCGAGGGATAATACGAGCGAAAAACTTGCTGAGACGAATATAGAGAATGCACTTGAGAGAAGTGTGAATGTTCTGAACAGTGATACGATGAGAGATCAGATCATGAAAGCTTCCGGTAGCAGTCGTGTAAAGGGAAACCTGAGTGCGTCAGTTGTTGCCGATACGAATATTATCAGAATGAGTGCGTCGGGAACGAATGCGGAGAGTGCTTATAAACTGCTGAAAGGAGCATTGCAGCAGTATCCGGAGCTTTCGGATTATTTTGAATCAGGGTATGTATTGCAGTCATTGAGCAGTATTTCAGCGAATAATGTGCAGAAGACAGAAAAAGCAACTTTAAGATATTCGTTGCTTTTGATTTTGCTGGTGCTGGCAGGAGGCATTGGAGCAACTGTATGCTTATGTATTTTTACAGATAAGATTCACAGTATGGAGCAGGCAAAGCGTCTGCTGGATATTCCGATGATCGGTTCTTTGGATTATGTAAAAAAGAAGTCGGGGCAGAAAGCACTGCTGATCTCAGACCAGGATACGGATCATGTGTATGAAGAAGCAGTAGACCGGATTGTAACATCGATCAGATCAGAGATGTCGGCAGAAGGTTATAAGACTTTAATGGTTGGAAGTATTAAAGAAAATGATGGCAAGAGTACAGTGACAGCTAATATTGCCCTGAATCTTGCACGAAGAGGAAAGAAAGTAGTTTTGGTTGACTGTGATATGCGGCATCCGTCCCTGGCAAAGATTTTTGATGCAACGGTAGATCCAAAAGAGCAGTTTTCTGAATATCTGCTTGGAAAATGTGAACTGGATCAAGTGCTGAAGCAGATGGAAGTGCAGGCACATCCGATGGATTGTATCTGGCAAAAAAAGGCGGTCGCAAAGCCGTATCGTCTGTTAGGATCAGAGCGATTTATTTCGCTGATCGATCAGTTGAAAGAGCAGTTTGATTATGTTGTTATGGACACTCCGCCATTGGAACTGATCCGTGATGCTGAGATCATATCAGAGACAGCAGATGCGATGTTGATGGTCATGCGTCAGGATGAGGTGCATGCAGTCGCTGTCAATGATGCGGTGGATCTGTTGGAAGAAAATGGTGTGACAGTGATCGGCGGTGTACTGAACATGACAAAGGGAGAACGTGATACCAGTAAAGACCGGGATGGTTACAGTAAGTATTATAATGAAAATGCAAAGATAGAGAATGCAGGGGAGTAAGCAGATGCAGACAGAGGAACAAAGGAATATTACAGAAGCAGAAGAGATGGAAAAGATAGATCTTGTGAGCTGGCTGCAGGATTACCTGAGCTGCCTGAAAAAGTTCTGGCTGCAGTTTTTGCTGATCTTTGTGATCGTGGCAGGAATTAGTGTATCTTATTTTGAATTTACTTATGAACCGGTTTATTCTGCAAAGATTACATATGCGGCATCAGGAACCGAATATATGACAGTCAATTCCGCGGTTGCGAAGCGGCTGAGCAAGAGTATACCGGTACTGACTGCGAATGATGAGTTTAAAAAGGATCTTCTTTCAGCGGTGGATGGGAAAGTATCTGGAGGATTTTCAATTGTTTCAAGCAATACGGATGAATCCAATTTCTTTTCTGTAACAATATCAACGAATGATTATGAAAGTGTAAATTCGCTGCTTGAGGCATTCCAGAAAGTTTATCCGAAATGGGTCTCTAAGACAACCGGAACGGTGGAACTGCAGATTATAGATAAGGCGGCATCTTCCGGCAGACCTGTAAATGTCAATTCGCTGGCAGCAATTTTTGCAAAAGGATTTCTGGCGGGACTGGTGGTATGCTTTGCATTGGCTACCGTGTATCTTCTCAGTGTAAGAACAGTACGAAAAGAGAGTGATATGAAGCAGATCACTTCTGCGAGATGTATCAGTTGCATTCCGGAAGTTGTACCGAAGAAGCGTTCTAATAATAAAAAATTAAAGCTTTTGATCACAAATAAGAGAATTGACTGGGGATTTAAGCAGTCAATGCTGATGATCCAGTCAAGATTGCAGCAGATCATGAGACGTACAGGTGATAAGGTCCTGCTGATTACGAGTACGATCCCTGCAGAAGGAAAGACAATGACTGCTGTGAATATGGCACTTGCATTTGCACAGGAAGGGATGAAAGTTGCATTGCTTGACGGTGATCTGAGAAAACCGTCCGTATGTGAACTGATGAAGCTCCCGGAAGGACCAGGATTGACAGAATATTTCAGAGGTGAAAGTACGCCGGAGGAGATTCAGGTCGTGAAGGACGGGGTAACATTTTTCCGTGCAGGTCAGAAAAAGGGAAAGGTTTCAGGACTGATCGATGAGGAAAAAATGAACAGCCTGTTGGAAAAATTAAGAAAAGAATATGATGTGATCCTGATGGATGCGGCTCCTTCTTATGTATTTTCGGATGCGATGATCCTGTCATCCTATGCAGATAAAGTTTTGTATGTAGTAAGAGTTGATAAGGCAGATGCAAAAGCGATCCAGGTGGGAATGAATTCTTTTGAAGAAAAAGAGAAGCTGATTGGTTATGTGATCAACCGTGATACAGGCGGATATATTTCTCAGAGCAGATATGGCTATGGAAGATATGGTAAATATCAGAAATACAGAAAATATGCAGAACTGGATGAAGAAACGATGAATACCGAAGATACATTGTAAAAGTATCTGGCGAAGAGCCTCGGTTTTCAGGAAGTACGAGGGAGTAGATAAATGAATGAAGTGAGCAGTATAGGGAAAATCCTTGAGCCGTTATCGGAGGCATATGCTCATATTCCGTTTGAAGGATATGGGATTGCCGGGATTTTGAGCATCGTTTTACTGGCATTTTATGGAATTGTGATTTCAAGATTGAAGATTACGGAAAGAAGGAAGATTCTGGTCAGAAGAGTCTGTGCATGGTGCGTGATTGTTTTGTATAGTGGAACGGTTCTCATCTGTAATTCTTTTTATGGATTTTTGTTCCTGCCGGTCGGAATCCTTTTTGCATGGCAGTGTATTGGGAAAAAGATGATTTTTAAAGCAGCCGGAGCGGCGGTGATGCTGAGTCTGTGTACGCAGACCGTACAGATGGTATTGTTGGAAGGAATGTTTGATATCAGGCATTTTCTACTGAATATTCCCTGGACGTTGATTGGAGCGGCATCTGTAGTATTATGGCGGCTGCTTGCAAAGAAGAATAAGCCGGTTCGTTATATCATCCGTGGAATCATGATCCTGCTTGCACTGATTCTACTTGCAGGAATTTGTGCTTTTGGAGTTTATCATGTCCTGCGTGTCAGTGGTAAGCTCAATGCAAAGGATAATATCAGTGAGGTGGAGAACCGGATACAGACCGATGATTCAGGACTGATCTGGTATAATGGGAAAGCTTATCAGTACAATGAAAATGTGATTACGATCCTTGTGATGGGAATCGATCAGAACAGTGAAGAAATTCAGCAGATTGAAGGAATTTCCGGTGAAAGTGGACAGGCAGATTCCATTTTCCTTCTGGTGATGGATGAAAGTAAGAACAAGGTGCGGATTATTGGTATGTCGAGAGATACGATGACACCGATCAAGACATTTGATTATAAGGGAAATTATGTGGGAGATGCAGAAAATCATCTTGGACTTGCCTATGCATTCGGAGATGGAAAAGAGACGAGTTGTCAGTATATGGTTGATGCAGTTTCCAATCTCTTTTATGGAATCCCTATTAATTCATATGTGGCATTGAATATGGAAGCTGTTGAGCAGTTGAATGATGCAGTTGGCGGAGTCACCGTGACGATTCCGGAGGATCTTGCACAGATGATGCCAAATCAATTCAGTGCGGGCAGTACAGTGACGTTGAATGGAAAACAGGCTTTAAGTTTTGTCAGATCCAGAGATACAGCGATTGATTTCAGCAATAATCTGCGAATGGCACGTCAGAAGACCTATCTGCTGAATTTTGCACAGACTGCGATTGAAAAGATGAAATCAGATATGGGGCTGCCGGCAAGACTGTATCATGAGCTTTCCGGTAAGATGGTGACCGATATTGATCTGAATGATGCTGTTTATCTTGCAACAAAAGGATTATCAATGTCATTTAGTGAAGACGATATTGTTACCTTGCAGGCAGATGCCCAAAGAGGAACCGTGTATGATGAGATGTATGTGGACGATCAGGCACTTTATGAGCTGATCCTGAATACATTTTACAATGAAGTGTCAGCCGGGGAGGATACAGAGTGATGCAGGAGACCGGAAAGGAAAATGCAAAGCAGGACAGAAAAAATAATAAGAAAAAGTGGATGATTCTTGCAGTCTGTGCTTTTGCGGCAGCGATACTGCTGATCGGATTTATTGCGGGAACATGGTGGATGGAAAAAAAGGCCGAACAAGAGTATCTGGCGATGCAGGAAAAAAATGCAGAGAAGAGACAGAAAGTTCCGGAAGAGGAAAAGAAGATAGATATCCCGGTAGATTTTGATTCGTTGCAGAAAGAGAATCCTGATATTTATGCGTGGATCACGATTCCGGATACAGTAATTGATTATCCGATTGTACAAAGCAGTGAAGATAACGCTTATTATCTGAATCATTCAGCAGAAAAGACAGACAGTGTAAGTGGAGCAATTTATTCTGAAAATTATAATAAGAAAAATTTTGATGATCCGATTACTCTTTTGTATGGACATAATATGAAAGATGGATCAATGTTTGCCGGACTTCATAAATATGAAGAAGATACATATTTTAATGACCATAAGGATCTGGTGATTTATACGCCGGATGCAATCTTGAAATATAAGATTTTTGCGGCTTACCGTACAGATGACCGGCATATACTCCTGTATTATAACTTGGGAGCGGAAGACTATAACCGGCAGGCGTATCTGAATGATATCCTGAATCAGAGGACAATGGGAGCGATGCTTGACCAGTCGGCTCCGGTGAGTACGGAAAGTAAGATACTTACGTTATCAACCTGCGATCGGGCAGGAGATGCTTACCGTTATGTAGTGCAGGCCTATCTTGTAGAAAAAATGGAATGAAATCTAACTTTTATTGATGAAAAATGACAAAAAATTTAAAGTGAGTAATTGAAGTTTTATAAGGCACATGATATAATTCATACATATGTATATACCAATAACGGATTTTATGAGGAAGACTAGGAGGAAAATAATGAAAAAGAGATTTATGACGGGAGTCGTTGCTGCTGTTACCGCATTGGCAATGAGTGTAAGTGCGTTGGCTGCAGGAAGCATTGTAGGCACTATTGATATGCCGAATGCAAGTACTGATAAAGGAACGATTTCATTAGAACCGGTTGCACCGGGGACTTATGATGATGACCTTCAGAAGGTCGTAGATGAGATGAATGATGCAAAGTCAAGTGCAAGTGTTAAAGCGGCATTTGATGGAAATCTTCCGTCATCACTGGCTTACTATACGGAGAAAGGTCTTGAAGTAAAAGGATATGATATTTCAGGATACAAGTTCCTGTCTCCGGTAATGAACCTCGGAGTGACAGGTGTGCAGGCATCAGCGGGCAACCTTGTAAAGGTTACATTTGTTGCGAACAATATGACAGATGGTATGATTGTTGATATTCTTTATTATTGTGCAGAGCATGGCTGGGAAGTGGTTAAAGGTGTGAGAGTCAGCGGAAACCAGGTAGCGGCGTACTTCCACTCAGTTTCAGCAGGGACTCCGGTATCTTTGATTTATAAGATGGCGGCTGCAAATGGTGGAAATGATAATAATGGTAACACAACAACTGGTACATCCAAAGGAAATGGTACTGCAGTTTCTCCGAAGACAGGACAGAACTCTATGATTCCGGTTGCAGGTATGGCAGTAGTTCTTCTTGGTATCGGTGCATTTGCTGTAGTAAGAAGCAGAAAAGAAATTTAAGATCTGAATAAGAAGAAAAGAAAGGCTGTCATTGACAGCTTTTCTGTTATCATTTTTTGTGATTAATTTAAAGATGTCGGGGTCAAAAGCCCCCGACTATGATACCTACGGATTGTTACGCACTAC
>OIYT01000572.1_pt1 | contig 34374 bp, 28 predicted proteins | sample 1588201 | NCBI WGS metagenome assembly OIYT01 (sample SAMN03283260) | human gut metagenome | biome: human-associated habitat; material: feces | host: Homo sapiens | place: USA | collected 2013
TTTACAACACCGGATAAAAGTTCTCCCACCTCACCGAGATCTTTTGATTTTACATTTTCCAGTGCTGACTCTGAGAAATCTGCCATCTTCTTCTGCGTACCAGCTCCATATTGAAGTACCAGACCCGAATTGGTCAGATCGATCTGCTTTGCAAATTCATCCACCATCTTCCGTTCTTCTTCGGTCAGGATCGTCTCATCCATCGGCGGTTCCTCTGTCTTTACAACAGCCTGCTTTTCCGCTTCCGGCTGGAACGGCTCCAGCGTCAGAGTTGGAACTGTGCTCACATCCTTAAACTCATCACTCATCTTTTCGTCCTCCATCTGCTCTTTATTTTTTCAGACCATCCTCTGTCAGTCCTTCTTGTGCCAACATGGTATGCAGTACGGAAATATCCGTAGATACATCCCATGCAGTTTCCTGAAATAAATCATCCAGTAATTTTTCAAATGCCCTGTTCAGAGTATCCAGCGTCTTCTCAATCTCCTTTTTAGAAGAAATGATATTTTCCCCCTGCACCGGCTGTGCATCCAGATCCTGATATGCCTGGAGTAATTTGATCGTAGTCGGAAGATAATACTCCATCAGCTTTCTGATATCTCCCACTGATGCCGGATTCTGCTCTACACGGTCAAAAATCTTATCCACCAGCATTTCCATATGAGAAATCTTTGCTGAAATCTCTTCACCGGGGATCGCTTTATTCGCCTCCCGGATCTGCTTTACAAATTCGTCTCCTGTCTGGATTACTTTTTTTACTTCCGGCGTCAGGCTGTCATATTCCTGCTTCATCCTTTCTTCGGCCGCTTCTTTTTCTGCCTGCTGCCTGTGAATATTTTCCATCGTGCTGCGGTACTGATTCCATGCATCCTCACTGACGATGAGACACTTCTCATTTTCATCCAGATGCCCTTGCCTGAACCATCCTTTGCCAATCATTTTTTTCACATCTTTGAGGATCTTTTTCAAATCCCGTCCGGTTCTTGTTGCCAGTTCTCCCAGATCACAGAACTCCCGTTCACCGATCACTTTCACATAACTTCTGAAACGGCTCACCAGGCTTACCATCCCGATTCCCTTCCCGAACATTCCTGCAAAGATCAGAAAGAAAAATACGCAGATCAGCGTACCGGCAATCGTTGCTGCCTCGGCAGTGGTAACCGCCAGCATTACGAGCATGATGATCGTTGCTGCAAGTGTCACGGTTCCAAAGACTCCACCTGTCACCGCAAGGAAGACGCCTCCGATCTTTTCTGATGTTCCTTTCAGATAACGCACCTGACTTTGTGCCGGATACTGTGGTCTGACATTCTGCTGTCCGCCTCTGTTCCATGGGGCATCTGCCCTGTTCCTGCTGCCTGCCATTCCGGGATCTGGATTCCGGCCGCTATTCATTTTTGGATCTGGATTCCGGCCACCATTGGCTTTTGGATCACGATACCAGCCCCCATTTTTCATTCCCCGTGAGATTGCATCTGCCGCTCTGCTCACAGAGTCATTTACCGTCTGATTCAGCCGGCTGAAATCGCCGCGTTCCACTGCATCCTGAACTGATTGCTTTATTTCATCCCCAAATTGTTCCCATTTATAATCCATAATAGGGTATTTCCTCCTTAAAGGCTTGACCTGTTCTTTCATTTATATCATAATTCAGTTTAGACGCTGCCACGAAAATTGTCAAGAAACTACAAAGAAAGGACGTATTTCTATGTCATTATCTAAAATTCCCCGGATTCTTTTTGAAGATCAGGAAATTCTGGTCTGCCATAAGCCTTCCGGTGTTCCTGCACAGACGAACCGAATCGGAACGCCTGACCTGGTCAGTATTTTAAAAAATCATCTCAGGAAAGAATCCCGTTCACCTTATCTCGCCCTGATTCACCGGCTGGATCAGCCTGTAGAGGGACTGATGGTCTTTGCCAAGACTCCCCGGTCCGCCAAAGAGCTTTCCCGACAGTTGACAACTTCCGGGTTCGGCAAATATTACCTTGCAGTGGCAGAGGGAGTTCCTTCTGAAGCAGAAGCGGATCTGACCGATTATCTTGTAAAAGATGCACGCTCAAATACCTCTCACATCTGCTTCAAAGATACACCACAGGCAAAGATTGCAAAACTTCATTATAAGGTACTTGCAGCCGGAACGACTGCTGACGGCAGTTCCTGTTCCTTGCTTAAAATTCATCTGGATACCGGCAGGCATCATCAGATCCGTGTTCAAATGGCACATATGGGACATCCGTTGATCGGTGACCGGAAATATAACCTGACAGGAACTTCCTCCCCGAAGCTGCTCCTCTGTGCATTCCGGCTCAGTTTCCGCCATCCTGTAACAGGTAAAAAAATGGAATTTACACTGCCGGTTCCGGAAGAATATCCGCTGTCCTCGGGGAAAGTTCTTTAAAATCAGTACCATATTTCCATCCCAAATAGTCCGTATTAAACTTCTATTAACATAAAGATAAAAGCCGGAGAACCTGACTGCTTTTGTTCTCCGGCTTTCACTTCATTTACACACCACATTTATTTCCGTTCTTCTGATCAACCGTTATGCATTATGCCTCTTGCACTTCCTCTTCAGGTTCCTTTTCCAGAGCTTCTTCATATTTTCCGAGAATCGTTGACTGGATTTTTTCCCTTGTTCCCGAATTGATCGGGTGTGCAATATCCCGGTACTCTCCATCCATTGCCTTCTTACTCGGCATCGCAATGAACAAGCCCTTTTCACCTTCGATGACCTTGATATCGTGAACTACAAATTCATCATCGATCGTAATAGAAACTACAGCTTTCAGTTTCCCCTCTTTTGCTACTTTCCGCACACGTACATCTGTAATCTGCATAGTTACGTTCTCCTTTTCTCATAAGCATTTTCTGAACTATAATGCATATCTCTCATTCTTTTCTACGACAACTTTGACCCCGTTTTCTCCGACGTGCCTTGTATTTGCACGGATCGTATCCCTGCTTTCCACGATGCAGTTCTCAATATAGGTATTATCCCCAAGATACACATCATTGAGAATGATCGAATTTTTGATCACACAGTTATTTCCCACAAATACTTTCTTAAATATCACGGAATTTTCCACTGTGCCGTTGATGATACTTCCACTTCCGACCAGGCTGTTCTTTACCACAGCACCCGGATTATATTTTGCCGGCGGCTGATCGCTCACTTTTGAATAAACTGCCGGTAATTCCTTGAAGAAATACTTTCTTACCTCTGGCTTCAGGAAGTCCATATTCGTCTTATAATAAGCATCTACTGTTGAGATATTACTCCAGTAAGTTCCCATTTTATAACCATAAATCTTCTTTACATTCCTGTAACGAATCAGGATATCTGTTACAAAATCATGCCGTTCCTCTTCTGCACACTGCTCTACCAGATCGATCAGCAGTCTTCTGCGAATCACATAAATCCCGGTTGAAACAGTCTGTGATCTTGCAACTACCGGTTTTTCCTCAAATTCTTCGATCCTGCAGGACTCATTCATCTTTACGGTTCCGAACCGGGTCGCATCCTCATCCGGTGCAAGTTCTTTGCAGACCACTGTAATATCCGCTTTCTTTGCAATATGATATTCCAGGACTTTATTATAATCCATCTTATAGACTGCATCCCCTGAAGTGATGATCACGTATGGCTCATGGCATTTCCTGAGGAAATCAAGATTCTGATAAATCGCGTCTGCCGTTCCGCGGTACCAGTATCCATTATCGTCCGTGATCGTTGGCGTAAATACATACAGGCCTCCCTGCTTTCTGCCAAAATCCCACCACTTGGAAGAATTGAGATGTTCATTCAGGGATCTTGCATTATACTGAGTAAGCACTGCAACTTTCTGAATATGAGAATTTGTCATATTGCTCAGCGTAAAATCAATGGCACGATAACTGCCTGCAATCGGCATGGCGGCTGCCGCACGCTTGGAAGTCAGTTCCCGCATCTTCCTGCTATTCCCGCCTGCCAGAATAATTCCTACTGCTCTCATACTCTTTCACCTGCCTTTATCAATGTCTCTCCGCTCTCAAGTACTCCGCCAACATAATCCTCCGCTGATGTAACACCGCTGATGGCTGTATTTTTTCCGATCTGCACACCGGATGGTATCACGGATTTCTCACCGATCGTTGCCAGTCCGCCACTGTAAATATTCGGCTTCAGTTTATTCGGTGCTTCACTGCCGATTCCAATGGAAACTTCGTCTCCGATCACCGTATCCTCTGCTATGATTGCTTTATCGATCACGCAGTTTTCACCGATCGTAACACCCTGCATGATGATCGAATCCCGGATCACCGTTCCCTTTCCAATAGTCACACTTCCTCCGACCACACAACTGTGTATTTCACCATAGATTTCAGAACCATTACCAATCAGACACTTGTCCACTACCCCCTGTTCTGAAATATACTGTGGCGGCAGGTTCGCACTGTTCGTATAGATTTTCCAGTATTCTTCATAAAGATTAAACTCCGGAATGATATCGATCAGTTCCATATTTGCTTCCCAGTAAGAACTTAAGGTTCCCACATCTTTCCAATAGCCGTTATACTCATATGCAAAAAGCCTGTCCCCCTTGCTGTGGCAATACGGAATCACGTGCTTTCCGAAATCGCAGTTTGGCTGATCCTTCAGCTTGATCAGTGCATCCCGTAAAACCGGCCAACTGAATATGTAGATTCCCATGGATGCAAGATTACTGCTGGGCTTCTCCGGCTTTTCCTCAAACTCTTTGATCCGGTTCTCTTTATCCGTCACCACGATTCCGAAACGGCTTGCCTCTTCGATTGGTACCGGCATGGCTGCAATCGTTACATCTGCATGATTTGCCTTGTGGAAATCCAGCATCACTTCATAATCCATCTTATAAATATGGTCACCTGATAAGATCAGTACATAATCCGGATTATAAGTCTCCATATAGTTCAGATTCTGATAAATTGCATTCGCTGTTCCTGTATACCACTCACTGTTGGAACTCTTCTCATACGGTGGGAGAATGGATACTCCTCCTACATTCCGGTCCAGATCCCACGGGATTCCGATCCCGATATGCGTATTCAGACGCAGGGGCTGGTACTGGGTCAGTACTCCGACAGTGTCAATTCCCGAATTAATGCAGTTACTCAACGGGAAATCAATAATACGGTACTTTCCGCCAAAAGCTACAGCAGGTTTTGCGACCTTCGACGTAAGTACACCAAGCCGACTGCCCTGTCCTCCCGCAAGCAACATGGCAATCATTTCTTTCTTATACATTCTGTCACCTCATTTCTAGTAAGTTATACCTATTATAGCATAATTTCTTGCTACGCAAACATTTTTTACAATTTTTTTCTTTCTTTTTTTCTTTTTTTATCAATTTCCACCAAAAATATCTCCTTTAATTTTTTTGTATATATAGTATAATATAGAAGACAACGCTATTTTATGACTAAAAAAGGCATTTTTTTGCCTGAATCCGCAAAAGTACCATCTGTTCTGAGTGCTTTTGCAGAATTTTTTATACTACTAAGTTTATGAAAAGAAGGGAATATCTATGTATAAGATCAATTTTCAAAAACCGATCCACATTCATTTTATCGGCATTGGCGGTATCAGCATGAGCGGGCTGGCAGAGATTCTTCTTGAAGAAGGCTTCACTGTATCAGGATCCGATGCAAAAGAATCACCTCTGACGAAAAAGCTGGAATCTGAAGGTGCAGTGATTCATTATGGACAGTGTGCCGAAAATATTACAGATGATATTAATTGCGTCGTTTATACAGCAGCGATCAACAAGAGTAACCCGGAACTGATGGAAGCTGTCGGCAAGAAGATTCCGATGCTGACCCGTGCGGAGCTTTTAGGGCAGCTTATGAAAAATTACGATACTCCGATTGCCGTATCCGGTACTCACGGAAAGACCACAACTACTTCCATGATCTCCGAGGTACTTCTTGCAGCAGATATGGACCCGACCATTTCTGTAGGCGGCATCCTGAAGACGATCGGTGGAAATATCCGGGTAGGAAAGTCCGGGAATTTTATCACAGAAGCCTGCGAATATACGAACAGTTTCCTTCATTTTTATCCGAAGATCAGTGTCATCCTTAATATTGAAGAGGATCATCTTGATTTCTTCAAGGATCTGGAGGATATCCGTCATTCGTTCCACCAGTTCAGTGCCTTACTTCCTTCTGATGGAACTCTGATCATCAACGGAGACATCAAGGATTACCAGGAGATCTATGAAGGACTGGACTGCAATGTTATCACTTACGGTTCTTCTGCAGAATTTGATTACAGTGCAACTGAGATCCAGTATGATGAAAAAGGATTTGTTTCCTTTGAGTTATTAAAGCACAATACTTCCTGTGGACGCGTTCAGCTTTCCGTGACCGGTGACCATAATGTATCCAATGCCCTGGCTGCCATTGCAACAGCAGAGCTGCTCGGTATTCCGATGGATACGATCAGAAAAGGACTTTTATCCTTCAGCGGAACAGACCGCAGATTTGAATACAAGGGAACTTTTAACGGTGTGACCGTTGTGGACGATTATGCACATCATCCGACGGAGATTGCTGCTACCCTCAAGGCTGCACAGCATTATCCACACAATGAAATATGGTGCGTATTCCAGCCGCATACTTACACTCGTACCAAGGCTTTCTTCCATGAATTTGCAGAAGCCCTCTCTCATACCGACCATCTGGTCCTCGCAGATATCTATGCTGCCCGTGAGACGGATACCCTTGGTATTTCCTCTTCCGACCTTGCCAAAGAAGCCGCAAAACTCGGAACGGACACACACTACTATCCAAGCTTTGCAGAGATCGAGGCATTTCTGAAAGAGAACTGCAAGTCCGGTGATCTGCTGATCACCATGGGTGCCGGAGATGTAGTGAAGATTGGTGAAGACATCTTAAAATAATCCCGCCCAGGCGGATATTCCCCGGCAGAGTACAGGATCTTCGGACTGTAGCTTCTGCCGGGTTTTGCTTGTCCCACTGGCTTTCAACCGGAAATGTCCGCATTTTGCACCTGCCACACTGACTTTTGATCAGAGATATTCACATTTTCTACGAGTTTTCCCCCGGTTTTCCACATAGTTATCTACAAAAAAGGGGGATTTACCCACTTAAAAGTCCTTTTTAACAGTTTCGGAAAATGCTATAATAATCACACCTATAAGATGTCGGAGCAGTTTGACAAAAGAGATAAAATAGAAAGTGGGATAACGTCATGAAGAGATTGAAGTTAAAGAATCGGTTTCAGGCAAATGCAACCATCTTGCCGAATGAATTTATAGATCATTATATGGTCAGTGCCAACGGGGAATTTGTAAAAGTATATTTGCTGCTTCTTCGTTATCTGAACGAGCCGGGTTCTGTCCTGACGGTTTCCATGATCGCTGACTGCCTGAACAATACGGAGAATGACGTCCTTCGTGCTTTCCGTTACTGGGAGTCCACCGGACTGCTCCGTCTCACGAAAGATGCGGATGGAAGTATTTCAGGAATCGAGCTTTTGTCCTCTGATACAGAAGATGCATCAGCGTTTTCTCCGGGTTCCTCTTCACAGGAACTGACAGACAGTATGGAAGAGCCTGCTTCTGTTATGAACGTTTTCGGAACAGTACCTGATGAATCTTCCGGAACTTTCGAGTCTTCCCCGGATTCTTCTTTCTCCGGTACTTCCTCTGAACCGATCGCCATGGATGCGTTCCGTTCACAGAAAGAATTAAAATCTCTGTTCTTTATTGCAGAGCAATACCTCGGAAAGACGCTTTCGCATACGGATGTCGATATGATTACATATTTTTACAATGAACTTCATATGTCCTCTTCCCTGATTGAATATCTGCTTGAGACGTGCGTGGAAAGCGGGCATAAAAGTATGCACTATATACAGAAGGTTGCCATTGCATGGGCAAAGGACGGGATCAGCACGGTCTCACAGGCAAAGGAACAGTCTGCCGTTTATAACCGCAACTGCTATACTGTCCTGAATGCCTTCGGAATCAAGAACCGCGGACCGGCAACTTCTGAGCTTGCTTTCATTAATAAATGGGCAGAGCAGTACTGCTTTGAAGCCGACATCATCCAGGAGGCCTGCCGCCGGACGATTTCTGCAACGCATCAGCCAAGTTTTGAATATGCAGACCGTATCCTGACCCGCTGGTATGAGCAGGGTGTCCGCCATCTTCAGGATATTGCCGCTTTGGACGAGCAGTATCAGAAGGAACGCAGCAGCCGCAGAGCTGCTGCCCCAAGGCAGCCAAATACAAAGAACCTGAATAACTTTGAACGCCGGAGTTATGATATGGACTCTTTAGAAGCCCAGTTGCTGAAAAGTAATTAAAGATTGGAAATACCACCTGGTTTTGAAACCTTCAACCCGGTACCAGGAACCAAAAGCAATTTAAAAGGAGACATCCCATGGGATTAAGAAATGCACAGTATCATGCCATCATGCGTGAATATGAAAAAAGACAGTTGAAGAGCCACGACATCCAGACTGCACGCTATGAGGAAGTCTATACAAAGCTTCCTGAGTTCAAGTCACTGGATGACTCTATTTCCATTCTTTCTGTCCAGTACGGAAAGAAGCTCCTCAACGGAGATCCCACTGCCCTTTCTTCCCTGAAAGAAGAACTTGCCCTTCTTCGTGCAAGTAAAAAAAAGCTTCTGACATCTGCCGGCTATCCGGAAAATTACCTTGAACCGGTTTATGAATGTCCCGACTGCAAGGATACCGGTTATATCGGTAATGAAAAATGTCATTGCTTTAAAAAAGCCATCATAGAACTGCTTTATGAGCAGTCGAACATAAAAAAAATCCCTGAAGATGCAGATTTTTCAAATTTCAGGCTTGACTATTACTCTCGTTCACATTACGATAAAAAAACCGGACGTTCTGCCCGGGAGGCGATGGAAAATACTTTAGAGATCTGTCGTCATTTTGTTGACAGCTTTGGAACAGAATTTCACAATCTCTTCCTTTATGGGGATGTAGGTGTCGGAAAGACTTATCTTTCCACCTGTATTGCCAAAGAGATCATCAACCGTGAATTTTCAGTGATCTATTTTTCTGCTCCGCAGTTGTTCAATACGCTGGCTCAGAATACCTTCGATAAAAAAGATGTGGATGCCCGCAATATGAGTGAATACATCTTTGAGTGTGATCTGCTGATCATCGACGATCTGGGCACAGAATATACAAATTCTTTCATTGCATCCCAGTTTTTTACCTGTATCAATGAAAGACTGTTACACAGGAAATCAACGATCATCTCAACAAACCTTTCTCTGGAATCTCTTGCGGATCTGTATACAGAACGCTCTTTTTCCAGGATTACAAGCAGTTACAGTCTGTTGAAGATCATCGGTGATGATATACGAATCAAAAAGAAGTTAGAACATTAGGAGGATACTCATGTTAACTCGATCAGAAAGAACCTTAGAAAATATCCCTGTTGGAAGTCTTGGAATTATTTCCCTTAGAGGCTGTGAAGAGCTGGGACAGAAAGTGGATGATTATCTCGTAAAATGGCGTCATGAAAGTGCTCATCAGTTTAAAGGTGATGCTGCCTTTTCCGGCTATGAGAAAGATACTTTCCTTGTCGGAGCCAGTGTTCCGCGTTTTGGATCCGGTGAAGCTAAGGGCATCATCGAAGAATCTGTACGTGGTAAGGATCTGTACCTGATGGTGGATGTCTGCAACTACAACGTCACGTATTCTCTTACCGGCAATACAAACCATATGTCACCGGACGATCATTATCAGAACCTGAAGCGTATCATTGCTGCAATCGGAGGAAAAGGACGCCGTATCAACGTAATCATGCCGTTCCTCTATGAAAGCCGTCAGCATAAGAGAAGTACACGTGAATCTTTAGACTGTGCAGTTATGCTTCAGGAACTGATCAGCCTTGGTGTTGATAATATCCTGACTTTCGATGCACATGACCCTCGTGTACAGAATGCGATTCCGCTGAGCGGATTTGAGACAGTTTCCCCTACTTATCAGTTTATCAAGGGACTGCTTCGTACTTATAAAGATCTTCAGATCGACAGTGACCATATGATGGCAATCAGCCCGGATGAGGGCGGAACAAACCGTGCCGTATACCTTGCAAATGTCCTCGGTCTTGACATGGGTATGTTCTATAAACGCCGTGATTATACACAGGTTGTAGACGGACGTAATCCAATTGTTGCTCATGAATTTCTCGGTTCTTCCGTAGAAGGAAAAGATGTGATCATTATTGATGATATGATTTCTTCAGGAGAAAGTATCATTGAAGTTGCAACCGAACTGAAACGCCGAAAAGCGAATCGCATTTTTGCCGCTGCTACATTCGGACTCTTCACAAATGGACTTGAGAAGTTTGATAAGGCTTATGAAGAGGGTGTTCTGACAGGTGTTCTGACTACAAACCTGATCTATCAGACACCGGAGCTGCTCTCCAAACCATATTATATCAACTGCGATATGAGCAAGTATATTGCACTGATTATCGACACTCTGAACCATGACGGTTCTTTGAGTCAGATTTTAAGTCCGAATGAAAGAATCCAGAATGTTCTTCGCAAATACAAAAATGGAGAGAAGATCTGATCTTCTGATTGATCTGATCTTCTGATTGATCTGATCTTCTGATTCCCGCAGGATCTCTGAAAGATTATTTTAGCACAGCCTATGGCTGTGCTAATTTTTCAATCAGGATGATTCATTTTTAAGAGGAGTGATTCTTTATGAAAAAAATACGATGGAACCTGGCAATCACGGTCCTGCTTCTGGCTGTAACGACCATTATTTCTTTTTGCTTCTTTCATTTTGGAAATAAATATACTGCCAATATCACAGTCCTCTATACACTGGCACTGATCCTGATCGCATTAAAGACAAGTGGTTATATTTATGGGATCATCGCTTCGATTTTCTGTGTATTCGCAGTAAATTACTTTTTTTCATACCCTTATTTCCGATTAAATTTTACATTGGACGGATATCCTGTCACTTTTGCCGGAATGCTTACGATTGCACTGATCACCGGTGCAGTAACCACCTCACTCAAGCAACAGCAGCAGGCTATCTCCGAACGTGAAAAGCAGCTTGCTGAAGCAGATAAGGAAAAACTGCGTGCCAACCTCCTCCGAGCCGTCTCCCATGACCTCAGGACACCTCTTACCAGCATTATCGGTTCCGCCGACTCCTACCTTGAGAACCGGGAAGAGCTTTCCGAAACCGAATGTACAGAGCTGGTTTCCAATATCCGGGAGGATTCAGAATGGCTTTTAAATATGGTGGAAAATCTGTTGACCGTTACCCGTATTAACAGCAGTTCTGCTGACAAGGTAAAGAAATCTGCCGAGGTTGTAGAAGAAGTGGTCTCTGAGGCGATCCTGAGGCTTCAGAAACGAATCCCTGATGCTGTGATCCATGTATCAATGCCAAATAATTTTCTCATGATCCCTATGGATCCTACCCTGATCGAACAAGTGCTGATCAATCTGATGGAAAATGCCCTGATTCATTCAGGAAGCACAGAACCAGTGGATCTGATCATCCGAGAACTGGATGATGCCATTTCATTTTCAGTCCGGGATTACGGCCGTGGACTTTCCGAGGATCTTCTGCCTCATATTTTTGAAGGCGGACAAGTTTCGTCCGGCTCCAGTGACAGCCACAGAGGGATGGGAATCGGACTTTCCATCTGCCAGACGATCATACAGGCACACGGCGGGCAGATTACCGCTGTCAACCATACCGGTGATCGTACAAAGGGAGCTGAATTTACTTTTACACTTCCAAAAGAAAAGGAGAGCTGACAATGCCTAAATTTTCGATACTGATTATTGAAGATGAAAAAAATATCCAGACTTTTATGCGTAAAATCCTGATCCGTCATGACTACCGGGTTCTTTGTGCCGATGCCGGTACGGAAGGGTTAAGTCTCATCCGTTCTCAATGTCCTGATCTTGTCCTTCTTGATCTCGGACTTCCCGATATGAACGGAAATCAGATCATCCAGGATGTGCGGACATGGTCGAGTATCCCCATCATCGTGATCTCCGCCAGAAGTGCGGAACGCGAAAAGGTGCAGGCTCTTGACCTTGGTGCTGATGATTACATAACCAAACCTTTCGGCACTTCCGAACTGCTTGCCAGGATCCGTACCTCCCTGCGGCACAGCAACCGGATGCATACTGATCAGGAGTTATATATCAAAGCCTACAGACATGACAAAATGACACTGGATTTTTCCAAAAGGCTGCTCACCCTGGAGGATGAACCCGTTCATCTGACACCTGTTGAGTATAAGATTGTTGCCTATCTGGCACAAAATTCTGGAAAGGTTGTTACTTATGCCTCGATCCTTTCCAATGTCTGGGGACCTTATGCAGATGATGACAATAAAATCCTGCGTGTAAATATGGCGAATATCCGTCGCAAAATTGAGCTTGATCCTGCCCAGCCACATTATATCTTTACAGAAGTCGGTGTCGGCTACCGCATGGCAGAAGATGACGGGCAGGCCTGATATCAGGCCTGCTAAAATTATGCTAAAAAGACTTTCTTTTTATTCCTTTTCACATTCTTTTTTTCTAAAATAGACACTGTTCAGAATACAAAAAGGAGTGTGCAACATTATGAATATCGGCTTAATTTTACTTATGATTATCGGTGGGGCTGTCGGTGTCTTCTCTACACTTTACATCCTGGTTTCTTTACCTGCGACCATCATCTTTAAGATAATCCGCAAGGTGAGTCATGGTACGCCACTGATGATGTAAACAGCTTATATTAATTAACAATACCAGATACCTCTTTCCTATTTCCCCGGAGCAATTCATTTTCACGAGAAAAACGGTTTCATAATGGACTTGGGTTCATAAATAACTTTATTTCGCAAGAAACTCATTTCCATGACGGATTATTTTTTCAGAAAATGTTCTCTCTGGGGATATTCCTGTCTGAAGGCAGCAAGAGCTGCTTTTTGAAGCAGTTCAAACTCCTTATCCATATGCAGCATATGTGGAGCGGCAAATGCGATCATACTGATCTGATCGGCAATTTTCTTTGCCACACTTTCTTCTGATAACTGTCCCATTCCAAATACGATTGAAGTGAATCCTCTTCCTTTCCGGCTTACATCGATCAGCTTTAGAAAAGCATTTTTCAGTTCCTGCAGTAACAGTTCCTGTTCCCATGCATTTCGCTTCTCTGCATCAAATAAGCAAAGCTTCGTAATAATTTCTATTGCAAGCTTTCTCTTTTGCCCGCCAAGATCTACAGAGCCTCCTTCTGCAATATATTTTAATTCCATAAGACTTCCTACAAATGCATCTTTTTTTGGTCTTCTCTTCCCGTATCTTGCAATCCACAGCTTTTCCATAAACCGGATTTCCGCGGTAGTTCTATCTGCATTTTCACCAATGCTTCTTACTTCTTCCCTCTCTTTGAGCATCTGCTGCCTTTTTACTGCATCCAGCTCCTGATAAAATGCCTCTCTCCACAATTTCTCTTCTCGGTCTTCCTGTCTGTCAGTTTCCAGTCCGGTTCTTCTTTCCAGACCATTTCTTCCTTCCTGCCCATTTCTTCCTTCCTGCCCGATATTCTTTTCTCTGTGTTCTTCTTTCTTTTCTCTGTCCTGCATTTTCTTCTCCGTCTTCTACTTATATTTCTGTTTTCCTAAAAAGATCTATTTCTCTAAAAATTCATCTACATTCCCGGTTTCTACTTTCTGATATAAAGACATATAGTATCTTCCATCTTTCAGTTTATGCTTACTGATATCATTTCCTTTAAAAAGATCAACAGCAAGCCGGGCTATCTCTCCTGCCTGGTCTACATTATCGTTGTATACTGTTCCCTGCATTGTTCCTTCTTTTACTGCCTCCAGTGCATCCTCCAGTCCGTCTATTCCGAAAATAACCGGTCTTTGTTCCTGACTGTATCCTGCATTTTTATATGCCTCTACTGCACCAAGTGCCATCTCATCGTTATTGGATATAACCAATTCGATCTCGGTCCCATAATGGTCGATCAACTGGCTCATACGATTCTCTGCCTGCCCCCTGTTCCAGTCTGCGAACTGATAACTTAATTTTTCAAGCTCTATGCCATTCTCAATCAGCGTTTTTACCGAGCAGTCCGTCCGGCTGATAGCATCCTGGTGTCCCGCTTCTCCCTCTAAGAGTACATACTGGATCTTGCCATCCTGATTCTTATCTGCTCCCGGATGAGCTTTCAGATAATCTGCTGCAATTTCTCCCTGCATTTCTCCCGACTGCTTTGCATCGCACCCTACATAGTACAGTTGATCCCACTGCATCAGATCTTCTTTTACAGGTTCTCTGTTAAAAAAGATCACCGGAATCTTTTCCTGTCTTGCTGCTTTGATGATATCTGACGGTGCGGTTCTGTCAACCAGATTCACGCACAGCACATCACACCCTGCTGCAATCATTTCTTCCACCAGTTCATCTTGGTCTCTCTGATCATTATCACCATTCTTTACAGAAACAAGAATCTTCATATCTTTTGACTCTTTTAATTTGAGATCCTCCCGGATCTGCTCTGTCATGGTATTGATAAAAGGATCGTCCTGTGTATACGTCACAATGCCTACCCTCAGTGTCCGGTCTGAGGTATTTTCTTTTTTTCCACACCCCGGAAATGACAGAGCAAGAACGGACACCGTCAGAAATATCATTGCTTTTCTTCTCTTTTTTCTACTCATAAGAATACAAAAACCTTTCTATATCTTCCGAAAATAAATCTTTTTTGTAAACTACCTGTATTTCTGTTTCATGACTTTCCATCTGATACCAGGAATTTTTTAACTTACTGGCAATCTCATTCATGCTTTCATATCCGACCTCATACAGATCCGGCACGATCAGGCATTGTATCTTTCCTGCATCCAACAGCGAAAAGGCTTTGATACTTGTCCCAATCCCGTAAATTTCTGCTCCGCTATAGAACCCATTTTCTGCCTTTTCTCCTACTTCATCCAGAATATATGGATCGAGGACTGCCAGATAATCTACTTTTTCTTTCGCTTTCAATATTTCACCGGCATCTTCCTTGCTCTCCTGATTATACTTCCATATGATCCTGCCACCTCCGGCTTCCATCACCTCACAGAATCCTCTGACACGGTTCCTGCTTTCTTCAGTCCTTGCATTTCCTGCTACAACTCCGATTCGCTTTCCATTCATAAGACCGGATGTATTTTTCAACATCTGCTCTGCCAGTTCCTGCCCCATTTTATAGTTATCCGGCTTGACTGTTACAAATGAAGAGGCGGCATCCGCTTCATAACTGTAAATATCCTGCGTGATCAGCACAAACGGTTTCGTTCCCTGCAGCTGCTCTAAAACCTGCTTCGTATCCTGTCCCGGAGCAGGGTTGATAATAAATGCATCTACGTCATTCTCCAACTGCTCCCGGATCATCTCCTGCTCATCCTCAGAGCTTTCCTGTTCGTCCGTATTACAGATAATCAGCGACAGATTCTGGACTTTGGCCGCCTGCTTCATTCCGTTAAGCAGGCTGTCCCATCTCTTGTCTCCTGAATTTTCTACGATCACCGCCACTTTTTTAGGTGGCACATCTCCATGAAAGATACTGTAGAAAAAATAGGCTGCAAGAACCGCAAGCAACGCTTCTGCTATCAGGAAAGTTATTTTATTTCTTTTCGTCATATGCTTCTCCTTTCCTGTAAGTCTGTTCCTCCAGTTTTTTTCTGTTCTCTTCTGAAAATGGGATTGCAGGAATATGGATTACAACTTCCGTTCCCTCGTCTGGCTCACTGTATATTTTCAAACCATATTCTTTTCCATACATAAGCTGGATTCTTGTATGTACATTGATCAGTCCCACGCCCGAACCATGCTTTGGTACCTTTCCATTATCCAAAAGAAGATTCTCTACAATCTCCTCACTCATTCCCATTCCATTATCAATAACAGAAATATAAATATCATTTCCGTCCTTTTTTCCTTTGACTGTGATCTTTCCGCCGTCATCTTCGTCCATATTTCCTACTCCGTAATAAATGGCATTTTCCAGAATTGGCTGGATGATCAGCTTAATCGTACAATATTCTTTTATCTCTTCCTCTATAAGGAACTCTGTCTCAAAACGGTCTTTGTAACGAACTTTCTGAATATTCATGTAACTTGTGCTATGTTGCAGCTCATCTGCGATTCTGATGACGGTTCTTCCCTTCGACAGACTAATCCTGAGCAGCTTCGCAAGCTCTGATATCATAAAGACTGCTTCTTCATTTTTGTTAGCCTCTACCATCCATGTGATTGATTCCAGCGTATTATACAGGAAATGTGGATTGATCTGACTCTGCAGGGCATCCATCTCACTTTTCCGCTTTTCATTCTGCTGCCGGATGATTTCTTCCATCAGGACTTCTATCTGCTCATAGGATTTTTTCACAGAATACCCAAGGTGTCTGATCTCAGAGAATCCTCCGATATAAATATCTTTTGTCTTTCCCGTCTCGTAAGCTTTTACAGATTCATTCAGTTTAAAAATCGGATTTGATATTTTCCTTGCTACAATGCGGTTCACTCCCAGAAGCATCATGAAGAAAATGAGAGTCGTCACGACAATATAATACCGGAACTGCTGAATTTTGGATGTCTGAACACTGTCAGGAACTACTCCTACCAGTCGCCAGCCCGTATAAGAAATACTTCCAACTACAACCGAGCCCTTCTGCCCATTGACCGGCAGTTCATACGTCCCATCCTCATATTCTTTGATCTGTCCACTTTCCTCTGTCAGAAGTCCTCTGTCAATTTCTGCCTGTCTTGGATGATAAATCATTTCGCCATCCCGGTTGCAGAGATAATAATAGACTTCATCCGAAGACTGGTTGATACGTTCCAGAATTTCACGGATCATGGAATATTTCATATCCACCAGTAACACACCGCTTACCGGCTTCTCCCCATCGTTAATATCCACCGATCTGCTCAGAGAAATGACCCAGTAATACCGATACGTTCCATCCTCGAACAGATTCTGGATATGTGGGGAGGAAAAATGAATATTTTCAATCTCATCCGCTGCATTCCGATACCAGTCCTGCTGTGCTGCCCCGGCATCCGCTTTCTCGTTGACAAGTGGTTCTGCCGCCACCAGATTGCCTTCATTATCATACAGTGCCATGCTCTGGATCTTGTCTGTATTAATCTCATAAAGCAGACTGAACTGACGTTCAAATTCCTGACTGGATATATCATATTCCTGAATGATATTATAATTGACTGCATTGGAAATCTGTCTGACGTTCAATAAATCTGCCTCCAGCCTGTCCACCGCACTCTCCACAACACTTTCCGTGTTCGCAACCGCTGTCTGCCGGATTGCCATTTTAAATCTGCTGTAGATCAGGAATCCCATCAGAACCGTGGTTACGATCGTCAGTGCAGTAAGTACAGCCATAATAATTGACTGAATATCCCAACTGATAAACCTTCCCCGACAAAACCATCTCTGCATCCGCAATTTTATTGAATATCCATAATTTTCCTTTCTCTTCGTATCGTTTCTCTTCACTTCGATCCCCTTTTACCACTTCATTCTGCTTTTTCTTATCTCATTTCTTATGTGATGTCGGGGTCAAAAGCCCCCGACTTTAATGCTCCGTCCGATACTTGGATGGTGACATCCCAAACCGTTTCTTAAAGACATAACTGAAATAGTTTGCATCCTGATATCCCACACGTTCCGCAATTTTATAGCTCTTCTCATTGGTTTCAAGCATAAGATCTGCTGCATGATCCATTCTGTAATCTGTCAGCCAGGAAATAAATGTCTTTCCCGTTTCCTTTTTAAAAAGTGATGAAAAATACGAATTTGATACTCCCAGCTCCGAACATACTGTATCCAGGGAAAGATCTGGCTGCATATACCGGTCTCTCACAATTCCTTTTGCCTTTTCCACGATACGTCTTGAAGTCGTATTTCTTGCATTTTTCAGTTCTTCACTGATCGCCACTGCTGAATTTACAAGCCAGCCCTTCAGGGTACTTTCATCCATCTCCGGCACTTTTTCATAAGGATTTTCTACCTCTGCACAATAATCTTTAAAGTCAATAAAATTATTTGCACAGAAACGATAAAATGCCCCAACCATCTCCATCGTTGCCAGCTTGTACTGGCTCACTGTCTTCGCATTCCGGTGCAGCTTTTCGATCTCACTCTGAGCTGCCTTCTCGATCTCTTCCCTGCTTCCAAGGTTGATCGTCTTGAATAAAGCATGCATCTTGGTATCCTCGGACTGAACCGAGATCTCCTGCTCTGTCGGAGCGATCTCACCAATGTTGATCGCCCTCTGTGTCCCGTACAGCACCCGGTAAGACACCGCTTCTCTCGCTCCTGCATACGACTGGTTGATCGTAAACAAACTGTCGCAGGCTCTTCCGATCCCGGCTGTCACAACCGCTCCCATCACTCTGTACGCCCATCTGCAAAATCTGTCGCAATCATCCGTAAACGCAACCGCTTCCTCTTCTGAATTTAATTCCATCACAAGCACTGTATTTCCAAGATAAGTAAACATCTGGCTTTTCCATTTCTCTGCGATCCTTTCCCGGATCTCCTGCTCTACCGACATGGATAACAGCAATGCATTCATCCCTTCCGGCACATGATGTTCGGAAGTATGAAAGACAGCACATCCAAAAAGTGGCCCTGTCATATGGATCTGATATGCTGCAAGAAATTTTTCACAATCTGCCTCCGTAATCCGTCCTTCGATCAATGAGATAAATAAATTGGTCTGAAACATCGGCAGTGATGCATTAAAATAATGCTCCAGCTTTTTTACATTCAACTTTTCTTCCCGTTCATTATCCAGCGTCTTTTTCAGCCTTTTCAGGCACTCCGACAATTCCTGGGAATTGATCGGCTTGAGCATATACTCTTCAATCTCCAGATGAACGGCTTCTTTGGCATATTCAAATTCATCAAATCCGGTAAAAATAATAATATGAATATTCTGATAGTCCTCATTCAGGGCTCTCGCCAGTTCCAGTCCGTCCATATAAGGCATTTTTATATCTGTGATCACCACATCCGGCTGTAGCCGCTCCACAAGTTCCAGTGCTTTTACCCCGTTATTCGCACTGCCGATCACTTCAAATCCAAGCGTTTCCCATTCCAGTTTGAGTCTGATCGCCTCTATTGCTTCTTCTTCATCATCAACAAGAAGTACTTTATACTTATCCATTTTCAGTTCCTTTCTTCCTTTCCCTAACTGCCTCTTATTATAGCAAAGAACCGTTCCATACTGAATCCCCTGATTAAAAAGAATGTATCCCTGCCCGTTCCGGGATTAAAAAAGCCGCCCCGGTCAATTTTCATCTGACCGGAACGGCTCACTGGTCAGATATTCTCTGCCAGTTTCATTTTTACATGATCGTCCTCTCTGCTACCGTTGCTTATTTCTTCTGTACATATTTCAGACAGTCAAGAGTTACAGCGGCAAGAATGATGATACCTTCAAAGATGAACTGAAGGTTTGTATCAATACCAAGAATTGTAAGAGAGTATGTAAGGGATGTAAAGATCAATACACCGGTTACAACACCTGAGATCTTACCGATACCACCTGTAAATGATACACCACCAACTACGCAGGCTGCAATGGCATCCATATCCCAGCCCTGTCCATAAGCAGCACTACCAGAACCAACCATTCTGTTACACTCAAGCCATGAACCAAATCCATAAAGGATACCAGCAAGGATAAATGCTCCAAGAGTTACTTTAAATACTGAAATACCTGAAACTGCTGCTGCCTCCGGGTTTCCACCTACAGCGTACAGATTCTTACCAAATGTTGTCTTGTTCCAGATGAACCATACTACTACGATTGCAACTACTGCCCAAATGATAATAGTTGGGAAGTTTCCTATTGTTGGGATGAACATATTTGGTATTGCTGAATCAATAGCACCAAACGAAACACCCTTTGTCGCATATGTTACAAGTCCGAAGATGATCAGCATGTTCGCCATTGTTGAAATGAACGGATGCATCTTGTACTTCGCCATGAAGAAACCTGCAATACTTGAGAACACTGTTGTGAGGATAATACATGCAACAAGTGCAAATAATGCTTTTCCTACAACCGGCATACTTGAGAAATCAAATATGTGTCCAAACACACCACCTGTATTTGCACCATTGTGCATGATAATGGTAGCTGTAACCATACCCATACCAACCATACGTCCAATCGAAAGATCGGTACCGGTCAGGAGGATAAGTCCCGCAACACCGAGTGCCAGGAACATTCTAGGTGATGCCTGCTGAAGTATGTTCAGTATATTGGTAACTGTGAGGAGCTGTGTGTTCTTTACAATTGGAGTGATGATACAAAGTGCAATGAATATCAACACGATTACTATATACAGACCGTTCTTGTAAAGAAACTGTGTTGTGTTGAATGTGTACTTGTAATTCTCAAATTTCTGTGCTCTGCTCTGCATGAATGTGTACTTGGACATTCTAAGGAGATCTATCAGATGATACTTGTGTGAAAATGCATCATGCTTTCTGTCCTTAATCTCCTGAAGTCTTGACTCATGTGTCATCTGTGCATCAAAGAGCTTGTTCTTGTATACATATTTCTCATCCTTGATCTCTTCCGGATCAGAGAGTTTTGCAAGTGTCTGCTCATGCTCTGTCTTGAGTGTTGCCTTTACTCTCTCATAGGACTCATTTTCTGCTGCCTTCTCAGCCTCGCAGCTTGCCACTACCTTGCTGTAGTACTCGCTGTCATAATGCTCCTTAAGGTATCCCTCTGCGTCAGCGATAAGCTTTGCAACCTTATCCTTGTTGGCTGCCTCAACTGCCTTTGCCTTCTCCAGGGCTGCCTTATCCTTTGCGATTACGCTATCCTTTTCTTCCTTTGATAAATTCTTATCTTCCTTTGCGATAGCTATATGGTTCTTCAAACTACGAACCTTGTCAGATCCATCAACTCGAAGTTCATCGATCTGAGCCTGTATCTTTCCAACATATTCATCAATCGGCTTAAGGAGTTTTTCCTCTGCATCAGCCGAAAGGATCATATTTTTATCTGCCATATCCATGCTCCTCTCTATTACAAATATTTAGCACTAAGTCTTAACAATTCTTCCTGATTAGTCTCCTTGGTATTTACAATTCCGGCAAGGTGTCCATTTGACATAACACCTATACGGTTTGTGATACCCAGGATCTCCGGCATCTCAGAGGAGACAACTATGATAGTCTTGCCCTGCTTTGCCATGTTGATTATAAGCTCATATATTTCATACTTGGCTCCTACATCAATACCTCTTGTAGGATCATCCATCATGAATACATTTGGTGAACGCTCAAGCCATTTTCCGAAGATAACCTTCTGCTGGTTACCACCGGACAGGTTGGCGATCATATCGTCAGGTCCCATACACTTGGTGTGCATGACCTTGATCTCCTCAGCTGTGGCACGAACCATGCTGTCATGTGACAGTGCCACGCCGCTCTTGTAGTGGTTCATATTTGCAATGGTGGTATTGAAGGTGATATCTGCCTTGAGGAAAAGGCCATTTGCCTTTCTCTCCTCAGTGATAAGGGCAAATCCGTGATCCATAGCATCCTTTGGACCGGTGAAGTTCATGATCTTGCCACCATACATTACATTTCCTGCTGCTCTTGTACGAATACCAAAAATTGTTTCCAGGAGCTCTGTACGGCCTGCACCAACCAGACCATAGAGACCGAATATCTCACCCTTCTTCACATCAAATGTGATGTTCTGGAGCTTCGGTGCATACTTTGTGGAGAGTCCCTGTACTGAGAGGATTGTCTCACCCGGCGTATTGTCGACCGGTGGGAATCTGTTATCAAGTGAACGACCAACCATGGCTGATATAAGTTCGTTCATGTTGGTGTCCTTGCTGTCCTTTGTCATGACCAGACTACCGTCTCGGAGAACTGATATCTGATCACAGATCTCGAATATCTCATCCATCTTATGTGAGATGTAGATCAGGGAAATTCCCTGCTCCTTGAGCTGTCTCATCATCTTGAAAAGCTTTGCAACCTCAGGTGCTGTCAGCGATGATGTAGGCTCATCAAGTACGATTACCTTGGAATTGTACGAGATAGCCTTTGCGATCTCACACATCTGTCTCTGGGAAACTGACATTCTCTTCATCGGCTGTGTAAGATTGACCGTTATACCCAGCTTTCTGAACAAGTCTGAAGCTTCCTTCTTCATACGGCCCTCATCGATGACTCCAAGAGAGTTCTTTGGATAACGTCCAAGGAACAGGTTGTCAACAACGCTTCTCTCAAGGCACTGATTTAATTCCTGATGAACCATCGCAACTCCATTCTCGAGTGCATCCTTAGGGCCAGAAAAATTTACTTCTTTTCCATCTAATATTATTGTGCCTTCGTCCTTCTGATAGGTTCCGAAGAGACACTTCATCATTGTCGATTTACCGGCACCATTCTCACCCATAAGTCCCATGATCGAACCAGGTTTAACATTCAAATTAATATGGTTAAGGACCTTGTTTCTGCCGAATGATTTGCTCATGCCTTGAATCGATAAGATGTATTTATTCTTATCTTCTGCCATATCTCTACTTCCTTTCATTGAACATCAGCCCATTAATTAATAGTCGCCTTCGGCGAGGGCTGATGCTACATATCAAGTTTTCATAGAAAACTTGATACATGCTCTTAGTAAAAGAAGGGTATCAAATGTTTAGTCTGACACCCCTCTGAGTTAAATCATTTCCTATTGATCAATCATCCAGGTAACTTATATTACTTAGAGAGAATTGATGTGTATGATGCTGCATTGTCTGTCTTAACCATGTTGATTGCAAATGCATCGTACTCGCCTGGGTTACCAAGACGGTTTGTGATGTTAGACTCTGTCTGACCATCACCACCGATGTAATCAACCTTCAGGTTCAGAAGATCATCGTAGTTCTGAAGAAGTGGCTGGTATGTTGAGCTTAAGAAGTTATCAGAAGCGTTGTAGATATCAAGCCATACCTTCTTCTCAGGGCTCTTGCTAGCATCGAGCTGCTTAGAAACCTTGTCATAAACCTTTGTTGAATCTGTGAAATCCTGGTAGTTATCTGCTGTTACTGCAATGTTCAAAGCGTAGTAAGATCTCTCTTCTGCTGAGTATCTGTAATCAACACCCTCATCAAGCTTGTTGCCAGCTTCATCTGCTGTACCGATACCTGTGTCTACATCTACACCGTCAAGTGCATTACGAAGAACACGGAGTGTAAGGTAAGCCTGAACGTCTGCATGCTGTGAAATTGTTCCGCCGTAGCCTTCTGCGATAGCTGCTACTGCATCGCTGTTTGCATCGTATCCAAATGTAGGAACCTTGTTGTCCTTTGCCCAAGCGTTGAACATTGACATTCCCATACCATCGTTGTTAGAAACAACTACATCGATCTGATCACCGAAAGAAGCTGTCCATGTACCGATTGCGTTACCTGCGGTTGCTGCATCCCATGTAGCACCTGCAGAGTTCTTCATCTCCTGTGAAGCAAGCTCACGGATTGTGTATTTCTTTCCGTCTACTTCCAGTGTTGCATCCTGTACAACCTTTGCAGATCCATCTACGTTTGTACCGGCTGGTGCTGAATCAACTGCGCCGTTTGCATCAACGCCTGTTCCAAGTGCGGAACGGACACCTCTTGTACGTGCGATGGAATCGTTATGTCCGATATCGCCGATAGCAAGTACATATCCGATTACGCCATCACCGTTACGGTCGATCGTTGCTGCATTCTTCTTGATGTAGTCAAGTACCATCTCACCCTGAAGCTCAGCACCCTGATTCGCATCGAAACCTACATAGTAGGTATCTTTGTTAAAGTTAAGGGCTGTTTTGTCAAGCTCTCCGGTTGATGAGTTGGAAGGCTGACGGTTGTACCATACAAGCGGCTTATCCTTATTTGCAACTCCGCTTGATGAAGAACCACCACCTGATGATCCACATCCTACCATTGACAGTGCCATTGTTGCTGCTGCGATTACAGCTAAGATTTTTTTCTTCTTCATACTCTTTCCTCCTATGAATGAAATACTTGTTGAAATGTTCCTTCGTACTTTTTGTTCATTTTGTACATTTTTTTTGAATCATTCCCTGTCTCATTGACTAAATTCATTATATTTAGAATGAGGTTCGGAAAGAATAGAATATTTTTGGATATATTAGCAATTTTTTTTGATTATATGAAATTTTTATATGAATTTTGACGAATCTGTCCGTAACCACCTTGAAATTGCACAAAAAATTCTGTTTTTCTCATGATTTTGAAGCATATTTGCCAACTCTTTTCGAATCACATCTTTCTTCTATCGTATTCTACATTTTTTTCATCTTATATTTTTTCCGCTGTCCCTCTATCTCGACAAAGCCAAATGCCAGAACGCCGATCATACCAAACGCCATCATTTTGATAAGACTTTCATAATAGGTATCCAGATTGCCAGACCACTTCATAAGCTCCTTCGCATGTACAAAACAGCTTTGGAACGAAGAAGCTCTATAGTAATGGTCTGAAAGTTCAGATGCCTGTATCACCATTGCCATATTTACCCGGAATGCTAGATAAATCCATGCCGCTGATACCGCAACACATAACAGAGAGCTTATGATTGAAAGCTTCCTGCCCTTCCACTTATATCCATAGATCACCGCGGCTCCCATCGCAATTCCGGCATAAGTCGTCACGAATCCAATGCGTGCAATGATGAAGATCAACAGTGCCCCCAGAAAGCCTCCGCCGATTGCTCCAAGCAGACCGAGCGCATAATTCTCCCGTACCACATACGCATCTTCCCGGTGTTTGTCCAATGACTGCTGCATCATAACCGCGGACTCCGCATTCAGAAATGCAAATCCGTCCTCCACCTGATAGACATCCGTCGGTCCCTGCACGCCTCTCGCGTCACAGTTATAATATCCATACGTGGAAAACTTCGCTAGCATACCATCTATGATATTTTTTAGTAGCTGTACACTCTTTGCCGCATTCCCAGTCACCGGTATCATCAGGCAGACACTGTATTTCTTCGCTGAGATTTTCCCTCCCTGCGGAAGCACTGCCCGCATGGTTTCCCACACTTCCGGCGACGCCGGTCCGGACTCATTTGCAACCGAGAACGCAAGCAGCATTACCCGTGTCGAGGAAGTCTGGTGTGGTTCTAACGCAACGGTATAACCGCGATAACCCCCGTGCAGCATTTTGTCTTTCCCTGTAAATGGGATCTGCAGTTCCTCCGCTAATTTCTTTAGAATCTTCTTATTTGATGCCATTTGATTTGTACCTCCCCTATACGCCGTCTTACACAGCCAGACGGCTGAACTCTTCCAGATTCCATACCTTCGTCACAATATCCGAATAAAATTCCGGCTCATGACAGACCAAAAGTACGGAACCATGATATTCCCTCAAAGCCCTCTTTAACTCGTCCTTCGCTTCCACATCCAGATGGTTTGTCGGCTCATCTAAGATCAACAGATTTGACTCCCGGTTGATAAGCTTACACAGACGCACCTTCGCCTGTTCTCCACCACTCAAGACACGCACCTTGCTCTCGATATGCTTCGTCGTAAGTCCACATTTTGCCAGTGCAGATCGTACCTCATACTGAGAATATCCCGGAAATTCCTGCCAGATCTCCTCCAGACAGGTATTGTCCGTGCCTGCCATCTCCTGTTCAAAATAGCCCTTATACAAATAATCACCCAGCTCGACCTTACCGGATAATGCCGGAACGATCCCAAGCAGACTCTTTAAGAGCGTACTTTTACCAATTCCATTTGTTCCGATAATCGCAATCTTCTCGCCGCGCTCCATCCGCAGATTAATTGGCTTGGAAAGCGGTGCATTCTTATCATATCCGATGATGAGATCCTCCGTCTCAAAGAGCATCTTGCCCGGTGTCCGGGCTTCCTTGAAATAAAACTCCGGCTTTGGTTTCTCCTTGGCAAGCTCGATTACGTCCATCTTATCAAGCTTCTTCTGTCTTGACATCGCCATATTTCTTGTAGCAACACGCGCTTTGTTTCTTGCCACGAAATCCTTCAGCTCATTGATTTCCTGTTGCTGTTTGCGGTAGGCAGCCTCCTGCTGTGCCTTCTTCGCCTCATAAACTTCCAAGAACTTATCATAGTTTCCGACGTAGCGGTTCAGCTCCTGATTCTCCATATGATAGATGATATTCACGACATCATTCAAGAACGGAATATCATGACTGATCAGGATAAATGCATTCTCATATTCCTGCAGATACCGCTTCAGCCATTCGATATGCTCCGCATCGAGATAGTTCGTCGGCTCGTCTAAAAGCAAGATTTCCGGCTTCTCCAAAAGCAGTTTCGCAAGCAGCACCTTCGTACGCTGTCCGCCACTTAAGTCCGTCACATCATGGTCAAGCCCAAGCTCCAGAAGTCCGAGTGCCCGCGCCACCTGCTCGACCTTCGAATCAATCATATAAAAATCGTGGTTTGTAAGCATGTCCTGCAGCGTACCAACCTCTTCCATCATTTCCGCGATTTCATCGTCCGTCGCATCCGCCATGCTCTCATAGATCTCGTTGATGTTCTGCTCCATATCAAACAGATATGAAAATGCAGACTTCAGAACATCCTCGATCGTCATGCCCTTCTCCAGCACGGCATGCTGGTCTAAGTATCCAACCCGCACATGCTTGTTCCATTCTACTTTTCCTTCGTCCGGTGCGAGTGTACCGGTCACGATATTCATGAACGTACTTTTTCCTTCGCCATTCGCGCCAACCAGGCCGATATGCTCGCCCGCAAGCAGGCGGAACGATACATTATTAAAGATTGCACGGTCGCCAAAACCGTGCGTTAAATTCTCAACATTTAAAATCATCTGTCTTTGTTCTGCGAAACATATTGTGAATTGTGTATATGTCCGTGCCACATTCTGATAATATAAGATGTATTGAAACCAAGAAGTTCTAGATGTTCTGATTTACCTTCTGTTACCGTACGCAACCACCGCCAATTCGCCATCCATGGCTCAGTGGCGGCTTGTTTGAACTTCGTGTTCAAACATTGCTATTTTACTTACAGAACATCAAGTACTTCTACGTTTCAAACATATTTATATTATCAGAATGTGGCACTTCCATATATATACAATTCACAATACGTTTTGCAAGTTTCTCCTCTATTTTTTATTGAACCATTCGTTTTACTTTGATGCCAGATGTAAAAGTCCAGCCAAATTATTTATTTTTCTTACTTTCCTTGTCTGCTTTGTTTACACCAAGCAGACCCTTGATGATGAATCCGACACCGACGCCGATCGTGCCGAGGATCAGTGCCAGCTCCAGGCCGGACATATAACGCATGGATACGTTCAGTGAAATGACAAGACACACGAAAAATGCAATGCACAATCCGATCAGCGAAAGTCCGGTCAGCATGTTCGGCTTCACGATAAATGTGATAAATGCCACAACGATCAGCACAATCAGAATACCTCCGACATTCACGCGTCCCATCCGGAAAAATAGCGTGAAGCTACTCACAACGACGTTCTGCAAGAAGATAATCACTCCGATAATTGTAAGTACGATTCCCAATAAAAACTGTAATAATTCTTTCATTCGTTCCTCCCTGTTTTCTCTTAGAAAATGATTACATACTTATTTTTGATTCTACCATACTTCGACAAAGCTGTACACACAAAAAACTGCTGCCAATGCTTGCATAACTTAACATTGACAACAGTTTCATTCTATCTTTATCAACAACTTTTATATCCTATCCATGCAGGCGCACCGCTGCCGCGATCCTTCCGGCAATCCACATGACCGACGCTGCGATCAGGAATATCAGAACAAAGCCATTCACCTTTTCTTTCCAGCGCATTGCCACGATGATTGTATCTCCGATTACTGCAATGACAATCGGAATTACATAGAATAGATTGACTGCATTTCCTATCAGCACTTTGTACATCAAGACTGCGAACACTGCAACAAGTGCAAGTGAAACAACCGCTTCTATCACATGAAAGAGTGTGGCTTTCTCAATTTCCGAATGATACATGACCGGAATTGCCATGGAGAATAATATCAGATAGATCAGTGACATCCATAACAATACCCTGTCTTCCGCCTGTGCGTTTGCGCATGCCGTCTTGATAACCAAAGCCACAATCAGCATTCCGTAAGATGCAAACTGGATTCCCGGAATCGTATATTCCGTATGTACCATGCCAGACACAAGAATGACTCCTGCGGTTATGGAAAGCATCCGGTAATCAATGGAACGATACACGTTCATATCCATCGTAAATAATGATTGCAGGAACGCTGCATTCCCCACTGCCAATAAAACAAGAAATGCAGCGAGCGATAAGAACACAGCCAGATACACATAACTATCGAAGCCGCTTCCGAACAGTTTCACATCTTTATCCCTTATGGAACGCACGATGCTCTGTACACGTTCCGCAAATAAAATAATGAAATATAACATAATCAGCCAGTTCATAGCAACCGCGGACACTCCAACCCGTAAATCCATGACGATTCCTCCTTCTATAACTCCAGCGATGCAAGAATCTCTTTCAATGCATCTGCCGATTCCTTTAATTTCAGAGCCTCTTCGCCGCTTAACTTGATCGGAATATCTGTCTCCACACCATCTGCACCGACAATCGCCGGCATACTCAGAACCACATCCTCGATGCCATACGCACCATGTATCATGTGTGAAACCGGCAGGATCGATTTCTCATCCCGCATGATCACCTCACAGATTCTCCTTACAGACATCGCAATTCCATAATACGTCGCATGCTTCCGGTTAATAATTTCATATGCACTGTTCTTTACTGCATCTGCAATCTCCCGCGTATTTTCCTTATGCTGATAATGTCCACGCATCTCGCACATCTCGCTTAATTCCACACCAGAGACATTTGCAGATGACCATGCAACGACTTCGCTGTCGCCATGTTCGCCCACGATAAACGCATGCACACTCCGGCTATCCACAGACAGATGTTCACCCAGCTTGTATTTCAGTCTGGCACTGTCTAACACTGTGCCGGAACCAATCACCCGCTGCTCCGGAAGTCCGGACAATTTGACTGCCACCTGTGTCAGAATATCGACTGGATTCGCTACCACAAGCAGGATTCCACTAAAATTCCGCTTTGCAATCTCCGGGATAATAGACTTGAAAATAGCTACATTCTTGTTCACCAAATCCAGTCTTGTCTCCCCCGGTTTCTGTCCGGCTCCCGCGGAGATAATCACGATTCCCGCATCCGCAACATCGTCATAATCTCCTGCATAAATCCGCATCGGTGAAGCAAAAGGGATTCCATGGCTGATATCCATTGCCTCTCCCTCCGCTTTGTTCCTGTCCGCATCAATCAATGCAATCTCTGTGAATAATCCACTCTGCATCAATGCAAAGACGGATGCCGATCCCACAAATCCACAGCCGATCATAACCGCTTTTTTTGCATTTACTTTATTATTTCCCATAATTGGTTCCCCCTTGGTTTAATTTTTTAATAATAGTAATTATTACTATTTCAGTATAATAATAATTCTATAATTTGTCAATTTGTTTTTATAAAAAAACACGCAAGCACTTTGTACCTGCGTATTTTTCTACTAATCATTTAACTTGTAGTTTTATTTGTTTTTGAAAAAAGAACACTCTTCCTCATTGCACTGTATGCCATCTGGATTTCGGAGATTCAGATGAAATACATGACCACTTTCCGGATGCCCCGCACCAAATGCCCGCGTTACATGCGCCACACCAATATCATTCATCCTCTTATCCAGTTCTATCGTGTGAAACCGCAGATCATCATTCTCACTGTACATCAGATATGTTTCCGGGAAATCTACATTCATATAAGCTAACTGCTCCATAAACAACTGGTACTGTTCTTTGGACACAACAAGTGAATTCTCTTTTCTAAGATACCAGTCTAAAATCGTGTCATCCCGCTTTCCCATATCGTATGCACCACAATTCAAGCAGATTCTGGCTGGTCGTTTATCATAGGTAAAATAATCCAGTTTCTTCCGATATTCCTGATTTGACGCAGCAATACAATACTGCGCAGTAAGCTGTGCTCCCGCCGAATCTCCCAACATGAAAAACCGATTCATATCCAGGCCAAACACCCGCGCATGATCATCAATATATTTTACGAGATATGCCACATCCTCTATGGCAGACGGATATTTATTCTGCGGAGCCAGACGATAATTAAAATTCACAACTACGAATCCGCTTTGTGCCAAATGACAGCAATAATAGCTATACAGTTCTTTATCTCCATAAAACCAGCCACCACCATGCACACTGACAATCACCAGATATGCTTTATCCGAGGCTCCCATATAGGATGCCGGCACACAAAGATCAAACAGACTGTTCGATACATAGCTGTCGGAATCAATGTCCGATGCATCCCCGGATGATGCATACAACAGCTCCCTTTGCTTATCCATCTTCCAGCTATCCAAAATCGCAGCAAACCGCTCTGCATCCAATTTCTTCTTATAATCTAAATTTTTGATCTGTACAACATTTTCCGGATATTCCAGATCTTTGTCGCGCAATCCGTCATTCACCATCCACGCATGGCGCATATTCACCCATGGCGGAAGTTCTTTGTTCTCCGCTCCTCGCTTCGTAATCTCTGCTACATTTATCATAACTGCTCTCCTTTCGGGACGTTTCTTTTGTCACGAGGAGCGTCCCTCTGTCTTATATATCTACCCTATTTTCAGCAATCACAGATTTAATATCTGCCATCGTATTTTCCCTAATTCCTTTGTTTCTGTCTTTTTATTTATATATCATATATTTATCAGACAGATTTGTCTACTTATTTTTTAATCACCCACAATACTCCGCGAGTGCCCGGTGAAACGCCTGATAATTCGCATCGTTCTTCGAGCTGCAATAAACTGCATATTCGATATTCTTAAATGCATATAAATAATCCTTCAGCACATGCTTCGAAGCATCTGCCACAATAGCAGGATCATTCATAAATGCACCACACCCGAAAGCACCCAGCACAATCGACTCCACGCCCTTTGTCACTGCGATATCCAGCATCCGGCGCAGGCGTGTCTCATGAATGGTTCTTAAATCCGTGTTTCCGCCAAGAATTCCGTGGCGCAGATTCGGTGCGGCACAGGTAATTATATCGACCTCGTACCAGTCCTTCTCTGGCATCGTGCGCGGGGATGCATCATCACTTTTGAACACGATGATATCCGGCGTGTAGATGACATCGCCGTTATAGAGCAGACTCGACATCGCACGATGTGGCAGGTAGAAGCCTTCCATCATCGCATTTGTATTCAGACAGAAATACAGATCCGAACACCGGCACAGGCATTCCTCCTGTGCGCTGGCACCATTCACAACTCCGCCGCCCGGATTCTTCGCCGACGCAAAATTATGCACGGCAGTTTTCGTTCCCTTATAAGCACGCGCAGCTTCCAGACTGCGTTTCTTCGATACAACGACATGTGCTTTCTCTTCATAGATGTTGAGCTTGGGTGCGGGGAATGGTTCCTTCTCCAGGATCAGTTTCTGTCCTGCCCTAGATTTCTTCACGCCTTCCACCAGCTGTGCATGTTCCCTGCACATCTTCTCTGTATCCTCAAACACCTCTACATTTGTATTTCTTCCCATTTTTGCGTTCCTCCATGTTCTATCATTTCTATATTCCCATTTCCCTGCTCACAGCAGCTATTCCTCTTCATACTGCACCCGCTCACAGCAGATATTCCACTACGCGCTGATCTGCGCATCCATATGCATATCTAACACGATAATATCATCAACCGGAACCTGCAATACGGATCCCAACACAACCAGGTTGTCGATGGACGGCAATGCCGTTCCATGCTGCCACTTGTAGATTGCCTGCGGTGTTGCGAATCCGAAGATATCCTGCAGCTCCCGCACAGACAAGCCAGCGGCTTCCCGTAACCGGATAATATTTCTTCCCGTTGCGATCATGTCAATCGTTGGTATCATACCTCTCATTCCCTCCTTGTATAAATCCTCTTCCTTAATCTTTCTCTCTGCGAGCAATCAATATCACTCATTTCATACGGTACAGAGGCAAGATGCGCATCTCGCTCTGATTAGCGGTCATCAAATGCACCGCATTTTCCTCATCGCTATAACAAAAAAACGCCTACCCATCCAGAGTAAGCGGTTTGCCAGAAACATCTATCGATTGCAAATACAGGTATCCCCTGCCTCTACACTGATTCATGCAACATCCTCGTTCTTCGCTTATCTCTGTTCTGCGTATACAACATAAGCCCCACCTTCTCTATAGTAAGTGACGCATTAAACTGAGGTTCCTTATTAAATTTGCTATAACGATTCATAGTTGCCATGATTTTTCCTTTCCGGGATTCTCGTCCTTAATCCCAATATTTTCTATGCTGATTATCAGAATACCACAGGAAAACCGATTTGTCATTAAACTGTTAGTATAAATTTCACTATAACATCCGCCGTCAAATCCGGTTTCCCTGATACTGTTACTCCGATGAATTTATTTTATGTTGTTCTCTTCTGCTTATCCGGCGTATCTATGAAAAACGCCCCAGGTAACATAAAACCCGGGGCGCATTCAATAAATCGTCAGTTATCAATTAGTTACAGCGTTCATAGCGAACCGTAATCGCTTTTATCTCCTTGGCTAAAGTCTTATTTAACACTTTGCTGTCTACCCGCCATCTCCAATTGCTGCCAACCGAAGAAGGCGTATTCATTCTCGACTTGTTGTCTAAGCCAAGGTAATCCTGAATTGGAACAATACAGATTTTCGCATTGCTTCGCATGATTACGCCAATGAGCGGAATATACATTTTATCTGCCGGTGTATAGTAATCACACAGATAATCTCTTGCTTTTTTCCTGCCTTCGTCATCGACCTCCTGCCACCAGCCGACCAGTGTCTCATTGTCATGCGTGCCTGTATAAGCTACACAATTCTCAATATAATTATGAGGTAAATACTCCCTCGCCGAACCCGTATCTCTTGTGTCAAATGCGAATTCCAACACTTTCGTCCCCATGAACCCGCTATCCGCAACAAGCTTACGGACGGTATCCGTTATATAGCCAAGATCCTCCGCAATCACGGATTTTCTGCCAATCTTCTTTTCGATTGTATGGAACAAATCCATGCCCGGACCTTTCTTCCAACTGCCATTTACCGCGGTCTTATCCCCATATGGGATGGAATAATATTCATCGAAGCCACGGAAATGATCAATACGTACAACATCATATAACTCGAAGCAGAATGAAAGCCGTTCGATCCACCATGCATACGCTGTCTTTTTGTGGTAATCCCAATCATAAAGAGGATTTCCCCACATCTGCCCATCCGCCGAAAATCCGTCCGGCGGACATCCCGCAACAGCCTTCGGTGTACATTGTTCATCTAACTGGAACAATTCCGGATGCGACCATGCATCTGCACTATCCAATGATACATAAATCGGAATATCTCCGATAATTTTAATTCCTTTTTTATTGGCGTAAGCCCTGAGCTTATACCACTGGTTGAAAAACTGGAATTGCATAAATAACTGAAAATCAATCTCGTCTGCCAGCTTCTCCTTATATTCACGTAAACCTTCTTCTGTACGACTATGAATTGCCTCCGGCCATTCAGTCCAGTTCATTCCACCAAAATGATTTTTTACTGCCATATATAAGCAATAGTCATACACCCACGCTTCATTCTTCTCTAAGAACGCCTTATATTCTGTACTGTTCTTATGCCCGCTTCTCTCACAAGCCTTGCGGAGCAATACATACCGTCCATTATATTGTTTTTCATAATCAACAGACTGTTCGTCTGTTCCAAAGTCAACACTATCACATTCTTCTCTTGTCAATAAACCTTCGCTAATTAATGTTTCCAGATCTATGAAGTACGGATTCCCGGCAAATGTGGAAAACGACTGGTATGGAGAATCTCCATATCCGGTAGGTCCCAAAGGTAAAATCTGCCAGAACGTCTGACCAGCTTCCACTAACCAATCCACAAATTTATATGCTTCTTTGGAAAAGCAACCAATTCCATACTTTGATGGCAGACTGGAAATCGCGAACAATATTCCTGCTGTTTTATCCATATATATCCTCCATATACGTCAAGGCAAAACAATTATACTCTGCGTACGCTTTCGCCCTTGATCAGATTGTGTGGGGCATAATCATGTTCACACCCCTGTGTGTAATGTATATAATTCTTATC
>OIYT01000573.1_pt1 | contig 34373 bp, 44 predicted proteins | sample 1588201 | NCBI WGS metagenome assembly OIYT01 (sample SAMN03283260) | human gut metagenome | biome: human-associated habitat; material: feces | host: Homo sapiens | place: USA | collected 2013
TTGACTTACTGCGCAACTCACGCCCTACCGTACTAAAGGGCCATCCCCGTCGGGGATGGCCCTTTTTGATGATTTGCACTTCTGATTCTTACTTTCTGGCGATGGTTTCCTTGACGGCGCGGACGATGTGCTCGTCGGTCAGGTCGTAGCGCTGGCGCAGATAGCTCTGCGGGCCGACCTCGCCGAATTCATCCTCGACGGCGACGTAACCGACCTTCGCCTCGCCCTCCAGCGCTTCCTTGACCGCGCTGTAAAGGCCGCCGATCTTGTTGTGGTTCTCGGCCGTGACGACCGCGCCGGTCTTGGCCGCCCATGCGCGGATCAGCTCGACGTCCAGCGGCTTGACGGTATAGGGGTCGATGACCGCGGCCTCGACGCCCTCGGCGGCGAGCTTCTTCGCAGCCTCCATGGCCTCGTGCACCATGATGCCCGTGGCGATGATGACCGCGTCCGTGCCCTCGCGCAGAACGTTGCCCTTGCCGATCGTCAGCTCCGTGCCGGGCGCGTAGACGGGGTAGGATTCCTTACGGCCGACGCGCAGATATTTCACGCCGGGCAGATCCTTCGCCGTGCGCAGGAAGCTCTCGAGCATGGTGATGTCCGTCACGTCACAGATCACCGCACCGGGGATGGCACGGTAGAGCGCCACGTCCTCAAAGGGCATATGCGTGCCGCCGTTGAACGCGGCCGTGATGCCGGGGTCGGTGCCGATGACCGTGATGGGGTTTTGGGCATAGCCGCCGGAGAGAAAAATCTGGTCGTACACGCGGCGCGAGGCGAACGGCCCGAAGGTATGCACGATGGGCTTGAAGCCGACGGCTGCCGTGCCGCAGGCGATGCCGATCATGTTCGCTTCCGCGATGCCGCAGTTGATCGCGCGGTCGTATTCCTGAATCAGGCGCGCCGTGCCGATGCAGTTGGAGAGGTCTGCGTCAAAATAGATGACGTTTTCGTCCTCCTTGAGCAGGCTCTCGATGATGCCGCCGAGGACTTTCTTATAAAGCCGGGCGTCCTGTTCGCCATTATAGATGATCTTCATGCTCAGCTCCTCCGTTCTTCCAGCTCTGCCAGATGTGCGCGCAGCACGGCCAGCCACTTGTCATAGGTTTCGGCGTCGGTCGTGACGGAATGGTTCGAGGCCATCTGCTCGACCTCCGGAATGCCGCGTCCCTTCACGGTGTCGAGCACGATGGCACGCGGGCGGTCGCCCACGGGCGCAGTCAGGGCGTTATAGACCGCCTCGACATCGTTGCCGTCCACGCGCAGCGCCTCGAAGCCGAAGGCCTCGAACTTCTCGCGCAGGTCAAACAGCGGCAGGACGGAATCGGTCGTGCCGTCGAGCTGCTTTTTGTTCTCGTCGATGAGCCAGAACAGGTTCTTGACCTTCTTGCCCGCGGCAAACATCGCAGCCTCCCAGACCTGACCCTCGTTGCTCTCGCCGTCGCCGACGATAAGATAGGTGCGGCTGGGGCGGCCCTTGATGCCGTCGCCCACGGCCATGCCCACGGCCAGCGACGTGCCCTGCCCGAGGGAGCCGGTCGTCATGTCCACGCCGGGGGTCTTGTTCTTGTCGCAGTGACTGGGGAAGGACGTGCCGGGCTGGTTCAGCGTGAGAATATCCTCATAGGGGAAGAAGCCCTTGAGCGCCAGCGCGGCATAGACCGCCGGACCGGCGTGACCCTTGGACGAGACCAGCTTGTCGCGGTCGGGCCACTGCGGGTTCTTGGGATCGTAGTGCATGACGGCGCCGTAGAGCACGGCCAGCGCGTCGCAGATGCTGAGGCTTCCGCCCAGATGGCCGAAGCCGCGTGCCTTCATCTCCTCGACCACGCCGATGCGGATCTGCGCGGCGAAGATCTCAAGCTCGAGTTTTTGTTTGTTGTCCATATTGCTCCTCCTTCAGATTCTTGCAACGCCGGAATCGCGGGCGGCCTGCGCAACGGCGGCAGCCACGGCCTTGCCGACGCGCGGGTCGAACGCCTTGGGGATGATATATTCTGCGCTCAGCTCCTCGTCGGAGACCAGCTCGGCCAACGCACGTGCGGCGGCCATCTTCATTTCCTCGTTGATGTCGGAAGCGCGGACGTCAAAGGTGCCGCGGAAAATGCCGGGGAAGGCCAGCACGTTATTAATCTGGTTCGGGAAGTCCGAGCGGCCCGTAGCGATGACGGCTGCGCCGCCGGCCTTGGCCTCGTCGGGCATGATCTCGGGCGTTGGGTTGGCGCAAGCGAAGAGGATCGGATCCTTGGCCATGGTCCTGACCATCTCGGCCGTGACCGTGCCGGGAGCGGAAACGCCGATGAACACGTCCGCGTTTTTAATCACGTCCGCAAGCTTGCCGGTCTCCTTTTGACGGTTGGTGACGAGTGCCATTTCCTGCTTGATCCAGTTGAGATTCTCACGTCCCTCGTAGATCGCGCCGGTGCGGTCGGTCATGATGATGTTCCGGAAGCCCGCCGACAGCAGCAGCTTGACAATGGAGATCGCCGCAGCGCCCGCGCCAGAGGTGACGATCTTCACGTCCTCCTTCTTTTTGCCGACAACCTTCAGGGCATTGGTCAGGCCGGCGAGGGTGATGACGGCGGTGCCGTGCTGATCGTCGTGGAAAATGGGAATGTCGCAGCGCTCCTTGAGCTTGCGCTCGATTTCGAAGCAGCGCGGCGCGGCAATATCCTCAAGATTGATGCCGCCGAAGGAGCCGGAGATCAGCGCCACGGCGTTGACAAATTCGTCCACATTCTTGGTCTTGACGCAGAGCGGGAAGGCATCCACGCCGCCGAAGGCCTTGAACAGCACGCATTTGCCCTCCATGACGGGCATGCCGGCCTCGGGGCCGATGTCTCCCAGACCGAGAACAGCTGAGCCGTCGGTGATGACGGCGCAGAGGTTGTGGCGGCGGGTCAGGTCATAGGAGCGGTTGACATCCTTCTGGATCTCGAGGCAGGGCTGCGCGACGCCGGGCGTATAGGCAAGGGAGAGATCGTCCTTGGTCGCAACAGGAACGGTGGCGATGACTTCGATTTTTCCCTTCCACTTCTCATGGAGCTTGAGGGATTCTTCTGCGTAGTTCATAAAAAAAGTCTCCTTTACGGTTGTACTACCGGCAGCGTGGAGCCGCCGTAAGGCATGGCAAGAACGGTTGCATCCTGGCCGAGCTTTGCATAGGCTGCGTCCAGTGCAGCCTGCGCCGAGGCAAAGGGAGTCAGGAAGCATTTGCGCACCAGCGCGTCCGGCATTTCCGAGACGAGGTAGATGTCCGCATGCTCGAGCACCATGGCGATGGCTGCGGCCTTGTGCCCGCCGAGCTGGAAATGCTTCTGCACGCGCTCGGTCAGGTCGGAGGGTGCTGCCGCCTCCTGGATCCAGCGCTCAAAGACGCCCTCGCCCAGCCCCTCGCGGCAGGAGCCGATGACGATAATCACACCGCCGTCGCGCACGGCGTGCTTGGCATTGTCCAGCGCCTTCTGCGTCTGGTAGAGATTCAAGTCCTTCGGTGCGCCGCCCTGACTGACCAGCACGATGTCCGCGCGCCGGGCAATGGGCTTCCGGTACAGCGTGTCGAGGAAGGCGCAGCCCGCGCGGTGTGCCTTGACCGCGTCGCCCGCGACGGCATGGACGATGTTCTTGTGCTCGTCGAGCACGACGTTGACGATATAGTCAATGCCGAGGATGCGCCCGGCCTGCTCGATGTCCTCGCGGATGGGATTGCCGTCGAGCTTGCCCGCGTGCGCCTCCGGGCGGACCATCATGCGGTGGTTGCACTGGATGGCGTCGCGGGTGGAAACACCGGGCATGATACTCTTAGCGCCGCCGGAATAGCCGGCGAAATAGTGATACTCAATGTTGGCAAGGCAGATCACGCGGTCGGCCTCGGCCACGGGGCGGAAAATATCCACGGGCGTTCCGGCGTCCGTCGTACCCAGACGGACGCAGTCGTCCGGGTCGGAATCGACGCAGCGCAGCTCCTGCCATGCGCGCTCACCGGCCAGATGGCGCTGCTCGTCGGGCGTGTGGTGCCGGTGGCTGCCCAGTGCAAAGACGAGGGTGATGTCCTTTTTGTCCACGCCTGCGGCATAGAGACGGTCGAGCAGCGGCGGCAGGATCTTCCACGTCGGGCAGGGGCGGGTAATGTCCGAGGTGACGATGGCGATCTTCTCCGGGTAGGCGGGCAGAGGCTTTTTATGGGCCGGGTCGAACAGGCCCTCCGCGTTCAGCTTGGCCTTCAGCTGCTCGAAGGCCACCGCCAGGTCGCCCACGCCCTCCGGGGTCAGGGTATTGCAATACAACTGATATGCCCCATCCCGGGGAAATACGGTGATGCGGCCCTGGGCGATGACCTTCATGCCGTTCTCAGGCCGGAACCGCAGGCGGCTGGCCTGTCCCCGGAACATGACGCAGCGCAAAGCTCCCTCCGGGTCCTTCAGGGTGAAGTAATGGTGGCCGGAGGGATACATTTTATAGTTGGACAGCTCGCCGCGGACGCAGATGTTTTGAAGCATGGGTTCGTTGTCCAGCAGCAACTTGACCAGTTGATTCACTTCGGCGACGCCGAAGATATGTTGGTCCATGGGATTCTCCTTTTTTGGAATGGAGGCGCGCCGTGTTGCGGCCCCCCCCCCGCCCCCAGGGCGGGACATTCTCATCCACCCGCAAAAAAGACAGAGCCGGACAAGCGGCGGCCCTGCCGCCCCGCCCCGCTCTGCCGTTTTTTATTCCGAGACCTCCTGCCGCACAAAGCTGCCCAGGATGCCGTTGATAAATTTCACCGTCTCCGGCGTCTCGTACTTCTTAGCGATCTCCACCGCCTCGTTGATGGCCGCGCCGTTGGGGATGTCCTGCATGTACAGGATCTCATACATGGCCACCCGCATGATGGCGGACGCCACCAGCGGGATGCGGGAAAAGCTCCAGCCCTTGGCGTACTTGGCAATGTAGCCGTCCAGCTCCGCCGCGTGCTCGTCCACGCCCTTCACCAGCCGCCGGATATAGTCCGCCTGCTTGGCGTTGGGGGCCTCCTGATAGAGGGCGTCCTCCTCCGCCAGGGTGGCAAAGGTTTCCGCCGTCAGGCGCTCGTCCAGCAGCTCGTCGATGGGCTTGTCGGTGAAGCTCAGCTCATAGGAAAGATGGATCGCGATCTCCCGTGCGGTATTCCGTACCATAAAGCAATTCGTCCTTTTCTCTCTCGTTCACAAAAGGCCGCGTCAGGCCAGAGTCATGCCGCCCACATGGATGTTGACCGCCTCCACGGCGCAGCCCGTCATAGCCTCCACAGCGGAGATGACCGCTTTCTGGGCGCTTTCCGCCACCTCGGGGATGGGGTGGCCGTATTCCACGGTCAGGTACAGGTCCAGCACCAGCGCGGCGCCGGTCATGTCGATCTTCACGCCCCTGGTTCCCTTCTGGGCGTTCTTCTTGTTGTTCACCAGGTCGGTAACGCTGTTGCCCATGGTGGTCATCATGCCGGACACGCCCTCCACCTCGCGGACAGCGCCCACGGCGATGGCGGCAATGACCTCCTCAGAGATGTTGATGCTCCCGTTCTCCTCCGGCAGCGTCATATATTCCTTGCTTTCGGCCATGATATGCTTCTCCTTATCCGTGATATCTTCAGTAAGATCAGCGCTCCGCCTGGCCGGCCCGCGCCTTTTGATATTCCTGAATAGGTATTTTACCATGATATCCCGGAAATTACAACAGCTAATTTGCCGCCATGATCTTGATGCAGCTGGCGGGCAGTCCCGTCTCCGACATGGCGATGTCCGTGATCTTCGCCACGTCCTCCCCCGTCAGCTCTCCGCTCTGGGTGGAAACCACCACGCTGATGCTGCCGTCCCCCATGAAGGCCACGCAGTCCGTGTAGCCCTTGGCGGTGACCAGGTTCTCCACCTGGGCCTCCTGCAGGGTGTAGGACGCCAGGACCTGGATGCTCTCCGACGCCTCGTTGGCCACGCTCTGGTCCGCGTCCTCCTGGGCCGCCGCCTCCTGCAGGAGGGAGATGGCGTTGTCCCGGGCCTGCTGCCGGGTCAGCCGGGCCGACGCGAAGTAGTCCGAGCCGGTGTACACCGCGGTCTCGTCCACCGCGCCGTCCTCCTCCTGGCCGGAGACCAGCGTTGCCTCGCCCAAGATTTTGGTGCCGGTCTCCTCCGCGTCCCGCAGGGCCTCCTGACCGGAGTATTTCCAGTTCAGCGCCACTGCCGCGCACACCAGCACCGCCATGGTGGCCACCACCGTGTTCCGCTTCCATCTTGTATTCATGTTCTTGCTCCTCCTCCAAACGATCACTGCCATTTTGCCACTGTGATGCGGTCCGCGGAAAGGCCGGTCAGCGCCGCCACCGCCTCTGTCACCGCCAGCCGGACCTCCGCCCGGTCGCCGCCCTGGCACACCACCAGCGCCCCCCGGTAAGTCGGATACACCGTCCGGACCACCACCGTCCCGCCGCCGGACCCGTTTCCCACCAGCACGGTCTCGGAGCGCCTGGAGTAGTCCTCCGGCGCCCTCGTGTCGCCGCTGTACGCCAGCTCGGTGTCCTGGGCCAGCTGCCGCTCGCCGTCGGAGTCCTCCGTCAGCATCACCTTCACCTGCCCCACGCCGCTGATGGTCCCAAGGATCTCCTCCATCTCCCCCTGGATGTCCCGGATCTCCGCCGCCTCCGCCCGGGGCGCTTCGGCGCTCCCCGACGTACCGCCGCTCCCACTCGGCCACAGCAGCAGCCCTGCGCCGATCAGCGCCACCAACGCCGCGAATTTGTATTTGTCCCATAGCTTTCGAACTCCTCCAAGTTTCATCGTTCCGACCATACCTGCCTCTCCCGGGGGATGCCCAGCTCCCCTTCGATGTACGCCGCCAGCGCCTCGGAGCGGTGGCCCTTCAACCGGACGGATACCGGGACCGGGACGCCGCCGTCCCCCGTCTCCGTCTCCACACGGACCTCCACGGACAGCCCCAGCGCGTCCGCTTTGTCCGATATATATGCGGCGGTTTGCGTCTCTATGAGCTCTGCCAGCGCTTCTTTTCCCGCGGCCTCCAGTTCCTCCTGCCGCCGGGCGACGGCCCGCTCATAGTCCCCGAAGTCCAGCCGCAGCGCCGCCAGGTCCGTCCGCAGCACCGGCTGGAGCAGCGCCGCCAGCAAAATCAGCCCGCCGGTGAAGGACGCGATCTTACGGATGGTCCCCTCCGGGATCAGCGTCTGGGCAACGGACAGCAGCAGCGTCACCGCCACGATGGAGGTGAGCCACGCCCGCACCGCCCCGATCACGGCGTCACCGCCGCCACGGAGGACAGCACCGACACCAGCAGAAGCACCGCACAGCTCCCCGTCATGCCCAGCACCAGGCCGAAAGCGCCGCCCAGGCCGTCGATGAGCTTGCAGAGCCCGGGCGCCCCCACCGCCCCGGCCAGAAAGGCCGTCAGCTTGTACAGCAGGTACTGGACGCCCAGCTGCAAAAAGGGGTAGGCGCAGGCGGCCAGGATCGCCAGCATGCCGAACACGCCGATGGTGCTTTTCAGCAGCCCCGCTCCCGCCAGCACCGTCTCCGATGCCTCCGCGATGATCCCGCCCACCACCGGCACCACGCCGGAAATGGCGGCCTTCGCCACCTTCACCGTGGCCCCGTCCGCCGCTCCGGTGATGACCCTCGCCACGGACAGGTACACCGTGAACAGCAGCAGCGCCGTGGTCAGCATCCAGGTGACAAGCTTTTTCAGACCGTCGGCAATGGGGGCCAGCCGGTTCTCCGGCAGGCAGGCCCCCGCAGTCAAAACGCCGATGTACAGATACACCAGCGGCATCAGCAGCCCGTCGATCAGCTCCATCAGCACTTCCGCCAGAAACACGGTGGCCACCTGCTGGAAGGTGGCGGTGGTCACCGCGCCGGAGGCCGCCGTGGCCGCCGCCAGGGTGGGCAGCAGCGCCTTGGAAAACACGTTCAGCTCTCCGATGGTCTCCGCCCCCAGGCCGATGAGGGAATCCAGGCTCCCCGCCGTCAGCAGCGTCACCGACAGCGCCCCCGCCATGGGCAGAAACACCGCCGTCTTCCCGCCGCCCGCGCCCTGGCCGAACCCATCCACCGCGCCGCACAGCACCACTACCAGCAGCACCGACGCCGCGCCCCGGACCCGCTGGCGGAGAACATCTCCGACCCGTTCCCCCATCTTCTCCAGAATACGCTCCACGCCGCCTGAAAAGCCCCGGGCGTCCGACGGGTCCACACCCTCCAGCAGCTCTGCGGCCCCCTCCGGCAGAGCGCCGGTCAGCTCCCGGGGCAGCTCCGCCGCCCGGGCGGAGACGGTCAGCGCCATGATGGCAAACAGCAGACAGATCAATCTCTTCATTGCATCAGCTCCAGTAACAGCGACAACACCGCCCGCAGCAGCGGCAGAGCCGCCAGCAGGGCGCACACCGCCCCAGCCGTCTCCACCACCGCCGCCAGGGCCGACTCCCCGGCGTCCCGGCAGAGGCCGCCCCCCACCTTGACCACCAGGGCGATGCCCACCGTCTTATACAGCGGCACAAATAATTCTTCCCTGACGCCGCTTCGCCGCGCCAGCTCCTCCAGAAAGGCCAGCAGCTCCTCCAGAGCCCCCGCCAGGGAAAGCAGCACCGCCACGGCGGCCCCCAGGGCCAGCAGCAGAGCCATCTCCGGCGCGCCCCGCCGCAACACCAGCGCCAGCAGCGCCCCCACCACGCACAGTGCCGCCGCCTGAATGGCCAGCTCCATGGTCAAAAGTGGAACAGGGTCTTGATGAGCTCGAACAGGTCGCTGATCTCCCGCACCATCATCATCAAAACCACCACCAGCCCCGCCAGGGTCGTCATCATGGCCTGCTCCTCCCGGCCGGAGCGTATCAGCAGCTGGTTCAGCACCGCCACCAGGATGCCGATGGCGGCGATCTTAAAAATCAGATCCACATCCATATTATCGTCCTCATATCAGTAAAATCACCAGCAGCGCGGCGGCGGAAAAGCACAGAGCCGTGGCCCGCCGGTCCTCCTGGGGGCGGTTCCGGTCCTGCTCCTCCGCGCTTTTCGTCAGGCTGTAAATGACAAGGGAAACCGCCTTACAGACCTTCTCCTCGTCTCCCCGCAGGTCGTCTCCCAGGTCCCGGAGCGCCGCTCTGTCCCCGTCGGACAGGGGCAGGCCCTCCGCCGCCGACGCCCAGACCGCGGACACCTCCCCGCCCTGTCGGGCGGCGTCCGAGACAGCGTGAAAAAACGCGGCGCAATCCGGCCCGCAGTCCCGGGCCAGACGTTCCAGCAGGTCCGGCAGGGGCGTCCGGGCCATGCGGATCTCCTCCGCCATCCGCCGCAGGGCCGTCAGCAGGTCGGACAGCGTGTCCCGCCGGTGGCGGCGCTCCGCCGCCTGTACCCACCGGACCATGGCCCCGCCGGCGAGGACGCACAGGCTCCCCAGCAGCTTCACCATGGCAGCTCCTCCACTTCGTAGGTCCGCCCCTCCGGCCCCTGGGTGATGCGCACCGCCAGCCGGAACACCTTGTCCTCCAGCAGGCGGCGGTACAGGGGCTTTTGCTGGAGCTCCTCTGTATCCGCCGCGTGGATGGTGGCCAGCAGCCCCACGCCGCAGCCCGCCGCCAGGGAGACGGCCTTCAGGTCCTCCCGCAGCGTGATCTCGTCCACGGCGATGACCTGGGGGTTCATGGCCCGCAGAACGATGGGGATGCCCAGGGCCTTGGGGCAGGCGTCCAGCACGTCAGTGCGGGGTCCCACGTCCATCTGGGGCTCACCCCGGTACATCACCGCCACCTCCCCCCGCTCGTCGATGAGGGACACCCGCAGGGGGCCATGGTCCCCGCCGCCCTCCGAGAGGCAGCGCACCAGGTCCCGGAGCAGCGTGGTCTTGCCGCCCCCTGGCGGCGAGAGGATCAGGGTGCTGGCAAAGCGCCCGTCCCGAAATAGCCGGGGCGCCAGGGCGTCCGCGATGCCCTTCTGCTCCCGGGCGATGCGGATGGCCGCCGAGGACAGGCTTTTCAGGTTCGTGCTGGCGCCGTCCTTCATCACCACCGTGCCGCACAGGCCCACCCGGAAGCCGCCCCGGACAGGCAGAAAGCCCTCCCGCAGGGTCTCCGCCGCCGCGTAGCGGGAGAATTCGGTGGCCAGGTCGCATAGGGTCTCCAGCTCCTCGGGCTCCACAAAGGCGTCCAGCATCGTCTCGCCGCCGGGCAGCAGCACCGCCAGAGGCCGCCCGGCCCGGAGCCGGAATTCCTCCGCCACGGCTTTCTGCTCCTCCGGCAGGGCCAGCGCCAGCTTCCGCAGGCGGGTGGGCAGGATGGCGGCGGCGTCCTCATAGCGCAGGATGTTCAGGTTTTTTTGCAAGGGTGGTTCCCTCCCTCTTCTTTGGTTGTTCCAATCTATGACGGCTCGTCCGCCGCTATGCCGGGTCTGTCCGGAAAATTTCCAAACGCGCAAAAAAAGCGGCTGTTCTTTCGAACAGCCGCCTTTCAGCGCCCTCTATCATGGCCATGCCGGAGCCTCACCAACGGCCCTGGCAAAAGATCCGCTCAAAACACGCCACGATCGCCGTTGTGACCACATTGACGGCGGTGATCGTGACCAGAAGCTTTTTCCGGTCCGGCGCGTCCTTTTTCAGAGCATTGTACACAATGGGCAGCTCAACAGCCACCGTCAAAACCCCATATGCGGCGCCCACGATGTAGGACGGCGCATGGTCCAGATACTTCTCAAACGCAAAGCCGTATCTTTTCCAGGACAGGTACTTGAGCAGATACGGCGCGGCAAAGGAGACGATATTCGCCGCCGCGACCACACAAAAGGTCTTCGGCAGGCGGTCCACCCCTGGGATGCGGTCCACGCAAACGGTCTCCACCGCCAGGGTGACGAGCACGACCCAGGGCAGGAGATCATAGGGCCTGGTCTCCGAGATCCAGATCCAAGAGGAATTCGCGGACGCTGTCACGCCGCACAGCAAAAGCGCCGCTGCCGAAAGGAACACACCGGACAGAATTCGATATTTTTTCATCAGTCGATGCCTCTTTCTGTGTGATATGTTTGATTATAACACACCAGAGAGAACTGTTGCAAGCTGATATCGCGGCGCTCACACCCGGTTCAGCTCCGTCTCGCAGTCCTCCCCGTTGGCCATCTCCCAGAGGCCCCGAATGCCGCAGCGCGCCATGCTGGCCACGGCGGCGTCGGTGTAGAAGGCCATGTGCTGGGTCATGATGACGTTGCGGAACTGGTGGAGGTAGAACCAGTTCCGGTTCGGCAGGATGTCCACCCGGTGATCCTCGTGGATGATGCCCTCCTCCCCCTCGCAGGTGTCCATGCCCAGGGCGCCGATCTTCTGGCTCTCAATGCCCTCCACCAGCGCGTTGATGTCCGCCAGCTCGCCCCGGGAGCAGTTGATGAGGATCACGCCGTCCTTCATCCTGGAGATGGTCTCCCGGTTCACCATATGGCGGTTGCTGTCCAGCAGGGGCATGTGGAGGGTGATCACGTCGGATTCCGCCAGCAGCTCGTCAAAACCCACATAGGTCACAAGGCCCTCCACCGCGGGGTTTCGCCGTAGGTCATGGGCCAATATGCGGCAGCCGAAGCCAGACAGGTTCCGGACCACCTGGGCGCCGATCTTGCCGGTGCCGACGACGCCGACGGTCAGGTCCTTCATCTCCCGGCCCTGGAGGCCCTCCAGGGAGAAGTCATTGACCTGGCCCCGCCACATGGCCTGCTTATAGTGCCGCAGGCACATCAGCAGCATCATGACAGTGAAATCCGCCACGCCGTTGGGCGCATAGCTGGCATTGCAGACCCGGATGCCCAGCGCTTTGGCACATGCCAGGTCGATGTGGTTGTATCCCACCGTGCGGGTGGAGAGATAGCGGACACCCTGCTGGTGCCAGACCTTCAGCAGCGCGCCGTCGATGCGCCCCTGGCCCAGGATGGACACGCCCTCGCCCCCCGCCGCCAGCGCGGCGTTTTCCAGCGTGGGGACCTCCTCGCTGACCTCCGCCTGGACGCCCAGCGTCCGCGCCTGCCGCCCGATCTCCGTCAGCTCGTCCCGCCGCGCCTCGTACACGAAAATTTTCATAGCCGTCTCCTTTTCTGATTAATCATGATTTATCATGATAACGCTGAAAAAAAGAAGTTGCAACCGCAGATTTTCCATATTATAATAAGATTATCTTATTTTAACGGTGATAGAATGAATCTCAACCAGCTGAAATACTTCGTGGCCGTGGCGGAGCACCGCAGCTTCACCAAGGCCGCCAACCAGTACTACCTCTCCCAGACCGCCATCACCCAGCAGGTGCGGGCGCTGGAGGACACGCTGGGTGTCCGGCTCCTGGACCGGGGCAGCCGCCCGGTCTCCCTGACCCCCGCCGGCCGGGTGTTTTTCAAGGAGTCCAAGGCTATCCTGCTGCGGATGGAGACCGCCGTTAGCCGCGCCAAAGACGCCTCCACCGGACTGGTGGGCGCTCTGCGGATCGGCTACACTAAGGGCTACGAGCGCAGCGCCCTGTCGGACAGGCTCCGGACCTTCCACAGGGACCACCCCAACATCCTGCTGACCTGCCGCCGCTGCGACGCCGACACGCTGGCCGCCGGGCTTTTGAACCAGGAGTTCGATGTCATCTTCACCTGGGACAGCACCAACCTCCGCCAGAACAGCGCCGTGGAGACCCGTCTGGTGGAGCGCGCCCGTCTGGTGGCGGCTCTCTACGGCGGCCATCCCTTCGCCCAGCGGACGGCCCTGCGGCGGGAGGACCTGAAAAACGAGACCATCCTGTATATGACGCCCTCCAGCGCCGGCGACTCCTTCGGCGACGCCTATTTCATGCAGCTCTATCAGAAGGCGGGCTACCAGCCCAACATCCTGCTGGATTCCAACGACGCGGAGAGTATCCTGATGATGGTGGCGGCAGAGGAGGGCGTCTCCATCCTGCCCGCCTACTGCACAGCCAAGCTGACCAACGCCGACAATCTCGTCTTTCTCCCCCTGCTGGGCGACGAGGAGGTAGAGGAGATTCTGGCCGTCTGGCGGCGAGACGACCCAAGCCCCGCCCTGGGACAGTTCATCCATCAGGCACTGTAAAGGAAAAACGCCAGACAGCGGTTGGGCTGTCTGGCGTTTTCATCAGAGGTTGGCGTCTCCCACGGAGCCGTCTCCCTTCAGTTCGTGGTAGACCTTCAGCTCCGCTCCGCCGGTGCCGGGGACGATGGGCTTCGCCTTCTCCTTGCCGTGCTTGGCCTTACCCTGGAGCTCCGGCACGGGCCCGGCGTCGTTGCGGGGCTTCGTGTGGGTCCAGTCCGGGCGGGCCATTCCTTTTTTGGCCATAAACTCACCTCGGACATAGGGTTCCCGCCTTCGTCCGCTTTATCCGATGAACATCTGGGTCCAGTAATGGCCCCTGGCCACATACCCCACGCCGATCTGCTTGTAGGACGCGTTCAGGATATTGGCCCGGTGGCCGCTGGAGTTCATCCAGCCGTCCACCACCGCCTTGGGCGTGGCGTAGCCGTAGGCGATGTTCTCCCCCGCTGTCCGGTAGGAGATGCCGAAGGCCTTGATCATCTGGAAGGGCGTGCCGTATGTAGGGCTGGTGTGGGAGAAATACCGCTTGTCCACCATGTCCTGGGACTTGTAGCGGGCCACCCGGGACAGCTCCCAGTTGGCGGTCAGGGGCTGGAGGCCGTTCTGTTTTCGAATTTCGTTCACCAGGCGGATGACCTCCGCCTCATAGCTGGCGACGGACTGGTCCAGCTGGGGGATGTTCAACATCTGACCGGGATAGATCAGGTCAGGGTTGCTGACCTGGGGATTGGCCTGGATGATCTCGCTGGTGCCTACCTCATATTTCACGGCCAGCTTCCACATGGTGTCGCCGGCGGCGACCTTGTGGGTCAGAGACGCCGCCTGGGCGGACGGGACCAGCAGGCTCCCGACAAGGGCGGCGGATGTCAGCATCATGTGCAGTTTTTTCATGGTGATACCTCGCAAATTTGTTTTCCGTTTCCGGTTGTTACAATTGTAACCGTTTTGTTACCATTATGCAAAGGTAATATCTCTCTGAACTGGCAGCGGCCGGCAGCATCCGAACCGGCGTAAAAAAGCCCGCCCTTTGGGGCGGGCTTTTTGGATCAGCAGCAGCCGTCCATGCGGCGGATGCAGTCGGCGGTGATCTGGGGCGGAATACTCATGGTCATGGCCCCGCTGTACTCAATGCAGACCTTTTCGCCGGGCCGGAAGCAGCAGGCATTCGGCGTATGGACACACACCTTCTGACAGGTGCACAGGTCGCAGACCAGCAGCTCGCAGCAGCAGACCCGCAGGATACAGGCCTTCATGGTCACCGTTTCATTCACAGTCGATTCCACAGGGTTTCCCTCCTTTGCAAAGTGCTGCACTCCATCTTATGCAAGGCGCGGGCGGAGGTTCCTTCCAAAAGAAAACCGGCCGTCCCAGACGGGACGGCTGGTTTTGGGGCCTTACTTGCCGCAGGCGCAGCAGGTCTTGACTTCCTCGTAATTCTCCGGCGTCCGCACGGTGTTGGGCGGGAAGAACTCGCCCACCGGGAAGGAGATGTTGCGGAAGATGCAGCACGGGTCCTCCTTATCGCTGCCACAGGCGCACTCCTTGTCGGGCATGCAGTAGTCGTACACCGGCACCAGCAGCTGGGAGTCCCGCTCCAGGCGCACGATGGAGAACTGGCCCAAAGTGACGTAAATACGGCGGCTGTCGTCGCCGCTGGACAGCTCCCCGTCGAAGCAGCTGTTGACGAAGGTGGGCACCTCGCACAGCTCGCAGTCGCAGTCCCGCTTGCCGCAGCAGTCCATGATGCGGGCGTCCAGCACGATGGGGTCCACGGCCTCCACCACGGCGACGGGGGCGTTGGCGCGCTTCATCATCTGCATATCGGGTTCTCCCACCCGCAGCTCGGAGGAGAAGATCTTGGCGTTCCCCTCGCTGCCGAAAAGGATGGCCCGCTTGTCGAACACGCACAGGCCCTCCACGGTGACGGGGGCGGGGCAGCTCAGATAGGCCTGGAGGGTGACGTGGTAGAAAAAGCGCATATCCACGGTGTAGAAGCCCCGGTTGAAGCTGACGGGCTCCACATCCACGTACACATACAGCAGGCGGGCGGAGCCGCCCTTCACGGACAGGGCGCGGTTGATGACATCCACATACTGCATCTTGGGGTAGAAACGCAGGTCTTCGATGCAGTCTTTATCACGGCAGGAATCGTAGATTTTCCTGGTATGGATGCAAACCGCCTCACGGATGCCGCTGGAGTCCTCGATGGGACCGGGCATAACTTTATCGGGCATTGCAATACCTCCTAATAAGTAGCTGGTGAAAGGTCGGTTTCCTTTCAATCCAGTGTATGCGCCCGGACGCCGGAGGTGCGAAAACAGCGGGCCAAAAGGCCCGCTGTTCCACGCAGTTCTTATTCGTATGTCAGGGTGCTGCGCTTGGGGCTGATGATGCAGACGTAGCTGGTCCCCTGCCCCAGAGTCAGGGCGCTGCCGTCCTCCAGAGAGTAGCGGAACTGGTTGTCCCGGCTCCCCTTGCTCCACTGGATGGGAATACACCTGCCGCCGCAGAAATAGGTGCCCTTGCCGGTGCCGGTCAACTTCACCGTGATGCGCCCCGCCGTGTCGCCAGAGATGTCCGAGATAGAGGTCTCCAGCACCAGCAGGTTGGTGACGCCCACCTGCTCGCCGGTGTTGCCGTCGATGTACTCCGCGCCGTACTGACCCACCAGGTACTTTCCCGTCTCCGGGTCATAGTCGAAGGTGCCGGTCTTGTAGTTGGAGAATTTCAGCGTCACATGCTCCGCCGGAGCGCCGTTCACAGGGGTGCCGTCCTCGGCAAAGCTCTGGATATAGGCATAGCCCTCCCGGTGCTCGGTACGGAAATGGCCCGCGTCCAGGTATTCCTGGATCTTCTCCCCGGAGGTCACCATGGTGTGCTCCGAGCTCATGGTCTTACGGCGCTCCGCGTCCCGCCAAAAGATTTTGGCGTCGGAGCCGCCGTTGACGCCGTCCATGTTGTCCACACCCCAGGCGGGAATATCCCGGTACGCCTCCGGGCTGCCGCCGGCGTGGACCAGCAGCGCGTCGTGGCCCAGGGCCAGCTCCAGGTAGTAGGCCCGGGTGGAGCGGATGCTGCCCAACGTCTCCACGCCCTCCAGCGTCTGGTACAGGGCCAGCATCCGGGTGATGCCGCCCTCAGCGGGGACCTCATAGATGATGTCCGCCATGGACACACCCAGCTGGGGCTGGGCCGCCTTCAGGTTGTTCAGCATCACCGCCACCGGGCGGAGGTTCTCGTACTCCGGCTCCATGGGCAGGCCTGTCAGCGGGTTGGTGCCCGCCGGGACGTAAGGCTCGGGCTCCGGTTCGGGTTCCGGCTCCGGCTCCACAACGGGGTCCGGGTCCTCCACAGGCGCCTCCGGCTCCTCCTCTTTTCCGCATCCGCCCAGGGACAGCAGCATGATCAATGCCAGAAGTGCTGCAAGGTACCGCATTTTCATGGGGTCGCCGCCTCTCTCATTATGGTTAACCTCATGATACCAATACAGGCAGGTCCCGTCAAGGCAAAATCCGCCAAATTTCGATTTTGGTCTATACAAACGGCCACCAGATGCGGTATACTGTATTTGAATACAGAACAATATGTGGAGGTGTTGCCCATGGCGGGCCGTGGATTTATTCATGATAAGCTGGAGATCAAGTTTTTGATCCTGTACATCGCCGCCCGGGTCATCGAGCCGATCCCCTTTGACACCGTGCTGGACCTGACGATGTGCGACGACGCCATCGACTACTTCGACTTCTCCGAGTGTCTCAACGACCTGGTGAAGACCGGGCACCTGACGCTGTCCGGCGACGGGCTGTACGCCATCACGGACAAGGGTCTGCGGAACAGCCAGATATGCGAGTCCAGCCTCCCCTACTCCGTGCGGCTGCGGTGCGACAAAAACCTGACGGTCTGGAACCGCAAGCTCCGCCGGAAGAGCCAGGTGAAGGCCTCCACCGAGAAGCGGCCCAACGGGACCTACACGGTGCGGCTCAGCCTGGACGATGACATGGGCAGCGTCATGGATTTGAAGCTGATGGTGGCCCGGGAAGACATGACCAAGGTGCTGGAAAGCCGTTTCCGCCAGAGCCCAGAGCGCATTTACAGCCAGATCATGAACGTCCTGCTGGACGACGGCGAGCGCGGAAAGAGCGAAAAGTGATGAAAAGCCCGCCCCGTATGGGGCGGGCTTTTTTCACTGTCTGCGCGGAATTTGTAACAGTTGGCCGTGGGTAAAATGCCATTTGCCCTTTGCGTCCTGGTACACCCACGGCGTGGGCCTGCCGTCCGGATAATACTGGCCGGCGCCCAATTCAACGTAGGCGGCATACTCGGAATTTGTACCTATGTACACAGCCGGTTCCCCTTCGTCTACTTGATGGGTGATGCTGCTTCGCAGCGCCCCTGTTCCCGTTTTTCCAGGGCTTGGGACAAGTTCTTTTGCAAACCGCTCTCCCGCCAGCCCACAGGTCTCTAACGCTCGCAAACACGCTGCCCGAAGCTCTTCCAGCACCATGCCGCTGTTATCAGAAAAATCAATCTGAATCGTTTTGTTGTCCGCCATGCTTTTTCACCCACGTATCACATCATCAACCATATCAAGGGTAATATCAATCGTGTCCCAGTTTTCCGGGCCATCGCCAACGTCGGCAATAAACACAGTATCGGTTAGAATCTCCACGATGGTCGCCTTTCTCCCATCTTTCAGCCTGACTGTATCATATCGCTTGATTCTCATGTTCACACCTCTAGAAGATATGAGATAGAAGATATTGCCTTTTCTAAAAACAGTATCTTCTATCTGAAAAGCAAGTGCTGCCGGGACATCGTTCTTATTTCACCACAACGTTTTCTGTCCCCAGGGTCTCCTTTGCCTCCTCCACCAGGGCCTTGTGGAGCAGGACAGCGCTGCCGTAGACCTTCCGGGTGTCCGCCATGACCATCTTCACCGGGGTGGTGCCGGGGAACATGCTGAACACCAGCTTCATATGCCGCACCGCCGGGTGGCCGATACTGGGGAATTTCAAATAGAGGGTGCCGCCCTCCACCAGTTTTCCGTTCTTCTGCCGGGGCGCGGGTTGGGGCGGCAGGCCCCCCTCCACCGTGGACAGCGGATAGGCGGAATCGCACATGATCTGGGGGGCTTTCTCGTCCCGGACGGACAGCCGACCCTTCACCACCACCGCCTGGTTCTCCTTCAGGTAGGCGCCGCAGGTGTCCAGCACCCGGGAGAAGCACAGCAGCTCTATGGAGGCGGTGTCGTCCTCCACCATCACATAGGCCATCAGGCTGTTGTTCTTGGTGGTCTTGGTCTTGCTGGAGGTAACCACGCCGGCGATGGTGACGCGCTGGCCGTCGGCGAACCGGGTGGGACCGCCCTCCTGGGCGAAGTCCTCCAGAATGGAACCGATGGTAGGAGCGTTCAGCTTCCGCAGCGTGTCCCGGTAGGCGTCCATGGGGTGGCCGGAGAGATAGAGGCCCGTGGTGGCTTTCTCCATGGTCATGAGTTCCTGGGCGGTGTACTCCGGAATATCCGGCAAGGGTATTTCCTTCATAGACATTGCACTGCCATGATTACCCGTCGCCATGGAGAAAAAGTCCATCTGTCCCTCCAGGTTCTGCCGCTGCTGGGCGGCCACGGAGTCCATGACCTTCTCATAGACCTGAATCAGCTGGGAGCGGCGGGCGCCGAAACAGTCGAAAGCGCCGGAGCAGATCAGGTTCTCCACCGCCCGCTTGTTCATGTCACTGCCGGTCATCCGGCTGCAAAAGTCGTTCAGGGACGTGAAAGGAGTGTTCTCCCGCTCACGCATGACAGCCTGGATAAAGCCCCGGCCGATGTTCTTGATGGCGACCAGTCCAAAGCGGATGCCCCCCTCCTCCACGGTGAAGCGGTCGGAGGAGCGATTGATATCCGGCGGCAGCAGGGCGATGCCGCAGTCCTTGCACTCGTTGATATAGCCCGCCACCTTGTCGGAGTTGTCCAGCACGCTGGTCAGCAGCGCCGCCATGTACTCCCGGGTGTAGTGGCACTTGAAGTAGGCCGTCTGGTAGGCCACCACCGCGTAGGAGACGGCGTGGGCCTTGTTGAAGGCGTAGTTGGCAAAGTCGTAAATCTCCTGGTAGATGGCCTCCGCCGTGGCCTCCGGGATACCATTGGCCACGCAGCCTATAATGCCTCTTTCCTTGTCACCGTGGATGAACGCGTCCTTTTCCTTCTGGATCTGGGCAGCCTTTTTCTTGGAGATGGCCCGGCGCACCATGTCCGCCTGGCCCAGGGAGTACCCCGCCAGCTGCTGGAAGATCTGGATGACCTGCTCCTGATAGACGATGCAGCCGTAAGTGACGGACAGGATGGGCTCCAGGGACGGGTGGCGGTATTTGATGAGCTTGGGGTCGTGCTTGCAGGCGACGAACCGGGGGATGGAGTCCATGGGGCCGGGGCGGTACAGGGCGATGATGGCGGTGATGTCCTCAATGTTCTGGGGCTTCAGTCCCACGCACACGCCGGTCATGCCGCTGGACTCCATCTGGAACACACCGCTGGTCTGGCCCCGGGCGATCATATCATAGGTCTCCGGGTCGTCCTCCGGAATGTCCTCCAGCCGGAAGTCCGGCTGATGCTCCTGGAGCATCTTCACCGCGTCGTCCAGCACTGTCAGGTTCCGGAGCCCCAGGAAGTCCATCTTCAAAAGGCCCAGCTCCTCCAGCGTCGTCATGACGTACTGGCAGACCACCGCGTCGTCGTTCTTCGCCAGGGGCACGTACTCATAGACCGGCCGCTTGGTAATGACCACGCCGGCGGCGTGGGTGGAGGCGTGGCGGGGCATTCCCTCCAGAGCCCTGGCGGTGTCAATGAGCCTGCGCACCTGCTCATCGTTGTCATAGGAGTCGCTGAGGGGCTTGGAGAGCCGCAATGCGTCGTCCAGGGTGATGTGCGGGGTGTTGGGCACCTGCTTGGCGATGACGTCCACATCGGCGTAGGGCATGTTCATGACCCGGCCCACGTCCCGGATGACGGCCCGGGCGGACATGGTGCCGAAGGTGACGATCTGAGCCACGTGGTCGTCGCCGTACTTCCGGCGGACGTAGTCCACCACCTCGCCCCGGCGGGTGTCGCCGAAGTCCATGTCGATATCCGGCATGCTAACCCGCTCCGGGTTCAAAAAGCGCTCGAAGTACAGGCTGTACTTCATGGGATCGATGTCCGTGATATGCAAACAGTAGCTGACCATGGACCCCGCCGCGCTGCCGCGGCCCGGCCCCACGGGGATGCCCACGCTCTTGGCGTAGCGCACGAAGTCGGAGACGATCAGGAAGTAGTCCGTGAAGCCCATCTTCTCGATCATGTCCTGCTCATACTGGAGCTGGCCCCGGTGCCGGTCGTCGTCTCCGTAGCGTTCCCGGTAGCCCTCGTCGCACAGCTTCTTCAGGTAGGAGAAGCTGTCATATCCCGGTGGCAGCTGGAATTCCGGCAGGTGGTACTTGCCGAAGGTAAATTCCAAATCGCACATCTCCGCGATCTTCGCGGTGTTTTCCATAGCGCCCTCATAGCCCTGGAACAATTCCGCCATCTCCGCCTCGCTGCGCAGATAGAAATTCCGGGGCTCATAGCGCATCCGGTTCTCGTCGTCGATGGTCTTGCCGGTCTGGATGCACAGCAGCACGTCGTGGGCCTCGGCGTCCTCCTTGCGGAGGTAGTGCGCGTCATTGGTGCACACCAGGGGCAGGCCCGTCTCCTGGTGGATGCGCAGCAGGTGGCGGTTGACGACGGCCTGGTCCCGGATGCCGTGGTCCTGAAGCTCCAGGTAAAAATGGTCCGGGCCGAAGATCCCGCTCATTTGCAGGGCGTAGTTTTTCGCGTTCTCGTACTCCCCGTTCCGCAGCATCCGGGGGATCTCGCCGGCAAGGCACGCGGACAGGGCGATCAGCCCCTTGCTGTGCTCCTTCAGCAACGCCAAGTCAATGCGGGGCTTGATATAAAAGCCCTCCGTCCAGGCCATGGAGACCATGTAGGAGAGGTTGCGGTAGCCCTCCTCATTTTCGCACAGCAGCACCAGATGGCGGCTCTCGGCGTCGAACTCATGGACCTTTTCAAACCGGGAGCGGCCCTTGGGCGTCACATAGACCTCGCAGCCGATGATGGGCTTGATCCCCTCCGCCTTACAGGCGCGGTAGAAATCCACGGCGCCGTACATGACGCCGTGGTCCGTAATGGCGCAGGCGTCCTGCCCCATCTCCTTAATGATCCTGGGCAGGTCCCGGATGCGGCACGCGCCGTCCAGCAGGCTGAACTCCGTATGGACATGTAAATGGACAAAGGACATGGGCTACTCCTCAACTTCCTCAAAATATTCCCGCAGAAGGGATAAAATGCGCTGCGGCCCCGCCTGGGTCTCTGTCTTCCAGGATTTCCGCAACAGATTTACAGCTATTATCAGTCCCGCAACCAATGAAAATCCAAATAACTCTGTACTTTTGGGCGTAAAATTCAAAGAGATGGCTGTAAGCAGAAAAAGGATCACCAATATCCCCCTCAGCTCTATTGGCAGGCGAAATCTCCCCTCCAAAACGCTGCCACCATTCTTCCCTGGCCGCAAACATCCATGGAATCTGGCTCCCCAAGTGATACCTGTCCAATACCCCGTCCTCCATACCAGTCCGTACCGGACAAATCCGTCTTCCGGGGTATAGTGGTATTTGGCAACTCTGGAAATCATGAAAGATGTTCCCTTCCACCAGACCGAGACCGTTTCCTCCTGTTTTTCCGTCTGCTCCCGTCGGGCGATTTTTTCCCCCAGGAGCGTTTTGACCTCCTCTGGCGGCAAGAAACTGCGAAAGGTGTACATACGCGCCATAAGCCACACCTCTACTCTCTTACTCTTCTCTGAGCTGCTCTCCGCAATTTGGGCAAAAATTCGGAACTTTCGCCATACGGCTCCCAGGAGACATCAACTGTTCCCCGCAGCGGGGACACACAGCCCACTTTTTATTGACATTTGCGCCGCATAACACGAGGCAAATCAACAATCCCATACAGATCACCCCCGCTATGCGGCCATCTCCCGTAGTCCATCGCAGCAGCAATCCGAAGGGCCACACGCCGAATAAGCCGGCTAATATCAGACCGTTGCCGATCCGCGCCGCGCGAAAACAATCCATTGTTCTCCTCCTTTTGCCGTGTTCAGCCCCGCTCCGCCAGCATCTCCTCCACGATCTCCACCGCCGTGACGATCATGATATCGCAGTGGCCCGTCAGGCCCATGGACTTGGCGGCGGGGGTGGTATCGTCCGGGGTAAATTTGTTCTTCAGCAGGTCCTGACACCGCAGGGCACCAAACTTCTCGGAAAAGCGCTTTTGGAGCTCCCTGGACAGCGCCACCGAGCGCTTCTTACTGCCCACGGGGTCGGCGGGGTCCACCGGCGTCAGCATCCCCAGAGTCATAACGGCGCCGCTGATGGCGCCGCACAGCTCCCCCGTGCCCGCGCCGCCGCCGAAGCCGCCGCCGATGTCGAAGCTGGCCCGTTCACTCAGGCCGGTCAGGTCGGAAAACGCCGCCAGGACGCTCTGGCAGCAGTTGAAGCCCCGCTTGTGATAGGCGTTGGCCATTTCAAAACGATTCATGATACGCGCTCCTTTTATATTGTACTTTTCCTTTACAGTCCTCTCGCCAGCTCCATCAGCTTTCGCATCCGATGGTTCAGGCAGGATTTTGTCACCGGCGGGTCAAATTCCTCCGCCAGTTCCGACAGCGTCAGCTCCGGGTTCTCCAGCCGGAGGGCCGCCGTCAGCTGCAGCTTGTCCGGCAGTTGCTCCAAAAGGCCCGCCGCTTGGAGCTTTCGGATGCCCTCCAGTTGCTCCTGGGCGGCCTCCACCGTCTTGTCCAGGTTGGCGCTGTCGCAGTTCAGCCGCCGGTTCACGCTGTTGCGCAGGTCCTTTTCCAGCTTGGCGGACATGATCTTCATAGCCGCCACCGGGGCGCCGATCAGGGTGAGGAAGTCCTCGATCTGGTCGCTCTGCTTGAAATACGTAATGAAGCTGCCGTTCCGGCTGAGGCTCTTGGGCGGATAGCCGCACTCCCGCAGCAGCGCCTCCAGCTCCCGGTTGGCCTGAAGGTGGGAGGTGGTCAGCTCCAAATGGTACCGCTTCAGCGGATCCGTGATGCTGCCCCCGGCGAAGAACACGCCCCGCAGGAAGGACGCCCGACAGCAGTCCTCCTCCAGTAATCCGAAGTTGATGTGCAGCACCAGGTTCTGCCGGGGATCGTACCCCAGCAGATTGATGATATGGTCCAGCTTTTTCCGCTCCGTGATCTGGAAGACCCGCTTCCCCGGAGCCTCCGGCTCCGGCTGGCGGTCGAACTGCAGGTTAAACGCCCGCTTGAACAGCTTGGGCAGACGCGCGGCAAAGTTGGGGTTCTCCGTGATGACGCGGACCTCCGTGGAGCTGAACGTGTTGCAGTACAGCAGGATACCGTAGGCCTCCGCCCGGGCGCAGCAAAGCTTCTGCACCGGCAGACGGCACAGCTCATTTTTCGTGTCAAAGGAAAAAGACATCGATTACTCCTATCTCTTCCGCTCCACCCGGTAGACGTCGTCCCCGGGCTTCCCGGCCGCGATGCGGACGCTCCGCTCCGCGTGGAGCAGGATCAGCTCCCGGGCCAGGTGGTCCGGATGGTGGCGGACGTATCCGTCCTGCACCGTGGCGACGGGGCGGCTGACCACCTCCACCCCCAGCTGGCGGCAGAGCTTTTCATCCGCCAGCAGCGGCTCCGCGTCCTCCTCCGCATACCGGGCGGCAACGCTCTTGGGGATGGGCGAGGAATTGGCCAGGCACAGGTCGAACAGCCCCTGGGCCGAGTGGTGGAACAGCGCCGCGATGTGGTCGGAAACGGTATAGCCCTCCGTCTCCCCCTCCTGGGTCATGACGTTGCAGACGTAGACCTTCAACGCGGCGGAGGCCTGGATGGCCTCCACGATGCCGTCCACCAGCAGGTTGGGGATGATGCTGGTGTACAGGCTGCCGGGACCCAGGACGATCATGTCCGCGTCCCGGATGGCGGCCAGGGCCTCCGGCAGGGCCTTGGGGTACTCGGGAATCAGCCGTACCCGGCGGATGCGGCAGTCCTCCTGCTTCTTGCAGTAGAAGATCTTGGACTCCCCCACCACGGTGGCGCCGTTTTCAAACTCCGCCTCCAGCTGCACGTCCGCCGTGGTCACCGGCAGCACCCGGCCCGTGATGGCCAGGACCTCGCTCATGCGGCGCACAGCCGCGTCGAAGGACGGCGAGATGCCGTTCAGCGCCGCCAGGAACAGGTTGCCGAAGCTCTGGCCCGCCAGGGACCCCTCGGTGAAGCGGTAGTCCATCAGCTGGTTCATCAGCGGCTCCGTGTTGGCCAGGGCCGTCAGGCAGTTGCGGATGTCGCCGGGGGGCGGCATCCCCAGGTCCTGGCGCAGCATGCCGGAGCCGCCGCCGTCGTCCGCCACCGTGACGATGGCGGCCAGGTTCTCCGTGTATTGCTTCAGCCCCCGCAGCATGTTGGACAGGCCGTGGCCGCCGCCGATGACGGCGATCCGGGGCCCCCGGAAGCGAGGGGGGCGGGCTGTATGTAAGGTCTCCATGAAACTCCTTTCCCTGTCAGCCGCCGCGGCTCATGTCCCGGTGGTTTTCCGCCGTCTGATAGCCCTGCCGGCGGATGAACTCCGCCAGGGCGTGGGTTATCGCCACCGAGCGGTGGTGCCCGCCGGTGCAGCCCACGGCGACGGCCAGACTGGTCTTGCCCTCCTCCGCGTACAGCGGCAGGGAGAAGGCCAGCAGGTCCTCCAGCCGTTTCAGATAGTCCCGGGTCTGCTGGAAGCTGAACACATAGTCCGCCACCGCTTGGTCCAGCCCCGTCTGGTGCCGCAGCTCCTCGATGTAAAAGGGATTGGGCATGAAGCGGACGTCGAACACCAGGTCCGCCTCTATGGGCAGGCCGTACTTGAAGCCGAAAGACGTGACGCTGACCACCATGCCGCCCTTCTCCCCCGCCTCGCCGAAGACGCCCAGCAGCTCGCTTCGCAGCTGAGCGGTGGAGAGGCGGGAGGTGTCGATGACCAGGTCCGCCCGCTCCCGGACGGGCTGCATCAGCTCCCGCTCCTTGCAGACGGCCTCCTGCAGCGAGTCCACACCGACCCGCAGGGGATGGCGGCGGCGGGTCTCCTTATACCGCTGGATGATGATCTCCGGCGTGGCCTCCAGAAACAGCATGCGGCACACGCCGTCCATGGCCTTCAGCTTATCCAGCACGCCGAACAGCTCCGTGGGGGAGCTGGCGGTGCGCACGTCGTACACCAGGGCCACCCGGTCGTAGCGGCCATTGCTGACCGCGCAGAACTCCGCGAATTTCAAAATCATGGCGGCGGGCATGTTGTCCACGATATAAAAGCCCATGTCCTCCAGGAAGGAGGCCGCCTTGCTCTTTCCCGCGCCGGACAGGCCGGAGATGATGAGAATTTCCATGTGACGCGCCTTTCTCTACTTGACGATGCGGACCTCCGGCTCCAGCCGGACGCCCGTCCGCTCGAATACCCGCGCCTGCACCTGGGCGATCAGCGCCGTCACGTCCGCGGCGGTGGCGCCGCCCGTGTTGACGATGAAGCCCGCGTGCTTGCCGCTGACCTGGGCGCCGCCCACCGTCAGCCCCTTCAATCCGCACTGGTCGATGAGCGTCCCCGCGAAATGGCCGGCGGGCCGCTTGAAGGTGCTGCCCGCGCTGGGCAGCTCCAGCGGCTGGCTGGCCCTGCGGCGGGCCATCAGGTCCCGCATGGCCGCCCGGATGGTCTCCGGATCTCCGGGGGCCAGACGGAACACCGCCGACAGCACCACCGCGTCCGGGCGGTCCGTCAGCAGGCTGCGGCGGTAGCCGAAAGCCATCTCCTCCCCAGAGAGGACGCTGACTCCCTCCCCCGGGAACAGCACCGCCACGCTTTGCACGACCTGCTTCATCTCCCCGCCGTAGGCCCCGGCGTTCATGCACACCGCGCCGCCCACCGTGCCGGGGATGCCGTGGGCGAATTCCAGCCCCGTCAGGCCCTGCTTGCACGCGAAGTCCGCCAGCCGCGCCAGGGAGGCGCCCGCCTCCGCCGCAACCGTGCCGGGCTCCGCGCCGGGTTCCACGCGGTTCAGACCGGCCGAGGTGTCGATCACCAGCCGGTCCAGCCCCTCGTCGGGGGCCAGCAGATTGGTGCCGTTGCCGATGACCAGCGGCCTTGCGCCACACGCCTCGGCCAGGGCCAGCAGCCCCGCCAGCTCCGCCCCGCTCCCTGGAAAGGCCATACGCCGGGCCGGACCGCCCACCCGGAAGGAGGTGTGGCGGCTCATGGGCTCCTCCGCCGCCACCGCCAGCTCCGGCAGCTCGACGGCGATCCGTCTGTCCAGTTCTGTATACCAGTCCATAAAAGGACCCTCCCGTCTCAATTTTTGCACGCGCGAAAGCAACGCGCGGATATTTTTTATCATTCCACGCTTTTTGCCAAGGGCGTCACAGCGCCTTGCCCAGCAGGGCCGCGCCGATGATTCCGGCGTCGTTCCCCAGTTCCGCCCGCAGGACGCGGGGCAGCTTGCCGGCGTGGCGGGGATAGCACTCCGCCTCAACAATCCGCCGCAGCGGCTCCAGCAGCAGCGCGTCCGGGGCCCCGGCCACGCCGCCGCCCACCGCCAGCACCTCCGGCTGGAGGATGTTGACCAGATTCGTCACCCCGGCGGCCAGATACTCCACGTACTGACGGCAGACCTCCAGAGCCGCGCCGTCGCCCCGCTCCGCCGCCAGGAAGGGCGTCCGCCCTTCCACGCCGCCGTTTTCGGCGGTCACGGCATGGAGCAGGCTGTCCGGGTGGGCCGCCATGGCCGCCCGGGTCTGCCGGACCAGGGCCGGGGCGGAGGCGTATGCCTCCCAGCAGCCCCGCCGGCCGCAGCCGCAGGGCTCGCCGCCCCGCTGGATCACCATGTGGCCAACCTCGCCCGCCATACCGCCTCCGGCATAGAGCCTGCCGTTCAGGATGAAGCCGCCGCCTACGCCGGTGCCCAGAGTAATGATGACAAAGTCCCGGGTCCCCCGGCCCGCGCCGCGGGCCCATTCGCCCACAGCGGCGCAGTCCGCGTCGTTTCCCAGCAGCACCGGCAGGTCCAGATGCCGCCGGAACAGGCCGCTCAGCGGCACATCCCGCATGGGGATGTTGCAGGTGTAGAGGACGTCGCCCCCCGCCACCGCGCCGGGGATGCCCATGCCCACATAGGCGATGTCTCCCGGCTCCGCGCCGCCCCTGCGGAGCACGGCCTTCGCCAGCTCCGCCAGGGTTTTGGCAAAGGACTCCGGCCCCTGGAAATCTCCCAGGGGCGTCCGCTCCACGGCCAGGATCGCGCCGGTCTCGTCCACAAGGCCGGCCTTCAGGTTGGTGCCGCCCACGTCGATCCCAATATACATGCGCGCTCCCTCCGCTTTGTCAGATCTTGCCGCTGCCCGCGTCCGCCCGCAGGTCCACCCGGCGGGCCAGCTCCTGGGCGGCGTTGTAGCCGAATTTCCGGTGGCGGTTGTTCATGGCCGCCACCTCCACGATGCTGGCCAGGTTCCGGCCCGGCCGCACGGGGATGGTCACGATGGGCACCTGAACGTCCAGGATCTCCGTGAAGTGGTCCTCGATGCCCAGGCGGTCGTAGAATTTCGTCTGGTCCCACTGCTCGAAGTGGACCACCAGATCCAGCTGGGACTCCACCTTGATGGCCCGCATACCGAAGAGCTGCCGCACGTCGATGACGCCGATGCCCCGCAGCTCGATATAGTGGCGGATGACCTCCGGCGCGGTGCCGATGAGCTGGCCGGAGATGCGGCGCAGCTCCACCGCGTCGTCCGCCACCAGGCGGTGGCCCCGCATGATCAGCTCAATGGCAGCCTCGCTCTTGCCCACGCCGGAGTCGCCGGTGATCATGACGCCCTCGCCGTAGATGTCCAACAGGACGCCGTGGCGGGTGACGCAGGGGGCCAGAACGCGGTTCAGGAATTCGATGGTGTGGCTGGTAAAGTCCACGGTGGTCTCCTGGGTGCGCAGCAGCGTCCGCTCATGCTCCTTCGCGCTCTCCAGGCACTCCGGGAAGCAGTCCAGCCCCCGGGCGATGACCAGGGCCGGGATGTCGTACAGGAACAGGTTGTCAAAGCAGGTGCGGCGCTGTTCCTCCGTCAGGCCCTTCAGATACATGATCTCCGCCTTGCCGATGACCTGGAGGCGCCGGGGGTCGAAGTAGTCGTAAAAATTGTGGAACTGGAGGCCGGGGCGGTTCACGTCCGTGATGGTCAGCAGGGCCGATTCATACTCGCTGCCGCGATTCAGCACCTCAAGGTTGAACAGTTTGACAAATTCCGTGATTTTCAGTCCGTTTCCGCGCATGGTGTTTCCCTCGTCTTTCCGGCCCGGAGACATCTCCGCGCCCATCCTGTGGTCCGTGCGAACGCCCGGCCAAGCGGTCAGAAATTCCGCCGTTTTGCATTTGTCCCTATTATATATGAATTTCCCTGATTCCGCAACACTTTCGCCGCCTCCGGCGGGCGTCAAAAAACTTCGATTTTTTTGAAAATTCTTCTTGCATTTTGTGAGCATTTCTGTTATTATATCAGCTGTGCTTGTGAAAACAGCACGGAGTACGCAACAGCAAGGAGGTGCAACGGATGGCAAAGTGCGAGTTTTGCGACAAGGGCGTTACTTTCGGCATCAAGGTCTCCCACTCTCACCGGCGTTCCAATCGTTCTTGGAAGCCCAATGTGAAGCGTGTGAAAGCGATCGTCGACGGTTCTCCCCGCCATGTGTATGTTTGTACCCGGTGTATGCGTTCCGGTAAGGTCACCAGAGCGGTCTGATCGTGCAAACAAGATCCCGGACTTCGGTCCGGGATTTCTTTTTGATGTTAGAGGAGGCTTTTCCCCATGGAACATTTCTGTCCCTGCAAGAATACCGCCTGCCGCTGCCATCCCTCCAATCACGACCAGGGCTGTTCCCTGTGTATTGAAAAAGAACTGCGGAAGCGGGAGATTCCAAGCTGCTTCTTTGATTTCGTCATCGAGCCGGGTGAGCGGGTGGAAGACTGCTCCATGGAAGCCTTTGCCCGGCGGGTGCTGGAAAAGCAGGCCGCGGAACAGGACCAAGAGCATATTGAACTTCCAGTCCGTTCCGCTTCTATAAAATCTGTGATATCCCATTGTGGATGATTCGGGTCGCCGCACTGATCGGGTCCGTCTTTCCCGCGGAGGCCGCGCTGCAGCGCACCTTTAAACCGAAAATCATAAAAAAGAGAGGACGAAAGTCCTCTCTTTTTTACATCCAAGTAGTTTCCAGCAGCTCGTCCTTTTTGGCGCGGGTCATCAGTTCCGTCACCACGTCCCGGACGTTCTTGCCGTGGTACAGCACCTCGTAGGCGCAGCGGCAGATGGGCATGTCCACACGCTCCCGCTCCGCCAGCTGATGGATGCTCTCGGCGGCGTAGTAGCCCTCCACCACGGCGCCCACCTCCTCCATGGCCTGCTGAACGGTCTTTCCCTGGCCGATGAGGATGCCCGCCCGATTGTTCCGGGAGTGCATGGAGGTACAGGTGACGATCAGATCGCCCATGCCCGCCAGGCCCCCGAAGGTGCGGCGGGTGCCGCCCAGCTGCTCGCCCAGGCGGGTCAGCTCCGCCATGGCCCGGGTCATCAGCAGGGCCTTGGTGTTGTCCTGGAAGCCCAGGCCCGTACAGATGCCGCAGCTCAGGGCCACCACGTTTTTCAACGCCGCCGCCAGCTCCACGCCGATGATGTCATAGCTGGTGTAGACGCGGAAGTAGTCGTTCATAAAGGCGTCCTGCACGAAACGGGCCGCCGTCCGGTCCGGGCAGGCGGACACGCAGCCGGTGGGCAGTCTGACGCCCACCTCCTCCGCGTGGGAGGGGCCGGAAAGGGCAACTACTTGACAGATGTTGCCGGTGGCCTCCCGCAGGACCTGGCTCATGCGCAGGTTGGTGTCCCGCTCAATGCCCTTGGAGACGGTCACCAGGATGCTGTCCGGCCGCAGGTAAGGCGCGGCCTTCTTCCCCGTCTCCCGGACGGCGAAGGACGGCGCGGCGCTGACCACCAGGTCCGCCCCCTCCAGACAGGAGAGGTCTCCGGTGACGCGCAGGCTGTCCGGCAGACGGACGCCCTTCAGCAGAGGATTTTCCCGGCTTTGGGCCATCTCCTCCGCCTTGGCGGGGTTGTGGGACCACAGGGTCACGTCATGTCCGTTGTCGCGGAGGACCAGCGCCAGCGCCGTGCCCCAGCCGCCGCTGCCTAAAACGACTGCCTTCATGGCTTCTCCTCCTTTTTATGATGCAGACTGAATTTGTTCTCATTGCCGTGGAGCAGCCGCTGGATGTTGGCCCGATGCTGCCATATCACCAGCCCGCCGCAGATGAAAGCAAGCACCACAATCACCGGGTCCGGATAGCAGTACCAGGAGACGAACGGGAAGCTGGCCCCGGCCCAGAGAGAGCCAAGGGACACGTACCGGGTCAGAATCGTCAAGACCAGGAACCCTCCCCAGACCACCAGGGCGACGCGCCAGTCGATCAGCAGGGCGATGGTGCCGCCAGAGAGGATCCCCTTGCCGCCCTTGAAGTGGAACATACAGGGGAACATGTGGCCCAGCAGGCAGAACAGGCCCGCCCAGTATTTGCCCAAGACATACCAGGGGCCGAACAGCCATTGCCCCAGCAGAAGAGAAAAAACAGCCTTCAGTACATCACAGAGAATGACCACCGCTGTCAGCGATCCGCCAAATGTGCGGTAAAAATTGGTGAGGCCCGCGTTGCCGCTGCCGTGGTTCCGCACATCGTCCCGCAGGATATACTTCGAGACGATGACGGCGCCGTTGAAGCAGCCCAGGAAATAGGACGCCACAGCAGTGATCGCCGCCGCCAGCGCCACCTGGCCCATGGAGGGCATGGCATAGATATATCCGGTGCTCCCGGCGCTCAAAAGCATTGCCATCGCTCAGTCCTCCTTATCGCCCTTCTGCCGGATGGTGAGCACAATGGGCGTGCCCTCCAGCCCGAAGGTGTTGCGGATGCAGTTCTTGAGATACCGCTGATAGGAGAAGTGGAACAGCCGGGCGTCGTTGCAGAAGATCACGAAGTGGGGCGGCCGGATGCCCACCTGGGTCATATAGTAGATCTTCAGCCGCCGGCCCTTGTCCGTGGGGGGCTGCACCCGGGTCTGGGCGTCCGCCAGGACGTTGTTCAGCATGCCGGTGGTGATACGCATGCTGGCCTGGTTGGAGACGGAGTCGATCAGGTCGAACAGCTTCTCCACCCGCTGGCCGGTCTTGGCGGAGATGAACAGGATAGGCGCGTAGGTCATAAAGGCCAGGCCGTCCTGCACCTCCCTGCGCATCTTCTCCATGGTCTTGCCGTCCTTCTCCACCAGATCCCACTTGTTGACCACGATGATGCTGGCCTTGCCCGCCTCGTGGGCAAGACCCGCCACCTTGGTGTCCTGCTCCGTGACGCCCTCGGTGGCGTCGATCATAATGAGGCACACGTCGCTGCGCTCGATGGCCATGGTGGCCCGGAGGACGCTGTATTTCTCGATGTCCTCCTCCACCTTGGACTTCTTGCGGATGCCGGCGGTGTCGATGAACACAAAGCTGCCCTTGTCGTTTTCAAACCGGGAGTCGATGGCGTCCCGGGTAGTCCCCGCCACGTCGGAGACGATGACCCGCTCCTCCCCCAAAATCCTGTTCACCAGAGAGGATTTGCCAGCGTTGGGTTTGCCGATGACCGCCACCTTGATGGCGTCGTCCTCCTCTTCCTCCTCGTCCTCGGGCGGGAAATAGCGGACGCAGGCGTCCAGCAGGTCGCCGGTGCCGTGGCCGTGGACAGCGGAGACGGCGATGGGGTCCCCCAGGCCTAAGTTGTAAAACTCATAGAAATCCGGGTCCGGCACGCCGGTGGAGTCCATCTTGTTCACCGCCAGCACGATGGGCTTGCCGCTGCGCAGCAGCATGTTGGCCACCTCGTGGTCCGAGGCGGTCAGGCCGGTCCTGATGTCCGTCAGGAAGACGATGACGTTGGCGTTGTCGATGGCGATCTGGGCCTGGTCCCGCATGAACTCCAGAATCTGGTTGTCCGTGCGGGGCTCGATGCCGCCGGTGTCGATGAGGGTAAAGGTCCGGCCGTTCCAGTCCGTCTCCCCGTAAATGCGGTCCCGGGTGACGCCCGGGGTATCCTCCACGATCGAAAGCCGCTTGCCGATCAGCTTGTTGAACAGCATGGACTTGCCCACGTTGGGCCGGCCCACGATGGCGACGATTGGTTTCATCGGCTCTCACATCCTTTCTGTTTCTTTCTCACTAAAATCGCAATTATATTATATCCGGCGGTCGTTCGGATAGCAAGTTAAAAAATCCCTATTCCACATCATAGACCAGGTCCGTGATGCCGTTATAGCTCTCAGTGCGCAGGAGCCGCAGGGGCAGTTCCCGTCCCGGCCCGCCAAACAGCGGTATCCCGTCCCCCAGCAGGATGGGGATGACGGAGATGTGCAGGCGGTCGATCTCTCCTCCTTGCAGCAGAGGCCGGATGACGCCCGCGCCGCCGCAGATCCAGATGCCCTTTCCCGGGCGCTGCTTTAACTCGGCGATCAGCGCGCAGACGTCCCGGTCCACAAACTGGATATCTTCTTTTGTCGGGGGCGGCGTCCGGTGGGTCATGACGTAGGCGGTCAGGCCGCGGTAGGGCCACTCCGCCCGCGAGAGCTCGGCCGTGACCTGATGATAGGTGTTCCAGCCCATGACCACGGTGTCGATATCCCGGATAAAGGCATCATAGCCGGTCATATCGTCGGCGGACGCGTCCTGCCCGTGCAGCCAGTCGACGCCGCCGTCCTTTCTGGCGATATAGCCATCCAGACTGGCGGCAATGAACAGAGTCGTTTTTCTCATCAAAATATCCTCATCCTCCACATTGGACAAAAAGGAAGGAGGGAAGAATCTCTTCCCTCCTAAAGCAAGCATGCGCGTCCTTATTTCGCAACGACGGACTTGACAACCTTGACCTCGCGGCCGTTGTAAGTACCGCACTCCTGGCACATTCTGTGAGGCAGGTGCAGCGCACCGCATTTCGGGCATGCGACGAGGCCGGGAGCCGCCAGCTTCCAGTGGGCGCTGCGGCGCTTGTCGCGTCTTGCTTTGGATACTTTCCCCTTAGGTACTGCCATTGTGACACCTCCTTGATCTACAAAGGCCCGGGAGTGTGGCCCGTCCTTATAAATTACTTATTTGTTCTCCAAAAGCTTGGCCAGGACCGCCAGCCGCGGGTCCGTCTCCTTTTTGCAGGAGCAGGGGCCGAGGTTCAGATCGGCGCCGCAGCGGGGGCACAGTCCCTTGCAATCTTCCGAACACAATGTCTTGGTGTCCATTCCGAGAATGAACGCGGTGCGGGCCAGGTCGCCCACATCCACGCAGCCGTCCTCCAGCAGCACGATCTCGTCGTTGTCCTCGTTCTGGACTTCCTCCGCCAGCATACAGCCGTAGGATATCTCCTTCTCCTGGGAAAACGCCTTGCCGCAGCGGTCACACACCGCGTCCAGCGTGGTCCGGGTCGTCAGCTCCAAGTCCAGGATACCGGCGGTGTTGCGGACCGAGCCGCTGACCGCCACCGGGCGGCTGATGGGATACCTGCCGGAGAATTCCACGTCGGAGAGGTCCAGCGTGAACTGGAATTCCAGCTGCCCGCCGGGGGTGTGCAGGATGGGTTTTACGTCAAAAAGCATAAGCTACCTCGCAATGACACGATTAGTATTATAAGGGATGGCTTTCCTGTTGTCAAACAATTTTTTCAGATTCCACGCACTTTTTCTTGTTTTTACGGCTCCTTGTCCGGGTCCGTGAAGCTCTTGGGCATCTCAAAACCCAGGAGCGTATAGCGGAAGCCGCCCATCAGCTTGGCGTAAGACGCGGCCTGATAGGCGTCCTTTGGCCAGCGGGCGGCCCAGCGGTCCCGCAGCAGCTCCGCCAGACGGGGACAGCCCGGCTCCTCCAGCCCCAGCAGCATGGGGGACAGATACTCCACCAGCATCTGCTTGTCGTTGATTCTGGCGGTGGTGCGGTTCCAGACGCGCTGGCGCTTCCAGCCCGCCTCCAGCCCGTCCAGCAGCCCCTCCGCCAAGGTCGAAAGGGCCGCTTCATCTTCTCCCCCGGCCGCCCGGACCGCCGCCGCATAGGCGGGGGCGAAGCGCCTTGTGTACGCCTGAAAGGCGCCGGCGTAGTCGTGGCGGG